>Ga0315912_10000381_pt1 | contig 87249 bp, 70 predicted proteins | sample VfabasoilMG_FD_204469 | JGI IMG/M metagenome (GOLD analysis project Ga0315912, IMG submission 204469) | Garden soil microbial communities collected in Santa Monica, California, United States - V. faba soil | ecosystem: Environmental > Terrestrial > Soil > Garden | place: USA: California... | reverse complement strand
ACCGTTAACGGCGCCAACTCCATCCTCGCTCTCCGTTGTTCCCACCTCAACGCCCGCTTTGAGGACTACTGGGAGGGCCGCCGGGCCGCTTGATCCCCACTTTTATGTCGTGCACCCAGTTTCAAGGTCTGGCAAGATAGGCTCAGTGAAACGCCGGTACGTACTTAAACTCCTCGGCCAATCCGCCGTCCTCGCCGGCGACTGGCCCCAGCACCTGGGCCCGGCCCGGAACGGCTTCTACCCGGATACGGACTTCGCCTGGGAGTCCGGTCCCCTGAAGACCGCTTGGACTTACACCGTAGGCGCGGGCTTTGCCGGGCCAGTCGCGGCTGGCGGCAAGGTCTACGTATTCCACCGGGTAGGCGACAACGAGGTGCTCGAAGCCCTCGACGCCAAGAGCGGCAAGGCCATCTGGAAGTCGGCATACGCCACCACTTACCGGGACGACTTCGGCTTCGACGAGGGCCCGCGAGGGACGCCATTCGTGGCCGACGGAAAAATCTTCACCTACGGCGCCGAAGGCACGCTGACGGCTACGGACATAGCAGGAAAGCGCCTCTGGCAGAGGACGGCGATGAAGGACTTCCAATCGCCAAAAGGCTACTTCGGAGCCGCCTGCGCCCCTGTGGTGTTCGAGAATAAGGTGCTGGTTGGAGTAGGAGGAGCGAACGGCGGTGGGATCGTCGCCTTCGATACGGCAACAGGCAAGACCACCTGGCAGGCGTTGAGCGATGAGGCCGGCTACTCGTCACCTGTTATAGCCGTGCTGAACGGCCAGCCGCGGGCCGTGTTCTTCACAAGGACCGGACTCGCGGTCATCGATCCAAAGGATGGAAAAGTGCAAGCGCAAATGCGCTGGCGTTCGCGGTCCGCCGCATCGGTAAACGCCGCGACGCCATTGGTAAGCGGCAATCAAATTTTTCTAACCGCCAGCTACGGGACCGGAGCAGTATTGGTCGACATGAGTTCGGGATCACCAAAGCAGGTATGGTCCGGAGACGATTCGATGTCCTGTCACTACGCAACACCAGTGTTGAAAGACGGGTATCTCTACGGCTATCACGGCCGGCAAGAAACCGGCGCCGAACTGCGATGCATCGAGTGGAAGACAGGTAAGGTGAAGTGGGCCAACGAGAAGTTCGGAGCGGGTTCGATTTTACTGGTGAGAAACAGGATTCTGATGGTCCGGGAAACGGGCCAAATTGTACTGGCGGAAGCCAATCCAGGAGCATTCAAAGGCGTCGCCACGCACCGTGCCTTTCCAGGCACGGTGCGAGCGTATCCAGCGCTAGCTGGCGGAATGTTATTCGTGCGCGACGCCACCAATCAATTAGTCGCCTTCACGGCCGCGAAATCGTAATTAACGCTTGGCGGGCATCCTGGATCCAGGGATGGCCGGGTGGGAGGGCGGCTTCGAAGATTTGGAGGGCCTGACGGTAGAGGGTCTTGGCTTCGGTTTCGCGGCCGCGGGCGCGGAGGATGTCGGCGAGGTTGTTGGCGGCCAGGCCTGTCCGGACGTGGTGGGGCCCGAGGTGCTTCCGCATTTCGGCGAGGGCCTTGCGCTGGAGTTGTTCGGCTTCGATCTGGCGATTGGTTCCGTTGAGGAGCGAGGCGAGGTTGTTCAATACGATGGCCGCTTCTGGGTTGTTGGGGTCCTGGTCGCGAATGGCTTGGCGGTATAGCGCCTCTGCCTCCTTGATATTGCCGGCCGCTTCGAGGGCTTGGGCGAGGTCGTTGCGTCGGACCGGTGTGGGCTCGGCCGCGAGGGCCTGGCGGAGATAGCCGATGGCGGCGTTGGGATCCTGGGTTCGTTCGGCGAGGCGTGAGAGGCAGCGGGCGGTGCCGCATTGTTTGAAGAGTTCGTTGGCCTCGGCGTCGCGGCGCTGGGCGGCGAGGGCTTCGGCGAGGAACGGGGTCAACTCAGGGTCGGGGAGGGCCAGGCGGAGGTGCGCTTCGGCCTGGGCGGCGTTGCTGTTGCGGAGCCAGAAGAGGCCGAGGTCCTTGTGGGCGGCGCGGGCTTCGGGGGTGCCGGGTTTGAGCTGGGCGAGGCGCTGTTCGTGGAAGCGAGCCAGGTTTTCCGGGGGGAACATCTGGAAGAGGAGCAGGAGCGGGATCAGAGGCCCTCCTGGATGGTTCCGGTGAGGGATTTGAGGAATTCGACGAGGGCTTCCTTCTCCTCGGGCGTGAGCTTCAGGGGGCGCATTTCGGGATCGGTTCCGCCTTTGTCGTAGTGGTCGATGACGGCTTGGAGGGTGGGCGCGCTGCCGTCGTGGAAGTAGGGCGCGGCTTCGGCAACGTGGCGAAGGGACGGGGTTTTGAAGGCGCCCTGGCGGCCGGTGTCTTTGGAGTTTTTGCCGGCGTCGGTCTGGTGGAAGTCTTCGTCGGTGAGGTTGGGGCCGAGGTGGCACCCGATGCAACCGGCCTTGCCGCGGAAGAGTTGGAGGCCCTTTTGTTGTTGGGTGGTGAGGGCGGTGCGGTCGCCGGCGAGGTAACGGTCGTAGGGGGAGTTGCCGGCGAGAATAGTGCGGACGTAGGCCGCGAGCGCGCGGCGGAGTTTGGGTTCGTCGATGGGTTTATATTCCGGGATGGAGTTCAGGCGGACGATGGCTTCGTCGAGCGGGAGTCCCATTTCTATTGGGTTGGCGATGGGTTGGACGACCTGGTCTTCGAGCGTTGCGGCGCGGCCGTCCCAGAAGAAAGCTTTGCCCCAGGCGCGGTTGAGGATGCGGGGGGAGCGGCGGGGGCCGATCTGGTTATGGATGCCTTTGGCGGTGGGGTGTTCGTCGGTGTAGGCGCGTTTGGGGTCATGGCAGGTGGCGCAGGCGAGGGTGTTGTCCTTGGAGAGGCGCTTGTCGAAGAAGAGCTTGCGGCCGAGGTTGACAGTTTCGGGCGTGAGGGGGTTATCGGCTGGGACGGGGACGTGGGTGTCGAGGCCGAGGGGGACTTTCAGGGCGAAGAGGAGCAGCCACCACATCTGGGATTAGGGTACACGATTGGGCCAATGCGGATTCCCGTTAGAGGAGAAGTCATCCCCCGGCGCAACGGAACCCCAAATACATTACCTTTCGCGTCGGGGCCAGTCCGCCGCGGTGCGACGCCCGTTGCATTGCATCGGCGGCGTTCGGAAATCCGCCGCCCCGAACTACGCGGAACTGCCCGCTTGCCGGGCCTTTCGGATCGGTCTCCGCCGCCGCCCCGGGATAGCTTTCCGCATACCAATCCGCTGTCCATTCCCAGACGTTGCCGAGCATATCGTGAAGCTGAAACGGATTCGCCTGTTTCTGTCCGACCGGGTGCGGTTTTCCGACCGCATTCACGGAATACCAGGCGATGGCGTCGACGGCTCCGTAGCGGGCTCCTTTCGTTCCCGCCCTGGCGGCGTACTCCCATTCGGCCTCCGTTGGCAGACGCATTCCGGCCCATTCGCAGTATTCTTTTGCATCGGTCCAAGTCACCATCGTCATCGGTAGCGTCAACAGGCTCCACTGGGGGTTCTTCCCGTCTCGCGGTTCTTCCGGCATGGCCCGTTTGGTGGCGGCAGCGAACTTTTTGTAGGCCTGAACAGGGACTTCGGTCTGGCCAATCTGGAATGCTTTGGAGATGCGAACGTCGTGTGCCGGTTTCTCTTTGGGGTCACAAGGTTCATCGGCGGGAGTGGCGCAACCCATCCGGAATGCGCCCGGCGGAAGAAGGATGTACCGAAGCCCATCTTTCGGGTTCGTTTGCACCTTCGTCTGCGCAAGCAGGGGAAGTATTGCGAGTAAGTTGAGTAGGATGAGCGTTTGACTCTGCATAGTTTTTCGGTTTTTGAACGGCGTGGGGGATGGTGAATTCGTACTCACGGGGAGCCGGGCTCGAGATCCAGTTCCGCTGTCCCGCCGGGCTCGAGGGTTACTTCGCGCGCGTGTGTGCGAAGGTTCATCAGCCGGATCACTTGATCTGCGGGAAGCGGCTCGGGGAGCGGCTGGGTTAACGCCAGGACATAGTATTTTCCCGGCTGTAAGGCGCGGGTGGATTCGTAGTTGCCGTTTTGATCGGCCAGGCCGGTCTGTAGAGCGGAGGCTAGTTCGGACTCCGAGGCGAACAGCGCCGGCATCACGACGAATGTCGCGCCGGGAACCGGTTTCCCATTGCGGTCGCGCATCCGGGCCTTGATCTGGGCGCCGTCGTGGCCCACCACAACGCGAAGCGTGGCGCCATCGTGCTTCGTTCCCGGGCGGAAAGGGGCATACGTGATGTTGTCGTTTCCGTAGAATACTTCCTTGATGTATAGGCGTCCGCTCATGCCGAAGAACCTGATATTGTAGCTATCCTTAAACAGATCGCTGATCTCCAACTGGGCGGGCGGAGTTATAGGATTTGCAATATTGGCGAAGGAGCCAAAGGATCGGGTCATCGAGCTGAATGAGATTCGCAACTTCGCGTCCACTGGCGTGGCGGGCGGATCTCCCGCCCAACTGAGTTCCAGCGGGACGCGGAAACGTGGAAGGGGTTGGAACATAACGTTGAGGGCGTCCCGGTCAAACAGGTGTACCGGAATGGTTGCCAGTGAAAGAGGTTGATTGATATCTCCCTCGAAGGCTGTCAAAACGTATTCACCGGGCGTCAAATCGCAAAGGCGCACTTTGCCGTCCGGACCGGGTTGTACCGTTCGCGGGAGTCCGGTGGTGCCACCATTCGGGCCCATGCCATATGGGATATGGGCTCCGTGAATCTGGACACTGACGTTCGAGCCCCCTGCTTGCGCTTCCACGCAATAAGAGGACGCGCGCAACATTCGGATATTGATGGCTTCGCGAGACTCACCTGGACGAAGGATAAGGGGCATCGCGCCATTGTAGTCCGCGACGTTTGGATAAAACGTTGATACAGTGGCGTGGCGGCGCAATCGGGGATCGGTTGGGGCGTCCGATTTCGCGGCGCCGCGGAAGGCCTGAATCGGCATGACGAGGATGAGATAGGGAATCTCCGGCAGGACATAATCGAACCGGTAGCGGCCCTGATCATCTGTGTGCGCCACGTTGCGGCGGAAGTAGACTGGCCCGCTACCGCCATATTCTCTCCCCAGAAGCACAACGGACATACCTGTTGCAGGTTCGTCGAACTCATCCAGCACTGTGCCGGAAATGGAGGCGGTGAGGCCCAAGACGAAGTCGGCTTTTAGGGTCTGGCCGGATGGGATTGTTACCACTCTGGACATACGAACCACCGGGCTCCGGAATGGCTCGCCGATAATCACGGATTGGCGGCCCGCCGGCACGTCGCGCAATGAGTAGCTCCCTGCGACGTCGGACTTAGTCTCAAGCCTGCCGACGGCCACTCGAACGCCGGCTCTGGGTTCGCCTCCGGCAGTGAGGGTTCCTTCCAACGAGCCGGGTTTCTCTTGGGCTTGCAGCGCAATTGCCAGTAGCAGAGTGGCAAGTCTCATTGCCTGGACTCCTTGGGCTGTAGTGCGGTTTGCGTTGTTGCACCGGGCCGCACGTCGACTTCGGTGACCATTGATCCGGATTGGAGGCGATAGCGTCCCGGGCGGAGTCCCTCGAAGCGATACGGTCCGTCCGGAACGGGGGGCAGAATTCGGGTGGGTGCAGCGGTGTCATCGATCCCGGACAGCGTGACTGCGTTGGGCGCGGGAATCCGAATTTCCAATGTCCCCGGCGATTGAAGCGCAATGCGTAGCGTGGCGTCGTCCCTCGTATCGACCACTGACGGGGTTGGGGCGTAGCAGCCTCCTTCCGGTTTGGTGAACCGAACCCGATAGCGACCGGGCGCCAAGCCCTTGACGGTCGATTCTTCATTCGGCTTGATTTCGATTGGCTTGGAGAACATCGCGGCCCAGTTTTCGACCGGTTCAATGAAGGCGGTTACCGGAGCAGCGGGACATTGCGGCGTGGATTGTAGCGAGAACCGGAGCGTGCGGGGGGGACCTAGTGGAATCTCAGCGCCGTCCACGTTTTGGCCACCTACATCGATACGAACCTGGCCAAAGAGCGGATCGTCTCCAAGCATTGCGCCCATCATCCCGTACCCCCGCATACTGGAGGCGGCACGAAGGTCATAAGCGCCGGGGGCGACGTTTTGGAATTGAAACTCGCCCTCGGTATTCGTTTGCATCATGGCGGCGGCGAGGGTGGGCTGATCGCGGATCGCCAGCGCCACCGCGGCCGTCTGCTTCGGAGGAAGGCCGATAACGCGGCCGGATACCTTATACACCGATTGCGCCGGGAGGGTGAAGTTGATGCCAGTGATAGTGGTGCCGCTAGTGACGGTGAAGATTTCGGGCTTCGAGTTGGATGGGAAAATGTAGGCGCCGGCGATGGGAGCGTCGCGTCCTCCGGTTCCCATATTCGCCCACGTAACGGCAACCGCATAACGGCCGGGGGCGAGATTGAAATGACGATAGTTGCCGGCGCTGTCGACGGTGCCTGCGCTGCCCGCCTGCGCCGGACGGAGTATTGCGGGATCCTCTTCGGCGGGAACCATCAGAATTACGCTTGCTCCTGGAATAGGGCGATTCTGGGAGTCGGTGACACGCCCGGAGATGGTGCCGTATTGGGTGAGTTGAATATTGATCGGCGCGGCGGCGGGAAGGCGAATGGGGATCGTAGCTGATGCGTGGTGGGGCTTGCGGATTTCAATTCGGTAATCACCGGGCGGGAGAGGGATTGGTGTTTGGAACCGTCCGTCGTGGCCGGTTTCGAGTTCCGCGGCCAGACGCTCGGCACCCGGCTGGCTGATGCGGATTACGGCGCCTCGAATGCCGGTTGCGGGATCGTGGGCTTCCGTAACTAGGCCGGAGAAATTCTGGCCAGCGGCGAGGGCGGTACTTACTATGATTGCGCTCAGCCGCATGATTGAGAGTTTACAGTATCACAGCAGGCTGAAATTGACTTCGACGGTTGCCAGTACGGCGACGGGTTTACCGTCTAGACGGCCGGGGCGGAAGCGCCACTTGGCTACGGATTGCACGGCGCGTTCACCGAGGCCGAGGCCGGGGGAACGGACGATCTCCAGGTTCGTGGGTTGGCCGTTGGCGTCGATGACGATGCGGAGGATGACGGTGCCGTTGAAGCGGGCACGGCGGGCTTCGTCGCTGTATTCGGGTTCGACTTTGTGGATGAGGACCGGAGGCGTCGATACGGCGTTGAGGGAAAAGGCTCCGGAGACATTACCGCCGTCACCGGCGCGGGGGCCGCGGCGGTTACCGACTCCTCGATTGTCGCCGTCTCCGATGCCGCCGTGGCGGCCGCGGCCGTCCGATGGGGGGCCGGGGAGGCCGAGGGGGTCGCCGATGGGGAGAGCGGAGACTGGCGTGGGCGGGGCGGCTTCGATGGTTGGTTCGATTGGGAGCGCATGTTCGATTTCGGTGGGCCGGGTGGTGGGCGGGAGGAACATGGGAGCGGGACGGGGCAGGCGGCCTTTGCGGGCGGATTGGGTTTGTTGGTTGCCACCTCCGCCGCCCATCGCTTGCGGCGCGGGCGGCACTAACCGATTAGTTAGGGGCGTGAAGGGAACAGACGTCATGAGTAAGTGGGGAGGATTGAGAATTTCGTCAGGCCGAACGAGAAATAGCGCGGCCAGGGCGGAGACGTGCAGGGCGGCCGAGCCGGCCCACGATGGATATCGCATACTTGAACTCCGGCAATTGCGGGGCCGTTTGGAAAAGGCTGATTTTGTTGAGTTATTGATATTGGCGGTGTCGGCGGCGGGCAACAGGTGTGGTGCGTTTTCATTGAATCCTCCCCACTTCCGCGGCGTGTGTATTAAGATGGATCAGCATTACCCTACCCATCACCGTTACCAGGTGAAAAAGATCAGAAAGGAAGGTGTCCCGGTGAGTTCTAACAACGACTCCGAAAAGGACAAGCGAAACCAGTCCGGCTTCTCCCGCCGATCCTGGCTACGCGGCGCAGGTATTGGTACCTCCGTTGTGGGCGCAGGCGTTCTGGAGCAGGAAGCCGAGGCGCAAGGCGCTCCCAAAGTAATGTCCGGAGAGGTCGAGATCGCGCTCGACATCAATGGACGTTCCCGCTCCGTCAAAGTCGAACCACGGACCACACTGCTCGACGCTCTTCGTAACCGTTTGGACCTGACGGGCGCAAAGCGCGTCTGCGACCGGGGGACCTGCGGCGCCTGCACCGTGTCTGTGAATGGCAAGATCGTCTATGGCTGCACCATGCTGGCCGTTGACGCCGTCGGCAAGAAGATTCAGACGATTGAAGGAATTGCGCCGGAGGGTCAATTGCACCCGGTATCGGCCGCTTTCGTCAATAACGATGCGCAGCAGTGCGGATACTGCACACCCGGGTTTGTGATGGCGGCCAAAGGGTTCCTGGATCGAACCCCGAACCCGACGCAGGAACAGGTGGAAAAGGGGCTGGCGGGGAATATTTGCCGCTGCGGAACCTATGTAGGCGTCCGCAAGGCCGTTTTGGAAGCCGCCAAGAACTACAGAGGAGGTTCCAATGCCTGATTACCGCTGGCCAGATATGGCCAAACGTAAAGTGATGGGCCAGCGGATCAGCCGTTTGGATGGTCCGGTGAAGTCGGCGGGCCGGGCGAAGTATCCGAGCGATATGAATCCGCAGGGGCTGCTGCAGAGCGCGCTGTTGACCTCGCCGCATGCGCATGCCAAGATCCGCAGCATTAATCTGGATGCGGCGAAGGCGATTCCGGGCGTGGTCGCGATCAATACCTTCGTGCAGCCGGGCGCTGAAGTGCAGTGGGCGGGTGCGGAGATCGCCATTGTCGCCGCCAATACGGAAGAAGCGGCGCGGGATGCCGTTCGCGCCATTAAGATCGACTGGGAAGTGCTGCCGCATGTGGTGAAGGAAGAGAACCTGGCCAAGGCAGGGACTCGGGCCAAAGCGGCCGGCGAACAGGTGACGGGCGATCCGGAAAAGGCCTTCAGCGAAGCGGATGTGAAGATCGAAGGCGAGTATGGGATTCCGGTGATTACCCATTGCTGCCTGGAACCGCATGGGAACGTGATTTCGTGGAAGGGCGACAAGGTTGATTTCTGGCCCTCGACGCAGGCGGTTTCGACGTCGGCGACGCAGTTGGCGACCTTGATTGGTGTTCCGGCGACGCAGATTAGCGTGACTTGCGATTACATGGGCGGCGGGTTTGGTTCGAAGTTCCCGCCGGATTCATGGGGCGCGGAGTCGGCGAAGATTTCCAAGGGCGCCAACGGGCGGCCGGTGAAAGTGTTCCTGGACCGGGCAACCGAGCTGACGATTGCCGGCGTGCGGCCATCGCACTTCGCAAAGATCAAGATCGGCGCGAAGTCGGATGGGTCGATTACGGCATGGCAGTCGGATTCATGGTCGACGGGCGGATTTGGCGGCGGCGGTATGGCTCCGATTCCGTATGTTTTCGTGAACATTCCGAATCGCCGGAACAATCATGCGGCGGTTTCGTTGAACGCGGGCCCACAGCGGGCCTGGCGCGCACCGAACCATCCGCAGGCGGCGTTTTTGACCTGTTCGGCGTTGACGGATCTGGCGCAGAAGTTGAATATGGATCCGCTGGCGCTGATGCAGAAAAATGCCGGCCTGACGCTGCGCGCGGCGACCTATACGGATCAGTTGGCCAAAGCGGCCGAGCTGATGGAGTGGAAGTCGAAGTATCATACTCCGGGCGAAGGCAAGGGCACGATCCGGCGGGGCGTGGGTATCGGCGTTGCCACATGGGGCGGCGCGGGCCATGCTTCGAAGGCCAAGTGCATCATTCATCCGGATGGATCGGTGGAAGTGGAGCTCGGGTCGCAGGATCTGGGCACCGGTAACCGCACTTGCATCTCGATGGTTGCGGCGGAGTCGCTGGGACTTCCGATGTCGGCCATTAAGGTGAAGATCGGCAGCAACGACTACCCGGCTTCGGGACCGTCGGGCGGTTCGACGACGATAGGCGGCGTCAGCACTTCGACTCGCAAGGCTTCGCTGAACGCGTTGGAGAAGCTGTTTGAGAAAGTGGCTCCATCGCTGGGCGTTCCGCCGGATCAACTGGAAGCGGTGGATAGCCGCATTCAGGTGAAGGGGAATCCGAACAAGGCGTTGAGCTGGAAGCAGGCGGCGCAAAAGCTGGGCCCGTCGAAGATCGAAGAGATGGGCGAAAACGTTCCGGCGCAGGCGGCCCGCGAAGGGTTGAACACGCTAGGCGCTTCGGGCGTGCAGATGGCCGAGGTGGAGATCGATACGGAGACCGGCATTGTGAAGATGCGGAAGATGGTCGCCGTGCAGGACTGCGGGTTGGTGGTGAATCCGAAGACCGCCGAGAGCCAGGTGTTCGGCGCTTGCATTATGAGCATCTGCTCGGCGCTGTTTGAGGAGCGGGTGATGGACGCGGTCACGGGCCGTGTGCTGAACCCGGATATGGAGTTCTATAAGCTCGCGGGGCTGCCCGATATCGGGGAGATCGTGGTGCATATGGACATCCAGGAGGTGCATGACAAGCGCGGGATTATCGGGCTCGGCGAGCCTTGCGCCATTGGCGGCATCGCAGCAATCGCGAATGCTGTTCACAATGCGCTGGGTGTTCGTGTTCCGATGGTTCCGGCGACGGCAGACCGAGTTCTAAACGCCATTGGCACGAAGAGGTACGCATAACATGCAGAGCTTTGAATACGCCAATCCGACTACTTTGAAAGAGGCTTTTGCGGCGTTGGGTTCTTCCTGGGAGGATGCGAACATCCTTGCGGGCGGGACCGACCTGCTGAGCCTGATGAAAGACTATGTCCATTCGCCGAAGCGCGTCGTTAACATTAAGGGCATCAAGGAGCTCGGCGGCATCAGCCGTAAGGGCGGCAATATGCGCATTGGCGCTACGGTGACGCTCGATGAATTGACGTCAAACGCAGCGATTCGCGCGTCGTATCCGAGCCTGATCCAGGCTGCGCTGGGGGTGACGAGCCCACAGTTGCGGAATATGGGGACGGTGGCGGGCGACCTGTGCCAACGGCCGCGGTGTTGGTACTACCGGCGCGGGTTCGGGCTGCTGGCCAAGGGACCGAACGGCGAGGCGCTGGTGCCCACAGGGGAGAACAAGTTTCACGCGATTTTCTCCAACGGCCCGGCTTATTTCGTGAGCGCTTCGACGCTGGGGCCGGCCCTGGTGGCTCTTGGCGCGACGGTGACGATTGCGAGCGCGTCGGGAAATCGTTCGGTGCCGGTGGAGAAGTTCTTCGTGGCGCCGACCGCTGACGGCATGCGGGAAACCGATCTGAAGCCGAATGAGATTGTTACCGAGGTTCTCATTCCCGTTCCGGCGACCAAGAACGCTACGTACGAAGTGCGGCAGCGGGAACTGGTTGACTGGCCGTTGACGGCGGCCGCTGTAGCCCTGCGGATGAACGGGAGCACGGTGACGTCAGCGTCGATCGCGCTGGGGCATGTAGCTCCGACGATCTGGCGGGCGAGCCAGGCGGAGAAGATGCTGGTAGGCAAAACGATTACCGTGGAGACGGCCGAGGCGGCCGGAGAAGCGGCGGTTGCCAATGCCACCCCGCTAAGCGGCAATCGATACAAGGTACAATTGACTAAGGTGGCCGTAAAGCGCGCCCTGTTGGCCGCGGCCGGCATCAAAGCATAAAGGAGGGAATGCACAATGGAACGCGCTGGGTTAACCAGGCCAGACGACGACCGTTGTGATCTTCTCCGCTGGAAGGGTATGTTTATCGACGCCATGTGGGACCCCAAGGTCCCGCATGGCAACGATCGAGCCTTCTGGTGCCACAAAACTCAGAATTGTCTCGGCCCCGATTCCAAAATCGTCGACGAGTACGAATGCAACGAAACCCGAAAGTGCTACAAGCCACTCTAACCATTAGGAGACTCGGATGAAGAAAGCCTTTTTATTGCTTTGCGGCGGCGCGCTGATGTTCGCCGGGCCGCTGCCCACCAACAACGTACGCGGAACTTATGTAGAAGCCCGTTCGGCAGACGTTTTCGTCGGGCCCTGCTTTGCTAACTCCGAAGTGGAATTGAAGGGCGATCTGGCGGTTATGAGCTGGAAGATCGACAAGGGATCGTATCAGGGCGTGAGCCTGGACGGTCTGGGCGTTGTGGGCGTCGTGAAGGCGTCGGCGACACTCGGCGATGTGCATCACACGGCGTTCCCGGTGCGGTCGGTGTTGATTATCGACGAAAAAGCGAACCCGGAACAGCGGCTGGCGTTGAAATCGTTTGCGCAGCGGATGAGCAAGGATTTGCTGAGCGATGTGGTTCGGATTGAATACATGCCAATTTCGCTGACGGTGCAGAACGACAACGTGCATTCCGCGGTGGCTTCGATGAAGGCTGGGGACCTGGCCGCTATTACGACACGGGCGATCAAGCACGAAGATCAGGTTTGCTCGCATGAAGGCGTTTGGTATCCGCCGCTGGCTGAAGTGAGCCATGCGATGCCGGCGTTTACGCTTGCTCATAACTATAAGGGCGCGGGCCTGGGAACGACCTGGTCGAGCCCGGAGAAGGCGAGCGCGTTTGTTGCCAACTTCAATTTGAACGACTAGTTTTTGTTTGATTGTGTGAACGGCCCAGGCTTCGGCTTGGGCCGTTACTATTTGGGGGTCTTGTGTGGATCTTCGCAGTTCGAATGACGGCCATAAGCGTGGGCATTTGGGACTACAACCGCGTGTTCCTGGTTGATTGGTGCGGAGGGTCGGAACGGCATTTGCACGAGTTCGCGTTACGGCTTGGGCCCTGGTATTTGACGCTGGATGGTATGCCGTTCCAGGTCGTGATCGTGGCCCTGCGCGGGTTGGTTATTGCGACCTTCCTGTTACGTACCCGCAGCCTCGGCTCTCGGTGGAAGTGAACGGATAAGCCCGATCATTTCTGCTCCATCGGAAGCCTCGAACCATGGCGAACATGTAAAACAAAAACGGCGTCATCGAGAATGGCGAAGAGAATTCGATAAACTCCACGATTACCGCTACCGTAAATCAGCTCCCGGATAGGCTCTTGAAAGGACACGCTCTCGGAGGCGGTGTGTGCACGCTCTGGAGAATCGGCCAGACTTTTAATCTTCTTGCGCACACCGGTTAGCCAAGCGCGCGCGGCCAGCGGCGCACCTTGCCGACGGATATGGCTCGATACCGTTCGCAGATCTTTTTCGGCTTCGGGCGTGATGATGACGCGGTACTTCATGCCGACTGGCGTTATCCTTCGCGTTCCAGTTCGTCAAACACCTCGTCAACTGGACGGCCCATCCCTTTCTTGGCTTGGGCCAGACCGCGGCGGATACCCGCCATAGCATCCAGGTTCTCGGCAATCTCCCGGTACGACGCGGCGTCCAGAAGCACAGCCTCGGCTTTGCCGTTAACGGTTAATATAAGCGGCCTGCCAGTTTTCCGCATGCGCTTAATCAAGCCCGTCGAATTGCGCTTGAACGTAGTCATGGAGTGGATATCCTGCGTAATGTCAATCATGGAAGGTGCTCCTAACGCATCATATTAGCATCATCGATGATGCGAGCCCGTTGTCGTTGGATTGTAAAGAGCGGAAGGCCGGACGAATACTCGGGCCGTTTTTTGTTGGAGCCAGTCGCTCATAGCGGCATGGGGTTCGGGGATTGTTGCCAACTTCAAATTGAACGATTGGTTATTTGTATTGGTTGTGTGAACGGCCCAGGCTCCGGCCGTCGCCGATCTGTAGTTAGTCCGACCGCACCGGCTCGCAATTCTCCCCTTTACTTACGTCTCGCCGGTCGCGATAATGACACTGCGCGGTGTGCGCGCTCAGCGAGAACTGTTTAGACGCGTTGAGGTCATAAGGAGATCGCCGCAATGGCACAATTAGATTATTTTATTAAGATCGACGGGGTACCGGGCGAGAGTACGGATTCAAAGCATAAAGATGAAATCGAAGTCCTCACTTACGACTTCGATCTGAAGCATGGAGATGCCGGTTCGGCATCCACGGGCGGCGCCCGCCACGCAGACCGTATCTCGCATAGCGCCTTCAGTTTCACGAAGGTCATCGACAAAGCCACCCCCAAACTGTTGGAAAAGTGCTTCGCAGGCACGCACATCCCGAAAGCAGTCTTCACAGCACACCGGGCCACCGAAGAAAAGCAGAAGTATTTGCAGATCGACTTCACCGACGTAGTGATTACTCGTTGGGAGATTCCGCAAATTTCTGCAGAGGAACGCAGCGCGACTTCCGAACACGGCGGCGGTGTCATGCTGCAGGAAGAGCACGTTGAACTGAATTACGGTTCCATTCGGTACACCTACACCTATACCGCTCACGGGACCGGTAAGGCTTCGGGCGACGTTTCAGCCGGCTGGGACCTGATCATGAACAAGAAGCTCTAGTTTCCTTCATTGCAGTGAGATCCCAAGGAGCGTTCCACAATGGCCCAGTTAGACTATTTCATCAAGATAGACGGGATTCCCGGAGAGAGCACGGATGAGAAGCATAAAGATGAAATTGAAGTCCTCAGTTTCGGCTTCGGCGGACAACATGCATCTAAGGGTTCCGCCTCCACTGCCGGCGCGCGTACGGGCGGACGCGTCTCATGCTTTCCCTTCTATTTCACGAAAGTCACCGACAAAGCCAGCCCCAAGCTGCTAGAAAAGTGCTGCAACGGCACCCACATCGCGAAAGCGGTCTTTACCGCACACCGCGCAACCGAACTGAAACAGAAGTATTTGCAGATTGACTTGACCGACCTCGTCATTCGCCGTTGGAGGAGCGCGCAGGAGCGAGAAGCCGAACGCACCGCGAAGCACCAAGCCGGCGGCGGCATAATGCTGCAAGAAGAGCTCATCGAATTGATGTACGGTACTATCAGGGTCACCTACACGGTCACCGATCACCAGACCGGTAAAGCGACTGGCGACGTTTCGGCCGGCTGGGATCAGATTGCGAATAAAAAGCTCTAGTTCCGACTGATTATTGGAGCCAGGCTTGGAGTTGTACGTGGATCTCGGTGAGAGTGGGGTACATCGAGGCGGCGTGCGCGTAGAAGCCGTCGACTGATTTTCCATATGAGGGCAGCATTTCGTGGTGGAAGACGTATTCGATGAGGGCTGGGTCGGGGAGATCGCCGGGCTTGGGCGGGTTGCGGTCGAGGAAGAGTTTGGAGAGTTTGTGCCAGAGTTGGGTGCGTTCGGAGCGCTCTTCGGGTAGGAGGCCGCGTAAGGCGCCGACTAGGACCGCGACGGCGCGCCAATCGTCGAGGGCGGTAGTTTTCATTTGGTAGGGGATTTGCGGGTAGTTTTCAAGATGGCGGGTGATTTCGCCGATGAGCCAGTCTTCGGGGAACATGGCCCATTCGCCCGCGACTTCCAGAAGATTGGATTCGACGATGGGAGCGACTTCATCGCGACAGATGGCTTCGAGCTCTTCGAGGGTGTAGGGAGAGGCGGCGGTGACACGGGCGATGTAGGCGTAGGAGAGGCGGGTATCGGTGTCGAGGAAGAGGTCGGCCTGGGCGATCCAAACCTCTCGCCGCTCCGCTATGATGGGCATGATGAAACACCTACTGGTAACACTTGCTATGACTACCGCTGCCGCGTTCTCCGCTTCGAGCGTTCATGAATTCACGCTGACGTCGATCGATGGAAAGCCGGCGCCGCTGGCATCGTACAAGGGTAAGGTATTGCTGCTGGTGAATGTCGCCAGCAAGTGCGGCTACACGCCGCAGTATACGGGCTTGCAGAGCCTCTATACGAAGTTCAAGGACAAGGGATTGGTGATTGTCGGCGTTCCGGCCAATAATTTTGGAGGGCAGGAGCCGGGGACGAATGAAGAGATCGCGACGTTTTGCTCTCGCACGTACAACGTGACGTTCCCGATTATGTCGAAGGTGTCGGTGAAGGGCGCCGATACGACGCCGCTGTATCAGTATTTGACCGATAAATCGGCGAATCCGGTGGTTGGCGGGGACGTGAAATGGAACTTTACGAAGTTCCTGGTGGGAAAAGACGGCAAGCCGGTGCAGCGGTTTGAGCCCGCGGTGAAACCGGATTCGGCCGAGCTTGAGGCGGCGATTGAAAACGCGCTGAAGTAGACGCTATCCGTGGCCGAGCTTCATGAGCCATCCGAGCCCGAAGAGGGTGGCCATGAAGCAGCCGAAGCAGTAGAGGCCGTAGTTCCAGCGTTCCTTGTCGGTCTTCTTGGTGACGACGCCTAGGACGACGGAGATCATAAGCGCAAGGAGGATGGACGCCTCCATGTGGTTGAGGTTGACCTTGGGCATGGGGCTTAGTCCTTTTCTCCGGTGGCGATTTCCCAGGCGTCGACCATGTTGAGGATATTCAGCAGGCCGGCGCCGACGAGAAATTTGGTGCCGTAGTCATGGACGTGGCCGGCGACGTCGGGCTGGTTGTAGTTGAGCCAGGTAGCGAGGTAGTAGGGGATGCCGGTCATCACGTTGGCGATGTGGCCGCCGACGTTGATGAGGGTAAGGAGCAGGTCGCCGGTCTGGGGTTCGAAGAACGCGCCGCGCATCATGAGTCCGAAGAGGAAACAGATGATAGTGGCCGAGCCGACGAGCGCCCCGCGCTGGGTTCGCTTGAGGTAGATGTGTCCGCCGCCGGGGATGGCCCAGGCGATGAGGACCACGGGCAGCCATTTGGAAATGGGCACGCTGGGCTTGGCCGGTTGGGGGACTTTGGATGCTTCCGCGCTCATGGTGGTACTTCCATTGTATAGAATCTAGCTCATGACCAGAAGAACAGTGATGGCGGTGGCCTCCAGCGCGATGGCGCTGCAGGCGCAGAGCGGGCCGGTGAAATACATACGGTTTCGTAGAGGGGCCCGCGTCGCGTATGGGATGGTGGACGGGGCGAATGTCCGGGAGCTGAATGGGGACTTTCTGAAAGGTGGGCGGCCGACAGGGTCGATTCACAAATTGAAGGATTTGAAGTTGCTGGCGCCGGTTGTGCCGGGGAAAGTGATAGCGATCGCGCGGAACTATAAGAGCCATCTGGGGACGGTGGCGCCGCCGTCGCGGCCGGAGATGTTTTACAAGCCGACGGCGTGCATTTGCGGGCCGGACGACGCGATCGTGCTGCCGAAGGATTCAACCGATGTGCACTATGAGGGCGAGCTGGTGGCGGTCATCGGGAAGAAGCTGCATAACGCTTCGAAAGAAGAGGCCGCGGCGGGGGTTTTCGGGGTGACTTGCGGGAACGATGTGAGCGAGCGGCAGTGGCAGGGCGGGCCGGATAAGGATATACAGTGGTGGCGGGCGAAGGGGTCGGATACGTTTGGGCCGATGGGGCCGTGGGTGGTGACGGGCGTCGATTACAGCAAGCTGATGCTGCGGACGCGGTTGAACGGGAAAGTGGTGCAGGAGCAATCGACGGCGGAGTTGATTTATGACGTGCCGACGATGATTGCGTTCACGAGCAAATACGTGACATTGGAACCGGGGGATGTGGTCTATACGGGAACGCCGGGGACCACCAAGAAGATGAGCCCCGGCGATGTGGTGGAAGTCGATATTGAAGGGATCGGCGTTCTGAAAAATACCGTTACTTCTTAGCGCCCTGCTTGGCGATGATCTTGTCCTTGATCTTGTCGTAGGTGGCCTGGGGTACGCCGGCTTTAGAGACGATTTCGTCCTTGCCTTTGTAGGGGCGGTTCTTAATGATGGCGGCGGAGTAGGCGTCGCCGATGCCGGGGATGGTCTTCAACGTGGCGGCGCTGGCCGAGTTGACGTCGATGAGTCCGGCGGGAGCGGCAGCCTCCTTCTTGGCGGTTTCCTTCTTGGCGGCCGGTTGGGCGGGCAGGAAAGAAGCGAGGGCAAACAGGGCGATTAGAATTCTGGCAAGCTTCATAGGATGGATTGTACTCGATTGCGAAGGCGGAGTTTGCTGCTGGCTGGGGTGGGACTGCGAGCGCAGGGGTGGGAATCGCTGTTTGATGGGCGGACGACGGCGGGTTGGATGGCGGTGGCCGGGGGTGAGTTTCCCGGCGATTCGTGGGTAGTGTCGGAGGGTTGTTTGAAGGCGGTGGTGCGGACACCGACGTTTCAGGATATTCGAACAGCGCGCGAGTTTGGGGATTTTGAATTGGAGTTTCAGTGGCGGATGGCGGCGGGCGGAAATAGCGGTGTGAAGTATTTGATTGGGAAGTACGATTCGTGGACGCCGAAGGGGGCCGATAAACCGCATGCGCGGGCAAGGGGGCTGGAGTATCAGTTGGGGGATGAAGCCGCGGGGCCGAAGGGGGTTGGGGCTATGTATGACCGCGTGGCGGCGGAGGGCGCCCGGGTCCGGCCGGCGGGTGAGTTCAATGAGTCGCGGATCGTGGTGCAGCGGCCGTTGGTGGAGCATTGGTTAAATGGCCGAAAGGTGGTGTCAGTGCGGCTGACCGAAGCGGTGCCAGCACGGTCGGCGATTTCGCTGCAGAATCATTCGTCGGAGTGCTGGTTCCGGGCGATTCGAATTCATGTACTATAACTTTTCAAACTCCGCGGCGGCCTGTTTGAGAAGCGGAATGTCATTGTTGGCATCCTTCCAGAGCGTGAGGAAGCTCTGATAGGCGTTTTTAGCCCGTTCGTTGTCTTTCGCGAGAGCAAACGCACGGCCCCGTTGTAGATGCGCTAAGGCGCTAATAGGATCGGCCAATACGATGCCGCGGTGATCGAGTACCTTTTGAAATTCCGCCGCCGCTTCAAGGCCACGCCCGGCCTGCAGATACGCCTGACCACGGACATAGACGGTGTAGAGGCCCCCGAACTTGCCGAAGAACGCGGTGCCTGGCAGGGCGTAATCGTAGGGAACGGCCCGCTGCAACCGGCGAATTGCTTCTTCGGGATTTCGATTAGATAGCGCGGAAAGCGCTTGCATCGTGGGGAGATATTCAAATTGAACAGGCGTATCTTCGGGGAACCGTTTCTCCAGATCAGCGGCGAGCTGTTGCATTTCGCCTGTTGCACCGGACAGCGCCAGCGCAAAAGCCGACGCATACACCACATCGCGGCCGTTGGCGAGTTTCAGCGCGGCGTGAGCCCGTTCCTTTGCCGCCCCGGCATTCCCGAAATGGGCTTCGCACACGGCCTCGGCGGCCGTGTAAATCGCAGCCGTCTCGCGCTTGCCAGCCTGCATCGCCATGGCGATCGCGCGTTCCCACATGCTCCGGGCCTCGCGCATTCGTCCGGATCGAGCGAGTACCAGCGCCTGATTGTGCGTCATCCAGTCCTCGACGTGACCTGCCGGTGCACGGGCGATTTCGCGCTCCATTCCGGCAGTGTCGCCCTGCAGAAATGCGAGATGGTAGCGGACGACTAGAAATTCTGGAACTTCCAACTTGCGTTCAGCAGCCCGGCGCAAGGCATCGGCGGACTGCTTGTACCGGTCCAGGTTAAGATTGTGAAAAGCAATACTGGCGTACGGGAATGGCATGTCCGGTTCGAGCCGTATCGCTGCTTCCGAGGCTGTGATTCCTTTTTCGTAGTTGCCGGTGCCGAATGCGACCCAACCCGCGGTAATGCCGGGAGCATAGGCATCGCGAGGATAGGTCTGTGCCCAGGATTCGAGGGTCTGCAACTCCTTTTGGAGATTCCCGGTCACCTGGCGGTCGTAGAGCATGGTAATGTATCGCCGCTCCCGATCGCTGACGCGATCTCGAAGCCCGTAGGCAATTTGGACTTCCTCCGCCCCCAAGCTGGTTTGGCCCAAGTTCCACGCCATGAACCCGAGATCCGCATGCGCCATTGCGAATTGGGGATCGATAGCGATGGCCTGCTGGAAATGTGGGATCGCGGCAGGAGTACCACTCGCGTATAAGGCGATCTTTGCGGCCGTATATGCTTGCAATGCTTCCAACGACGCCGTGGTAGCCTGCGCTAACGGCCTGGAATGCTCTTGAACACTCGCGAGCGACTCACCCAGCCGGGTTCTCAGTTGAGTTGCGATGGTGCTTAGCGCTTTCAGGACCTCTTCTTTTTTCTCCGGCTGCGCCTGTTCTTCAGCCAGGACCGCTCCGGTCTGGCAGTTCCTGGCCCTCGCCCACAACACGTATTGGCTGCCAAGCCTCTCGATGGAGCCTTCCAGAACCGCGGAACTTCCGGTTCGCTCGCAAATTTCACGGGTAACCTCAGGGGTTAGCCGCGTAGTAACCGGAAGGCTCATCATTTGCAACGACTTCTTGATCCGTTCATCCGACAGGAGCGCGAGGAATGGAGACTGTTGCAGTTGCACGGCCAACCCCTGGCGCAGCGTCTGATCAAAAACGGGATCGCCCGTCTTGTTCTCAAAGTCCGCCAGAACAATGGTGTCCTTCGCGGTGAGTGTTTGCGGCCGGCGAAGGGCGAAGTATCCCAGCGAAAGCGCCAGCACGATAACGGCGGCAGCGCCGGCTGCGAGGAACACCTTTCGCCTCGCCGGTCCTATCGCCGCCAGGGCCCGCTGCAATTCGACGGCCGATTGCCACCTTCGCGCCGGGTTTGTTTCCAGGCAGCGGCTGATGATCTGCTTAAGCATCCTCGGCCGAATTGGCTTTTGTTCAGGACCCGGACGCGCGCCGGTCAACATTTCGAAAAGCACTAATCCGAACGCATAGAGATCCGTGCGGCCGTCCACCGGTTTGCCTTCGCGCTGTTCGGGCGACATGTAGGCCGGAGTCCCCAGAATCATGTGGCTACCGGTGATCGTGTCTTCCTGAGCCACGCGCGCAAGTCCGAAGTCCAGAATCTTAACGCCGGATTTTCCGAGCATTATGTTTCCCGGCTTGAGATCGCGGTGAACGATGCCTTTGCCGTGTGCTTCCACCAGTGCCGCAACGATTTGGGAAGCATATGCAAGCGCTATCTGTAGAGGAAGCGGACCGTTTTTCAGGCGGGCCAATAGCGTTTCGCCCTCTACCAACTCCATTACGATGTAGTTGGGACCCACGTCGTAAAGGGTGCAAATGTTGGGATGATTGAGGGCCGAAATCGCGCGCGCCTCTCTACCGAATCGGGTGCTGAACTGCTCGTGAGTAGTTTTGATGGCGACCGCGCGGCCGAGTCGCGTGTCTATCGCCCGAAAGACCTCACCCATGCCGCCCTCGCCGAGTTTGCATTCGATACGGTATGGGCCCAGGCACTCCCGCGTGTCGATAATCGTAAGGGTCGCGTCATCCAGTAGTTCCGGAGCATTTTGGATTGCGGGCCGCTGAAGGAACTCGCCGCCACTACGCTCCGTGAACAGCGATTCGAGCTCACGCCGTAACTCGGGATCCGTTTGGGCCAGGATTGCCGCCCGATCTTCGGGATTGGCCTCGCGAACCGCGTGATATAGCTCTTCAATTCGCCGGAGTTGCTCCGGAGTCATCATCTAGTGTCTCGCCTGCTGTTCTATTGTATGGCTTAGCTCGCGGAGCAGCCAGGCTTTTGCAAACTCCCAATCGCGCCGGATGGTCCGCGGTGAAATGTTCATTGCCGCAGCGATTTCCTCTTCGGTCATTCCACCGAAGTATCGAAGCTCGACGACCTTGGCTTGGCGGGGCGCCAACCGGGAGAACGCTGTCAGTGACTCATCGAGATCCAGGATGGAGCGATTGGTGGGGGGCGACAGAATTAAGGTCTCATCCAGATTCACTTTGTGAGGTATTCCTTCGCGTCTGCGCGAGCCGCGGGCGCGAGCGGCGTCGACCAGTATGCGCCTCATCAACTGGGCCGCGATGGCGAAGAATTGCGCGCGCGCCTGCCAATCGACATTGGCTACATCCACAAGACGGAGATAGACCTCGTGTACTAACGCGGTGGCCTGGAGGGTATTTCCCGAAGCTTCGTTTTTCAGATAACGCCGGGCCATTAGTTTCAGTTGGGGATAGACGAAGTTGGTGAGACGCTCCAGGGCAGCTTCTTCACCGCAGCCCCACGCCTTCAGGAGATTTGTGATTTCTGACGTGTGTTCGCCGATGGTTCGCCCGCTTTCCGGGGGCTTTAAAAATATACAGAAACGGTGGCCGCTTTGGGGTAGCGTCTGCCGACTCTACAGCCGGACGGAGATATTCTCCGCCAGAAAGCAGAGGACAAAATGAAGAATATACGTACAATGGCGCTGATTGCGGGCCTCGCCATCGCGAGCGTCCATGCACAATCACGTCCGGTAAAAATGACGTTTTCAGGAACTGGCGGCGCGAGCGCAATCGAGTTGAAGGTGCCCAACACAAATACCGCCGAGGAGAATGTTGAAGGGCAGGGCAATTTAGGACGGTTTACGTTTAGGAACGTAAGGACCGTTGCGACGGCTCCACAATCTACTGCTAGTTGCATGGGCCTGTTCTTTCCCAGTGCGGCCGGCGGCGGCGTATTTCGCTTCCAGGACGGGAGTCTGTTGAAGGTGAGTCTGACACAAGGCGGCGATTGCATTGATCTCGTTCAAATGGTCGGCCACTGTACCTTGACGCTAAAGATCATCGGCGGAACCGGCCGTTTCAAGAACGCATCGGGCGTCCTCACGTATACCGAGACAGCAGTGCCGATATTAGCTGACTACACAAACACTCCGGTCTACTTTACCGAGACCGGGGAGATCACGGGGACGATTTCCGGAGTGGCTGGGGGGGAGGACAATTCAGGCAATCAGCAATAGGAGCACACAACTCAACCAGCAAGGCGCCGGCGAACCCGGCGCCTCAGAAATGCAACCCTTCTTAGGTGCGCGCGGCCCCCTTTGTTTCGTGATTTCGAATTGTGTAGACTATGCCGCTAAGGGTGCCCGTTGAAACAACGGCACGGGTTAAATTCAAGAAAATTAAGGGGTTTTCATGATTTATACGGCTATGCGCCTCGTCGCAGCATGGATCGGTTTGTTGCTGGTTGGCTGGACAGCATTCGGCCAGGCGGTGACTGGCAGTTTGGTTGGCACAATTACAGATTCATCCGGAGCGGCGGTTCCCAATGCGAAGGTTGTGTTGGCGGAAGCGAATACGGGAATCTCGCAGACGACGACTTCGAATCAAAGCGGCAATTATTCGTTTCCCGGGATTCCGCCAGGAAATTACCGGGTAGAAGTGGAGCTGACTGGCTTCCGAAAGGCGGTGCGGGCCGGTGTGGACGTTTTGGTTAATTCAACCATTCGCGCGGACTTGGAACTGACGCCCGGCGCTGTGTCTGAAGTGATTAACGTTCAGGCCGAGACCACGCAGTTGCAGACGGATCGCTCCGATACGGGGCGGAAGATTGAGACGCGTCAGCTTGCGGATCTGCCGCTGACGTATAACCGGAACTTCCAGAGCTTGTTAAATCTGGTGCCGGGAACCGTGCGCGCATTCCGGCCGCATTCGGAGTTTTTCAATGTGCAGGATTCGCTTTCCACGCGAGTGAACGGACAGTCGCGCATGGCGAACAATGTGCAGATGGAAGGTGTCGATAATAACCAGCGCACGGGTTTGTTGACGGCGATGATTCCTCCGATTGAGGCGCTGCAAACGGTGGACGTCACGACGTCGAACTACGAAGCGGAGTTGGGGCGGGCGGGCGGCGCGGTAACCAACGTGAATTTTAAGTCGGGCGGGAACGACATTCACGGGAGTCTTTTCGAATTCAATAAAGTGAGCCGGCTGGGCGCTCGCAGCTTCTTCGCTTCCAGCAAGCCTGTGACGACGTACAACATGTTCGGCGGCACAGTGGGCGGGCCGATCGTGAAGAACAAGCTGTTCTACTTCGGCGATTTTCAAGGGGTTCGCGACCGCCGCGGGGATTACTTCCAGTACACAATTCCGACCGCGGCGTTCCGGACGGGGAATCTTTCGGCGGCGGCGCAGCCGGTCTATGATCCGGCGACTGGCGATGCCGATGCATTGGGACGCACACCGTTTGCGGGAAATATCGTTCCAGCATCGCGGATCAGCCCGATTTCGGCAAAGGTGCTGGCGCTGATTCCGCAGCCGAATCGAGGGTCGGGGTTGAGCCAGAACTGGGAGATTGCGACGGTTCGGAAAAAGGATACCAACGGCGGCGATGTCAAGGTGGACTATCAACTCTCCGATAAGGATCGGTTGTCGGTCCGCTACTCGATCCAGAAATCGGAGATCTTCGATCCGCCACTTTATGGGGTGAAGGGAGGCGGCCCGCGGGAGTTCGCGGGCACCGGAATCCAAAAGGCGCATAACGGAGCGATTAACTATACCCGCGTGTGGTCGCCGACCTGGCTGACCGAAGTCCGCACCGGAATCATGTATTACCGCAACAACGCGGACAACTCGGATAAAGCACTAAAAACGGCCGATGAGTTGGGGATTAAGGGAGTCAACGTTTCCGATTTCACCGGGGGCGTGCCGCACTTCAACGTGAACGGGTTTTCCAACCCGATCATCGGGTACTCGGCCAGCCTTCCCTGGGAACGCGGCGAGACGAACCTGAACTTCGTGGTCAATACTACGAAGACCCTGGGCAACCACACGATCAAGTTCGGCGTCGACTATCGCCGCAACAGGGACGAGTTGTTGCAGAATCAAACGTTCAACCCGCGCGGCCGCTATACGTTCAACGAAGCCAATGCGCAGTTGATTACGCGGAATGCTGCGGGCGTGATCGGTGTGAGCGGAAGTACGACGCTTGGCAACTCGTTCGCCAGTTTCCTGCTGGACCGGCCCAACCAGTTCGGCCGCGACTTACCGCTGATCTTCCCGACATTCCTGCAACGCCCGTGGTTCAGCTACGTGCAAGACAAGTGGCAGGTGAACCAGAAACTGACGATCGACATCGGACTTCGGCATGAGTTGTGGCCGCCCGCGGTGCCTCGTGTGGAAGGCGGATTCTCGAACTACGATCCGACCAACAATACCCTGGTGGTCGCCGGCGTTGGTAGTAACCCGATGAATCTGGGGCGGAAGAACTATTTGACGAGCTTCGCGCCGCGGTTTGGGGCGGCCTACCGCCACAACGAAAAGACGGTGGTCCGGATGGGATATGGCATAAGCTGGGCGCCGCTGGTAGACAATGGCTATGCCTTCAATTTCCCGGTCCGCGAGAACAATGCCTTCGAAGCGCGCAACGCCTGGAGCCCGGCCGGGGCGATGGCCGATGGTTTTCCGCCGTTCAAGCCGTTCACGATTCCCACGGACGGAATCATTCGGAATCCGCCGGCGTCGGTGTTCAATGTGATCAACAAAGACGTGCGCGAGTCCTATGTCCAGAGCTGGAATATCGCTATCCAGCGGACCTTGCCGAAGAACCTGGTTTTGGAGACGGCCTACGTCGGCAATCACGGTGTTGGCGTAAAGGCCATTTACAATATGAACGCCGGAATAATTCCCAATGCCGGCGCCAATGGGCGGCCGCTAAACCTGCAGTTTGGCCGGAATGTGGACGTCAACAATATCTACTTCGGCACCAGCACGAACTACCATTCGCTGCAAGTGAAGCTGGACCGCCGCTTCGCCAACGGCTTCGCGCTCACCACGGCCTACACCTACGGTAAATCGATCGACCTTAGCGGCGCCGACAACGGCGGCCTATGGGTCTATATCAACCCGTCACGCAACCGGGCGCGTTCCGACGGCGACCGCCGTCACGTGTTCGTGCAGAGCTACGTATATGAACTGCCGTTCGGCAAGGGCAAGCAGTACCTGACCGAAGGGCCGGCGGCCTATATTCTAGGCGGCTGGCAGTTCAACGGCGTCTTGACTATGATGACCGGTGAACCGTTCAATCTGAGCGTGGCCGGCGGCATCATCAACGCACCGGGCAACGCGAATACACCGAATCTGAACGGAGCGTTCAAGACCATCAAGGACGTGGGGCCGGGGACTTTCTGGTTCGATACTTCCGTGTTTACCTCGCCGGCAGCCGGAACGTTTGGAAACCTCGGGCGCAATATTCTCAGCGGGCCCGGGTTCTTCAACCTGGATGCCTCCATTTTCCGGACCTTTTCAATCACCGAGAAATGGAAGGTGCAGTTCCGGGCGGAAGCGATCAACTTTACGAACACGCCCCATTTCAACAATCCGAACGGAGACATTACGAGCCCGAACTTCGGACGGGTGACAGGCGTGAACGGAGCTCCGAACGGGCCGCGGGAGATTCAACTTGGCCTGAAGGTAACGTTCTAAATCGCAGCGGAAACAGGCGGCTGGCGTTCCGATTAGCGGGGCCAGCCGCCTTTCCTTTTCCAGATAGGAAACAGGGCGCATATTTGAGAGAATAGTGGGTTCATGTTCCGTTTTGAGACTGCCGGCGAGTCGCACGGCGAATGTTTAGTAGCGACCCTTACGGGTCTTCCGTCCGGTGTTCCAGTATCCCTGGAGCGGATTAATCGAGAGCTTTGGCGGCGGCAGCAGGGATTCGGGCGCGGCGGCCGGATGAAGATCGAAACCGACACGGTGGAAGTGGTGGCCGGGGTGCGCCATTCGCAGACCATCGGCGCACCGGTGGCGATGATCATCCGGAACAAAGACTGGAAGAACTGGACCGAGCCGATGGCGGTAGAGGACTTCGAGGGCAGCGAGGAGAAGCGCAAGAAGGTGCTCCGGCCGAGGCCCGGGCATGCCGATTTGGCCGGCATGATCAAGTACAACTACCACGACGCGCGCTACATTCTGGAACGGGCGAGCGCCCGGGAAACCACGGCGCGGGTGGCGGTAGGCGCGGTGGCGAAAGAACTGCTGCGGGAGTTCGGCGTTTCGGTTCTGAGCCACGTGATCGGCGTGGGACCGGAGAAGCTGGGGCGCCAGGCGAGTTGGGAAGAATTGGTGGCGCTGTCGCTGAAGGATGAGGTACTGCTGGGGTGCGTCGATGCGGACGCCGAGATGCGGATGAAGGCCGTTGTGGACGAGGCTTACCGGACGGGGGATACGGTGGGCGGCGTGTTTGAAGTCGTCGCTCACGGGCTGCCGGTGGGTCTGGGATCGCACATCACCTGGGATTCGCGGCTGGACGGGAAGCTGGCGCAGGCGATCGTGTCGATGCAGGCTGTTAAAGGAGTGGAGATCGGGTATGCGGCCGAGGGCGCCGAGGCGTTTGGGTCCAAGGTGCAGGACACGATTCACTACAACAAGGAAGAACGATCGTTTTATCGCGGCGCCAATCGCGCCGGGGGGTTGGAGGGCGGAATTACGAACGGACAGGATCTGCTGGTGCGGGGATTCCTGAAGCCGATCTCGACGCTGCGGCGGCCGTTGGAGTCGGTCGATATTGTGACGCGGGAAGCCGAGAAAGCGGCCTACGAACGGTCGGACGTGGCGGTGGTGCCGGCGGCCGGGGTGATCGGCGAGGCGATGGTGGCGATTGTGCTGGCGCAGGTGTTTATCGAGAAGTTCGGCGGCGATTCATTAGAAGAGATGCGCCGGAACTATGATGGCTATCAAGAGCAGGTGCGAAACTTCTAATGGTCCTGGAGATTAAGAAATACGGCGACCCGGTGCTGGAGACGCCGTGCGCGAAGATTACCGAATTCGGGACGGAAAAGCTGAAGAAGCTGGTGGCCGACATGTTCGAAACCATGTGGGCTAACAAGGGCGTTGGCCTGGCGGCGCCTCAGGTGGGCGAACTGCTGCAGGTGACGGTGATTGATACTTCGGGCGGCGAGAATCCGGATGAGCGGCTGGTGCTGATCAACCCGGAAATCGTTTCGCTGGAAGGGCAGCAACTGGGCGAGGAGGGGTGCCTGAGCATTCCCGGTTTCCGCGAAGATGTGCGGCGCGCCATGACGGCCAAGGTGCAGGCCTATGACGTGGACGGCAACAAGTTTGAAGTGACCGGCGAGGAGCTGCTGGCGCGGGCTTTTCAGCATGAGATCGATCATCTGCACGGCATCCTGTTTTTGAAGCACCTGTCGCCGTTGAAGCGGGACCTGATCCGGCGGAAGATTTCGAAGCTGGTGAAGGCGGGCGAGTGGTAGTTGTCTTCATGGGCACGCCCGCGTTTGCGGTTAATTCGTTGGAAGCGCTGGTGGAGGCCGGACACACGGTTGCGGCGGTCTATACGCAGCCTGACAGGCCGAAGGGACGCGGGCAGGAGTTGAGCGTGTCTCCGGTGAAGGAAGCGGCGATGCGTTTAGGATTGCCGGTGTATCAGCCGGAGCGGATACGGGGTTCGGTGGCGGAGTTGGCGGCGTTCGGGGCCAAGGCAATGGTGGTGGTGGGGTACGGGCAGATTCTGCCGCAATCGATTATTGATCTGGCGCCGTTGGGCATCATTAATGTCCATGCGTCGCTGCTGCCGTTCTATCGCGGCGCGGCGCCGATTCAATGGGCGATCGCGCAGGGAGAAACCGAGACCGGCGTGACCACGATGAAGATCGATGCGGGCCTGGATACGGGCGATATGCTGCGGAAGGCGGAGCTATCGATCGGGACCGAGGAGACAGCGCCGGAGCTTTCGGCGCGGCTGGCCGAGGCGGGCGCGGAACTGCTGATCGAGACGCTGGAGATGATGGAGCGCGGGCAGATTGTGCCTGAGCCGCAGGATCACTCCTCGGCGACTATGGCGCCGATATTGAAGAAGGAAGACGGCGTTGTCGACTGGACGCAGACGGCGACGGTGATTCACAACCGGTTGCGGGGCTTCACGCCCTGGCCGGGAGCGACGACGCTTTTTCGAGGGGCGGGGTTGAAGATTCTTTCGGCGCGCGTATCGGGAGAGACCGGGTTGGAGCCGGGTTTCGTGGCTGTGCGGGCCAAGAAGCTGGTGGTAGGGTGCGGAGCAGGAACGGCGTTGGAGTTGGTGGAAGTACAGCCGGAGGGGCGGAAACGGGTCAGCGGAGAAAGTTTCGCCAACGGCGCGCGGTTGTTGGACAATGAACGGTTAGGTATATAAAGTGACTTTACCCCTTGGTTATCGCTATGCGAGTTTGTATGCTGGCATTCGGAAGACGCAAAAGGACGATCTATCGTTGATCGTTTCCGATGTTCCGGCGGCGGCGGCGGGGGTCTTTACACAGAATAAAGCCATGGCGGCGCCGGTGATTCTGTCGAAGGAGAACCTGGCGGCGAGCGGCGGCGTGGCGCGGGCGATTCTGACCAATGCCGGGAACGCCAACTGCGCGACCAGGACTGGAATGAAAGTGGCGACGGCGACGACGCGGGCGCTGGCCAAGGTATTGAAAGTGCCGGCGAATCAGGTATTGCCGGCGTCGACGGGCGTGATTGGCGTGGAGTTGGACGCGGCGAAAATTACCGGCAATGTGGCGGCCCTGGCGGCGGGGTTGTCGGCGGATCGGTTCGAAGATGTGGTGCGGGCGATCATGACGACGGACCTGGCGCAGAAAAAGGCGTTTGCTTCGCTGGCGGTGAAGGGCGGCGTGATTCACATAGCGGGCACCACGAAGGGCTCTGGCATGATTCAGCCGTTAATGGCGACGACGCTGGGCTATATAGTGACGGACGCGGCATTACCGGCGGCGGAGTTAGGGCGGATGTTACGAAGGGCGGCGGATCGCAGTTACAACGCGATGAGCGTGGATGGCGATACGTCGACGAACGATGCGGTGTATTTATTGGCCAACGGGGCGAGCGGGCTGACGATGTCGGGTGGGGATAAGGCGCTATTCGCCGAGGCGCTGACGGTGCTGATGGAGGATTTGGCCAAGCAAATCGCACGCGATGGCGAGGGGGCGAAGAAGCTGGTGACGATCGATGTCGACGGGACGCGGTCGGACAAAGAGGCGATGCGGATTGCGCGGGTGATTGGGAACTCGCCGCTGGTGAAGACGGCCATTGCGGGGAGCGATCCGAATTGGGGGCGGATCATGATGGCGGCGGGAAATGCGGGGGTCGATTTCGAGTTGAAGAATGTCGATATCCGGATGCAGGGACTGCTGGTTTGCAAGGGCGGGCTGGCTCGCGACTTTTCGGAACCGGAGTTGACGAAGCTGCTCGATGAGCCGGATTGCCATATCTCGTTTTCGATTCGCGGGGATGGAAAAGGGCGGGCGCGGTTTTATACTTGCGACTTTACCGAAGGGTATATCCAGATTAATGGAAGCTATCGGACGTAAGGCCTGAAAGGGCGTCCAGATGCGCTACATTCGTACAGTGTCCGCGGCGCCTCGTCTAACTCTAGAGAACATCGGCCCTATCAAAAAGGCCGATGTTTCGTTTGGAGATCTGACCGTACTTGTAGGCCCACAGGCCACCGGCAAGAGCTTATTTCTTCAGTTCTTGAAGCTTGCGCTCGATCACACCTCGGTGACCGGCACGATGCGGACGTACGGCCTCGACTGGAACTCCGAAAGCGGGAAATTCCTTGATATTTATTTAGGCCGGGGAATGTCTTCGGTCTGGACTCCGAAGGGGCAAAACAAGAGTTGGATTCACTGGCAGGATCGTCCGCTCGCGTTAGATGGCATCGCCGCCGAAAGAGAGCCAGGCAAAAAAGTGCCGGACTGCTACGTGATTCCAGCGCAAAGAGTACTGGCATTCTCATCGCAAAGCTGGTTGCGTCCCTTTAGCGATTTTCGGGCGGGTGACCCCTTCGTACTTCGGGCGTTTAGCGAAAATCTGCGAATGCAGGCCGAAGTGCTATCCGAGGGCCAGAGGCGGCTGTGGCAGTTCGATGCGGACGCAGGCGGGCTATTGCAGGAATCGATTTTCGGCAAGCTGGAACTGAGCATCCAAACCACTTCCGGGCAGCGAGAGCTCGTTTTGACGGGACCGCAAGCGCGAAAGCCGCTGCCCTATATGGTCTGGTCCGCAGGGCAACGAGAATTTGTTCCGTTGATGCTCTCCTTGCTGTGGCTATTGCCTGCAAACGGGCCGATGCGGAAACAGCCATGCGGTTGGGTATTGATCGAAGAGCCGGAAATGGGGCTTCACCCGAAAGCGATCGGGGCCGTGCTCTTCGTGATTCTTCAATTGATTCATCGAGGTTATCGAGTCTGTTTATCGACGCACTCCACGCACGTTTTGGATCTGGTCTGGGCGATCCGGACGCTCAAACAGACCGGCGCGGCCGCCGGCCACCTGCTAGAAATATTCGGCGTTGAGCGCAGCCGGAAGGCATTGGCGATGGCGAAAGCAGTTCTATCAAAGGAGGCCGCGGTGTACTATTTCGACGATGAAACGCGCCAAACGCGGGACATTTCCGCACTGGATCCAGCCGATCCGGATCCACTTATTCAGACATGGGGAAAGCTGATGGAATTTGCGAATCAGATTGGCGAAATCGTCGCTCGGCAGGTTGCCAATCAGGAGCGCTCTTGAGATACGCGGAGGCGCTGGCAGCCAGCTCCTCATTGAAGGCCCACGGCCGGCCCGGACTGCAAGCCCTGGGCGCTGATAGTTCTCGCGTGACCGTCAAGAACACAAGGTCCATTCGAGGCAGCATCAACGTCGAGAGCTGCCAGTTAAGAATCGCGCCAAGGGAAAATGCATGGGACTACGGGGTGGGAATCGAGATCTCCGGCGACAGCGACGGCATGATCTGGCTGGAGGTTCATTCCGCCAATTCCGAGCATGTCCAAACGGTTATCGACAAACTAGACTCATTGCTCAGGTTTCTGCGTGAACACGCCCCGGCATTGAACAAACTCCCTCGGGCATTTGTGTGGCTGGCTACGGGGCGCGTTCAATTAAGTCCCAACAGCACCAGCCGCCGGCGCATAAATGCCCGGGGCATCGTTTTGAGAAGCGCGCCGCTGGCGCTGGATGGATTGGTTCCCAGGTAAGAATCTCTCGATCCACGTCGAAGGCTATCGAGAGGTGCTAGCCTGAAGTTGTGGAAGCTGCCGCCATTCGCACGGAAAACCTAACGAAATCGTACCAATCTGGCGATGAGATATTGACGGTATTCCACGAACTGAACCTGACCATTGCAACAGGTGAGCGAGTAGCGCTCATCGGCGAGTCGGGGACGGGGAAGTCCAGTCTTTTGCATTGTTTAGGCGGTCTGGACAGGCCGTCGGGGGGTAAGATATACTTCGGACAGCACGACCTTCAGGCGCTATCTGAGACTGGATTGGCTGATTTCCGGAACCGCGAGTTGGGCTTCGTCTGGCAAACCCACTATTTGCTACCGGAGTTTACCGCGCTGGAGAACGTTATGATGCCGCTTCTGATTCGAGGGGTCCAGTACGATGACGCGGCGCCAAAGGCCTTAGCGAGGTTAGATGAAGTTGGATTGCGAGCCAGGGCGCACCACCGGAGCGGCGAACTCTCCGGCGGCGAACAGCAGCGAGTGGTGCTGGCGAGGGCGCTTGTGGGTGGTCCGAAATACCTCTTCGCCGATGAACCGACCGGGAATTTGGATGAACGGACGGGCACGATGATTTCCAATCTTCTGAGTGAGCTGCACCAGACGCATCAGCTCACATCAATCTACGTCACGCACAATCGTGACTTTGCCCGGTCCTGCGACCGGGTTTTGCGTCTACAGCACGGAGGTCTGGCCGATGTACTGGCCGGGGAGTAGCTATGTTTGAACGATACACGGAGAAAGCACGCCGGGTGATTTTCTTCGCCCGGTATGAAGCGTCCCAGTTCGGCAGCCCTTATATCGAAACCGAGCACCTGTTGCTCGGGCTGCTGCGGGAAGATAAGGCGCTGGCGAACCGCTTTCTGCGGTCCAACGCCGCTATCGAGTCGATCCGAAAACAGATCGAAGCGCATACCACGATCCGCGAGAAGGTTTCGACCTCGGTCGACCTGCCGTTGAGCCATGAGTGCAAACGCGTGCTTGCTTACGGGGCGGAAGAGGCCGAGCGTTTGAACCACAAGCACATCGGGACCGAGCACCTGCTGCTGGGCCTGCTGCGCGAAGAGAAGTGCTTTGCCGCCGAGATACTCCACGAGCGGGGATTGCGGTTGTCGCAGGTGCGCGAGGAGATCCAGCGCAGTTCCTCGGAGAAGATCACCCCCAACCGCCCAAAAGAGTCGTCTCTTTTGGCCGAATTCTCCCGCGACCTGACGCAGGCCGCCGTAGACGGCCAGTTGGACCCGCTCATTGGCCGCGATCATGAATTGGAGCGCGTAGTGCAGATTCTCTGTCGGCGCACCAAGAACAATCCGGTGCTGATCGGCGAACCGGGCGTTGGCAAAACCGCCATTGTCGAGGGCCTGGCGCAGCGCATTTCCGACGGCGATGTGCCCTCGTTCCTGAGCGAGAAACGGATTCTGGCACTGGATCTGTCGCTAATCGTAGCCGGCACCAAGTATCGCGGACAGTTCGAAGAGCGGCTGAAGACCATCATGAAGGAGTTGATGGAGAACCAGAACGCGATCATCTTCATCGACGAGCTGCACACGCTGGTAGGAGCCGGGTCGGCCGAGGGATCGCTCGACGCCGCCAACATTTTGAAGCCGGCGCTGAGCCGGGGCGAGATTCAATGCATCGGCGCAACAACGCCGTCCGAATACCGGAAGTCGATCGAGAAGGACCGTTCGCTGGAGCGCCGCTTCCAGGCCGTAAAAGTGCCGCCGCCGAACGAGAGCGACGCGATCAAGATCATGTTCGGCATCAAGGAGCGCTACGAAAAGTTCCATGCTGTCGCCTACACGGATGAGGCGATTGAAACATCTGTGTTCTCTTCCAGCCGGTTTATTCCGGATCGCTTCCTGCCCGACAAGGCCATCGATCTGATCGACGAAGCCGGCGCGCGCGTGAAGCTGAAGCAAACGACGCTTCCCGCCGACGTCTCCGAGGTGCAGAAGCGCATCAAGTTCATCGTGCACCGGATGGAGAATGCGATCGCCAACCATGAGTTCGAAAAGGCCCGCTTCTACTCCGATGAAGAACGCAAGGAGCGCGAGAATCTCCGTGCGCTGCGCGAGAAGTATAACCTCGACGACACTTCGACCGGCGTCGTAACGAAGGACGATATTGAAGACGTCGTCGCGCGTTGGACTGGCGTACCGATGTCGGCGATACGCGAAGAGGAAGTCACCAAGCTCTTGCGAATCGAAGAAGAGCTGCACAAGCGTGTGGTGAGCCAGGAAAAGGCCATCGGAGCGCTGGCGCGGGCCATTCGCCGTTCCCGGGCCGGCCTGAAGTCGCCGAAGCGGCCGGCGGGCTCGTTCCTGTTCCTGGGCCCGACGGGTGTCGGCAAAACCGAAGTCGCCCGGGCGCTCGCCGATTTCCTGTTCGGGTCGGAAAAGTCTCTTATCCGCTTCGATATGTCCGAGTACATGGAGAAGCATTCGGTCTCGAAGTTGATCGGTTCGCCTCCCGGATACGTGGGCTACGAGGAGGGCGGCCAGTTGACCGAACGCGTCAAACGGCAGCCTTACTCCATCATCCTGCTCGACGAAATCGAGAAGGCGCACCCGGACATCTACAACATCCTCCTACAGGTGTTTGAGGACGGCCAGTTGACCGACGGGCTAGGCAATACGGTGGACTTCAAGAACACGATGATCGTGATGACGTCGAACCTGGGGGCGCGCTTCCTGGACAAGAAGGCGACGCTCGGGTTTGCCGCACCTTCGGCCGGGATGCCGCAGAAGGTCGAAGAGCAAGTGATGAACGAAGTGAAGAAAGCGTTCAACCCGGAGTTCCTGAACCGGTTGGACGAGGTGATTCTCTTCACGTCGCTCGCCGATGAGGACCTGCTGCAGATTATGTACCTGCTGATGAACCAGGTGAACGTCAACCTTTCGGCAAAACAGATCAAGATCAAGCTGCTGCCCGATGCGGCGAAGTACATTCTCGAAAAGACCTTGGTGGATCGCAGCTACGGCGCGCGTCCTTTGCGCCGGGCACTGCAGAAGTACATTGAGGATCCGCTGTCGGAGTCGATCATCCAGGGAACGCTGCCGCACCCGGCGGAGTTCGAAGTCTACCTGGGCGACACCGGTATCTTTATCCGCCAACTGATTGCCGAAGAGGCCACAGTTGGGGCTGGGACAGCCGCGACGCCGATTGTAGCCGAGTTGTATTCGTTCTAACACAGGGGAGCGCTTTGCCGCGCTCCCGCCTCTAACCCTACCTCGACCGCCCATTCCAGGAAACGGCGCGCGCAACGGTCCAGATTCTGCAGACTGCCGCCGCCCTGCAGCGGCGAGCACATTTCGTACGCGATTCGCCCGCGGAAGCCGTTTTCCTGAAGCGTGCGCAAGAACGTTTTGTAATCGATGAAACCGGTGCCCATGGGCACGGCGACGACGGCAGGCGTCTGCGCCTCGTAGTTGATCAGCGCCGGCTGGTACTTATAGCGGGGACGAAGCTGGTAGTCGGCGATGGTCGTATGCACGGTGTGGCTCGCCAGGCAGGCGGCGGCCTTTTCCAGATCGTCGCCGTGAAGGGCGGGCGCCCAGGCGTCGAAGAGCGCCTTCAGATGGGGCGAATCCACGGCGTGCAGGATGTCGTGCATGGCCTCGTAACCCGCGCCGATATCATGGTGGTTCTGCAGCCCTAGCGTGATACCGAAATCACTGGCACGTTGGGCGGCCTCGCGCAGCGTATCGACCACCAGGTTCCACTGCTCGGGGAAACCGGCGTGGGGCGACTCGTAGCCTGTGAATACGCGAACGATGGGGATGGCCAGGTCCTGCGCCAGCCGGCAGAGCTCGGTGAGGTAGGAAAGCTGGATTTCCTTATGGGGGATATCCCGGCGGTCCAGGCCAGCGGTCAGATCGCAGTAACCGGCCAGCACGTTATGGTTCAGGTTCAGTTCGGCCAATCGGTCGCGGAGCTGCTTACGTTGGGCGGCGTTATAGTCAAGAGGCGAAATGTGTGGCCGCTTCGCCATCAGCATGACGCCTTGGAATCCAAGCGTCGAAGCACGAGAGACGAAGTCAGCTACCGGCAGAAATGCCTGGCCCCAAAGGCCGGCATAACTTACCGAGTGGAGCAACAGCGGATGCGAAGATGGCATTGGTTTCTGCCAATGGTAACTCAGGCGCCGGCGTCAGGCGACCGCGGTGTTTTGGGCGCGAAAAAGGCCGAAGTAGACCTGCCCGTTTTCCATCTGCACGGTGGCGATACGGGCGCCGGTGCCGAGCACCGCCTCCAACGCCACCACAAATGCGCCGGCGATCGCTTCGCACGTATCGATGTCGGCAAATCCGGAGCGGGCGCCTTCACAGACGGCTTCCTGCAGGCGGTCGCGGAAATCGAACATCGGGTTGTACATCCAGACGGGCAGCGGCTGAATATCGACATCGCAATCGAACGTCGAACGGACGTTGTTGTAGGAGATACGATTTTCGGCGATGCCCAGATCGAGTTCAATCAACAGTTTCATGCGCCGCATCAGAACGGGGAAGCTGCCGATAATTTCCGGCCCCTCTTCTTCGAAGCCGATCTCCATCCGCAGAGTTCCGCCGGGATTGGCTACCGAACCCGGCAACAGACGGATCCGGACGAAGTTGCTGCGAATATCGGTCACCTGTTCGACGATGTGGATATCGGGGAGGAGCGGCGGCGTAACGCGGCGGTCGAGGGCGGGAATGGTGAACCGGAACTCCCGCACGCCCAGGGCCGGGGAGAAGCAGATCGCCGAGGCGTTGCGGCCGTGCTGCAGGCGAACGGAGGTCTCGGCCAGCAGGCGGCTGGCGATGGCTTCCAGATAGTGCGCCGGCACGGTACGGGGCTGCAGGTCGCCGATTCCCGGATACGTAGCTTCCAATGTGACCTGGATGGGATGGCTGTTGCAATTGGTGATGCGGGCGGTCCAGAGGCCGGCGCCGGATTTCACCTCATGTTCGACGATCGCCAGAAGCCCCGGCCCCTCGACCTCCCGGCTGGCTGTCGGCTGGGCGGCGCCGGGCGCGAATAGTTCCACCACGTAATGGGCCGGCGCCGCCAGCGTGAGCTAACGGCGGCGCGCCGAAGCGCGAACCGTCACCCGGCCAGGGCGGCCGATGGGAAGCGCCAAATCAAAATACTGGCCGGGAACCAGTTCCCTGCCACCCTTCACATGTTCCGGAATGTACATACTATCGTCCTCTGCAAATCACACTACGGAACTCAAGCGTGAAATTGATCATCCGATGCTCAGGAAGCTCTCAGAAAGTTGTAAGTAACACTTGGGTCAGCACCCGATTACTTCAAAAAGCTCCAGGGACTCCGGCTGGCCGGCGACCGGAATACGGCGTCCGTTGGAAAACTGGATTCCGGAGCCGGCCACCAGGTCCTTCACAACCCGGGAGACGACTACACCGCCAACCGGCGACTGCGGTAGAAGCTGTCCGGCCTGGACTACCGCTCTTCCCGCGGGAATTCCATCGTCGCTGAAGACGCACTCCCCGGTATGGAGGGAAGCGCGCAGAGACACGCCAAAACCGCCCGCGTGCGTCACGATGGAATGGGCGCAGCGGATAGCGCGGGCGGGCCCGTCGAAAGTAGCCAGCGGCGCGCCCGTTCCCAGGTTGCCGGGCCGGCCGCGGAACCAGCCAATCTCCCGGCGGAGGTGGATCTGCAGGCGACCCAGGTCGGGCGGCGGCAGTTCCACGTAGAGAATTGTGGCCAGAGACCGTTCCGGCTCGGAGGTACGGACGGAGGTGGACAGAAACGACTCGATTTCGAAAAAGAGTTCCTCCTGCTCTCCGACGAAGGGAAGGTGATCGGCACCGGAGAGTTCGACAAACCGAGCGCCAGGGATACTCTCGGCCATCAACTTCCCTTCCGCCAGCAGCAAGCAGCGGTCGTCCCGCCGGTGGAGCACCAGCGCGGGCGCGCCGATGGTGGGCAGAATGGGACGAACGTCGATGTCAGCGTTCATGCGCGTAAGCGCCTCGGCTGCGCCGGGGCTGGCGCCCATGCGCAGGTAGGTAGCCCACCAATCGCGAAATGCCGGATCGTTGGCGAGGGATGGCGCCCGGTCCTCGATGCCCACCGGGCCGCCCCAATGGGTGCGGATCTCCTGGCAGTACCGGTCGCGATCCTCGCGAGTGGGCCCCCACGGGTAGTCCGAATCCCGCAGGCGGCGGGCGTAGCAGCCGATCATGATCAGTCCGGCGGTTTTCTCCGGGTAGGTGGCGGCAAAGAGGCTGCAGAGCGGACCGCCCTCGGAGACGCCGAATAGAACGGCGCGTTCGGAACCCGCCGCCTCCATCACGGCGCGTACGTCGTCCATGCGCTGCTCGAGCGTGGGAAGTTGGGAGAGCGGCACGCGATCGGAGAGGCCCGTACCGCGTTTGTCGAAGAGAATCACGCGCGCCATCGTCCCCAAGCGGCGCAGGAAGGCGGCGAAGCGGGGCTCGCGCCAGAAGTACTCCAGGTGCGAGACCCATCCCATGACAAAAACAAGATCCACCGGCCCCGCGCCGAATACCTGGTAGGCGAGGTTCACATCGCCTGCGGAGGCATAGTGGGTTTCGGGGAATGCCGGCGTACGTTCGATGGATTTGGGAAGGAGCGGCGCGGCCAGCTCAGCGTCGTTGGCGACCGGGGCGACGAAGCAGTACCCTCGCCGGGACCGGGTTTCGATGTAAAGCGGCGCTTTGGGCGAGTCGCCCAACGCACGCCGAACGTCGGCGATCTGCACGGAGAGCGCGTGATCGTCCACGTAGGTGTTGGGCCACAGCGCGGCGAACAGTTCGTCGCGGCTGCAGACATAGGAGGGCCGCTGAGCGAGATAGGTTAACAAATCAAACGCCTTCGGCGCCAGAACGATCTCAGCCGAGCGATGCCAAAGGCGACGGTCGGCGACGTGTAGTCTAAACTCGCCGAAGGTAAGCGTCATGCTTACGGAATCGTACCAAGCGGGCTGCCGTTAAGGCAAACCGCACAGACGTACGAGAATTTGCACAACGGGCATGGAAAACAGGCTGGAATCCAGGCGGTCAAGCCACCCGCCATGACCGGGCAGCGTGTTGCCGGAATCTTTTACGCCGGCGCCGCGTTTCAGGGCCGATTCGGCGAGGTCGCCGACCTGTCCGGCGGCGTTGCCGGCGACGGCGATCAGCGCGGCCGCCGGCAGCGGGACATGCGGCAGCAGCCAGCGAAGGAAGAAGACGCCGTAGATGCCGGCGGCGATCACGCTCGCGATGGCGCCTTCCCAGCTCTTGCCGGGGCTGATGGAGGGCGCGAGCTTGTGTTTTCCGAATGTCCGCCCGAAGTAGAACGCCGCCGTATCTCCCACCCAGTTGATCGTCAACGCAAACAGCAGCCAGTAGACGCTCACTGCGTGCAGCGCAATGGCCGAGCGCCATGTGCCGAAGGTGTAGAGAATGCCGAGAACGAACAGGCTGGCCGATGGGATGGCATCACGCAGTTCCGCGGTACGTAGCGAAACCGCCAGCGCCGCCAGCAGGATCGCGATCAGCAATATCAGCTCATCCCGCGGGATGAGAAGAAACGCCAGGCCGGGAAGCCATCCGGAAAGCGATGTGAACTTCGCGCCGTAATGGGCGGCAATGCCGGCGAACTCCATCCAGCACAGAGCGGCGAAAAGGCAGACGACAGCGACAAAAGCGGGATGCGGGGCGAAGAGAACGACCCAGGTAATAACGGGAACAAGAATGGCAGAGGTGACAACCCTCTTCATCTGGCAGGTACGGCTTCGGCCAGCGATGGGGAATCCACCGCCCCGAGTCCGCCGAACCGCCGTTCGCGCTTCTGATAATCCACGATTGCACTCAGCAGGTCGCGTCGCTTGAAATCGGGCCAGAAAGTTTCCGTGACGTAGATTTCGGCGTAGGCGATCTGCCACAGCAGGAAATTGGATATCCGGAGCTCCCCGGAGGTTCGAATCAGCAAGTCCGGATCGGGCAAACCGGCCGTATAGAGGTTTGCCGCCAGCGACTCTTCGGTAATCCGCAGCGAATCGAGCGTACCGTTTTCCCGCGCCCGCGCCAGCAAATGGTTCACCGCGTCAACGATTTCCGCCTTGCCGCTGTAATTGATGGCCAGATTCAATCGCAGCCCGGTATTCGACGCCGTGGCCCGAATGGTCGCTTCCAGCTCTTCGCGTACGGTCGCCGGGAGGTATTCGAGACGACCGATGGCGTTCAGCCGCACGTTGTTGTCCTGCAGCGTGGAAAGCTCTTTCCTCAAGTAAACGCGCAACAGGCTCCACAGCGTATCGACTTCGGTTCGCGGTCGCTTCCAGTTTTCCACGGAGAAGGCATAGAGCGTGAGCGCTTCCAAACCGAGCGCCGCGGACGTCTCGACGATGGTGCGCACGGGCTGGATTCCGGCCTGATGCCCGGCCACACGCGGCAGCAATCGCCGGTTAGCCCAACGTCCGTTGCCGTCCATGATGACAGCAATGTGAGCGGGCAAACGGTGCGGATCGATCGCCAGAGCCAGAGCCAGGTCCGGATCGCTGGGACCGAGACTCTCCAAGAGCGCTTTCATCAGCGTAATTCCTCAGTGTACAACAGCATCGGTCAATCCTCGTACCGCTTCCATCCAGGCCACGCCCAGGGCGGCGATCCCCATGAAGGACCCGAAGGGCACTTCATAGGTGGCGGCCTCCGCCTTGGAGAAGGTGATGATGACGATTCCGGCCACCGCGCCCAGCACGGAGCCGATGGTCAACGCCAGCAACATCGGCATCAACCCGAGAAAGGCGCCGATCATGGCGGCCATTTTGAAGTCGCCCATGCCCATGCCCTCCACGCCCCGGAACTTGCGGTAGACGAAGGCAATAGACCACAACGCGCCGTAGCCGAACGCCGCCCCCAACGCCGATTCCACCACCGAGTGCAGCGAAAGCGATGCGTCGATGGGAACCACCAGCGAGGAGAACGTCACCGGCAACAGCACGAACCAGGCCAGCGCCAAACCGGCCAGCATGCCCCCTTTCGTGAACTCGTCGGGGAGTATTCGCTCCTCGAAGTCGGAGGCGATCAGTTCCAGATTAACGGCGCCGAACAAGGCGAGCTTGGCGGCAAGAAGCGTGGGACCGAAGCGGTACACAATTAGAAAGTACATTATACCGCAAAGTAATTCAACCAAAATGTAGCGAACGGGAATCGAGTAACCGCACTTCCGGCACTTTCCGCGAAGCAGCAGGTAGCTCAGAACGGGGATATTGTCATACCAGGCGATGGTGGCTTCGCAGGCCGGGCAGAAGCTGCGGGGCGGGTCCGAAATGGCGATGTCCCGCGGAAAACGGTAGATGCAGGCGTTGAGGAAACTGCCGATGAGAAATCCGAATAGTCCTGCCAGAATCGCGGCGAGCATGCCTACTAGACAAGATAGCAGGCATGCGCATAAAACAGATTGGGAAAGAAATGTTTTGCTCGCCTAGCCGGGCAGAGCAAAGTACTTCTCGGCGTTCGAATAGCAGATATTACGGACCATGCCGCCGACCAGCGCCATATCCCGCGGCAGTTCGCCGTTTTCGATATCGCGCCCGAGCAAATTGCACAGCGTGCGGCGGAAGTACTCGTGGCGCGGATAGGACAGGAAAGACCGGGAGTCGGTGAGCATCCCGACAAAGCGCGAGAGCAGTCCGCAATTGGAGAGCGCGTTGAGCTGCATCTCCATGGCTTCCTTCTGATCCAGGAACCACCAGCCGCTGCCGAACTGGATCTTGCCCGGAACGGTGCCGTCCTGGAAATTGCCGATCACGGTGGCGAAGGCGTAGTTATCGGCGGGGTTCAGGTTGTAGAGGATCATCTTCGGCAGCGCGCCGGCCTGGTCGAGTTGATCCATGTAGCGGGCGACGGCGTCGATTTGCAGCCAGTCACCGATGGAGTCGAAGCCGGTGTCCGGACCCACTTGGCGCATCATGCGCGTGTTGTTGGCGCGGCGAGCGCCCAGGTGCAGTTGCTTGGTCCAGCCTTTGGCGGCATCCAGGCGCCCGAAGAAGTGCATCAGAAAGCTGGCAAACTGCGCGTGTTCAGCCGGGTCAGCGGGTTGGCCGTTGATGGCGCGGTCAAAGATGTGGGCGGCATCGTCGTGGGTGCAGGGCTCTGAGAAAGCGGTGTTCAAGCCGTGATCGGAGAGCCGGGCGCCCATGGAGTGGAAGAAGTCATGGCGGTTGGCCAGGGCGTCGAGAAGGGACTGGAACCCGCGAATCCGGACGTTCGCCGCGGCTTCGAGCTTCGCCAGCCAGGCGTTAAAGACCGCCGGGTCATGGACGGTGAGCGCTTTGTCCGGACGGTAGGCGGGCAGCACCTTGGTAGCCAGGCCGGACGCGGCGATCTGTTTGTGTTCGGCCAGCGAATCCGTGGGATCGTCGGTGGTGCAAAGCGCGCGGACTTGGAACTTGCCGAGAATGCCCTGCGCGGAAAGTTCATCGGTGGCCAGCCGTTCATTGGCACGGTTCCAGATCGATTCCGCCGAATCCTCGTTCAGAATGTCATCGATATCGAAGTAACGCAGCAATTCCAGATGGGTCCAGTGATAGAGCGGATTGCGCAGCGTGAAGGGCACCGTGCGCGCCCAGGCCAGGAACTTCTCATAGGGGCCCGCCGATCCGGTGATCAGCTCTTCCGGAACACCGTTGGCGCGCATGGCCCGCCATTTGTAGTGGTCTCCCTCCAGCCAGATCTCGTGGAGATTGCCGAAGCGGCGGTTGGCGGCGACGTCCTGTGGCGGCAGATGGCAGTGGTAATCGAGAATGGGCTCGGCTTTGGCGTAGTCATGATACAGTTCGCGCGCGGCGGCCGACTGCAGGAGGAAATCTTCGTGGATGAATGAGGACATGGTCAGGGTTTATTTTGTGGTGTTGGCTCGGGGTTCTTCGGCGGCGATGACACTGGCTGGTTCGGGAATCCGGCCCTGGTCGTTGGTCTCGGCGATCCATTCGTCGAGTCGCTTTTTCAGCCGTTCGAATGCCTTTTTGTAGGAGGGATCACCGGCAAGGTTTTTGACTTCGTGCGGATCGGCCTGATGGTCGTAGAGCTCATATTCGGGGCGGGTGGGCTTCACCCATCGCGCCTGGATTTCGTTCAGTTTGCCTTCTTTTGCCAGGTTCTGAATCACGGTCAATGCGGGATAACTGTTCTTGATGTACTCGTTGTATTGGGAATAGGAACGGTCCGTGTAAAAGTTGTGAATCAGCTTATAGCGGGAATCGCGGACGGCGCGGATGCGGTCGACGGTCATATCGCAGCGATCGCGCGCGGTGAAGATCTCCGTGCGCGGTTTGGCATTTTTGAACAGCGATTGCCCGTGGAAAAGCTTCGGGTGTTCGATGCCCGCGGCGTCCAGCGTGGCGGCCGTAATGTCCAGGGAAATCACCGGGTCCTTGCGGACGGTGCCCGGCGGGATGCGGCCGGGCCACCGGACGATCAACGGGATATGCGTGCCGGCATCGTAGAGCCACTGCTTGCCGCGCAGCAGGCAGCGACCGTTGTCGCCGAAGACGAAGATGACGGTGTTATCGAGCAGGCCGTCTTTCTTCAACTCGTCGATCAGGACGCCCACCTGGCGGTCCCAGTTGTTAACGGCGTCGAGATAGTTGGCCACCTCATCGCGGATCACCGGATGGTCGGGGTAATAAGGAGGAAGCTCCACTTTGGCCGGGTCGACCAGATTGGGCTGCTTGCGGGCGAGCGGCCATTGGGGCCCCTTATGCGGCGCGGTGAAGTTCACCTGGGCGTAGAAGGGCTGGCCGGGCGCGCGCTGGTTCCAGTGCGTGCCATCGAAGGGCTTGTCGACTTTGAAGTTGAAGTCCGTCTTGCCGGCGGTGCGCAGCGTGGGAGTGATTTCAATAACGTTCGCGGTGAAGTAGCCGGCGTCGCGCAGGCGATGCGACACCAGGCGGACGCCTTCGGGCAGCGTGTAGCCGTCTTTGCGATGACTGCGATGGTTGTGAGCGCCGATGGTGGTCTGATAGACGCCGGTATTCCACGCCGAGCGGCTCGGCGAACAGACCGGGGCGGTGGTGAAACAGTGGGTAAAGCGAACGCCTTCGGCGGCGAGGCGATCGACGTTCGGCGTTCGGGTTAAAGGATGGCCGTAGCAGCCCAGTTGCGGGCCCAGATCGTCGCCGAGAATCCAGAGGATATTTGGCCGATTCTGCCTGTTCTGGGCCGCCAACGGGGCGATGGACGTCGCGGCGGCAAACAGGGAGCGGCGGGTGAAGTCGGTTGATTTTAGGCTCGACACGGCTACATTACATGGTAATCCGCCGGTCAGCGCGAGGGATTCTTTATTTCCAGCCAAATATTCGCGCTGGCTTCGGTCAGGGTGAAGGCTAATCGATCGGCGGCGGCGCTCAGGCCGGGGAAGCGGCCGGGTTGCAGGGACTGGCGCGCCGAATGGAAGTGGCGAATGGGGAACGACTCGCCGATTGGGCGCTTGGTGATGGCGTCCAGGCGGCGCGCCCAGATGCAGCGAAAGCCATCGCGGTCAGAGGTGAAGTAGATCAAATCGCCGGCGGACGCCCAGACCGGGTCGAGGGCTTGATGGGCCTCCTCGGATACGGCGATCCATTCGGCGAACGGTGCCGAATGTTTGGGTTTGAATGGCAGCGCGTACACGCGCGAATCGTGGAGGAAGGCGATCCATTTCCCATCGCGAGAGAAGCGAGCGGCGGAGATCCCATTGCCCGGGCCGGGCCGTTGCGCGAGTTGGAGCGTTTTCTTCGCGGCCGCGTCGTAGACTAACAAGTCCGGATCGCGTACCGGTTCGTAAAGGACGTAGGCGCCGTCGGGCGACGCTCCCGTCACCGTTCCACAAGCCGGACAAAGGACTTCGGGAGCGCCGCCGGCAACGGGCAGGATCGCCAGATCGTGCCGGCTGGTGGTGTAGACCAGATGCTGGAAATCGGGAGTGACATGGGCGCCGGGGAGCGGCAGCGGCGACATCGCCAAAACGCGCTCGCGTTCGCCGCCGGTATCGCGGGCCACGACGCGGAAGCTGCCGAAAGTGGCGCGCAAAAAGGCCAATTGACGGCCATCGGCGGAGAGCGATGGGGAGTAGCTTTGCTCCACGGAGCCGGAAATCCTGCGCGGTTCGGACTTGGCATCCAAGGGCAACTGCCAGATGGCGGACGTTTCCGTTTCCTCGGCGAAAGCGGTTATGTCAGTGGCAACGGAACCATGCCGGTGGTTACCCGGTCCATGCGTCACGGGCCGGGCGGGCGAAAGCGCCGCGTACGACGAAGCCAGCGGGAGTTCCCAAAGATTTATCGCTTCGCCGGCCGCCGCCGGATAGAGCACACGGCTCAGGCCATCGTCGATCCAGTCGAGCGGAGCCACGGGGTCGATGGCACCGAAGGCACCGGTTTGGACGGGAGCGCCGGCATTGAGAGGCAGCACCCACCAGTCCGTTTTGTTGTCCTTCACGCCGTAGACGAGCAAGGCATCGCCCTTGGGCGACCAGACGGGGGAGCGGGCCAAGGACATCTCGGGATGTACGCGGCGAGGCGCGCCGCCGGCGGCGTCAACTACGAAAACGCCCTCCCCTGTCCAGTAAGCGATGGAGCGGCCGTCGGGTGAGTAGCGGGGTCCCCGTCCGTTCCGGGCAATCAGGATCGGCACGCCTCCAAACGCGGAGACCGAATAGATGGCGCCGCCGCCGCTGGTAGTTTGATAGGCGACGTGCGTGGCGTCGGGCGAGAAGGAGGGGTCGGTTTCATCGGCCGGCGTGGAGGTCAGGCGGCTCGGCTCACCGCCGCCAACGGGCAGAATCCAGATGTCGAGATCGTCACGGCCAGCGCGGTCCGAAGCGAATGCGAGAAATTTCCCGTCCCTGGAAAGCGCGGGAGCGGTGTTGACGCCGCCATCGGCCGTCACGCGCCGCAGGATCGACCTTGCCTCCCCGCCCCGGCCGGTGAGCGCCTTCGCCGCGACAAACGCCACCGCGCCGGCAGCGAGCGCCGCAGCGCATAGAGCGATCCATCGCCAGCGGCGCAGCGAAACCGGCGTCCCGGGATTCTCCTCGGCGGGAAGGTCGAAATCCCGCAGCAAATCCTGCAGGATCTGCTTGACGTCCGACATGTCCTGCCAGCGGTCGATGGCTTTTTTCTGCAGACACTTCGTCACCACGCGTTCCAGCGCGCGCGGGAGAGGAGGCAGCGGCTCGGGCTCCTGCGTCAGGATGGCGTGGACCGTTTCCAGCACCGTATCGCCCAGAAACGCCCGGCGGCCGCTTAACATCTCGTAGAGCACGCTGCCAAAGGAGAAGATATCGGACCGTGCATCGACTGCATGGCCCTGCGCCTGTTCCGGGGACATGTAGGAGAAGGTCCCTATCACCTCGCCGCTATGGCTGATGGACAGGTCACTACTGCTGGCGGGCGAAGAAACACGGTCCATTTGCTTGGCGATGCCGAAATCGAGCACCTTCAACAGCCCGCGCTCGTTGACCATGATATTGCCGGGCTTCAGGTCGCGGTGAACGATTTTCGCATCGTGGGCCGCGGCGAGCGCATCGGCAATCTGGGCCGCGTAGCGCAACGTCGTCTTCACGTCGAGCCCGCTGTGGCCCACGATCTGCCGCAGCGTCCGCCCCACGATGCGCTCCATCGCAATAAAGTCCGTTTCGCCTATCCGGCCAACCTCGTGAACCGTAACGATGTTCGGATGATTCAACGCCGACGCCGCCTGCGCCTCCCGCAATAGGCGCCGGCGCATCGGGGCGTCGTCCTTACCAGGCGTAAGCACTTTGATGGCGACCGTTCGCAGCAGGCTTTCATCGAAGGCTTCGAATACCCAACTCATCCCGCCCGTTCCCAGGCGGCGTTTGATCCGATAGTGGCCCAACTGGGCTCCGGGGCCGAAAGGTGGCAGCGGGGCCGTTACCGTATCGGGCGGCACCAGCGAATCCAGCATGGCGTGCGTGGCGCTCTCGGTCGATTCCCCCAGCAGCTTTTCCACGTCCCTTCGCATGCCCGCGTCCTTGCAGTGCTCGTCCAGGTACTTCGCCTGGGCTTCCACGGGCAGCGATTGAGCGGCAAAGTAGATCTCTTTCATCAAGAGCCATCTAGGGTCGCTGCTCATAAAAGCCGTAGTTTACAACATCCGCCGGTAAGCCAAGAGCGTTGCTTCGGCCATGTGACGCACTCGAAACTGCCGCTCGACCAGTTCCCTTCCCGCAATTCCCCAGTCCGCCGCTTCGGGCGTCAAGAGCCGCGCGGCGGCGGCGGCGATCGCGGCCGGGTCGTTTTCCGTCAACAGGCCCGTCTGCTCATGCCGGACAATTTCCGGCAATCCCCCCACCCGGCTGGCGACCACGGGCACGCCGGCGCTCATGGCCAGCAGCGCGGCCGAGCCCAGTCCCTCCTCGCGCGTAATGTAGAGCAATCCGCTGGCGGTTTTTAGCGCCTCCGGAAGATCGCTGGTGAACTCGACGGCAACGCCCGATTCGCGAATCAGATCGGAGCCCTTCATCGGGTCGTCGGTCGCCGGAGCGATCAACGGGCCGGTCCATGAGGAGAGCGGCAACTCCTGCACACCGTCGTAGACCACTTCGATCTTCGACGCGGGCACGCCCGCCTCCATCAGCCGTCCCGCCACGTATTCGGAAACCGCCAGGAAAAGAACCGGCTGCCGGTACTTCCACGCGCTGGTCCATGTCTTCTTGATTGGGAACGCAACACGGCGGCTGACGATCAAAGGCGCCCTGGCAAACAGCGCCGCCAGCGTGTGGCTGCGGGCGTCGTGGCAATGAACAAGGTCAACCTCCCGCCGCAGCTTTCGAATCGCGAAAGGCTCACCGTGAGGACTGAGAAACTGCTGCTCGATTCCTTGCGCTGACAACGCGTCGATCAATTGCAATGCCTGAAACTGCCCGCCCCGCATCTGCCGGCCGAGATCGACATGGAGAATGCGCATTGGGCCTCTAGCGAAGTTTGCGGGCGATATCGGCGGCGATCGCTTTGCCGTGGAACCGGCCGTTTTCGATGAAGATTTCGTTGGTGTGCTCGCCCGCAACGATCACTCCGGCAAGATAAATACCCGGCGTTTCGCTTTCGTAGGTGTCGGGGTTCGTGCAAGGCTTGCGCGTGGCCTGGTCGAGCGTAATGCCGTGTGCCGCCAGGAACTCGAAGTCGGGATGGTAGCCGGTCATGGCGAAGACGAAATCGTTCTTGATGGTCACTTCACCTTTTGGCGTCTGCAGCCGGACGGCCTCGGGAAGAATCTCGAGGACACTACTTTCGAAGTACATGGGGATCTCGCCGTTTTTGATGCGGTTTTCGATATTGGGCTTGATCCAGTACTTTACATGGCGATGAATCTCGGTGCCGCGGTGAACCATCGTCACGCGCGCACCGCTCCACCACAGCTCCAAGGCCGCCAGCGCCGCGGAATTCTTCGCGCCTACCACCAGCACGTCCAGGCCGAAGTATGGATGCGGCTCGCGGTAGTAGTGAATCACCTTCGGCAACTCCTCGCCCGGTACGTTGAGGTAGTTCGGCAGGTCGTAGTAACCCGTGGAGAGGATCACTTTCCGAGCCGTGAACTGGCGCGCCGTGCCGTACTGGTCGCTTGTAGTCGCCACGAACCGGCCGTCCTGACCGGCGATCCGGTCCACCCGCTGATACTGCCGGATGTCGAGCTTGTAGTGATCGGCGACGCGCCGGTAGTACTTCAGCGCCTCCGTCCGGTTGGGCTTTTCGTTGAGCGACGTCATGGGGATGTCGCCGATCTCCAGCAGTTCCGGCGTCGTGAAAAACACCAGGTTGGTGGGGTAGTTGTAGAGCGAATTGACCACGCAGCCCTTGTCGATCAGGGTCGCGCGCACTCCCAGTTTTCCTAGTTCAATTCCGCAAGCGAGGCCGGTAGGCCCCGCGCCGACGATCACTACATCGGTATCAAAGGAGTGCATCGACCTGCGCGTAGACGGAATCCAATGCCGCCGGCAGGGCGCCGGCATCCTTACCGCCCGCCTCCGCCAGATCCGGCCGGCCGCCGCCCTTACCACCCACGGCCGCCGCTACAGGACCGATCAACCGGCCCGCGTGTACCTTTTGCGTGAGATCCTTGGTCACTGCGCTGATGATGGCAACGCCGTGGGCATCCGTCGCTCCCAGTACAACCACCGCCGATTTCCACTTATTGCGCAAGGAATCCGCCAGGGCCCGCATCTGTACGCGGTCGAGACCATCCACTTGCACGGAAAGGACGTGAACGCCCTTGATCTCGCGAACCTGCGCTTCCAGTGGACCGCTCTGCGCCTGCGCCAACTTGTTCTTCAACTGCTCCACCTGTTTTTCCAGGTTTCGCTGATTGATGAGCACCTTTTCCAACTGATCCAACAGGTCGGATTCGGATGCCTTGATGCTGTGCGCCACGCGGTGCAAAGTGGCGGTCGTATCCTGGAATCGTTCCACGGCCGCGTTCCCGGTGATGGCTTCGATCCGGCGGGAGCCCGCGCTGACGGAACCTTCGTAAACGATCTTGCAAAGGCCGATATCGCCGGTCCGGGCTACGTGTGTCCCGCCGCACAGTTCCTTGCTGAAACCGGGAATCTGTACAACGCGAACCTTTTCGCCGTACTTTTCGCCGAAGAGCGCCATGGCGCCCGTGGAGATCGCATCTTCGAGCGCCATAACATCGGTCGCGACCGACGTATTCCGCATAATCTCTTCATTGACGATACGTTCCACTTCGCCGATCTCTTCCGGTCCCATCGCCGTATAGTGGCTGAAGTCGAACCGGAGCCTGGCAGGGTCGACCACCGAGCCGGCCTGCTTCACGTGGGTGCCCAGCACTGTGCGCAGAGCCGCGTGCAGAAGGTGCGTAGCGGTATGGTTGCGGCGGGTGGCCGACCGCAAAGAATCACTCACCTGACCGCGAACTACATCTCCCTTGCGAATCGGCGCGACGGCAGTAATTTTGTGAACCGACAATCCCGGAACGGCGGGAAACGTGGAGTGTACCGTGGCCAGCGCCTCACCCGAGCGGTTCTGTAGTTCGCCGCGGTCGCCGACCTGACCGCCGGATTCGGCGTAAAAGCAGGTCGTATCGAGAACAGCTTCAGCAACCGTTCCCGGTTCCACCGAATCAACTTCCTTTTGATCCACCAGCAGCGCCAGAACTTTGCAGTTGTCCTGCGACAAAGTGTCATAACCGGTAAACTTCGTGCGCCCGAATTTGGCCTGCAACTGCTGATAGACGGGAGCAACCTGGGCCTTTTCGGACCCTTTCCAGGAAGCGCGGGCGCGTTCCCGCTGTTTGTCCATTTCCGCTTCGAAGCCTTCGGAATCGATGGAGAGTCCGAACTCGCGCGCCATCTCTTCCTGCTCATCGGAGGCAAGCCCATAGGAGTCGTAGAGTTTAAAGGCGACCGCGCCCGACAAAACGCCACCCACGGCTTTCTTCGCTTCGTCGTGGAAGACACGTTCGGCCACCTGATACGTGGTTGCGTAGCGGTTCTCTTCGTCCTTCACGATACGCGCAACCCGCCCCTTGGAATCAAGCAGCTCCGGATAGGCCGGTTTCATGAAGTCGGCGACGAAGTCGGTAAGCAGATGAAGGTACGGTTCGAGGACTCCGATACGGCGAGCATGGCGCAAGGCGCGGCGCATGATCTTGCGCAGCACGTAACCGCGGCCTTCATTCGAGGGAACGACGCCATCGTGAATCAGGAACGCGGCCGCGCGGGCATGATCGGCATTGATGCGTAGAACAACGTCCGTTTTCGGATCGTCGCCATAGTCGACGCGGCAAAGCTCGCCGCCGCGATCGATAATGGGCCGCAGCAGGTCGGACTCGTAATTGGTCAGCTTGCCCTGCATAATTGCGGCCAGCCGCTCCAGGCCCATACCGGTGTCAATGGAGGGCTTCGGCAGACGCGTCATGATACCGCTGGAGGAGCGGTCAAACTGCATGAACACGAGGTTCCAGATTTCGACGAAACGGCCGCCGCCATCCAGCGGAAACTCTTCGTGCTCATGGCCGGGTTCGGCCGCATGGGCGCCCAGGTCGAAGTGAATCTCCGAGCAGGGGCCGCAGGGGCCGGTGTCACCCATTTGCCAGAAATTGTCCTTCTCATCCAGACGGAAAATGCGGCTCTTGGGGATGCCGGTGACCTTCTGCCATAGCTCCTCGGCTTCGTCGTCCTCCCGGAACACGGTGACGTAGAGCCGATCCTTGTCCAGACCGTATTCCTTGGTGATCAGCTCCCAGGCGAAGTCAATCGCTTCGGCCTTGAAGTAGTCGCCGAAGGAGAAGTTGCCGAGCATTTCGAAGAACGTGTGGTGGCGCCGGGTGTAGCCCACATTCTCCAAATCGTTGTGCTTGCCGCCGGCACGGACACACTTCTGGCTGGTGACGGCGCGGTTGTACTCGCGCTTCTCCATTCCCAGGAAAATGTCTTTGAACTGGTTCATCCCGGCGTTGGTAAACAGCAACGTCGGGTCATTGGCGGGAACCAGGCTGGAGGACTTAACCGGGCGGTGTCCGCGCGCGGCGAAATAGTCGAGAAATTTTTGGCGGGTATCGTGGCCGGTCATGCTAAACCTCCGATTTTCGCATGTTTGCGCGGCTCGCGTAACAAAAATGGGCGGCCGATACCGGCCGCCCAATCCCGCAAAACCGATTTGCTGCTAGAACTCGTACCGGAGCGCGAACTGCATAACGCGCGGCAGCGTGAGCGTATCGGTATACTTTCCGAACGTTCCCAAGCTGCCGAGATCAGCCGTTACTGCTAAAGGATCGAACCGCGCCGTGTTGGTGGCGTTGAACACTTCCCACCGGAACTGTACGGAGTGGTTTTCCGAATACGGCATCCGGAACGACTTGCCTAGGCCGAAATCGATGTTGAAGTTCCCGTCGCCGCGAACGATGTTCCGCCCGCCGGTCTGGCCGGGAAGCGTATAGCTGAAGGCCTCGACGGCCTTAGACGGATTGGGGAACAGGTTCACGCCGGGTGTTCCGCTGGGGGGCGCAGGAGCGTTTCGAGTCGTGCCGGACTCAAACGTGCCAGTGGCCGTAGCGTTCCCGGTCAGGTTCCAGTTCGTGGGCCAGAACCGGCCGTTGCCAACCGAAGTGGGCAACCCGGTGGACTGCCGGTAGAGACCGCTAATCTGCCATCCGCCAAAAATGGCGTCAACCACTCCACCTTTATCCAAAAGCGCACGGCCCCGGCCAACGGGAATTCCGAAGACGAAGTTCGCGTTCCATTGATGCCGCGCGTCGTAGTCGGACGGCGCCCGGAACTGATCGCGCTGGAAGGCGTTAATGATCACACCGGTAGTCGATGATTCGGGACGCGAAGCAAGATCGATGGACTTCGACCACGTGTAGTTGAACTCCGCCATATCTCCCTTGGAAAACCGCTTCCGCGCCGTCCACTGCATGCCGTGGTAGCTACCCTTGCCGATGGATCGCAACGTACGAAGGTAGCTGTACTGCTGGTTGAAGAACGTGTACGGTCCATACTTGCTGCACCCCGGCGAGCAAACGACGTCGAGGCCGTAAAGGGCGTAGGAATAGTCAGGCGCATTATTGACATAGGCCTGGTAAACCCGCTGGGTGGGCGAAAGCGTCGCCGTGCCGAGGTTCGGATACAGGTTCTCCCAGTACGGGACCCTGCCCACGGAGGCTACCGGCGTATTGGCGTCCGCCAGTTTGGCCATCGCCGTTGCCGCTTCGAAGTACGTGACCCCCGACGCCGGGTCCTTTAAATTAGTCGGCATCGAGATGTCTTCCAGGATCAGCGACCTCCGCGACAGCCGTCCCACATAGCTGCCTTGCACGAACCACCCGCCGCCGAACTCGCGGCCCATCGTGAAGTTCATGTTCATGGTGTACGGCGGCAGCAGTTTGTCATCCAGCGAATTGGTGATGGCGAATGCGTTCGGGGCAACCTGCGGGAATCCGGCGGGCGGAGGCGGGAGCAGCAGCCCCCCCGGAATGGTGTTGAGTCCGGCGTAGCGGGGAGCCGTGCTAAGCGTCATCACCGCCGACGGATTGGTGAGCGACGTCGACAAGCCCAGCGACGTCGCGTCGTAGTTCGTGATCAGTCCCGAACCCATCACGTCGTAGAACATGCCCCAGCCCGCGCGAATCGACGTCTTGCCGGGTCCACCGAAGAAGAACTTCGACAAGCCGCTATCGCCTTGCGGCGAATAGGCCAGCGCCAAACGCGGAGAGAGGTTCTTCTTGTGGAACGGATACAGATCGCGTCCGCCGGGCTGTTCCTTCAGTACATATTCCACCGGCTTCACCAGGAACTGCGGCGCGCCAACACTGGCGAGTGCCACGCGTTGATCGAAGAAGTTCGACAACGAATCCTTGGCCACAGTCTGAACCCCGTTGGCCTCGTAGATGGGAGGCATCAGCGACCAGCGCAATCCATAGGTGATCGTCAAAGCCTTGGAGACTTTCCACGTGTCCTGCGCGTACATCTCGTATTCTTCGGCGTTGAACTGCCGGACCACCGGGGATCCGGCGGCCTGTGCGGAACCGTCCTTGTTGTAGTTGTACTGGGCATTCCCCTGGCTGACCACGCCGAGAACCGCCATAGCTGCGTCGCGGTAGGCCACACGGGCATTGGCACGAATATCGGTAAGCGGAGCATTCAGGTCGTTGCCGCTGGCGTTCAGCCAGGATGCGTTGGTGCTGGCCGAGTGGAAGGAGTTGGCATAGTTTGACCGGCTATTACGGATTAATCGGATCACTCCGCCGAGTTTGAAGTCGTGTGTTCCCTTCTGCCAGGTAAAGTCATCGCTAATAGTGTGGACGGGCGTCTTGCGTATGAAGGCGCGAGCAGAGCCCGTAGCGGTATCGATCGTGCGGAAGGAGACGAACGGCAGCGCGGAGATACCCGTGCTCTCTGTTCCGACCCTGGTAATTCCATAGCGGAAGTTGTTCACCTTGGTCGATGAAAGCAAGCTGGTCACGCCCGTTGCCAGACCCTTCGTGTTGGCGATGTTGTTGTTGTTCGGCGGCTGTCCGGGGAACTGCGGGACGGACGTGCTGCTGTCATCCTGCAGGTTGCCCCGTACAAAAACGTTGTGCTTGGAGCTGACAACGTAGTCGAGCTTAGCTATGTAGGTTTGGTAGTCGAGTTTGACCGGGGCGTTAAAACGGAATCCGGAAGTATTAATGGCATCGCCGGCGGCCGAATCGTTCGGAAGCGGATAGGTCTTCATCACGTTAAGCGCCGTCGTGCTGGGTCCAATTCGCAGCGGGTCGATGCGATTTCTCATATCGTCGGGCGTCAGTGTCGCCACCGAGCCATCCGTGCGAATGTATTTCACGAAGCCGTTGCGCAGAGTCTCCGTAGGAACCGTGCGCAGCACGGAATCCTCGCGCCGGTCCTTCCGGCCTTCATAGTTACCGAAAAGGAACAATTTATTCTTGACGATCGCCCCGCCCGCTCGAGCTCCATAAACGTTCCGGTTCAGCTTGGCCAGCGGCACGCCGTTCTGGTTGTTGAAATAGCTGTTGGCATTCGTCGCCTTGTTGCGCAAGTACTCATAGGCGGCGCCATGGAGTTCGTTCGTACCACTCCTAGTCATCAAGGAGATCTGTGCGCCGGAGGATCGTCCCATTTCCGGATTGGCATTCGTGGTCACCACGCGGAACTCCTGCACGCTGTCCAGCGTCACGCGGAGAACGCTCGTGAACGGATCCCGGTTCTGTTGGTCGTTAACATCCACTCCGTCCAGAGTGACGTTTGCTTGGTCGCTCTTGCCACCGTTCACGTTCCCTCCGCGATAGCTCGGAGGATCCGCAAGGTTTGCCCCCGCGAAGGTCACGCCCGGCTGCAGCGACAGCAAACCCGCCACGTTCCGCGCCTCAAATGGCAACTGCAGAATCGGCTTCGTCCCAAATGAATTTCCCAACGTCGCATCCACCGTGTTCAACTGCACCGCCTCGGCGGAAACTGAGATGGTATCGGAAACGGTTCCTACCTCCAGCCGGATATTCACCGTCGCCGGCGTATTCACCAGAAACCGCAAATTCTCCACGACGGCAGTGGAAAACCCGCCCGCCTTCGCCGTAATCCGGTAATTTCCTGGGGTCAATTGCGAGACCGAGTACTCGCCGCCGGCGCCGGACGTCGCATCCCGCTTGGTGCCGTTGTCGAGGTTATGCAGTTCCAACGTTACGCTCGGAACCGCCGCTCCGGACGGATCGGTCACCAGTCCGGTAACACTAGTCGTCGTTTGTCCAAAAACGAGTAAGGCAGTCAGGAGGAATCCTCCCACCAGCCGGTAGCAGTTTCTATTCATTTTTTCCCCAAAACCACAGAAGTGGCGACAAAGCAGAACTTCAGCGTTCCAGCGACAGGGCGAAACACTACGAATGAGGCAATTGTTACCACAACTGCTACCGGAGTCAACGCCCCCGGATCGAGCGCCCGAGTTTTCCCCCGTTTTCACGGGTAACCCCTGGAAGTCGGCAAGTACTGTTTCTATCGCGTTAAGGCGTCAGGTCCGGAGAGGAGTACACCACCGCCAGGTGTTGTTATTAATAATTTTTATTGAGCCGAAAGACGCAGTTCCGCCAATAACTGCCGCACCGCCCGGTTCGGGTCCACCGCACGAGTCACCTGCCGGCCAATCACCAAATGGCTCGCCCCATCGGCTATCGCCTGCGCCGGCGTGGCCACACGTTTTTGATCGCCCTTCCCCGCGCCGGCACTACGCACCCCCGGCGTCACCAGCAGCATGTCCGGTCCCACCGCACGCCGCACATCGCCAACCTCGAGCGGCGAGCAAACCAACCCATCCACGCCCGCGCGCACCGCATTTCGAACCCGCAAATCGAACAGCTCGCGAATCGCGCACCGGTAGCCCATCTCGTGAATGTCCACCTGGTCCAGGCTCGTCAACACCGTTACGGCCAATATCTTGAGCTTGCTCTTTCCCTTGCCCGCCATGGCCGCGCGCATCACTTGGGGTTCCGCGTGGACAGTCAGCAGGCTCACTCCGCTATCGGCAATCCGCGCCGTCGCCCGCCGCACGGTCTCGCCGATATCATGCAGTTTCAGATCCAGGAACACCTTCTTCTTTCGCTTCTGCAACTCCAGCACGAATTCCATTCCCGCCGCTGCATACAGTTCCAGCCCCACTTTGTAATAGCCAACCGTTCGGGACGTCGCCTCCACAATCGCCCGGGCCTCGGCCGCCGTTTCGCAATCCAATGCAATGATAATCGGGTTCATCTCAGCTCCAAAGGTTTCGGTCCGCGCTCTACAACGGTGCCAATCCGCCGCGCCGGCGGGTAGAGTTCCTGCATTTTGGAGACATCGCTTTCGGGCATCGCAATCAGCAGCCCGCCGGAAGTCTGCGGATCGAAGAGTAATTGCTCCAACACCGGATCGATCGACCCCAGATTACTCACGGTACAGCCGGCGAAATCAAAATTATTCCGCAGCCCGCCGGATATCGCGCCGGCCGCGGCATATTCGTAGGCCCCCGGCATTAAAGGCACCGCGGCCGTGTCAATCAACAAAGTGACTTTACTCGCCGCCGCCATCTCGCGCGCATGGCCCAGCAGCCCGAATCCGGTCACATCCGTACACCCATGCGCATCGGTAGCGAGCATCGCCTTGCACGCAACATTGTTCAACGTCAACATGCTGACAATCGCGCCATCCATGTGCTGTGTCGAGACAATCCCCTGCTTCAAGGCGGTCGAAATCACGCCGGTGCCAATCGACTTCGTAAACACCAGCGCATCACCCGGCCGCGCCCCGGCATTGGTCAGTACGCGCCGCGGATGAACCAGTCCCGTTACCGCATACCCAAACTTCGGTTCCGGATCAGCCACGCTGTGCCCGCCCAGTATCAGGCATCCGGCTTCTTTCATCTTGTCCGCGCCGCCCAACATCATCTGCCCCAGGTCTTCCAGATTCCCATCCCGAGGCCAGGTCAACACCGAAAGCGACGAAAGCGGCGACCCGCCCATCGCATAAACGTCGGAAAGCGCATTGGCGGCCGCAATGGCGCCGAAAACGTAGGGATCGTCGACGATGGGCGTAAAGAAATCGACGGTCTGTACCAGAGCCATCTCGGGGGTCAACTGGAAAACGCCCGCATCGTCGGAGGTGTCAAAACCAACCAGTACCCGCGGATCCGTTTGCCGCGGCAGCGCCCCCAGCACCTGATCCAATACCTTCGGGCTCAGCTTGCTGGCGCACCCGCCCGCCTTCACCAACATAGTCAAACGGCGTTCAGACATTATTTCGATTGTAGGATGGCGGTCCTCCCGCCTCAGGTGCGGGTGGTGAACGGTCTAGCTGGACGACTGCCGGCCTTCCAGCTTCGCTAGACGGGTTTTGATGATATCCATCTCCGCTGCCATAGCTTCAAATTTCAGATCCTTCGCGAGTAGGTTCGCCCGTAGCTCTTTATGCCTCTTCTCATCCATTTCCATCCAGATATGAAACTCAGTTAACAGGCTCGTTTCGCATTTCTCTATTCGCTTGTCGGCTAACCGGAATCCCTCCGTCATCTTCTCTTCCATCCGCTCAAACTTTTGGTCCATCCGTTCAGCCGCCTGGCGAAACTGGTCCTTAAACCATTCGAAATCTGCGTCAGTCATGATTATCAGAATATCCTTTTTCGGATGCCTTACTTTCCAGTGAGAATGACCATCCCTGCTCCGCCTCGTGCTTCGGCTCCTCCGCCCTGGTTGCCGGCCTGGAGCTTGCAATAAATTTCAGATTCTATTTGGCCGACATCATTTCGATTGTAGAATGGCCGCCAATTCCGCCTCAGAAGAAATGACGCGCCCACCGGCCGGCCAGGGCCGCGAAGCCAGGTTGTGCCGCAACCACGATGCCAGCACCACCGAATCAATATCACCCTCCACTCGCCCGAACAACTCACGGCTGATCCCCTCGCTCGTTCGGGGACCCCAAACCGACTCCCACGATTCCCATCGTCCCCCATCGGGCCCCAGCACCGTTTCCCGCAACACGGAGGTCGAAATCAATGTATCCGTTCCAAACGGACGCATCCTGCCGGTTTCATCCCGAAAAAGGCTCTTCGGCCCAGCCGTCAAATCGACACCAAAAAAGTTCCGGAAATCCAAAGGATCGGGCCGTAGCGCCAACGCCTCTCCAAACCTTTCTGGGTGAGCCTGTTTCAGATGAATAGCCGCCCAACCCCCAAAGCCTTCGCCAATCAGCCCAGGCGGCGGACCAGGGCCCAGCGCTGGCAGAAGCTCGTCGAACAACGCCTTAGTCCAAGGTCCATTAACCGGCGAGTCAACAAACGCATGGTGCCCATACCGATCCACGCAATCGAGGAAGATCAACGTCGGCCGCTTATCCAATGCAGTCAAGGCCGCGCGCAATCTGCTATTGAAAAAACGCTCCCCAAAGGCATGCATCACCAGAACCCGCCCCGCAAGGTTGCCCTTTACAACATCGGCCCGCAGCGTCACCGGCCGGTGATGAAAGCGCGAGAGCAACGCGCTCGGCACTTCCAGATTGGGCCGCGGCGGGGGCGCCGTAACCGCCCGCCGGGTGAGCGCAAACCGGTGAACCTGATCGGCCTTCGGATCGAAATTTTCAATCGTAGTCAATTCGCTACGCAGATCCCGCTCGGTCAGCCCGTCGTAGGGAAAGTTGTAGTCGGGATCGAGGACCACCGTGAAATGGAACTTCCCCGCATGCGTCGCGGTAATCGGCCCGGGGAACGCGATCGCCATCGGGTCCAGCGTGACGGGCTGTCCCGCCGGCCACTGCAACACCTCGCGCGCCGAGATCCAAACCAGGTTCGGCTCCTTCTCCACCGGCAGCACCATTTCGCCCTTCGGCAACTCACGCGATGCAAACACCAGCAGCCGTCCCGTTAAAAGCGCCGGCTCCGAATGGGTCACCGAATACTGCGCCGTCCTGGCCACAGCGCCCGGCGGCACAGGAACAGCTCCCGGCATCTGCCAGCAATCCCCAATCGGCCGGCCGAGGTAATAGTGCAGCCCATAACGCATCGAGCGCGGCACGTTCTCCGCGCACGCATCGGCGGGAACTCCGATACTCATCGCGCGCGCCGTGAACTGCGATTCCACCATCGGCACAACGAACAATTTCGCCGCGGCAATCAGTACGCAAACCGCTCCCGCCAACGGCAGCGGCCACCGGGCATTCGCGGGAACCGCCACCGCCATCAATACCGCCAGCGCCGGAAAAAGCGGCAACAAATACCCGGGCAGCTTGTTCGTCGCGGCTGAAAATACAGCGAATCCGAACACCGCCCAAGCCACAAAAAATCGCCACCGCTCCTCCCGCCACGGCACACGAAACAGCAGCAGTGGCCACGGCAGCAGTAGCCCTGCAATCACCGGCCCATAGAACCAGAAGGGCTGCACATGCTGCAAATCCTGGCTGACAATCCGGCTGAAATGATGCTTGATGAACAACTCATCGATAAACGCCCAGCCCTCGCGCATCGTGATCACCACATACCACGGCCCCGCCACCGCCAGCGCCGCGCCAACTACCAGCGGCCACTGCCGCCAGCGATGCCGGCCGAACCAGACCAATGGCGCCGCGAGCGCCACCGGGACAAGCGCTTTCGCCAACACCGCCAATCCGAAGAACACCCCGGCAACAACCGCATCCCGCCAGCGGCCCTCTTCGATCCACCGCAGGCTCACCAGCATCGCCACCGCAAAACAAATCGACAGCGGCACATCCGTCACCGCCACATGCGTATACGCAATCCATCCCGCCGACGTCGCCAATATACATGCCGCCAGCAGCGCCTGCTCATCCGTCAACCACCGCCGCAAATAAAACCGGAACCAGACAATAAACGCAACGGTCGCCAACCCCAACGGCAGCCGCGGCGCCGTCTCCGGCCCTAGCCCGAGTCGAAACCCGATCGCCGACATCCAATAAAGCAGCGGCGGTTTCTCCAGCCACGCTTCGCCGTCCAGCCGCGGCGAGATCCAGTCGCCGGTCGCCGCCATCGACCGGGCGATCGACGCATAGCGCGGTTCATCGGGCCCATATAGACCGAAAGACGATGTCCATGCCAGGTAGAGAAGGAGGAGTCCCAAGAGCGGCGCCGCGTGGCGCGCCCAATTCGATTGCACCTAACCAGTATAGAAACGTGTGGATAATGAAGAGATGTGGCGACAGCTATTGTTTCTGGCCGCGGGGCTCGCCGCGTCGGCCGCCATCGACCGCTGCGGTTGCGATCCTACTAATCCCGAAACCCTCAAAGAGCGCTACTGCAGCCTCACCAATGAGGCGGGCAAACAGCCCGAATCGTTGGACATCTTCTTCCTCAAAGACGCCAACCCGCGCAAGGTCAACCGCACGCTCGCGCTTCCGCGCCGCGTACAGGCCGGCGAAATGCACGAGCTCCACCATCTTTCCAAGGCCGAACGCGATCAACTCTGGCGGCATGCCATCGCCAAGGCAAGGGAACTTTGGGGCGACGACTGGGGCGTGGCATACAATGGGGTCAAAGTCCGCACCCAGTGCCATTTGCATCTTCACATCGGGAAGCTGCTCAAAGGCGTCGATAGCGGTAAGGCCATCTACGTCAATCGCCTGGAAGACATCCCGGTGCCAAAAGACGGAAGCGGCCTTTGGGTCCACCCGGCCGGTAATCGGCTGAAGGTCCACTTGAACGAACAGATTTGTGAAACGGTGTTACTACGATGAGTCTATTAGATATTGCCAAGTTGCCAACGGCGGAGAACTCCGCCATCCACCTCCATGCGATCGACAACGTTGCCATCGCCCGCGTCCCGCTAGCCGCCGGCCAGGACCTGAAAGTCGACGGCATCGCGCTCAAGGTTAAAAACGCTGTGCCCGCCGGCCACAAAGTCGCGCTGAAGGACATCGCCCAGGGCGACACCATCTACCGCTACGGCCAGGTCATCGGACGCGCCAAGGTCAACATCGAGCAGGGCCAGCACATGCACGTGCAAAATGTTGGCTTCGAAGAGCAGAGCTTCAACTACGAATACCCGGCGAGTGAAGTGCCCCTCCCCGCCCTGCCCGTCAATATGCCCTCCTTTATGGGCTTTCGCCGCGAAGACGGCCGCGCCGGCACGCGCAATTACGTCGCCGTGGTTGCCGCGTCCAACTGCGCCGCTCATACGGCGGAACTGATCGCCCAAAGCTTCGATGGCGCCACGCTTCCCCCCAACGTCGACGGCGTCGTCGCCTTCCCCCACGGCGAAGGCTGCGGCATGTCGATCGGCCCGGATACCATCCAACTCCAACGCACCCTCGCCGGCATCCTCAGCCATCCAAACGTAGGCGCCGCCATCATCCTCGGCCTCGGCTGCGAAGTCAATCAAATCGACCACTACCTGGGCGAAAACGCGCCCCGCACCAGCCGCCTGATGGGCATGACCCTTCAAAACTCCGGCGGTACCCGCGGAAGCGTCGAAGCCGCGCGCCGCTTCATCCTCGAACAGATGGACAAACTCGCCGCCGAAAAGCGCGAAGAACTCCCCGCCAACCTAATCACCGTCGGCCTCAACTGCGGCGGTTCGGACTCCTTCAGCGGCATCACCGCTAATCCCGCTCTTGGCTACACGTCAGACCTTCTAGCCGAAGTCGGCGCCGCCTCCGTACTTGCCGAAACCACCGAAATCTTCGGCGCTGAACATCTTCTCGTCAAGCGCTCCCGCAACCGCGCCGTCGCCGAACGCCTCCTCTCCTTCGTCGCCGGCTACAAGCGATATCTAAGCCAGTTCGAAGGGTCCAGCTTCAACGACAACCCGTCCCCCGGTAACAAGGAAGGCGGCCTTACGAATATCATCGAAAAATCGCTCGGCGCCGTTGCCAAGGGCGGAACGTCCACGCTCAACGAAGCGCTCGACTATGCCGAACGCATCCACGGGCCCGGTTTCTGCTTCATGAACACGCCCGGCTACGATCCCGTCTCGCTTACAGGCCTGGCCGCCGGCGGATCGAACGTCATCGTCTTCACCACCGGCCGCGGCAGCGCCATCGGCTTCCCCACCGTGCCGGTAATCAAGGTCGCCACCAACACCAACACTTACAAGCGCATGATCGACAACATGGACGTAAACGCCGGCCGCATCGCCGACGGCGACGCCACCGTTCCCGAAATCGGCAAGGAGATGTTCGATCTGATTCTCCGCGTCGCCTCGGGCGAACGGACCTGCGCCGAGCGTCTGGGTCATCAGGAGTTTGTTCCCTGGCGCATCGGCCCCGTTATGTAGGCGGCGCTAACTTACCCATTGGGCCGGATACAATAGAGGCGATGCGCCTCCTGCTATCCGGCCTTTTCCTTTCTGCCCTGGCTTTCGCGCAACCGCCCGCGCCCGCCGCTAAAAAGAAGTCCTTCCTCGACAAACCGACGATGGAAGCCTACGTCCGCCATCTCTTCGTGTGGCCTTCGCAGATCTCGGTCGCGGTAAGCGATCCGAAGCCAAGCAGCGTCGACGGCATGCTGGAAGTTACCGTCACCGGCTCCATGGGCGCCGCCAGCCAGTCCAGCAGTTTTTACGTCTCCAAAAGCGGCGAAAAAGTGATCCAGGGCGTCCAATTCGATGTAAAGGAAAATCCCTTCAAGTCCAATCTGGATGGCTTGAAGACCACATTTGCACCGGGCTACGGAACCACCGGCGCCCCCGTCGTTGTCGTCCTCTTCAGCGACTTCCAATGCCCGCACTGCAAAGACGAAGCCAAGATGATCCGTTCCAATCTCACCCAGACGTTTAGTAAGGAAGTTCGCGTCTACTTCAAGGATTTCCCGTTGGAGCAAATCCATGACTGGGCGAAGCCGGCCGCCATCGCCGGCCGTTGTATCTACCGGGAGGACCAGGCGAAGTTCTGGGACTTCCACGACTGGGCATTCGAAAACCAGGACAAGCTGACCCTGCAAACCTTCCGCTCCAAACTGGAGGGCTTCCTTGCCGACAAGACAATCGCCGCGCCGCCGGTCCTGAAGTGTTTCGACGGCAAAGCCACCGAAGCGGACGTAAACGCCAGTTTCGCCGAAGGCCGCGCCTTGGAGATAAACTCCACGCCGACCCTCTTCGTCAACGGCCGGAAACTGGCCGGCAACCTCATTTGGCCTCAGTTAAAACAGATCGTTGAGTTCGAAGTCGAATATCAAAAAACCGCAAAGAACGCCGGAGACAACTGCGGCTGCGAACTGACCCTGCCGTCTGTTTTGCCCAAATAATTAAGGAAGCAAATGAAGATACTCAAGTTATTCGCCTGCGGCTTGGCCGGCACTCTATTGTGGACCGCGGAGCTGCCCAAGGCTGCGCCGATCGATGCCGCGCATTATCTGAATTACGTCAAGGTACTCGCGTCGGAAAAGATGCGCGGCCGCGGCACCGGCTCCAAGGAACTGGAAATGGCCGCCGAAATGATCGCGAAGGAGTTCAAGGCCGCCGGTCTGCAACCGGTCAACGGCAGCTACTTCCAAAAATTCCCCGTAACCACACAGGCGAACCTGGGCGGGTCCAACAAGCTCGCTTACGACATCGACGGAAAGAAAGTGTCGCTGGAATTTGACAAGGAGTTCATCCCCCTCAACTTCAGCTCCGCCGGCGATGTCACCGGCGAAGTCGTCTTCGTCGGCTATGGCATCACCGCGCCCGAGTATAACTACGACGACTACGCCGGCATCGATGTGAAGGACAAAATCGTCGTCTTCTTCCGCCGCGAGCCGCAGGAAACCGATGACAAGAGCCCCTTCTCCGGCCGCGTCTACACCCGCCACGCGCAGTTCGATTCTAAAGCCACCAACGCCAAGCTCCACGGCGCCAAGGCCGCTATCGTCCTCACCGACCTCTTGGGCTCAAGCTCTGGCGATCTCGAAAAATTCGCCCGCAACGCCGGGCCCGCCAACGCCGGTATCCCATTCGTCATGGCCAAGGCCGAATTCGCCGAAAAACTCCTCGAAAAATCCGGACAGAACCTCCGCGATATTTATCGGGACATCGACAAGGACCTTAAACCCAGGTCCGTTGCGCTGGCCGCCAACATTACTGTTTCCGTCAAAGCCGACGTCCATCGCGTCGTCAAAACCGTGCGCAATGTCGTCGGCTACCTGCCCGGCGAGACCGATGAGCATGTCGTCGTCGGCGCGCACTACGACCACCTCGGCGTGGGCGAGCAATTCTCCATGGCGCCTAGCATGATCGGCAAGCCTCACCTTGGTGCCGACGACAACGCCAGCGGCTCGGCCGGCGTGATCGAACTCGCCCGCTGGTTGGCCGCCCAGCCCAAGGCCAGGCGCGGCGTTCTCTTTATGACTTTCGCCGGCGAGGAACTGGGACTCCTCGGCTCCAGTTACTACGTCAACCACCCGCTCCTCCCCATCGACAAAGCCGTCGCCATGATTAACATGGACATGATCGGCCGTATTAAGGACGGGCGTATCTTCGTCGGCGGCACCGGCACCGGCGCCAGCTTCGGCGACTTGCTGAAACAGCTCCCGCAACCGGAAGGCTTCCAGTTCGACCTCTCGGAAACCGCCGGCTACGGCTCCAGCGACCATACCTCCTTCACCACCAAACAGGTCCCCGTTCTCTTCTTCTTCTCCGGTCTCCACGGCGATTATCACAAGCCATCCGACACCTGGGACAAAATCAACTCCAAATCCGCTGCCGAACTCCTCACATATATCGGCGGCACCGTGCAGCGTTTAGCCAACGATTCCTCCCGGCCCCAATATGTCCGCGTTCTTCCGCCGGTCTCGGCGCATGGCAGCGGATCGACCCCCTCCGGCGGCGGCACCGGCTACGGGCCTGCATTCGGCAGCGTGCCGGACTTCGCCGAGCCCCCCACCGGCGTCCGCTTCGCCGACGTCCGTGACGGCACCCCCGCCGCCAAAGCCGGTCTTAAAGCTGGCGATATTCTTATTAGTTTCGACGGGAAAAAAGTGCAGAATTTAATGGATTTTACGGTCCTGCTTCGGCAAAAAAAACCGGGCGACGAAGTGGAAGTGAAAGTCCTGCGCGGCTCTGAAACTATCACGGCCAAAGTACTACTCACTGCACGAAAGTAAAAGAACTCCTATTCCTTTTCCCTTTCTCCGCCGATTAGACTTAAAGGAGAGGCCTCACCCGTTGTCTAATACGACGATCTACGCGCCGACGGATCGAACTTGGAAACTTCCACCGCTCATTCTGCACCCGTTTTCCGATGCGGCCGGACCCAACAAGTTAGTAGAGAGTACGCGCGCCAGCATGATGCTGCAGGGCTTTCTGCCCAATAACGAATTCACCATTGCGGAACTCGACCGCAAACTGCTCGACGGCCGCTATTGCGAAATCCGAATGCTCTACTACGTGGGGAAGGATCTTACGCGTTGGATTGAGCAGTGCATGGACATCGTGAACCGCGATTCGAGCCTGCAGGCCGAAGGTTTGAAAGAACAGAGTTTCGCGAACCTGCTAATCGAGGATCCACCCGAGGATGTCCGCGAGAAACTGCGCAAATGGCAGGTAGCCGACTACCGGTCCATCTTCTCCCGCGCCTTGGGGTTGAATATGGTCTTCGCCGACGCGCCCGTCCGCACCGCGCTTGCCGATGCCTTCATTCGCCACTACTACCGCTACGCCGATCATATGTACGCCTGCTATCAGAGCCAGCAGGCCGGGCGCCAGATCCGCTCCACGGCATTTCCGTTCGAGCTCTACGCTTCCGGCGAATACTCACGGATGCTCGAACGCGAATGGCAGGATTCTATCGACGCCGGCTAGCCGCATCAGGCATCGTCTAGCCTCTTCATACAATCGACAGGTCGTTCCAAATCGTATCCTGATATACTCCCAATAAATGGAACTGCCCCGTATTGTTCGCGTTAAACAGACGTTCCCGGACCGCAGCTTAAAAGATGTCGCCGGTTCGGTTTTGGCCGAATTAAAAGCCTCTCCTTTCGCCAGCCGTATCAAGCCCGGCGGACGGGTCGCCATCGGCGTAGGAAGCCGCGGAATTACGAATATTGCCCTCATCGCCAAGTCGGTCGTCGAGTTCTGGCAATCGGCCGGCTGCCAGCCATTTATCTTCCCTGCCATGGGAAGCCACGGCGCCGCCACTGCCGCGGGTCAGGCCGATGTTCTGGCACACTACGGAATTACTGAAGCCACCATGGGCTGCCCGGTAATCAGCCAGTTGGAAGTGGTCTCGCTCGGCAAAGACGCCAACGGAATCGAAGCCTTCCTCGACAAAGAAGCCTACAACGCCGATGGCGTCATGCTCGTCGGCCGCGTCAAATGGCACACCGATTTCGCCGGCAAGATCGAAAGCGGTCTGTTTAAAATGATGGCGATCGGCCTCGGCAAATTCGCCGGCGCACAGCGCTATCACACCTACGCCTACCGCCTCGGCCTGGAACACGTCATCCGCAGCGTCGGCCGGCAGGTACTGGCCTCCGGCAAAATCCTCGGCGGTCTCGCCATTCTCGAAGACGCGCATCACAAAACCGCCCAGGTTACCGCCGTTCCGGTCGAAAACATGGAATCGCAGGAGGAGCAACTCCTGGAGCTCACCAAGAGCTGGATGGCCCGCGTTCCTTTCGATCTCGACATCCTGATGATCGACGAGATCGGCAAGAACATCTCCGGCGCCGGTATGGACACAAAAGTTTCCAACCGCGGCGTCAATGGCGAATACAACCCGTGGCCCGGCCCCAAGTTTCAGCGCATATATATTCGTGACCTTTCCAGCTTGAGCTACGGCAACGCGGTCGGGCTCGGAATGGCCGACGTCATTCACGACCGCCTCCTCGGCAAAGTCGATTGGAACCCCACTTCCATCAACTCGCTCACCGCCTCCAGCCCTAGCGCCGTGAAGACTCCGCTCCACTACGGCAGCGATCTGGTTTGCCTCGAGAAATTCTGGCCGACCGTCGGAAAGCTCGATCCCAAGGATGTCACCCTCGGCTGGATTAAGAACACCCTCGAGCTCTCGCCGCTCGCCCTGAGTGAAAATCTGATTCCGCAAATCAAGGCCCGCCCCGACCTGGAAATTCTGGGCGATCCCGAAACCTTCGAACTCGATCCCGCCGGCAACTTCCGGACCACTCTGTTCGCGCCGTTTGAGCTCGCCGGGTCGCATTAGCATGCTGCTGATCAGCGGCCTTCGGTGGTTCACCCTGATGGTGGTGTTACTTCCGGGGGCTTGGTGCGCCTGGACCTGGCGGTCGATGCCGCACGCGAGCTATTTCCACGACGACGGCCTCTACTACGTTAGCGCCAAGTCGTTGGCCGAATCGGGCGAGTACACCATCGAGAGCCTGCCCACACAGCCGGCCCAGACGAAATATCCGCCGCTTTTGCCCGCCATCCTTTCCATCGCCTGGCATCTGGACCCGCACTACCCGGACAATCTGCCCTACGCCATGTTCCTTTGCTGGATGTGGCTGCCGTTGTCCATGCTCGTCTATCGCCTATGGCTGCAGCGTGCCGGCTTTTCTCCGGATGAGGTCCTCCTGCTCTGCGTCGTTTGGGCCGTGAATCCGTACATCGTACTGTTCAGTACCATCATGCTCAGCGAGATGCCGTTCACGTTCATACTGCTCTCCGCATTGCTGTGCCTCAACGCCGGCAAACCAAAGTCGGGAAACTGGCACTGGGCCGCGATCGCCGGAGTTCTGTCCGGACTCGCGTTCCTCACCCGCACCGCGGGCATCGCGCTGCTTCCCGCTGCGATCGCCTATTACGGCTTGCGCGGTAAATGGCGCCAGTTGGGCGTCTTCGCCGCCGGCATGCTCCCCAGCGTGGTGGGCTGGGCCATGTGGTCGGCGCGAAATCGGACTCCGGGCACCGACGACGTCACGCTCTATTACACCAACTATTTCGGCTATTTCCTCTCCAGTTTTCAATGGAAAGAGATCCATCTCTACGTTTGGAAAAACATCGATGGCATGGTGCACGGGCTCGGTTCTCTTCTGCTGCCCTTCGTCACCGACTCCGTTCTTGAAAAAGTCCTCGCCGAATGTCTGGCCATCGCCGGAATCATCGGCGTAGTCCGGCTCGTCCGCGCCAACTGGAACTCCATCTACATTCCCTACGCCACCTTCGCCGTCATCTACATACTCATGTTGGCCGTCTGGAACTTCCCCGCCAATGAACGTTTCATGATCCCGGTGGCGCCTCTATGGCTCGCCGGATTCCTGACGGAAATGAAGCGCGTGGCGGCCAACATCGCCGGTGTATTCCGCAAGCCCGAAACCAGCCAGAAAGTCGCCGGCGGCATCATCGTCGCATTTTTCCTCCTGGCGGCCTATATCTGCGGATCGCGCCAATGGACCCTGCTGACCGATGGCCTGCCCCGCTTCTACGAGGATCACGCCGACCGCCTTCGCAGATCGGAGCCCTCCATGGCCTGGATCCGCGACCGCCTGCCGCTGGACGCCCGCTTCGTTGCGTTGAATGATCCCCTTCTCTATCTCCGCACGGGCCGCCGTGGCGCCGCCGTCTTTCCGCCGACCATCTACTGGTATCGCGGCGATCAAGCCGCCCGCGTCGCCTCCTACGAGAACTCCCCCGCCTTCGCCGTTTCTCAGAAACTCCAATACGTTCTCGTCAGCGACTGGGACTGGTCCAAGGAGTATACGGCCGAATATCACCAGAAAATTGTCCGCTCCCTCCAGAACGATCCGCGCCTCGAGGAAATCCACCACCAGGGCCCCACCACGGTATACCGCGTCCGCTAACTACGCCAACAACTTCGTCGCCACCTGCCCCGCGACATCGGTCAAACGGAACGGCCGCCCGCCGTACATATAGGTCAGCTTGTCGTGCTGCAATCCCATCAAATGCAGCATCGTCGCATGCATGTCGTTAATGTGCATCCGGTCTTCGACGGCATAGTACCCGAACTCATCGGTGGCCCCATAGACGAAACCCTTCTTCACACCCGCGCCCGCCATCCAGATCGAATAGCCATACGGGTTATGATCCCGCCCATCGCCCGCTTCGGCGATCGGTGTCCGCCCGAACTCGCCGCCCCAGATAACCAGCGTCTCCTCCAGCAGTCCTCGCGCCTTCAGGTCAGCCAACAACCCCGCAATCGGTTGATCCACCGCCAGAGCCGTCCGCGTATGCAGCCGCACCAGTTCGCTGTGCGCGTCCCAGCCCACTTCATTCCCGGGCCCGTATTCATGATTGATTTGAATAAAGCGCACATTGCGCTCGGCCAGCCGCCGCGCCATCAGGCATTGCCAGCCAAAATCGGCGGTTTCCGGGGCATCCATGCCGTAGAGCTTCTTCGTTGCCTCGCTCTCCTTGCTGATGTCGAACGCCTCCGGCGCCTCCGTCTGCATCCGGAACGCCAGTTCAAAGCTCTGTATCCGTGCTTCGAGCTCCGGGTCTCTCTGCCGCCGCGCCGCCCCGGCGGCGTTGATCTTCTGGATCATGTCCAGCTCATACCGCTGCTGTTCCGGCGTCAGCCCGTAGTTCTTCAAATGTTCAATCGGCTCGTTGATATTCTCAATCGCCATCCCGCCCAGGCCCACGGCTGTCCCCTGGTACGCCGCCGGCAGGAATCCCGAACTCCACTTCTTCGCCCCTCCATGCGACAACCCTGGTTTTAAGGTAATGTACGCCGGCAGGTTCCGATTTTCCGTCCCTAACCCATAGATGACCCACGAACCCATGCTCGGCCGCGTGAACGTATTCGATCCCGTGTGCAACTGCAGCGTCGCGCCCCCATGCGCCACGCTGTCGCCCACCATCGAACGAATAATGCACAGATCATCGGCATGCCGTGCCAAATGCGGGAATAATTCGCTGATCTCCAGACCGCTCTGCCCGTGCCGCTTGAATTCCCACGGCGATTTCAACAGTCCGCCGACATTGTTCTCCGCGAATGTCAGCGGGCGCTTGAAAGGCAGCGGTTTCCCATGGTCCCGCGTCAATCGCGGCTTGGGATCGAACGTGTCCATGTGGGACGGTCCGCCGTGCATGAACAGAAAGATGACCCGTTTCGCCTTGGCCGGAAAATGGGGCGCCTTGGCCGCCAGCGGATCCGCCGTTTCCGCCATCAGGGATTGCAGCCCCATCAGCCCGAATCCGCACGCCGCCCGGCGCAGCAAATATCTTCGCGAAGCTGTTTTAGGATCACTCATTGCACGTACATAAAATCGTTGGACGCCATTAGCGAACGGCAAAGGCTGGCCCACGCATCTTCACCCGCTGCTGGTTTCGGAAAACCCGCAAGATACGACAAGCTCGAATCCAATTCCGGCGCAGACGGTTCCCGGCCCAACACCGCCACCCAAGCCTGCTTCACTCGATCCCCATCGGTGATCCCCGACTTCAACAAACGCTGCGCCAGCGCCTTGGCCCTTTCCCCCACAAACTTGCTATTCATCATATAGAGCGCCTGCGGAGCCACATTCGTCTGTTCCCGTATCTCCGTGCTGGTCGTAGCATCGCCGAAATCGAATAGCGTAAACAGCGTCGCCAGGTTCGAGCGCCGTAACGGCAAATAAACCGTCCGCCGCCGCGAATCATCCGGATGCATCGACTTCCGCGCATCGCTGAACTCATTATCCGTGCCCGTGCCGCTCGTCAGCGCTCCCCCCATCGTCAAATCCAGGCTCCCGTCCAGCAGCAGCAGCGAATCGCGAATCTCTTCCACTGTCTTGCGCCGCATCGCGAACCGCGTCAGCAGACGATTGTCAGGGTCTTTGTCCAATTCCTCGGAAACCCCGCTCATTTGATAAGTGCTCGACAAGATCATCAACCGGTGCATCTGCTTGATCGACGAGCCGCGCTTGCCGAACTCTGCCGCCAGCCATTCCAACAACTCCGGATGGGTCGGCCGCTCCCCGGCAATCCCAAAATTGTTCGCAGTCCTCACTAAACCCTGCCCGAAGTGCCCCTGCCAGATCCGGTTGACGATCACGCGCGCCGGCAGCGGATTCCCCGGCTCGGCCAGCCAGTTCCCTAACTCCAAACGCCCGCTCCCCGACCGCACTGGCGCCTGCGCCTCGCCCGCCAGCACTACCGGAAACTGTTTGGCCACTAACTCGCCACGCGACTCCGGATTGCCGCGAAGAAAAACGTGCTGTTCCACGCTCTTGTCCTCGGCCACTCCGCAGGCGAACGGCGGCTCGATCGGAGCCGTTTTTTTGAACATGTTCAATTCTGCTTGCAGTACCTTAATCCTCTCCCGCGCCTCATCCGTGTAGACCCGCTCCGGCTCTTTTTCCGGCAACCCCAATGGTCCTTTTGCCGCCACGATCTCGGTGTAGAAACGGCTCGCCCCAGCCGGAAACTTTTGCCCCGGCGGCGCCTTCTCCCGCTTGGCCATTTCGGCAAAGTAATCGGCTTGATAGTCCTCCGCCTTCCCGTCCCTGAACCAAGCCTCCAAATGCGGCCGCCGCTCCTTGGTCGGCTTCAAATACGCGACCCACCGCGCCATCACCGCCGCATCCAGTCCTGGCTCCGCCGCGCCGCCCTGGTAGACAACGCGCGCTGCCCGCATATACGCCGCAATTTGCGGTGCCAATTGTTCGCGGTACCGCCGCGCTTCTTTCCCAATCACGGCGTCTATCTCTTTCTGTTTGTCCGCCAGCCGCTTCTGATGCGCGGTCCACCGCTCGGTCTCCTCCTTGCCCGACAGCGGCGCATAAAACAGCTTGGAAACGGTTCCTTCAATCTGCTCAAACTGCCGCGTGCTCGCGAAAATCGAAGCCAGCGAATAGTAGTCCTTGATCGTAATCGGATCGAACTTGTGGTCATGGCAGCGCGCGCAGGAGATCGTCAGGCCCAGGAACGCTTTCCCCACGACGTCGATCTGCTCGTCCACCGCGTCGTAGAACATCTTCACCTTGTCCTGCTCGGCCACGAGCTTTGGCCCAAGCGCCAGGAATCCGGTAGCGATGATCCCCGCAGTATTCACTTCCTGCCCCGGAGGCGGCGGCAGCAAATCGCCGGCAATCTGTTCCCGAACGAACTGCGGATACGGCATGTCCCGGTTAAAAGCTTCGATCACCCAATCCCGGTAGCGCCACGCGTAAGGATAGCGGTAGTCCTCATCGGCGCCCGTCGAATCCGCATACCGCGCCACGTCCAGCCAGTGCCTGCCCCACTTCTCGCCATACCGCGGTGACGCCAGCAGCCGGTCTACCGCCGCCGCGAACGCCCCAGGCGTCGTATCTGCCGCCAACAGCCGCTGGTCCTCTTCGCTCGGAGGCAGTCCGGTCAAGTCGAACGCCGCTCGCCGCAGCAGCGTCTGCCGGTCCGCCGGCGCCGCCGGCCGCAGCCCGCGCTCTTCCAGCTTCGAGAGAATAAACCGGTCAATCGGCGACTGCACCCATTTCTCGTTTTTCACCGCCGGAAGCGCCGGAACCCGCAACGGCGCAAAAGCCCAATGCCCCGTCTTCTCCTTCACCGCCACCGTCTCGGGCCACACCGCTCCGGCGCGAACCCACTCCGCTAACGCCGCCCTCTCGCCATCAGCCAGTTTCCCCGATGGCGGCATCTTCACCCGCCCCTCGTACGAAATCGCCGAAACCAAACGGTCCGCCGCCTTCCGCGCACCCGCCGCCGTCGTTAAATCCACGCCCGCCATCGGCGTTTTGCCCCCATGGCAGGACTGGCACCGTTCCACCAGCACCGGCCGAACCCGCGCCTCGAATAACGCGCCGGGCGGCTGCCCCCATGCCATCAGCCCCGCGAGAAGCAAATAACGCATCGCTAATTCCCGCTCGCGGTACCGCCGGACTTTTGCGTTATCGAATATTCCAGATATTTGACGATCAACTGCGTCCGCCCCAGAAACCGCACATCCGCCGCCGACTGGTTCAACGACGAATACCAAAGACCTCCGATCTTGCGAAACTCCTGCACCACATCGGCCCGCCCCACCAGCCACGCCATCCCCTTGGCCGTTCGGCCTTCCATCCGCACCATCGCCATGTCATTCATGTCCACACAGCCATGCCCGTCCAGGTTAAATCTCGTCCGATTCTTGGCGATCAACTGCACTTTCCGGCACGTTTCCCCCTTCGCCGGTTCGCCGGGCAAGAGCAGGACCTGGTAGTTCGTTGGATTCACGCTGCCGTCGCGCTCTTTCTTATTGGCCGCCAGATAGATCTCGCCCTCGATAATTCGTGTCAGGATCGTTTTCCGCAATCCCTCGGCATTCGTCGCAATCAGCTCATACCGTTTTGTACCATTGGCTGAAGTTATCATCCGGATGTCCATCGTCGCATCGGCCGGCCACCGGGGATTGCGGAGAATGTAGTGGCGGGTTGAACGAACCTCCTGCACCTTGCCGTCGCGGCCCCTTTCGGCCTCGGCGATCTGCGCCGCCAGATCAACATCGGCGCCCGAAAGGATACACCCGGACAGGAGGAAGCGAAGTACGGATATACCCACTAGCCAACCATATCAGGTTCCGTCCGGTTTTCGTATACTGTGATGCCATGGAACCAAAGAAGAAATCAGCCGCCCGCCGCGCGCTGCTTCGCACAACCCTTCTCGGCGGAGCCGGCGCCGCCGCATTGCAGGCCCAGTCCAATTCGGAATGGACGCCGAAGAAGAAAAGCGTGGGCGGGCCCATTCGCTCCGGCCACCTGTTGTTCCTCAGCGGTATTGGAGGCTGGTACCCGGAACGCCGCCCCAAAGCCGGTGATATCAAGGAACAGACAGCCGACGCCCTCACGATCATGAAGGAGTCCCTCGCAAAAGCCGGTTCCTCCCTCGAAAACGTGCTGAAAGTGCAGGTCTCTCTCGTGGATCCGGAGAAAAATTGGGACGCAATGAACGATGTTTACAACACGTTCTTCGTTAAGGATCGGCCGGTTCGGTCCTACTTCGGCACCACGGGCTTCCGCCGCCCCGGCCAACTGCTCCAAATCGACTGCATCGCTTACGTCGATTAACCGCGCTTACTTGTAATTGCTGTACGGCCCCGCGTTGCGCCAGTCCGTCAAGCTAAGCCCCTCGGAATCCCAAACCACGGCGCCGTTGCGTATTGTCAAAACGGCGCGAAACTCCTTGCCCGCGGTCATTTTGGCATGGCCCGCATCTAATAGAGCGAAGCTCCCCGTACGGAGTTCCAACACCGCCAAATCGGCCACGCCGCCCTCTTCGATCGATCCGATGTCCGTCCGCCGGATCGCCTTCGCCGGGGCAACCGTCACCCGTTCCAAAATCTGCTCCGGCGTCATTCCCATCGCCAGGAACTTCGACATCACATTGGTCATCATCGCCCTGGGCAGCAGCAGGCTTTCCGGCGTCATGCCCGTGGAAATCGTATCCGGCAGCATTCCCTGCTTCACCGCCGGCGAGCCGATCCGGAACCAAAGTTCGCCGGAATCGATCAGAATCCCTTTGGAGCGCGCTTCGGCCAGCGCTGGCGCTTTCCGGCCGTAACTATTGGTCAGCAAATCCCCAGGCCGCAGCCCGGCTGCTGAATCCCCCATCGCCGGCAGCTTCCCTCCGCCCGTCCCCCACAGCCCGACGATAATCTCCGGATACTTGGCGGCCACCTGCAGCGCCGCGTCCCTATCCGGTTCGCTATTCAAAAATGCCAGAACACGCGTCTTGGAATGCGCAATCACTTTCGACTTGAACGCCTCGAATGTCGACGCGCTCGCGCTCCCGGCATCCACCACCGTCGTTACGCCGGCGCGCAGGGAGTTGTGCTCCGGATTCACGCCGCTGGCGCCGTAGTGGCCGTGCAGATCGATTAACCCCGGCGTCACCATATAGTCGCTCAGGTCCACTACCCTCCGGCCGTGCGATGCCGGAATCCCGCGCCCGACCTTCGCCACGCGGCCCCGGTGGATCGCGATATCCATTCGCTCGTTCCGCTTATTCTTCGGATCGATAACATGCCCGTTCTTCAACAGCAGATCGTAAATGTCCTGCCCGGCAACAGGCAGCAGCAGCGCCGCCAGCAAGAGTTTCTTCACGGGATCACCTCGTACTTGCCGGCTTTGTCCCACTCCGGATATCCGCGGCCTTCCAGATCGAAGACCTCCGCGCCCGCGCGCACCGTAAGCACGCATTCCAACTTCTGCGGCATCAGGTTCTTATGCCCCCAGGCGTCCTTGAAAGCAAAAACCCCTTTCTTCAGCCGAAAAATCGCGATATCGGCGACACGTCCTTCGCCCAAAGAGCCAATCTCCGGATACATTCCAATCGCTTTCGCCGGGCTCGCCGTCGAGCGCAATATCGCGTCCTTCAACGGCATCCCCAGATTAAGCATTTTCGAAATGCAATTCGGCATGTCGGATTCCGCCATCATGATGCTCGACGAATGAAGATCGGTACTGATCGTGTCGGGATAGAAGCCCTGTGCTGTCGCTTTGCTCGCCACCGGCCACAGGAAACTCCCTCCGCCATGCCCTAAATCAAACAAGACCCCGCGCGCCCGCGCCTCCAGCATGTAGGGCTGGACCTTCCCGGAAAACCGGTCCACCACCTCCAACTGGCGGTCGTTGAACACATGCGTGTGCATATCGCCCGGACGCAGCCTGCTCAACAGCTTCTCCTTGCTGGTGCGTCCGCTCAAGGTAAGGATCTTATCGTCCACCATCACCGGCACCTTCGCCTGGTTTCCGGCCGCAATCGCGCGGTCGATCGCCGTCCACCCGGCGCCGCCGAAGTGCGCGGTCTTAATCCCGACAATATAAGAGCGCCGTTCGATTATCTTCGCCGCCGTCTTCTCCGGCTCCATATCGGCCGTATTGTCTTCGAAGGCCGATCCCACCATGCCGTGCCCGACGATGTTGATTAGCGACAACACGCGCGTCTTCGCCGGCTTGATCACCGTCTCCAACATCTCGTCGAAGGTCCGCCATCCGGCGCCCCCCGCATCGACAATCGTCGTCGTTCCCGCCGGCAGCGCCGAATCATCCGGGCGCAACGACCCGCTGTACCCGAACACGTGCGCATGCAAATCGATCAACCCCGGCGTCACGTACAGGCCCTCGGCGTCAATGGTCTTCTTCGCCTCGGCCGCCGGAATGTTCGCCGCCACGCGGGCGATCTTCCCATTGGCCACCGCGATATCCATCACGCCATCGATCCCGCTTCCCGGATCGAGCACATGGCCTTTCTTAATCACAAGGTCATAGCGCGGCTGGCACCAGGCTATGCCCAGTGCCGTCACCGCCAGTATTAGCCGTTTCATGCCTGCCGCCGCGCCGTCCAACGCGCCTTACCGTACTCGCCCATCTCCAGATCGCCGGACATCGCGTCCCCATCCAGCCGCCCGGTAAAGGTGTAGTGCAGTGAAGTCCCACCCGCCGGAAGATTCGATTGGAACTTCACGCGGTCTCCGCTCATCTGCCCCGACAGTTTGCCTTCCAGTGCCCAGCCGAAGTGCGTACCGGTCACCTTGTTCCCGTTCAAATTCAGGAAGAGCTTATGCGCAGCGGTTCCCGCATCGTACTGGACCGACACCTCCCATCGGCCGCCTAACGCTCCGGCCGGCGCCGTCAGCGGTTCCACCTTCCGGCCCTTGGGCGCCCCGCGGAACACGGCCGCCAAGCGGTCGGCGACAACTTTGTAGTCCTCCGGCTTCATCGCCACCGGCCGGATAAGGAAGGAGTTCCCTTCTCCCGAGGCATGCGACATGATGCGCGGTTCTCCATCGGACAACTGCTTGCCCACTTCCCCGGCCGTCAATCCAACCTGCGCCGGATCCCACGAGACCGATAACGTCGGGAACGGTCCGCCCCGCTGCGGTCCGCGAATCTGCGCCTTCACGCCCGGAATCGCCGTAATCTTCGAGGAAATGTGGTTAAACCACCCCTCCCATTCCTTGAACTCCGCCTTCAAATCTCTCTTCTGCAGGAACGATTCAACCGCGACAACCATCCCCACAATTTCTTCCTTGCCCACCTTCATCGCGCGGCCAAACGCGTGATGCGGAGCGCTGTTCGCCCACGCCGCCTTCACCAGGTCCTTGCGGCCCAGCAACACGCCGGCGCCCTGCGGTCCGCGCAGCACCTTTCCGCCGCTGTAGCCCACCAGGTCCGCGCCGAGTGCCAGATACGGATTCGGCACGATGAGATAATCGGCGGCCGCATCTACCAGGATTGGAATCCCGGCTTTCTTCGCGATCGGCGCCACTTGCGCTAATCCGAACTTCGCACCGCCGAAATGCTCACCGAGAATCTGGATCATCGCCGTCCGCGGTCCAATCGCCAGTTCCAACTCCGCCGCCGAATTCACTTCCACAATCTCAACACCCAGCGTCCGCGTCGCATGGTCGTAGACGTTGCGCGACTCGCGAGGCATGATCACTTGATTCTTTAACCCGCGAAGATCCGGCAACTGCTGCATCTTTTCCGGATCCGATCCCACAATGCATGCCGCCGTTGCATGCGTCAACGCCGCCGCGGTCCCCGACGTAACCAGCGCCCAGGGTACCTGCAACAGTTCGGCCAACCGGGCCGATGCGCGCTCCATCAGTTCGTCCAAATTTACGTGGAACTGGGCCGCTTGATTCATCGCATCGATGACTTCGGGCATCATCCGCGATCCGCCGTTAATCGTTAGCGTAGCTGTCGTGTTTATGAACGGCCGCACATCCAGCCGCAAGTACACATCGGGCTTCGCCGCTTCCGGAGCCGGTGCCGCATTGGCGGCCGAACCCGCCGCCAGAAGACCAGCCGCGCTGAACACATCCCGCCGGTGAATCCCGGCCCGCTTTTTCGTATTCATTTGGACGACATCCTCATGCGAGAAAGAATACTACGGTTACGCCGGTTCCGGTGAAATTTCAAAATCGCCGAACAGTAACCCGCCCTTTTACAGCGTGCGTTAGAATGACCTAACATCATATGGCGCATACTCCCGGAACTCGTATCGGCCACTATGAAGTTTTGGCTGCTGTAGGCGCCGGGGGAATGGGTGAGGTTTATAGGGCGCGGGACACGCGGTTGAAACGAGAGGTTGCGCTGAAGGTTTTGCCGGATGCCGTGGCCTCCGACCGCGACCGGATGGCGCGCTTTCAGCGCGAAGCCGAACTGCTTGCTTCGCTCAACCATCCGAACATTGCACAGATCTACGGCGTCGAAGAGCGCGCCCTGGCGATGGAGTTTGTGGAAGGTGCTTCGCCGCGAGGCCCCATGCCGTTCGTTGATGCCTGGAAGATCGCCCTGCAGATCGCCGATGCCCTGGACTATGCGCACGAGCGCGGCGTCATCCATCGCGATCTGAAGCCGGACAACATCATCGTCACTCCGGACGGCCAGGTGAAGTTGCTTGATTTTGGGCTGGCGAAGGCGATGGAGGACCGGGCGGCGATCGTATCCGATCCGGCGAGTTCGCCGACGATGACGATGAACCGTACGATGGAAGGATCCGTGATGGGCACGGCCGGATACATGGCGCCGGAACAGGCCCGCGGGAGGCGGGTCGATAAGCGAGCCGACATCTGGGCGTGGGGCGTGGTGTTCTGGGAACTGCTTACGGGCGAGAGGCTTTTTATGGGTGAGGATGTCGCCCAGACGATTGTGAATGTGCTGACGCGGGAACCCGATCTGCAAAAAGCGCCGCCGCAGGCCCGGAAGCTGCTGGGGAGAGTGCTTGAGAAGGATCCCAAGCTGCGGCTACGGGACATCGGAGAAGTACGGCATTTGATCGCTTCCCAAGAGACGGCGCCGGTTCCGGCGACGAGGTCGCGATATGCGAATGCCGGATGGATCGCGGCGGCGGTATTGGGCATCGTGGCGGCCGTTTTGGCTTACTTCGCGTTCCGGCCGCCGAACGAGACGGCACCCACCCACCGGTTGTCAATCCTGCCGCCGGAGAAGGCTTCCTTCTCGACGACTTACAATATTCCGGCACTCTCGCCCGATGGGCGGCACGTAGCGGTGGTAGCTGGATCCCGGGGCCGTACCGCCCTTTGGGTTCGCAGCCTGCACTCGCTGAACGCGCGCTTGCTGCCCGGAACCGAAGAAGCTCGGTATCCTTTCTGGTCTCCGGATAGCGCCTCGATCGGATTCTTTGCGGGAAACAAATTGAAGAGGATAAGCGCGGATGGCGGTCCGGCGATCACGATTTGCGATGCCGCAGGCTTTGGTGGCACCTGGAACAGCAAAGACGTCATTGTGTTCGCGCCTTCCGCAACGGGCGGCCTTTCGAGCGTCGCGGCGGGCGGAGGCGATCCAGCGCCGTTTACGCAATTGAAAAGAGACGCAGGAGAGATCTCCCACCGATTTCCGTCGTTCCTTCCTGACGGACGGCACGTTCTATTCACCACCAGAAACGTTAACACGCCGGACAGCACGGTTTCGATGGCGGATCTGAAGGCAAAGTCGCACAAGGCGGTATTGAAGACGGTTTCCAGGGCCGTGTTCGCGCCGCCGAACCTGCTCCTGTTCCTGCGGGCTCAGGAGCGCACGCTGATGGCCGTGCCCTTCGACGCGGACAAGGGCGAGATCCGAGGCGAGGCGACACCGATTGCGGAAGACGTGGTCACACAGGATGGGATCTTCGCCGGGAGCCAGTTCTCCGTCTCCGGGAATGGCGTATTGACCTATATTCGCGGCGTGCGGTCCCTTGTTCAGCTAACGTGGTACGACCGCGCCGGCACCGTTCGCGGTACGGCCGGCAAGCCGATATTTGGAATCGGAATATCTCTGTCGCCGGATGAGAAACGAGTGGCCGTCGACCGGCGGGATCAACAATCGAACCGGCTCGACATCTGGACGTTGAATCTGGAGGACTCCGGGGAGACCCGCCTGACGTTTGGCGATGGCGATAGCCTACGGCCCGTATGGTCCGGGGACGGAACGCGAATCGCCTTCACGAACAATCGAAAGGGAGTGGAGGAGATTTATGTGAAGACATTCGGGGCGTCGTCGGACGAACTTCTGGACAAAGGGGAATTCGGTGCGCGCATTAGCGACTGGTCCCGGGACGGGCGGTACATCCTGGAGCGGCGCGCCAGCCCGAAAACGACGTTTGACATTTGGGCGCTGCCAACTTTTGGCGACCGGAAGCCGTTTCCCGTGGTTGAGACCGATATGCGCGAAGACGAGCCACGCCTCTCGCCGGATGGGCAGTTCCTGGCTTACGACTCTACCGATACGGGGGAAGAGGTCTATGTGAGTACATTTCCGCAACCTGGACGCCGCTGGCAGATTTCGAGCGGGGGCGGCCGTTTTCCGGTGTGGGCGCGAGACGGGCGGGCGGTCTATTATGCCGGGTTCGACGGGATGATGACGGAAGTGAAGGTGACACCCGGGCCGAATCCAACGTTTGGAAAACCGACGCCGCTTTTTGAGGCGCGGTTACCGGCGCCGATGCAGTATGCGGTAAGCAGTAAAGGACTCTTTCTGATTCCGACTTTGTTGGATGATCCGCTTCAGGTTCCGCTGACGGTGGTGGTGAACTGGCAAGCGGGGCTGAAGCGGTAAGGCGACGGCTACTTTAAGCCCGCACTCCAGTTCTGGACGACGGTAAGGGGCTCGGGCGCGGGCGGTTCGATCTGCATGTCAACAAGAAAGCGATCGCCCCCCGCGGCAACATCGTACGGCACCGCCCCACTAACAGTGGAAGGAATGCCGCCGAAAAGGGTCTGAATGCGGCCCACCTCAACAGTGGATCCCTTCGTCTTCACTTCAGCAGCCATGAGCTTGCCATCCGGCGCGATGTAAAAGATCTCCTTGCCATCGCCCCGCCAGCGCGGCTGCATACCGCCGGCGACGGAGACCTGCACTTTACCAGCCGCTTCGGGATAACTCATGACATAGACTTCCGGCCGGGTCGACTCCAACGAGATGTAAGCCACCGAGCGGCCATCCGGAGAGAGACGCGGGGATTCTGGTAAAGTGCCTTCTGGCCCCACACGGACGGGCTTGCGCTCTCCCGTCAAAGGGAGGGCAAACATTCCACCTCCATACCGGCTAACGGCATTTCCCCAGGTAAACAGTATTTGCTTGCCATCGGGAGACCAGCAGACCGGGAAGAACCCAAGGTCATCGGCAAACAGCAGTTCTTCCTTCCCGGAAAGGTCCGCGGCCTTGCGGTAAAGTCCGAACTTCCCGTTACGACGCACGCCGTACGCGAGACTCGTTCCATCCGGAGACCAGATAGCCGGCAGGAAGGATCGCGATGTCTCGAATGTGAACCGGGCGGGACGCTCCCGCCGAACGTCATAGAGCCATAGATCGAATTTATGGCTCGACTGGTCGAGCAGCGAAGTCGCCACCTGCCCGCCGTTTGGGGACAGTTCCACAGACATCAAATGGGAGGGGGCGCCTACCGTTCCGAGGCGTTTGCCGGTGCGGTCCACCCATGTCAATGCGTGGGTACCAACGGAAATTCCCGATTGAAATATTAGAATGCCGCGCTGGGAAACCGAGAAGATTCCACGGCGCTGGGAACCCACGCTTTTGACATTCTCGGCAAGCGGCACGGCTTCGCCGGCCAAGGCCAGCCGCTCCATGCTGAACGGCTGCGCCATCAGCGTGTTGTCGCGAAGGTAAATGACGTGTCCCTCGGCGAAAACGGCGTCCGAAAGCGTTTCGATCAGCACTTTTGTTTGCTTTGACTCGAGCGATCCGAGGCGGACGGAACTGCCGGAGGAAAACAGAAAGTGCCGTCCGTCCGGCAGGAACCATGGCCACCGGCCAGCGGTGTCCAGGCCGAGGGAGACCGGGACGCCGCCCCCCGCCGACACCCGCTGAAGTTCTGGGGCGGTTCCGGTGGGGGCGAACAGAATCATGCCTGTTTCGTTCCAAGTGCCGCCCCGGCCGCTGCCGGCATCGCAGATCGTTATGGGCGGACCGCCTGAAAGATCCATCTTCTTGAGTTTGCCGGCGGCGAAGAAGCCGATGAAGCGGCTGTCCGGCGACCAGAACGGGTGAATCGCATCGTCGGTGCCGGCCAGCGGTTGGGCGGTGAGGGCGTCGAGGGGGCGGAGCCAGAGCTGCGTTTTGCCATCCGTTCCCCGGGCACTGAAGACGACGCGGTGGCCGTCCGGGGAAATCGCTACGGGTCCGCTCGAAGGCAGCCCGCCCATGAAATTGAATACAGTCTTATCGGGCGCCGGAATGTAGGTGCGGATGACAGGCGCCGGGGGCGGCGATTGGCGGAAGTGAATGATGGCGAGGGCGGAGGTCGTGAGGAACAGGACGGCGGCAGGAACCCAGTGGATGGCTCGAAACTGCCTGGTTGGCGGGTTTGACGGTAGCGGCTCCTCGAATTCGAGGAGGATCCGGGCGCCGCTGATATCGCGGAGCCGGAGCCGGGGATCGCGGTTCAGGCAGGATCGCACGAGGCGGCGGAAGCGAGCGGGGAGGGAATCGAAATCGGGGTCGCGCGTGAGGACCGCGGCGAGAGTGTCAGGGACAGTTGCGGATTCGAAGAGTGCTTTGCCGGTGAGGAGTTCGTAGAGGACCACGCCGAAGGCCCATATGTCGGCGCGCTTGTCCACCAGGTTGCCGCGGGCCTGTTCCGGAGCCATGTAAGCTGCGGTTCCCATGATGACGCCGGCCATGGTCGCGCGCATGGTGAGCGTGGGCGAATCGGTGGAATTTCCGCGGGGAGGCTCGTCACCGGCGATGGCCTTGGCGAGGCCGAAGTCGAGGACTTTGACTCGGCCTTCCGGCGTAACTTTCATGTTGGCGGGTTTGAGGTCGCGGTGGATGATGCCTTTTTCGTGGGCGTATTCGAGGGCGTCTATAAGTTGGTGGATGAGGGGAAGGGCCTGCTCCACGGAGAGCGGGCCGGCCGGGGAGGCGCCGTCGACAAACTCCATGACCAAGGCGCGGTCTTCGATTCCATAGAGTGCGGCGATGTTGGGGTGGTTCAATGACGCGAGCACCTGGGCTTCGCGGGCGAAGCGGGAAAGGCGGTCCGGATCGGCGGCGAAGGAATCGGGGAGAACCTTGATGGCGACGTCGCGATTCAACCGCGTGTCTTTGGCGCGGTAAACGTCGCCCATCCCGCCCTCGCCGAGCTTGGACACGATCCGGTAGTGGGCGATCATTTCCTGCGGGTTCATGGGCGGGGAATTTCCGTCATGGTATCACCCGCGTCTATTTCCGGCCTATTGTTGCGGATCATCCCGTGCACTCGCGGCGTATTCACAAGAGTTAAAGTACTCTGGTTTAGAATCTTTGATTCGAGAATCAAGAATGCTGCCAAGGGTCCATGACTGAATTCACCTGCAATGTCTGCGGTGAGAAGGCCCATGCCCAGGAAAACGTCGCGAGAGAAGCCCCAAGCTGCTCCCACTGCGGCTGCTCCGCCCGAACCCGCGGTCTGTTGCTCTCCCTTTCCCGCGTCTTGTTCAACGGGGAGTTCGCGCTCCCGCATTTCCCGAAGCTGAGAACCCTAAAGGGCCTCGGTATCAGCGATTCGCCCGAATACGCCCTCACGCTGGAACAACGCTTCAACTACACCAACACCTTCTACCACCAGCAGCCGTTCCTCGATATTCAAAACCCGCCGCCGGACGAGCATGGCCGCTACGACTTCATCATCTGTTCCGACGTGATCGAGCACGTCCCCGCCCCGGTGGACGCGGCCATTCAGGGCCTTCGCACGCTCCTGAAACCCACTGGATTTCTAATCGTTACCGTACCCTACCATCTGGGCGCCGAAACGACTGAAAGGTTCCCCACGCTCCTCCACCACTCCCTGGTAAATGTCGGAGGCAAAACGGTCCTGGTCGGCAGAACCGCCGAAGACGCCTTCGAGGTCCATGACCAGCTTGTCTTCCACATGGGTCACGGAGCCACCCTGGAGCACCGTCAATTCAGCGAATCCGGTCTACTCCAGGCGTTCCGCAATCAAGGTTTCACCCACGCCCGTATCGATGCCGCTGAATCTCCGGCCTACGGTGTACATTACGATTCCCCCTGCTCCCTCCCCTTGGTAGCCGCGCAGCAGGAGTTTACGCTCCCGCCCGCGACCACGGCCGAACTCGTGCAGGAGCTCATGAAATACCAGGGTGCTGTCACCACGGCCGCCGGGTCCCGTTGGTTTCAGCTCGGCCGCCGCCTGGGCCTTGGCCCCAGGCTCGACAAATTGGACTAGCACGCCGTATACCGTCGAGTATCCTTCTGTTATCATTTGGTTAATCTCGCTAACGCGCCGCGTCTCCCAAGTCTATTTCGACGGAGCCCGGCGCAAAACCTCGCTGTTTCGTGGATATCGATGCTCGCCAATCGAGCAAGAGATTAGTCAATTCAGAAGAAGAGGTCTTTATGATGAACCGAATCGCCATCCTGCTCACGCTGGTATCGGCCGGATTGTTTGCACAGAGCACCAGCGGAACGCTGGTTGGAACCGTTCGCGACTCCACCGGAGCCGTAATAGCAGGCGCCAAAGTACGCGTTACGAACGCCGGCACCGGCGCCGCCGTCGAAACAAAATCAAATGAGAACGGCGATTATGTGGCGCCGAACCTGCCGCCCGCCATCTACCAGATTCGCGTCGAACACACCGGCTTCCGTGCTGTTGACATAAGCCAGATCACGCTCCTCACCAGCCAAACGGTCCGCAATGACATTCGGCTCGAGCCGGGCGACCTCCAACAAACGGTGCAAGTCGAAGCGACCGCGCCGGTAGTTACGTCGGAGTCGTCTTCTATCGCCAACAACGTCGACTCCCGCACCGTCGTTACGCTCCCGCTCAACGGTCGCACCCTCGACCGCCTGATCCTGATCACCGCCGGTAACACCTCTGACAGCCCGTCCAACCCCAAACTAGCCGGCTCGCTTCACTGGGGCGGCAACTTCTTTACGATCGACGGTACCGCCTTCAACGACCTCGGCAACGGCGGCGCCGCGTACTCCTATCAGACGGCGCTCTCCACTACCCCCTCGGTCGACACCATTCAGGAATTCAAAATCGAGACGAACAACTCGAAAGCCGAGAATGAAGGCTCCGCCGCCGTGTCCATCATCACCAAGAGCGGCACGAACGACCTGCACTTCACTCTCTTTGAGTTCAACCGCAATCGCGAGTTCGCCGCCAAGGAGTTCTTCGCCACCGCGCTCCCCAAGCCGCAATTCAACCGCAACGAGTTCGGCGCCACCGCCGGCGGTCCAGTGATTAAGAACAAGACCTTCTTCTTCGGCTCTTATGAAGGACTGCGCCAGCGCACCGCACGCACTACCACGTTGAACATTGGAACGGCGGCCATGCGTGCCGGAGATTTCTCCGGGTTAGGGGTCATACGCAATCCTTTTGACAACAACACTCCTTTCCCAAATAACATCATTCCCGCCAACCTCCAGAGTCCGCAGGCTAAAACACTTTCCGGCTTTATGCCTCTGCCGAATCAGGCCGGCTCGCTTGGGGCCAGCGGTCCGACCGCCAACTATGTGGCGACCGTCGGCAACGTCATCGACGTCAACCGCTACACCGCTAAGATGGACCACCACTTCAACCCCAGAAACACCATAAACGTAGTGCTTAGCTACTCCAAAGGCTCTCCGTATTTTGTGGCGCTGGGCACTCCGCCCAACTATGGGAACTTCGGAGATGGCGGGTACACCACGAAGAGTGCCTCCCTGGGCTATAACCGGACCTTTAGTCCAACGATTCTTAACGAAGCCCGCTACTCTTACTTCAACCACGCCAGCCTCCGGATCGGTCAGAACACAGAATTCGATCCCACGACCATCTTTCCGACGCTCTACAAACCGCTTCCCATCGGCGGTCTGCCGAATGTCAGCATCGCCGGGTTCCAAGGTGTCGCCGACTCCGGCGGCAGCCCGCGAGCTCCGCAGATCACGCAGCAGTTCACCGACAATCTTTCCATCGTTAAAGGCGCCCACACCATCAAAACCGGCGCCGACATCGCCTTTGGCCGTGTATCGACCAACCCAGGCGCTGGTGGTACCGCCTTCGGCTCTTTCACCTTCCAGAACCGATATACGGGGAACGCATTCGCTGATTTCGTCATGGGTTTACCCACCAATACGGCACGCCAGACCCCGAACATCAACAACCTCCTCTACAACACCCGCTATGGCTTCTACGTCCAGGACGATTGGAAGATAAGCTCGAAGCTCACCCTAAACCTTGGACTGCGCTACACTCTCCAAACGCAGACCCAGGAGCGCGACGGTTCGTTCGCCAACTTCGATCTGGGCAAAGGCGTCTACGTGATCCGGACCGAAAATGGACAGTTGCCGAGATTGGCCATTCCGCGCCTGCTTGCCGCCTATCCCTATGTGGAGTCCGAGAAGAACGGCTGGGGCAGCAACGTGATCCTGTCGGACCACAACAACTTCGGCCCGCGCTTTGGCTTCGCCTACCGCCCCTTCGACGACAACAAGACCGTCATTCGCGGCGGTTTCGGTGTGTACTACAACATCATTCCTGTGTACATCGGAATCCGCCAGATCTCGTTGACGAATTCGCCATTCCAACTGACAGAGACGTACGAAGCCGGAGCAACACCGACCCTGTCTTTGGCCAATCCCTTCCCCGGCGCCGGAACGCTCTCGCCCAACCCTAGCATTACCGCCGTGAATCGCGAGGTTCGCAACACCTCCTCGATGCAGTACAACTTCACCGTTGAGCGCGAAATCGTCTCCAATACGGCGTTGCGCGTCAGCTACATCGGCAACAAGGGAACCGGCGTCCCCTGGTACAACTACAACCGCAATCTGCCCTTCCGGCAGGCGCCGGGAACCATTCAGTCCAACCGGCCATTCCAGCCTTGGGCCGACATCATCACGCTCGATACGAACGGGAACTCGATCACGCACCAGTTCCAGACCGAAGTGGTTCGGCGCTTCTCCAAGGGTCTGTTCGTGCAGGGCAACTTCACTTGGAACAAAACATTGGACAACGTGCCGATCGTCGGCGGGCCGCAGAATCCGTATAACGCCGCCGCCGACCGTGGCAACGGCGAATCGATTCGCCCGTTGGTCTCCTACATCTCGGCGAGCTACGAACTGCCGTTCTTCAAAACGAACAAGTTACTCGGCGGCTGGCAGTTGGCCGGCATCGGCCAATTCCGTTCCGGAACGCCGTTCAATGTCACTTACAATGTGACGCAGGCCGGTTGGCTCGGCGGCCGCGCCGATGTGGTCAACTCCCAACTGTATCCGGCGGAAAAGAGCATCACCGGCTGGTTCAACCCGGCCGCATTTGCGGTTCCGGCGCCGTTCACCTTCGGTAATTCGGCCCGCAACATGTTGTTCGGACCCGGCCAGACAATCATCGACTTCAGCGTGTTGAAGGACTTCAAATTTGGCGAAGGCCATTACGTCCAGTTCCGCGCCGAGGCCTTTAACCTGCCCAATACACCGAGCTTCGGCAACCCGGCCGCGAACCTCTCTGTACCTGGATCCGTCGGCCGAATCACCAGCACCACGGTCCCAGCCAGGGCCGTTCAGTTCGGTCTGAAACTGGTGTACTAACCGCCGGAAGAAAGCGTGCCGGCGGGGACACCACTCCCGTCTCAGCCGGCACAGCGATAATTAGCGAGGACCCATAATTCGTCCCGGGAACATGGAAGCGAGGTTGGCAGAGATCGCCGCTGTTGCGGGAACAGGGCCCACCGACTTAGGCAAGGGAGCTGTGTTGCGGATTCTCGAAGAAGATGCGCGTTTCCGCGCCGCCGGCTGTCGATGACCTGGAGAACATTAGATTCTAGAATCGGAGATTCTAAATCAGAATACTTCAACAAGGTCAGTTATGCAGCCAGTAAACTGACGATGTCTTCGATGGCGCGATCGGCTTTGTAGTAGGCGTTTTCCAACTGGCTGTGGGG
>Ga0315912_10000380_pt1 | contig 87393 bp, 75 predicted proteins | sample VfabasoilMG_FD_204469 | JGI IMG/M metagenome (GOLD analysis project Ga0315912, IMG submission 204469) | Garden soil microbial communities collected in Santa Monica, California, United States - V. faba soil | ecosystem: Environmental > Terrestrial > Soil > Garden | place: USA: California... | reverse complement strand
CGGCAGAGTTCTTTTGACCCTCGCTCGTGGCACGCTGGTGCACGACGCGCTCGGAGAAAGCCCGTGACAGCACGCATCGCCCATCTCGCCCTCGCCGACGGGACCCTCTTTCAGGGTCGAGCCTTCGGCGCCGACACCACCGTCGTCGGTGAGGTCGTCTTCACGACCGGCATGACCGGATACCAGGAGGTGCTGACCGACCCCTCGTACACCGGTCAGATCGTCACCATGACGTCGCCTCAGATCGGCAACACCGGCATCAACGGCATGGACCCCGAGAGCGTGGACGGCCGGCCGCAGGTCGCGGGCTTCGTCGTGCGCGACTTGAGCCCCGTGGTCTCGAACTACCGCTCGGAGGAGGCGCTCGATCATTACCTCGCGCGCCACGGCATCGCCGCGATCGGCGACGTCGACACCCGCCGGCTCACCCGCTACCTCCGTGACAAGGGTGCGCAGAACGGCGCCATCGGCTGCGAGTCTCCGGACGTGCTCGTCGATCGCGCGCGCTCGGCGCCGTCGATGGAGGGGCTCGACCTGGTGGCGAGAGTCACCCCGAAGGCGGCCTACGCGTTCACGGAGAATCGCGGCGAATGGAACGCCTCGTTCGGTGATTCGATGCGCCCGCCCGCGCGGCCGATGTCCGTGGTGGCACTCGACTTCGGCGCCAAGCGCAACATCTTGCGCTGCCTGGTCGACGCCGGTTGCTCGGTGACGGCGGTCCCGGCGACCACCACCGCTCGCGAGATCCTCGACCAGAACCCGGACGGTATCTTTCTCTCGAATGGTCCCGGCGACCCCGCCGCCGTCACCTACGCGATTGCCACCATCCGTGAGCTGCTCGGGAAGAAGCCCATTTTCGGCATTTGCCTCGGCCACCAGTTGCTCGCGCTCGCCCTCGGTGCGCGCACCTACAAACTGAAGTTCGGTCACCGCGGCTTGAACCAGCCCGTGCAGGACCTCGCCACCGGGCGCGTCGAGATCACGACGCAAAACCACGGCTTCGTCGTCGACGTGAAGTCGATCGAGGGCATCGCGAAGACGACGCACCTTCACCTGAACGACGGCACGAGCGAAGGGCTCGAGGCGCCGGAGGCCCGCGCGTTCAGCGTCCAGTACCACCCCGAAGCCGCGGCCGGACCCCACGACGCCCTGTACCTGTTCGAGCGCTTCGTGCGCGCGATGGAACGCGGCTGACGGCCCGGATGGCCACCCCGCGACGCATCCACTTCGTCAGCCTCGGTTGTCCGAAGAACCGCGTCGACACCGAGGTCATGCTCGGTATCGCGGAACGCGCCGGCTACCGCCAGGTCGCCGATCCGGCGGAGGCGGGCGTGATCGTCGTCAACACCTGTGGCTTCATCGACGCGGCGAAGGAAGAGTCGATCGAGACGATCCTCGAGCTCTCGCGGTACAAGGAAACCGGTCGCTGCACGAAGCTCGTCGTGACCGGCTGCCTGAGCCAGCGTCACCCGGAGGAGCTCGCGCGCGAAATGCCCGAGGTCGACCACCTGCTCGGCTCGAGCGACATGCCGAAGCTCGAACAGGTCCTCACCGGCAAAGCCGATCGCATGCTGGTCGGCCACCCCGCGAACTGGCTGGTGACGGCCAGCGACCCACGCCGGGTTTCGACGCGCGGGCGGAGCGCCTACGTGAAGCTCGCCGAGGGTTGCAACCGAACCTGCTCGTTTTGCGTGATCCCCGAGCTTCGCGGCAAGCAGCGCTCGCGCCCGGCCGACGACATCGTGCGCGAGGTCGAGTCGCTGGCCGAGGCCGGCGTGATCGAGGTCAACCTGGTGTCCCAGGACACGATCGCCTGGGGCCGTGACCTCGGTCGTGCACCGTCGCTCGCGAGCCTGGTCGAGCGGATCGCGAACGTGCCCGGCATCCACTGGGTCCGGCTCTTTTATCTCTACCCGGAAAAGCTCGGCGACGATCTGATCACCTTGATCGGCGAGCACCCGCGCGTGGTGCCGTACGTCGACATGCCGCTGCAGCACGCCGCCGACGCCATGCTGCGCCGCATGCGCCGCGGGCACGGCGGGCGGCGCCTGTATGAACTGGTCGATCGGCTGCGCAAGCGCATCGAAGGGCTCGTGTTCCGAACGGCGTTCATCGTCGGCCACCCCGGCGAGACCGAGCAGGAGTTCGACGAATTGCTCGCGTTCATCCGGTACGCCGAATTCGATCGCGTCGGCGTTTTCCGCTATTCGGACGAACCGAGTGCGCGCTCGTTCGGTCTCGACGCGAAGGTAACCCGCGGCGTTGCCTCGCGCCGCGCCCGGAAGCTGATGTCGGTTCAGCGCCGGATCAGCAAGAAGCACCAGCGCGCGCTGATCGGGCGCGAGCTCGAAGTCCTCGTCGAGGGTGCGAGCGAAGACAGCGATCTCGTGATGGCGGGGCGTCACGCCGGGCAGGCGCCTGAGATCGACGGCATCGTGTACCTCGGCGGTGGCCCGGTGCTCCCTGGCGAGCTCTGCCGCGCACGCGTGACGCAGGCATCCGACTACGATCTGGTCGCCGACGTGCTCGAGACCGTGCCGCTGCCGCGCCGCAAGACGAAGCCGATCGGCTCTCCGCTGGTGCACCGCTCGAGCGACGGCCGGCGGATGCTTCGGACCGTGTGAGGCTCCGCCGTTTGCTTGCTACGGGCCCGCGCCACCCTGGCCGCCGGCGCCGAGATCGTCCGGGAGCGAGAACACGGTGGTCGGGCTGAGATCGGTGCCCACCTGATACCAGAGCTGCATCAGGTCGCCGCCGACCGCTTCCCGAAGCACGAAATCGTAGTGGCCGCTGCGATCGGTCTGCTGGCCGTCGATGAGCTGGTTCCGCTCGTTGAGGGCGAAGATCTGTGCGTTCGGCTCGACGGCGCCGCGCAGCCGGAACTGCCCCGACTCCGTCAGGGTTATCTCGGGCTTCTGCGGGGGAGGCAGCGGCAGCGTCGGCGCGTAGCAAGCCGCGAGCAGCAGCCCAGCGGCGAGCAGAGAACGGCGCAGCAGCCCTGGAGGCATCCGAAGAACGGTAGCATGCGGCGTGCCGGGCACGGGGAACACTGAGATCCCCTGTAGTTGCCTATAGTTGCCCTCCCACGACGCCCCGCCAACTGCCAACTTGATTGGCACTCTGGCGCAACGTCGTTGCCAACCGCCGAAAAATAGGCAGTTCCGGCACCGGATGATAGGCCGGTCGGCAAGGTGTCGCCGCTTCGGGACGAGGTCGTCCGCGCTTTCCCGACCTTCGGGAGCGCCTGGCGGCGGCTCGGGTCCGCGGCTCAGCCGCTGCCGCTGCTCCTCGCCATCGCCGGCGTCCTCCACCGCTACGACACCGCGCCGGAAGCCGCGCGGCGCGAGGCCGACCCGGCGCGCTCCATCGCCCTCGCTCTCGTGCCGCTCGGGCTCGAGTCGAACCCCGCCGACGTGCATTTTCTCCCCGGTGACGCGGCGCACGGATCGCTGCCGCGCGGTGAGCGTGCGGTCGTGCTCGCCCACCGCCCCGGTTCGCTCGGCGACGTGTACCTCGTTCGTTCGCGGCGCTCCCCGGAGGGCAACCTGCTCGAGATCTCGAGCGCTCACAACATCAGTGAAACCTCCGCTGCCGACGAGCGCGGCCTCGTGGCGAGAGGCGAGCACGCGGCTTGGATCGTGGCCCAAGACCGAATGGTCGGCGCCGTGCAGCTCGCGAGCTTCGTCGGAGAACCCGCTCCGCGAGGTCCGGAATGGACGCTCGTGAAGCGCGTTCAAAGCGCGCTCACGAATCTGCAGGAGACGGGACAGCTCGACGGCATCCATCGCCGTTTCTTCAAGCTCGACCCACCCGGCACGCGCGCGGTGCTCGGCCTCACCGCCGACGCACTCGTCATCGATCGGGATGCCCATCGCGTACGGGTGAGCCTCGAGGACGGCGCTGCTGCCGACGCTCCGCAGCGCTTCGTCGTCGAGCAGACACCGAGGAAGGCGCGCCCGGGGAACCTACTGACCTGGGGCGTGGATCGGGTGCGGAGCATCCCGTGGTTCGGGGATCGCAAGGTCGAGTTCCTCAAAGCCGTGGCGTTCGAGGCCGGCGACCAGCTCGACCAGATCGTGAGCACGGTGGCCGGCGACGACGGATCGTCGGCGATTGCCGAAGAGCTCGGCGACCTCTACCGAGCACCCACGACCGAGACGTCCGACCCGGAAACGGGCTGGCCGCCGCCACCCCTCGCTCCGATGCTGAAGCCGGCGCTGAAGGGCGAGGGCAAGTGGGTGCGGCTCGACGCCGATCCGTTCGTGGGCAAAAACCCGGGTGCGCCGGCGCCGTTCGCGTTCACGTTCATTCGCACCGATCGCAAGCGCATCTACTCCCAGATTTTCGTGACGGTTTGGGATCCGCGGCAGGTGGCGCTACACCCGGTGAGCGGCACCGTCGAGCCGCGCAGCGCAACGGGAGAAACCGGAACCGGTGAGATCCCGCGGCGACCGGAGGTGATGGGGCGCGTGGTCGGCGCGCTCAACGGCGGCTTTCAGGCCATGCACGGCGCGTTCGGCATGATGGCGGATCGGGTCGTGTACCTGCCGCCGAAACCCTACGCGGCGACGGTCGCGTTGCTCGACGACGGCAGCACCGGGTTCGGCACCTGGCCGGAACGTGCGCCGGTGCCGGAGCGGATGCTGTCGTTTCGCCAGAACATGACGCCGCTCGTGGTCGACGAAGTTCAGAATCCGTACAAGCGTCACTGGTGGGGCGGCGTGCCACCCGGTTGGACGGAGGAAGCACGCACCGTCCGCAGCGGGATCTGCCTCACGCGCGAGAATTTCGTCGCGTACTTCTACGGCGCCAGCGTCGACCCCGACGTCCTCGGGCTCGCGATGGTGCGCGCGCGCTGCAGCTACGGGATCCACCTCGACATGAACGCCGGCCACACCGGTCTCGAATTTTATCGCGCCGCGCCGATCGGCAAGCTGCCGAGCCTGCCACGGCCGCTCGACGATCTCTGGGAAGCGCGCGGCCCCGTGCCCGGCATGGCCGGCTGGGAGTTCACGAGCCGGCGCATGATCCGCTTGATGGCGCTGATGAACTTCCCCCGCTACATCGGCACCGAGCAGCGCGACTTTTTCTACCTCACGCTGCGAGCGATCCTGCCGGGCGAGCCGATGGCGGTGCCGATCACGCCGGCCCTTCCCGGCGAAGGTGCGTGGCGCACCCAAGGGCTCGAGCAGCACGGGTTCCCACCTGCCATCGCCACCACGCACGTGAGGCCCGACACCGCTCGCCCCGAGACCGTCGTCGGCCTGGTCAAGCTCGATCCGCGCACCGTGCGCGCCCCCCGCCCGGGCGAGGTGGGCACGAAGCGCGTGGTGGAATTTCGCACTCCGGCGGTGAAGAAGGACATGGTCGTCTCGGTTTGGCACGACGAGCGAACGGGCTTCTCGATCGGCAAGGACCCGCCGAGCTCTGACGCAGTGCGGCTGAGCGCCGGGTACCTCGCGAGCGAGCGAGCGTCGATTGCGTCGACAGCCGCGATCGGCGTCGATGCGAGCGGCATGATGCTCTATGCGCGAGTTACCGCGGGGAACCGCCCGGAGAGCGACGGGGCCCTGCTCCGCAGCCTGCTCGAATCGCTCGGCTGCGAGTCCTCCCTGTTCTTTCCGGAGCCGCTCGGAGCCGAACTCGCAGCACCCGGCGCAGAAGCACCGGTGCGGGCTCCGGGGTCCGGCGTGGTCCTGGTGCGGGCGGATGGTCCGAGTGCTCGGCGCATCTTTACCGACACTCCGATCGTCTTACCTAAGCGGTGGGCCCCCCTCCAGACGCGCCCGAAGTAGCCCCTCGAACCCCGTTTATCCGGGCATTACCACTCGCCAATCTCCCCGAGCCGCGGTATGACACCTGGAACCCCCATTACTTCGATGAGTGACAAGGGATCGGATCTGGACGTCTTCGACGGGCTGGCGGCGAAGAAGTCATCGCGTGGGGCCTCCGCCCCGCCACCGCCGCCATCGTCCTCGGCCGTACAGAAGAAGACGCTGCTCGGCCTCGCAGCGCCGGCCGGCGCATTGCCGCCGCCGCCACCGCCGAGCAAGGTGTCCGCGGCACCGCCGCCACCGCCGCCCCTGCCGGGGTCGCGGCTCTCGGCACCGCCTCCGCCGCCGTCGAAGGCCTCCGGCAATCCGCCGCTGCCCGGAGCGCGGTCGTCGTCGTCGGTGCCACCGCCACCGCTGCCCTCGCGGGCGACTCCGCCGCCGCTTCCTCCGCTCCCCGGCATCGGTCTGGGGATGGACGAGACGTCGACCCCGCCGCCGGCGATGAAGCTGGTCTCCAAGCCGCCGCCACCGCCGCCGTCCCCCGACAAACCCAAGGCCGCCGCCGTCGACATCGATTGGGACGACGACGACGAGGCGACCACCGTCTTCGACAAGGCCCAGGACGATCCGGCTCGCGCGCTCCTCCACAGCGCGCCACCGCCCGCGGCCGGTCTGCCCGCACCACGGCCCGCCGCCGGCGCGCCGGTCGGCTCGCGGATGCCGCCGCCACCGCCGGTGCCGTCGAAGCCGCCGCCGCCACCACCCGCACCGCTGCCGTCTTCGCGTTCACTCGCGCCGCCGCCATCGATGTCGCGCGGGCCGCTCCCGCCGCCGCCCATGACGCAGCCGACGAGTTCGATGCCGGCTCCGATGATGCCGGAGCCGTTCGCGATGCCGCAGCCGAGCGGCGGGCGCAACCTGATGTTGGTGCTCGTCCTCGTCGTGCTGGCCGGCGTCGGTGCGGGCGCGTTTTTCTTGATGAAGGGCAAGCCCGGCTCGCTCGTCGTCACCGTGGCCGGCCCGGGCAACAAGCCCGTGGACGGCGTCGAGATCTACGTCGACGGAACCAAGGCCGCGTGCACCGGGTCGCCCTGTCGCGTGTCGGAACTCAAACCGGGGACCCATCTCGTTCGGGTCGCCGCCGCCGGCTACCCGCCCACCGCGGACATCGGGATCAAGGTCCCACCGGGCGAAGAGACGGTGCAGAACGTCGAGCTCGCCACGCCGAGCAGCGGCACCGGTATCAAGGTCAGCGCCGAGGGCCGCGGACTGAAGTTGTTCATCGACGGCAAAGAGATCGGACCGCTCCCGCAAGAGGATCGCAACATGCGACCCGGCGAGCACAAGATCCGCATCGAAGGCGGCGAACGCTACGAGCCGTACGAAGAGACGGTGAACGTCGAGCCCGAGCAGATGAAGGCGCTCGAGCCGAAGCTCAAGGTGAAGAAGGGCTTGGCGACAATCAAGCTCGGGCACAACGCCGATGGTGCACGGGTGACGCTGGTCGAGGGTGACCAGCGCCGGCCGATCCCGCGCTTCCCGATTGCGGTCGAGCTCGAAGCGGAAAAGTCGTACTCGATCGTCGCCGAGAAGAAGGGCTACGCCCGCTTCGAGAAGCGCATCGACTTCGAGGATGGCCAGGCCGAAAAGACCTTCGTCATCGACATGTCCACCGGCGGCGGCGGCGACGCCGTCGCGAGCACGAACGTTGGTAGCAGCAGCGGGAGCAGCAGCAGTGGCAGCAGCAGCAGCGGCCGCACCTCGAGCGCCGCCGCCTCACCCTCCCCGGCCCAGCCCGCCGCCGCGCCGAAGGGCGCCAACGCGACGCTGACCTTCGCGTCTAAGCCGGACTCGATGGTCATCTTCGACGGTCGCCCCCTCGGCAAGACGCCGAAGTCGACCACGGTGCCGCCCGGCCAGCACACGGTCGTGTTCGTGCACCCGGAGCACGGTCGCAAGGCCAAGACGGTCAACGTCACGCCCGGTCAAAAGGCGACGCTGACGGTCAAGTTCCCGTAGGTCCGTCGGCAACCCGACTCCGTAAGGGTATCCCTAGTCGGGAGGCCGCTCGCGCTCGGTGCGCTCGCGCCACTCGCGCCACGACGTCGCGCAGGCGCTCGTTTCGTGGCCGAGACCCGCGCACGATTCGGGGGTCGTCCGCGGGCCGAGCGCGAGCACCTGCGTCAAGCTGATGAACGGAAGGTCGTCGCGCCACGCATTCCGCAGGAGGTTGGTCCGCGCCTTGATGCGGTCACGCGCACGGTCGCCGAACGCTCGCTCGAGGAGCCCGAGGACCATCCTGCGGATCTCCTCGTCGTCCGAGACCGCGAGCACACGCTCGAGGAACTGGATCGTCGCCTCACGATGCCCGGCGCGGGTGAGGAGCCCCGCCGCTGCGATGCAATTGTACGGGATGTTCTCGTTCGAGCCGACGAGTTCGCATGCCCGCGCCAGGACACGCGCACCGGCAAGCTTCCACTCCGCCTGCTCGGCCGGGTCCTGGAGCCACGGCGCGGCGACGTAGGCCATGAACTGACCCGCGTTGTACCAGAGCTCGGTGTCGCCCGGTCGTGCAGCAAGGCCGCGTTCGAGCAAACGGCGAGCGCGCACATAGTCTTCCCGGCGCGGCGGGACCGGTTGCATCGCGATCAGGGTGTCACCGAAGTAGTAGGTGTCGCGAAACGTAGGGTCGAGCGTGCTCACGGTGTCGAGGTAGTCGGCGGCGAATTCGAGCCGCCTTTGCTGCTCGAAGTTGATGCCGTGCCAGACCAAAACGTGCGCAAAGATCAGATCCGCGAGTGCGGAGCGATGACCCAGGCTCATGACCACGACCTGCTCCGGGCTCGGCAGCGCGTAACCGTCCGTCCGCTCGCGTAGGGCGCTGAAGCGTTCGAAGAGCCGCGCGCGCACGGCCAAGATGCCGGCGACGGCGCCCACACCGACGGCGAATGCCACGACGCGCGAAAGGCCAGCCCAGCGCTTCGGCGTCACTCGACCTCGCGGTGAAGGGCGAGGGCGTGCGTCCGCGGCGACCCATCCCGCGTGTAGTCGCCGCCGAGCGTGAAGGTACTGGTGCTCCCGTCGCCGTCGAGGTCGCCGCGTGCGGTGGCCTCGAAGTGGGCGCCCTCGGCCCCGTTCTCGCTGTCGAACGAGAACGAGTACGCGTGCGGCTCCTCCGCGCGAAAATCGAGCAAGCGCCAGGTCGGGTGGTCCCAGGTGCCCGGTGGATCCACGACGAGCTCGCCGCGCGGTACGGTGCTCGGCGTGAGCGGCGCGGCGGACGGGTACGCCGTCTCCACCGGTCGGCCGGCAGCGAGCACGGTAGCGCGCGAAGCGATGTACGACAGGCCGTCCAGCGGCTCCACGAAGCGCGACGCACGAAGGTTCCGCAGGAACGCCGGCGCGATGCTGAGGACGACGGCAAGCAGGACCGAAACGAGGGCCACGGTCTGGACGAGCGGACGCTCGCGAACTCGCACGGCGCCAAGCATAATGGACGTTCGTGGCCCACGGCTCGGAACCCCGCCCGGAGGCAGAAAAAGTAGGCACGGGTTCGCTCTGGCGGGCGCGGCTCCGGTCGTTTCGGAGCTTTTTCGGCGAGGCCATCACGCTCGGGGCGCCCATCGGACTCGTTGTGGCGGTGGTCAGCCTGGCGCTCCTCACCGCCATGTCCCGCACGGCGTTCCGCGACCGCTCGTTCGGTTGGCTCGAGCGCCTCGAGCTCTTGAGCGGAGAACTGTTCCTCGCCTGTGTCCTCGGTGTCGTCGTGGGCGCCGTGATGCTGGGGTGGGCCTCGGTCGTGTCGCGGATGCCGTCCCGGCAAAAAGCGCTCGGGGCGTTCGCACTCGCCACCGCGTGGTTTCTCACGTTCGCCTACGCCGCGAGCTGGGGCCTGTTCTGGGCGTTCGGCAGCTTTCTCGACTCGAGCTCGCTCTCGTTCGCGCTCTCGAGCAGCAAGCTCCTCGTCAAGCACGTGCTCGAGACGAACCCGGTACTGCTCGTGCTCTTGCCTGGGTCGGCGCTCGCGCTCGTGTTCCTCGCTCGGCGCGGGCTACGCGCGCTGTCGCTCAGGAAGGCACCGCTTCCCGGAAGTATCGTCGCCCTGCTGGCGCTCGGGAGCCTGTCGCTCGTGGCGTCGGCCTTCGGCGAATTCGGGCCGGCCCAGTCGCACGTCATCGTGCGGGACCCGGCGCTCGGCCTGCGGCTCTCGCTCGGCCGCGCTTACCGAACGGCGCGCACTCATCGCGGCGGGCCGCTTTCCCACCTGCTCCTCATCCGCAGCCCGAACTCGCAAGCCGGGGCCCCGATCACCACCGACGATCTCGCCGGCCGACACCTGCGCATCGTTCGCCGCCCGCAGATCGCTCTCGACGCCTGGGCCGCGTCGCTCGATCGGAGCGCGCTCAAGCACTGGAACGTGATCGTGCTCCTGTTCGATTCCGCCCAGCCGAGTGTGCTCAAGGCATTCGGAGGAACACGCGACGTGATGCCGGTCGTCGATCGACTGGCCGAGGGGTCACTGCGCTTCTCGATGTACGCACAGGCGTCTCATTCGAACTACGCCGATCCCGCCGTTCTCTCGTCGCACTATCCGCTCCGCGACCCCGAGCACCATCTCTATCCGCGTTCGCCCCCCTACCCTCGCGTCCTCATTTACGATGTCCTGAAGAAGCTCGGCTGGCGCACCGGGCTCGTGTCGTCGCAGAACGAGCACTGGGGGAACATGCACTCGTACCTCGACACCGGCGGGCTCGACCATTTCTTCCATGCCGAATCGCTGAAGAGCGCGGCGCTGCCCGAGGGCGACCCGGGGTTTGCCGACTGGGCCAAGAGCTGGGGTTACTCCGGCAAGATCGACGATCGTGACTCGATCGACGAAGCCATCCGTTTCATCGGAAATAGCCCCGGCAAACAGCCGTTCTTCCTCTACGTGAATCTGCAAAACAGCCATTTTCCGTATCGAACGCCCGAAGGCTACGAGCGCCCGTTCCAACCCGACACCATCGATTTCGTCCCCTACGCATTCGGGAACTACCCGCAAGACAAGATCGAGGTCGTCAAGAACCGGTGGCGAAACTCGCTCCGCTACGTCGACGGACAGATCGGCCGGCTCGTCTCGCACCTCGAACGCACCGGGCAACTCGATTCCACGCTCTTCGTTCTCGGCGCCGACAACGGCGAGGCCTTCTACGAGCACGACATCGTCTGCCACGCCGGGTCGCTGTTCGACGAGTCGATCCGCGTTCCGGTCATTCTTCACGGACCTGGCGTCGAGCCGGGCACCTATCGCGGACTTTCCCAGGCGATCGACATCGTGCCGACCGTGCTCGGGCGCCTCGGGCTCCCGCCGCACCCGAGCTTCCAGGGTCTGGACCTGATCGGCGGCAAGGTCGACAGCTCGCGCTCGGTGTACGTCGTGGCCCAGACGCCGAAGGCGGATCAGCTCGCGATGGTGCGGGACGGCTGGAAGATCATCTACGACTACTGGTACGAAGCCTACTTGCTGTTCGATCTCGAGCGCGATCCGGGCGAAACTCGCGACCTTGCGTTGGAAGAGAGCGGCCGCCTGCGCGTGATGGCCGAGGAACTGCGGACCTGGGAGCGCGTGCAGCTCGAGTACTACCGCACCGCGGAGCTCATGCGCACGACCTACCCGCCGCTCGTCGCGCCGGCGGTCGCCGTTCGTCGTTGAGCGAGGCCCACGCGCGGCGCCACCGCGAGGAGGTGGTCGATCTCGGCCAAGCGCACCTCGACCATGTTCGAGAAAACCGGATCCAGCGGCCCAAAACGCGACTGGTAGGCGCGTGACGCAACCTCGATCGCGTCTCGCTCGCCGCTCTGGACGAGGTTCGTGAGCGCCTCCATGAGCATCGCCTTCGAGGTTGTCGGCGCACGGGCCACCTCGATCCAGGCGGGTAAGGCGATCACGGGATCGACGATCAGCGTGCCGAGACGTGCGCGGAGCTCCGGATCGCCTGTCGGCCCCAGGCGCTTCAACTCGTCATGCGCCGTCTGAAGGATCGGTGCCCGCGCGAGGAGTTCCTTGGCCTTCGGATTGCCACCCCTCGCCAGCTGTTCGAGACTCTTCTGCGCGGCCGCTATCTCTCCCGACTGAAGCTGGAAAACGGTGGCGAGGAGCGTATCCTCCGCCGACAATCGCCCGTTCACGCTCGCGAGTAGCGCTCCGATGGCTTCCTGACGCCGGCCGAGCCGCGCGAGGCAAAGCGCCATGTTGTGGAGCGGATCCTCCCGTTCCGGGTCGTCATAGCCGAGCCCACGCTCGGAAAGCTCGTACGCCTCGCGATAGCGCCCGCCGCGAAAATACACGCCCGCGAGCTCGATCGCCGCTGCGTTGTTGGTACGCGGTGTGGTGAGGTACGTTTCGACCCAGAAATCGACCTCGTTCGACCACACGCCAACTCGCCGGATGGTCGCGACGAGCAGCGCGAGCACGACCAGTACCCCGGCAAGTCCGGCGCGGGGCTGCACCGCGAGCAGGCGCTGGACCGGCGAGACGAGCAGCAGCGCGAGACCCGCCGTGGGCAGGTAGAGGAAACGGTCGGCGGTGAGCGTGCGGAGCGGGATCGGGAAAAGGTGCATGACCGGCAAGAGCCCGCACAGGAAGAGGCCGAGTCCGAGCGCCTCCCGCGCGCCGATCCGCGAGCGAAACCGGACGAGGACGGCACCGAGCGCCGCGAGCGTCATGACGCCGCCCACCGTGCCGACCCAGGTCACGACCCCGACGCGACCGATCACCGCCCGCGGGCGCAGCGGATCGAGCAGCATCAGGGCGTACGTCCAGACCGCCTCCAGGACCGTGCGCACGCGGCCCATGGCGCCGAGCGGCTTGGCCTCCACCTCGAGACCCAGCAGTGAAAATCGCGCAGCGACATAGGCGAGGACGACGAGAAGCAAGGGGGAAATGCGCGCGAGGATCGCCCGCAGCCGTTCGTCCCGGTCAAAGCTCCGCATCTCGACCCACGTCATCGCCAGCAGGGCGACCACGGTGGCGAGCGCCGACTCCTTTGCCAGCAGGGCGAGCCCGAGTAGGCCGGCCCCGACCCCGCGCGCAACGCGCGATGGCCCCCACACGGCGAGTGCCGTCAGCGACAGCGCTCCCGCCATCCCATCCGCCCGTCCCGAGATCCAGGCCGCTGCCTCCGCAAGCCGAGGCAAGAGCGCCCACGCCGCCGCAAGGCCCGCCGCCACCCAGGGCCGCGCGCCATGCTTCTTGAGCAGCACGAGCAGGGCCACCGCCGCCCCGGCGTGAACGACGAGGTTCGTGAGGTGAAAACCCGCCGTGTTCGAGCCGTGAAGCTGGTGATCGAGCGCAAAGCTCAAGGTCACGAGCGGCCGGTAGTAGGTCATGCTCACGTGCTGCATCCCGTCGCCCGACCAGAACGGGCGCGACAGGTACTCCGCGAGCGGTGCGCGCTGCTCGACCAAAGGAGCGTCGAGGATCAGCAGGCGGTCGTCCCACACCAGCGACCCACCGAGCGCCTGCACGTAGGCGCACAGCACCGCAAGAACCAAGACCACGATCGGAAGCACGGGGCACCTTCCCCCAGCGCGCGAGGGCGCTCAAGGCACAAAACGGGAAAACCCCGGGGCTCGCGCCTTTCGGCATGGCCCCGGGGCTCTCGCGAGATCTCGGACCGCTCTATTCCTCGGGGTCTTGCGGCTCCTCGATCGTGGTGGCGAGGCGCATGGCGCCGCTCAGCATCGAGCCACGGTAGTTCCAGACGCTGTTCGTACCAGAGCCGTTGAGGTTGCCCGTCGCCGTGGCAACGAACGACGCGTTCGTGCCGGCCGGATTGGTCGCGACATAGGAGTACGAGTAGTAGACCGGGCTATCGAGCGAGAACTTCAGGCAGCGCCAGCCGTTGATTGTCGTACCGGCGCGCCAAGCGGCCGGATCCGGCTGCCGTTTCTCACCGGGAGGAACCACGGGCGGAACGGCGGACATGCCGGTGCTGCCGCACAGGCGATGGACGGAGCCAATGCCCGTGTTCGCAGCAAGGAGCGTCGCAGCCATCGATTCGCGGTCGTACGCGGCCACGGCGTCCTTCGCCAAACGGCCGAGGTTGTTCTTCGCCTCACCCGTCTTGGCATTCGTCAGGTACTTCTTCACGCCGTAAATGGCGAGCGCGGCGAGAATACCGATGATCGCGACCACGATCATGAGCTCGACCAGGGTAAACCCGCGACTCTTTCTCAATTTTCGAATCAACATGCTTGGTTCCTTTGTTTTGGGTGGCCTGCTCGAAGATGCGATGGGCCACCCGACCCTTCGCTCCGTTCCGGTGCGTCCCGGCGAAAACTGATCGTCATTCGGCCTCTTTCTCGATGTAGAGGGCATCGGTGAAGTTCGAACCGACGACGATGGTGTAGACCCCGAGCCCCGAGCGATCGGCCATCGCCCGGGCGACGAACCAGTCGGGCGCGGCGGCGGGGTAGTTGAGGTTCACTTCGATGCCGAGCTGACCCTGCGTCGGCACGCCGGCGCCCTGCCCTGCCTGACAGGCGTAGCCGAACTGGACCGGCGCGCTCGGTGCGATGCCGAGTGCGGCCCAGCGCGCCTCGACGGTGTTCCCGGTGCCCGTGTACCAGGAATGCTTCACGTTCTTGCTGAGATCGGCCTTCGAGGCGTGCGGGAAGTACGAGCCGCCGCTCGCGGCGACACTGCTCACGTTGAGGTATTGGAAGCGCTCGTCCCTGTACTGCTCCTGCGCCGCGCGAATGCTGTTGATGATTTCGGTCGCCTCGGTCGTCTTGGAGGCGCGGACGTACTTGCGAACGGCATACACTCCGAGGGTGGCCAGCACGCCGATGATGGCGATGACGACCATCAGTTCGATGAGCGTGAAGCCACGACGGCGAGCGGAACGAGCCAGCACGGTGTTTCCACCGTTGCAGGGCGCATGCCATCGGCTGGGAACTCAGGCACCCCGTCCGGGGGTTCCTCCCGATCGACCGCTCCAACGCAGAATTCAGCGGGAATCGTCACGATCGAGAGCACGCCGCGCCCGCCGAGGAGAGAACCCGTCACCCCACACCTGACCACAACCGCTCACGTTGGCTCCTGCCGCAAAATGTCACTGCGGGGGGTGCCGAGGCTCAAAAGCGGCACCGCGTGCGAGCCGACCGTGCGCTACTCGCCCTCGTTGACTGCGGCGACGATGGACGTCCAGCTCGAAGCCCCGATGTAGCAATAGCTGCCGTCCCCATCGGCGTCGGCGCGCCCTTGCACGACGAACCATTGCTCGTTCGGCGGCACCGGCGGAAGACCGACCGAGCCGGCGGCCATGACCGGAGTTGGGTCCTCGTTGGGGTTGCCGGCGTCGGCGCGAAACTGGAATTCGACCGGCTGCCGCACATCAGGCGCGAGACGGTACCAATCGTTGCTCCGCACGTCGCCACCACCCCGTGCCGCCATCCAGAAGCTCCGCTTCTGGTTCGCAGCGGGTAGGCTCGGGTACCACTGACTCGCCTCGGGAACGTCGTAGTAGACCTGATTGAGGGCTCGATACTGCTCTTCGGCAGCGGCGATCGATTTCAGGACCACGATGCCCCCCGCCATGTTCGACTCGAGCGCATGCTGCCGGAGACGCGCGATAGCGAGCGTGGCCAGGATGCCGATGATGGCAACCACGACCATCACTTCGACCAGCGTGAAGCCTGCCTCTCGGCGAGCGCGCATGATCGGAAAGCTTAGCATCAGTCACGCTCGCCGTCGCCGTCGCCCTAGTCTCGCTCGCCGGGGGCTCGCTCGTTTTCGTCTTCGCCCTCGTCTTCGCCCTGTTCGTCGCCCTGGTCCGCCGCGAGGCCGTGTTTTTCGAGGCGGTAGCGGAGGGAGCGAAAACTGATGCCGAGTACTTTCGCGGCGGAGGTCCTCACGCCTCCCGTTCGCTCGAGAGCGGCCACGACCAACCGTCGCTCGGCTTCATGAAGCACGGCGTCGAGGTCGCAGCCGTCCGGCCCCAGCGTGAGCAGACCCTTTTCGGGCGCACCGAGCTGGCCGCTCACCTCGGGCGGTAAATCTCCGAGACCGATCACCCGTCCCGTCGCGAGCGCCACCGCGCGTTCCACCAGGTTCTCGAGCTCGCGGACATTGCCTGGAAAGGCGTGCCGCTGGATGGCTCTGAGCGCGTCGGGCGTGAAGCCGACCACATCCTTTCGCATGTCTTCCGCGAAGCGACGCAGGAACATATCTGCGAGCACCGGCACGTCTTCCGGACGCTCGCGCAGCGCCGGAAGGTTCAGGCGGATCACGTTCAGGCGGTAGTAGAGATCCTGACGGAACCGCCCGGCCTCAACGTCCTTCTCCACGTCCCGGTTCGTCGCCGCGAGCACCCTCACGTCGACGGGAACCTCGACGGCGGACCCAACGGGCCTCACCACGCGTTCCTGGAGCACGCGCAAGAGCTTCACCTGCAGACTCGCCGGAAGCTCTCCGATCTCGTCGAGCAAGATGGTGCCGCCTTCCGCCTCCCGCAGCAGGCCGAGCCGCTTCTTGTCCGCACCGGTGAAGGCGCCTTTTTCGTGCCCGAAGAGCTCGCTCTCCATCAACGCCTCGGGTAGCGCGCCGCAGTTGATGACGAGGAAAGGCCCGGCCGAGCGCTCCGATCGCTGGTGGATCGCGCGAGCCATGCGTTCCTTGCCGGTTCCGCTCTCGCCCGTGATGAGGACGGTCGCGCGCGTCGGCGCCGCGCGATCGACGACCTCCATCGTGCGTTGAAAGGCCGGACTCCGCCCCGCAAGGTCCCGGCCTTGCTCCTTCCTAGCGTTGGCGCGAAGCCGAATGTTGTCGTTCGTGAGCTCGTTCTTCTCGAGCGCCTTGGCGACCAATGCCGAGAGCTCGAGCGGCTGAAAAGGCTTCGCGACGAAATCGTAGGCGCCCGAGCGCATGGCCATGATCGCGTTTTCGATCGTGGAGTGAGCGGTGAGCAGCACCACCTCGGTTGCCGCGCTCCGCGCCTTGGCGACCGACACGAGATCGAGACCCGATCCGTCCGGCATCGCGAGATCGGTGAGCACGACCGGAAAGGGTTGGGGCTGTGTGGCGATGGCATCACACGCGGCGCGGTACCCGGGCGCGCTCACGACCACGTAGCCCTCGCGGCGGAAGAGGATCTCGAGCATCTGCCGGAGGCTCGGCTCGTCCTCGACGACCAGGATCTTCACCGGCGGCGGTACGAGGGACGGCACGGAAGGAACGCTATCATGGGGCAATATCCACGAATTTGCGCGCGGCGTCAGGGCCCCCGCTTGCAGGAGGGCCGGTTTTCTCTACTTTTCCGAGTGCGTGCTTCTTCGAACGCTTGCCTTGCTGCCAGGTCAGCTGCTGCTCCTTGCCGTCGTCGCCGTTGGAGCAGGCAGCGCGCTGTCGCTCGGCGGGTGCGGCTCGGCGGCGGATGCTCCCGACCCCCTCGCAGCCGGCGGCACCGGTACCGGTGGCACGGGTGGCACCGGCGGCACGAACACGGGTGTCACGCTGTCGTTCGAGAGCGACGAGCCGCTGTCGCTGCAACGCGGCGACGTGGCCACCCTCACCGTGCAGGCGACGCCCCCGGGACGTTATTCCGTCCGCTTCGCGCTGCTCCCTGGTCCCGGAGGGACGCCGCCGGGCGATGCCGCGCTGAACGTCACCGATCAGTGGACGAGCGACGACGGGGTGGGCACGGTCGACGTGACCGCACCGAGCGCTCCCACCACGTTCTTCGTTCGCGCCTCGAGCCCCGGCGCCGTTTCCGGCGAGCGCTTGGTGACGGTCAACAAGACCGGCCTCGCCGATCTACTCGTGGAGCCCGACTACGAAGGTGGCCGTGCCGTGGAAACGTGGCTGGCGACGACCACACCGAACCACACCTGCGCGACGCTGCCAGGCGGTCCGCTCGACGAAACTCTGACCTGGACGCCCTCCTCGACCGCGTCGGTCGATCTGCGCGGGGTGAAGGCCGACACCCAGCTGGCGGTGGTCATTCGCGCCGAGCGCTACGCGTGGGGCTGCGCCACGATCGAAGCGGCGGTCGAAGGGGTGGCCAATCGAGTCCAGATCCCGGTGACCAACGTGCCGATCCAGCTCGCCGGCAGCGACCTGTCCGTCTCGCTCGACCTCACCGGCTTCGAGGATGCGTTCGCCGGTGCGCTCGCACCGGTCGCGACGGCATTGATCGAAAGCATAGCCGTGAATGCCGACGACGTGACTCTCTTGCTCGACGCCATGCAAGCGCACGACGAAGCGAACGGCGTCGCGTTCGGAGCGGTCCGGACGGCGGAGCGGTGGGACGCGGTCGTCGCGGAGCGGCTGGGCCCGGGCGCTGCCAGCGTGCTTCGCGACCCGCTGGAGCGGTGGTTTGCCGCGGGTCCGGCCCAGGCAGCCGGGCCGCTCGTAGGAACGCTGGCCGCCTTCGGTACCGATCCCACCGGCGCGCGCATGATGCTGACCGACATCGCCGACGAACCGCCGGACGCGCTCGGGTTCGCCGAGGAAAACGACGCCGTGTGGTACTCGCCGCAGGGAGACAAGGTGGTGCTCGGAACCGTGCTCTCCTTCAGCACCTCGGCATTCGTGGTCGGGTCGGCCGAATCACCCGCCCTCGAGGAAGTGAGCGCAGCGAACGACCTCGCCGAAGCGCTTGCTGCCCTGCTCCCCTGCGAAACGGTGGCGAGCGTGCTCGTGGAGCACGGTCAGGTCCCGACCGAATCGTTCGCAGGCTGCAACCTCGCGTGCACCCAGGACCTTTGCCAGGCGGGAGTCGAAGCGATCCTGACCGCGCTGTCCGAGCGTTCTGCCGGCGCGCCCGCGACGATTGACGTGGCGGCGACCGGTGAAGGCACGGTCGGTTCGGCTGCCGACTTGATCGGCCTCGACGGCACCTGGGTCGGCACCCTTACCGTCGACAGCAATCGGATCGACCTCGGCGGCAAGGTGCTCGCGCCCGCGCCCTGAGGACGGAGGTCTAGAGGCTCGCCCGCGCGATGCGGATCTGGATCGCCAGCGCGTAGGCCGCGAGCGCTTCGGTCGGCGAGACCGCCCGGCCCTGCCTTGCCTCGCGGGACAGCGCCCGAAACGCCAGGTAGCGGCGTCCGTCGATGCCGAGCATGAGAGCCATCGTCACCGGGTCGCGCGGCGCGTCGTTGGTCCCGAGGGCGGCGGCCGCGCCGGCAAGAGAGCGCGCAATCAGCGCCTCACAGGCGCGGAGGGCGAGCGACGGATCCCCCGCACGAAGGGCAGACTCGAGCTCGAACACGAGGCTTCGCTCCGAAACGGGCCAGAGCAATTCGAAGCCGACACCGGTCGGCTCCACGGTCGATGGACCTGCCGAATGGTGGTGAGGGGCACGCTCCGGAGCCGCGGGCGGCAAGCCCGGCTCCCCCGTCACCGCCCGCGCCGCCGTCTCGCCAGCGTCGGCCTCCGGTAGGTGCGATAGCCGCATCTCGGGCTCGACCCGCTGGACCATGACGGGATCGGCGGCTTCGGGGGCCGGCAGGTGCGCGCCACGAAGGGCCTCGAGCAGACCGCCTTCCGGCGATCCGAGCCCCGCGAGTTCGACGCCCGCGTCCGGCATGCGCGTCTCGAAGTCCTCGAGCACCGCGCGAGTGACGGCCTCGAGCGCCTCGTAGACACCGTCGCCGGTGGTCGCGACGGCGGAGAACGACGGCGCGCGCTCGCGGTTCAGCTGAGCCTCGAGCTCTTCGATCGACAGCGCATCGTAGAGATCCCGCTTGTTGTACATGATGACGTGCGGAATCGTCGCCAGATTGCGGCCGTGCGCCTCCAAGTTTTCCCGCAAATTCTCCAGGCTCTCGATGTTCGCGTCGCTGCGCCCGAACTGCGAATCGAACACCATCACGAGCCCGTCGGCGCCCGTCAACACGAGCTTGCGCGTGGCGTTGTAGTAGACCTGCCCGGGCACGGTGAAGAGCTGCAGGCGCACGTTCATGTGGCGTACGGCCGGCAAGCGAATGGGCAGAAAATCGAAATAGAGCGTGCGGTCGACCGGCGTCGCGAGGCTCACCATCTTCCCGCGGTGTTCCGGCCGCGCCGTCGCGTGGATGTGCTGCAGGCTCGTCGTTTTCCCGCCGAGGCCCGGGCCGTAGTAAACGACCTTGAAGACGACCTCGCGGGCGAGCGGGTTGACGACGGGCATGGCGCGCGGGAAAGGATACTACTCGTGCTGGAGCTCGTAAGCTCGGAACGCCTGCCACACCGGGGATGTCGCCGAAAGAGCTACGGAGCCGATGCTCGCCACGAGGGCGATCGCCGCGCCCGCTGAAATGAGCCGCGTGAGGCCGATCCGCGCGCGCTCTTCGTGGAAGCCGAAGCCGAGCAGGATCCCGGCCGCGAAGCCGCCCAGGTGGGCGGCCGTGTTGACGTTGAGGAGCAGGGCGAGAAGGACGGCGTAGATCAGGTAGCGCACGAGCGCCCGGCGCCACTCCGGGTCGCGCCGCGCGTACAGGATCCCCACGACGGCCCCGATCTGCCCGAACACACCGCCGCTCGCACCGACGGTCAAGGGTCGCATCGGCGCGTACCACCACTCGCTGGCGACGAAGCCGAGCACTCCGGAGCCGACGAAGGTGAGCAGGAAGCGCGCGCTGCCGAGCTCCGCCTCCAGCTTTCGACCGAGGTCGACGAACATCATCATGTTCATCCCCACGTGAAGCAGGCCCGCATGAACGAACACGGCGGCGAGTAGCCGGAACGGCTCTTCGTCGCCGAGTGGTCCGCCGAGGGCACCGAACCGGAGCAGCGTCGAGCGGCGGAAGGCGTCGCCGATCCCGAGCGGCATCTTCCGATCGACCAGGATGCACAGCGCAAACACCGCGAGCTGGAGGAACAGGACGACGCGCGTCATCGGCGCTTCCGTGCCGAGGACGTCGCGCACCCAGCGCGTCAGCCCTTCCTGGATGGGCCCCGGCAGGCGCCGGCCGCAGCGGAAGCAGCGCGCCTCGGTGAGGCTGTTGAGCTCCCGGCAATGGGGACAAACCCGTGCGGCCATCCGTACTTTCCTAGCATTCCCGGGCCTGTGCCGGCGCGATCAGGTGTCTTAGAGACGTAAGCTCGGCCCGGCACGCGCGTTCAGAGTAGGTGCAGGCGCTTTCGCTGCTCCCCTCTCCGTTTTCCGTGCTCGACGCCCACACCGGCGGCCCGAGGCTGCCGGTTCGCGCGCTCCGGCCGGCGTTCCCACGTTCCGCAGGTCGCTCTAGACTGCGCGTCGTGACCGAAGACGCGGAGCTCGAGGCCGAACGCGAGCTCTGCGAAAAAGCGAAGCTCGGCGATCGCGACGCGCTCGGCCGGCTGCTCAAGGCCCATGGCCCGCGTCTCTACCGCAGCGTGCTCTTGCCGCGCCTCGGCAACGCTGCTCTGGCCGAAGAAGCGCTGTCCCTCACCTACCTTCGCGTGGTCGAGCACATCGAACGCTTCACCTGGCAGGGCGTCGGCATCTACCCGTGGCTCCGGGTGATGGGCATGCGGATCGCACTCGACCAGATCCGCGCGAGAAAGCGCGAGGTTTTGTTCGACACCGCCGATCTCGAGCGCGAGGTCGATCACGCCGAACTCGACGCGCGCGACGCCGCAACGTTGGAGGCAAACGACCTCATGTTCGCGCGGTCCCGGGTCGTTTCCCTGCTCGATCGCATTCATCCGCGCTACGCCCAGGCCATCCGACTGCGCATCCTGGAGCAGCGGCCGCGCGCAGAAGCCGCCGCCGACCTCGGCGTCGCCGTCGGCACGTTCGACGTGGTACTCCATCGCGCGATGGCGGCGCTCCGCAAGGTCCTCGACCAGGAAAAGGAGGCCGAGTGACGCCGGAAATGGACGATCCGGATCGCGACGAACCTTTCGAGCCGCTCCCTCCGGAAGCCGAACAGGCGCTCGCCGAGGCGCTCCGAGCGGCGTTCGACCCGGCGCCGATCGACCCCGAGCGGCACCGGCGGATCCTCGAGCTTTCGCTGGAGGATCCGTTCGCACCGGCGACCGACGACGAGATCCGAGAGAGCGCGCGGCTTCGGCAGGCCCTCGACCAGGGCGACATGGCCCACCCCGACGCCGCCCTCGCTCGGGCGCTGAAGAACGCCGTCGAGCCGGCCGCCCTGCGCCCGGACGCCCTGCCCGAAAGCGGGAAGAGGCCGAGCGCCGGGCGGGGCCGAGTCATCTACGCGACGTTCGGCGCGGTCGCGCTCGCCGCGGCGGCCGCCTTCGCGCTGTTCGTCAGCCGGCCCCGCGAAGCACCGAGCGCGGCGGTGGCGGCGCGAAGCAAGCTCTTGGCCTCGCGCCCGACCAGCGAGCTCTTCGCCGAACGCTTCGAGCCCGGGTCGTCCACCGAGCGCATCGACCGCATCGCCAGCGCCCGCGAGCGGGACCTCCGCGACAACCGCTACGCCCTATGGGGGGTTCGATGACGGGATCCCGTCGACGGGGAGTGCTCCTCGGAGTCGCGCTGGCGCTCCTGCCTGGCGTCGTCGGCGGCTGCCAGCGGGCGCCGTCTCGCGATTGTGACGAACTCGATGCCGGGGCACCGGTCGATCCGACCCTGCTCGCCTTCCTGAGCCGTGCGCGCGCCGCACACCATCGCGCCGACGATCCCGAGTCGCGAGGCAACCTGGCGGCGGCGATAGCCGAACTCGAGGTGCTGCTCGCGGGCCCGCGGCCGAGCGGCGAAGCACCGGAGGTCCGCGAGGTCCTGGCCGACACGCGGGCTCGCCTCGCGGATCTACGCAGTCGAGCGGGCGACTATGATCGCGCCGAGCAGGACGTGGCCGAGGGCCTTCGCCTCGTGCCCGAGCCGAGCTACTTCCGCGGTCACCTGGTCGAGGTTCGCGGGCTCGCGGAGGAGCGTCGGAGCAAGGCGTTGCTCGCCGCGGGCGACGCCGTCCGGGCCGAGGCCGCGAAGCAGCGCGCCCTCGCCGCTTTCCGCGAGGCGATGGAGATCCAGGCCGCCGTCATCGAGCGCACGGCGCCGCCCCCGCCCCGCTGACGAAGCGCCGCGGGCCGCACGCCGAGCAGGCTCGATTGTCCCGGAAAACACCGGGGATTCGCACGCCAGCGGGCGTTACAGTAGACTCGAAAAGGGTGGCCACCGCCGACAAGGATCTCCGCCTGCGCCTCGCTCCTGGCGTTGACCTCAGGTCCTTGCCGATCACGCCGGAAGACGCGTTCGTGCTGTCACGGCTCGACGGCACATCGACCGAAGCCGACATCGCTCTCGCGACCGGTCTCGATCCGGCGGTCGTCCGTGCCTCCCTGGACAAGCTGGCGAGCCTCGGTGCGCTGAATCAGGCGGTCGCGGAGCACCGACCATCGCCCCCACCCCGCGCGGCCGCTCGCACGACGTCGGGAACCTTTCACGTCGGGCCGGTGGTGGAGGTGCGCGGCGATTCGAGCGGGCATCACCCGGCAGCCGCGCTCTACGATCCCTCCGAACTCGACGCCGAGGTCGACATCGAATTGCCCCGCCGGCGCCAGATCCTCGACCTTTTCTACCGGCTCGATCGCGCGACGCACTACGACCTCCTGGGCGTGGCCGCTGGGGCGGACAAGAAGGCGATCAAGAGCGCCTACTTCGAGCACGTGAACCTCTTTCACCCCGATCGCTACTTCGGCAAGAAACTCGGGGATTTCAAGCCCAAGCTCGAACGCTTGTTCACCCGCCTGACCGAGGCGCACGACGTGCTCACGCGGCAGCAGTCGCGCGACGAGTACGACCGTTACCTGGCGACGGTGCTCCGCACCAAAGCGCTCGACAAGACGCTGTCCAATCGTGCCGACCACACGAGTGAAATCGAGCGCCTGGAGCGCGAGATCCGCTCTCAGGTTCAGCTCGAAGAGAAGGCGAAGCATTCGTACCCACCGCCCGCGGGTGGCACCGCGGGCGAACATTCGTCGCCGATCCCCGCGCCGCGGAACAGCGCGCCCTCGATTTCGATGCCGCCGCGCACGATCGACCCGGAGGCTCGTCGCCGGGCGCTTGCGAAGAAGCTCGGCGTTTCGTTGCCCCCCGGCGCCCGCGGTGGCGGCGCATCGAGCCCGCTACCGCCGCCCGATCCGCGCATCCGGGAAGTCGCTCAAGCGGACCTCAAGCGCCGCTACGAGGAGCGGGTGAACGAACTCAAGCGCCGGCAAGTGGAGCACTACCTCGAAGCGGCGGAGCAGGCCGAAAAGGCGGGAGACCTCGTGTCTGCCACCAACGCCATCCGCATCGCGACCTCGCTCGACCCGAGCGACACGGCGCTTCAAGCACGGCTCGGTACGGTCGAGGCACGAGCATCAGCCGGCCTGGCGGAGAGCTACCTCGAGCAGGCCAAGTACGAGGAGCGCGAGCAGCGCTGGCCGCAAGCGGCGGCGTCCTATCGGCGTGCGGCGCGCGGCAAGCCGAGCCCGAAGATCCTCGAGCGCGTGGCCTATTGCCTGCTGATGGCGAAGAGCGACCTCCGGGAGGCGGCGGACTTCGCTAAGCGTGCTCGGGACGCCACACCCGACGACACGGGCGTCCGGGTGACGCTCGGTAGGATCTACCTCGAAGCAGGAATGCGCGAGAGCGCGCTCGCGGAGTTCGAGGCCGCCCAGCGGCTGGCCCCCAAGGATGATAGCATCAGAGACTGGCTGAAGCGGCTCCGTCGCGAGCCGTAGGGACAACCAGGTAGGAGAACAAGGCCTCATGGAGCGAGTCATCGGTATCGACCTCGGAACCACCAACTCTTGCGTGGCGATCCTGGAGGGCGATGCGCCGGTCGTGATCACGAACCGCGGCGGCTACAAGACCACGCCGAGCGTGGTTGCCGTGACGGAGGCAGGCAAGCGCCTGGTGGGCCACATCGCCAAGCGACAGTCGATCACCAACGCCGAGAACACGGTTTACGCCGCCAAGCGACTGATTGGCCGGAAGTGGAACTCTCCACAGGTCAAAAACGCGATCATGACCTCGAGTTATTCGATCGTGGAAGGGCCACACACCGACGTCCGCATCCGCTTGCGCGACAAGACGTACTCGGTGCCCGAGATCAGCTCGATGGTCCTTCAGGAGATGAAGGTGATCGCCGAAGACTATCTCGGCGAGACGGTGAAGAAGGCCGTCATCACGGTGCCCGCGTACTTCAACGACAACCAGCGCCAGGCGACCAAAGACGCCGGCACCATCGCCGGCCTCGACGTGATCCGCATCATCAACGAACCGACCGCGGCCGCTCTCGCCTACGGTTTCGGCAAGGACTTCGACCGCACGGTGGCGGTCTACGATCTCGGGGGCGGCACCTTCGACATCAGCGTGCTGGAAATCGGGGCACACGGCGTTTTCAAGGTGATCAGCACGACCGGGGACACGTTCCTCGGTGGCGAGGACTTCGACGCCCGCATCATCGACTGGCTCGTCAACGGGTTCCAGAAGGAGCACGGCATCGATCTGCGCCAGGACCGAATGGCACTGCAGCGCCTGCGTGATGCCGCCGAAAAAGCCAAGTGCGAACTCTCGGGCATGCGCGAGACCGAGATCAACCTGCCGTTCATCATCTCCACCGGCCGCAACGAGGCACTGCATCTGCAACGCGTGCTCGATCGGCCGACGCTCGAGAGCCTGACGGGAGATCTCATCGAGCGCACGGTCGACATCTGCAAGCAGGCGCTCGCCGACGCGCGGCTCGGCATCGACGAGATCGAGGACGTGGTGCTGGTCGGCGGAATGACGCGGATGCCGGCGGTGCAGCAGGCCGTTTCCGGCTTTTTCCGGCGCGAACCCAACAAAAGCGTGCATCCCGACGAGGTGGTGGCGATCGGCGCCGGAATTCAGGGCGCAGCCCTCGTACGCGAGAAGCAGGACATGATCCTGCTCGACGTGACGCCGCACGCGCTCGGCATCATGACGTTCGGCAGCCATTTCGAAGAGTTGATCCCGCAGAACACGACCGTGCCGACGGCGCGCACGAAGACCTTCACCACCAGCCGGGACGACCAGACCGCGGTGAAGATCCTCGTCCTCCAGGGTGAAAGCGCGAAGGCGGACGAAAACGAGCTCCTCGGCGAATTCATCCTCACCGGCCTGCGCAAGGCGAAGAAGGGTCACGTCGAGATCGAAGTCACCTTCGAGATCAACAGCGACGGCATCGTGAGCGTTCAGGCGAAGGACACCGAAACGGGCCAGGCGCAGTCGATTCAGGTCACCGCTTCGAGCGGCCTCACGCAGGACGAAATCAAGAACATGGTGACGAACGCGCAAGACTACATGGTCGAGCGCCGGACCGACGAACGCTTCGAGGGCGTGAAGCAAGAGGCCGAGACCCTGATGGCCGAGATCGAGCGACTCTTCCCCGAGATCGAGCGCGCGGTGGGGTCGGCCGACTTCGGTCGCGATGCCCTGTCCAAAGCGAAAGGCGCGGTCGAGCGGACGCGAGCCGCCATCCAGTCGAAGAGCACCTCCGCGGTCGAGCAGCAGGTCGAGCAGCTCGCGCGGACGCTTCGAATGTTCAAAGGAGTGGTGACGCGCGGCTGACCGCGAGAGGGAACGGAACGGAGTGATGGGCCCCGACCGCCGCGAGCGCACGAGCTCCTTCCTCGAGCCCCTCGAGCTCGAAGATCTGGACTCCGTGTCGGCAGAGGGCAGCGCGGCCGCGGCGGAGGACGACGGCGCGGCGGCGGAAGACGCGGACCCGAACGTGTTCGACCGCATCACCGCCGTTCCGAGCGAGGTCCCTGCGGCGCTGATAGCGGCCACCAAGGCGCAGGATTCCGATCCGATTTCCGGTCTCCACGAGCGGACCGAACCGGGCCTCGGCGGGCCGAATCCGGGCGCACCACCGCTCGAGTTCGTCGCGGCGCCCAGTGCTCCGCCCTCGGACCTCCCGCCCGTTCTGGCCGCCAAGGCGGAAACGCGCCCGCCCCGGCGACGCACGACGAAGCCCTTTCGCTCGCCTTCCCGCCCCTCGCTCGAACGGGCAGCACGTCGAACCCCGGCCCCGCAGAAAATGGAGCTCGAGCTCGTGGACGTGACTGCCGATGCTCCGCCCAGCCCCACGAGCGGCGCCACCCCCCGCGACGCGCTCGAGGTCGACTTGCCGACCCGCGGGCTCGGCGGGCTCGTTCCGTCGATCCCGATGCCGCCCGAGCATCCCGCGCTGGTCGACATGAAGGACCGCTACGCGACCGGCGACTTCAGTGGCGCGCTGGTGATCGCCGAGGGCATCCTCGGTGAGGACCCGGAGCACGAGGATGCCCTCCGCTGCCGGGATCGCTGCACCGAAACGCTCTCGCAGATGTACCTCGCGCGCCTCGGGTCGCTCCGCCAGATCATCCGCGTTGCGGTCTCGCAGGACCAGATCCGCTGGCTGTCGCTCGACCATCGCGCCGGTTTCTTGCTCTCGCTGATCGACGGCACCTCCAGCATCGACGAGCTACTGGACGTGAGCAGCATGCCGCGACTCGAGGCGCTCAGGATCCTGTACGGACTGCTCGACCAACGGGTGATCGAGCTCTCTGACTGAACTGTCCCCGGGGCGGCGGCGGGAGTAGGGTCCGGCCGAGTGACCTCCGGCTTTCGCAAGCTCGCCGACGCCGCCGCCGGTGTTCTCTTCACCGGTGGCGCCTTGTTCCTCGCCGGCGTCGTCGAGGCCGCACCACCGGCACCCGCGGACCGAACAGCAGCGCGAGCCGAGCTCGAACACGCGCCACGCGTGGCTTCTTACCTGCTCGAGGCCCGGCTCGACGAGAACACCCACCGCGTTGCCGGCAAGGGGGTGATCGAGTTTTCGAACGCGTCGCGGGCGCCGCTCGGCGAGCTCTATTTCCATCTCTACATGAACGCGTTCAAGCACGAAAAATCGCTGTTCTTGCGTTCGCCCTTCGGCGCGGGCCGGAGCGATGCACGGGCCGAGGACTGGGGCTTCATCGACGTGAAATCGCTCAAGGCGCGCGAGCTCGAAGGGGTCGACCTGTGGCCGACGCGCGAAAACGGTTCACCGGCAGAGCCGAACGACGAAACCGACGTCAAGGTGACGCTCCCGCGTCCGCTCGCGCCCGGCGAGCGGCTCACGCTCGACGTCGAGTTCTCGTGCAAGTTGCCACGCATCGTCCTCCGCACGGGCTACTCGGGGGATTTTCATTTCGTGGGCCAGTGGTTTCCGAAGCTCGCGCGGCTCACGCCGGAGGGCGCGTTCGTCCACTTTCCCTTTCATCCTCAAGCGGAGTTTTACGCCGACTACGGCAGCTACGACGTGACGATCGACGTGCCGGCAACAATGACGGTCGGCGCGACCGGCGAGCGGGTGGAAACACGGACGGGCGGTGGGCGACGGCGCGAGCGCTACCGCGCCGTCGCCGTCCACGACTTCGCCTGGACGGCCTGGCCGGGGTTCCTCGAGCAACACCGCACGATCGACGGCGTGGCGGTGCGGATGCTCTACCCGGAAGGCCATCAGCGGAACGCCAGCGATGCCTTGGACGCGCTCGCGTTCGCCCTACCGCACGCATCCAGGCAGTACGGGCCCTACCCCTACCCGACCCTCACCGTCGTGCATCCCCCCGCGGGCGCCGACCAGGCCGGGGGCATGGAGTACCCGACGCTCATCACGACCGGTGGTCCCTGGTACGCGGGAATCGCCGGTGATCGCGCGATCGAGGCCGTCACCGTGCACGAACTCTTGCACCAGTGGTTCTACGGGCTCGTCGGCAACGACGAGGCACGCTTTCCTTTCCTCGACGAGGGTCTGACGAGCTACGCCGAACAGCGCTCGCGGGACGTGGCCTATGGCGCTGGCTCGCTCTACCGCGGCTTCGGTGCCGAGCTGTCGGCGACCGCCGTCGCGCGGGCGATCGCGGCCGAACGCGGCGAGGACGCACCGCTCGCGAGTGCCGCCAGCCAGTTCCCAGGCTTCCAGACGCTCGCCGCGCTGGTGTATTCCCGTTCGGCAACGCTGTTCGAAACGCTCGCGCGGGTCCACGGCCGCGAGCGCCTGGACCGAGCGCTCGGTGCCTACGCGAGGAAATACCGGTTTGCCCATCCGGGCCCGGCGGAGCTCGTCGCTGCCCTCGACGCCGAGCTCGGCCCCGGCACCGCGCAGCTGCTCGATCTGGCGCTCAATCAACGCGGCCGCGTGAATTACGTCGTGCGCGACGTGCAGACGGCGCCGGAGCGGATCCCGGGCGGACATCTCGATGCCAGCGGGAACACCGATGAACCCGTCGAGGGCAGCACCGTGCCACGGCGATTTCACAGTCGCGCCCTCGTCGTACGGCACGGCGAGCTCGAGCTTCCCGTCGAAATCCTGCTCATCGACTCCACCGGCAAAGTGACGAAGAAACACTGGAACGGTGCGGGGCCGTTCCACGTGGTCGAGCACCACGGTGACGCGCCGCTCGCCACCGTGGTCGTGGACCCGGAACGGCGCGTCCTGCTCGATGACGATTTGCTCGACAACGCGGCCACGGTGTCACGATCGCTCCCGCTGCGGACGCTCGAACGCGGCGCCTACGCGGGGTTACTCGCGCTGGCGGTCCTGGGGCCATGAAGCGGCGCACGGTCGCCATCACGCTGGATTTTGCGTTGCGCAGCGCCGGCGGCCTGATGCTGGCCCTGCCGATCGCGGCGGTGGTGGCGGGCACGGGCATCGGTCATTTCCCGGAGGGCGATCGGCTGCTCTTCGAGCCGGGCGGTCTCTTCACGGTCGAGGTCGCGCGGAGACTGCTCGGCTCGCTCGCCCCGCTCGCCACCACATCCCTCGCCATGGCGCTCGCTCTCGCGCTCGCGCTGGTGGTGCCGCACTCGGCGCTGCTCGTCGCCCTCGCCGAGCGCGACGAATCACCCGCTCCGGCATTCTGGGGCCGCGCCGCCGGACGCGTGCCGGCGCTGCTCGCCCTGAGCGGGCTCGGCCTGGCGGCGCAGCTCGTGGCGTGGACGGTCGGGACGGCGGTCGGCTCCGGCGCGAGCACTGTCTTCGCCCAGAGCGCGGCGCCGTGGCCCGAGGTCGGGCACGTCGCCGGGTTTGCCCTCGGTGGGGCCCTTGCTCTCGTCGTCGGAGTGACGCGCGACCTCTCGCGAGCCGCGGCCGTCGTCCACGGCTTCGATGGCCGTGGCGCGCTCGAGTGCGGGCTCCGCACCCTGCTCTCGTCGTCCCGCGATGCCTTGCCCGCCTTCGTCGGCCCCGCACTGCTCTCGGCGCTTTCGGTGGTGGTCGGAGCCCTGGCGGTTACTGCGCTCGACGTGTCACGACCCGGAACCTGGCGCCTGCTTGCCGTGCTGATCGTGCACCAGGGGGTCGGCTATGCGCTCGCCTGGTGTCGCGCGCTGTGGCTCTCGTCGTCGATCGATCTCGTCGCTCAGCCCTCGATCGCGCGACGGTAGAGCTGGGCGTAGCGCCGAGCCGGGCGGTCCCAGGTCAGGTCGAGGCACATGACCCGACGCCGGAGCCGTGCCCAGCCGTCCTCCGTAGCGTACGCGGCGAGCGCCCGACCTACGGCACCGAGCAGCGCCGACGGGTCCGCCTGATCGAAGAGAAAGCCCGTGCCGGTCTCGAGCGACGCCTCGGCGTCCACCACGCCGTCCAGGCAGGCGCCCACACCGAGCGCCACCGGCACGGCGCCGTACCGCTGAGCGAGGAGGTGCGTCGTCTCGGCCGCAGCACCGCGCGTGAGGACCAGTGCGGCGTCGGACGCGGCGAGCAGCCGCCGAACCGTCGCGTCGTCGCGCCGCTCGACCAGCGCCAGGCTCTCGGGGTGCTCTTCCCGAGCGGCCCGAAACGCCTCGCGCAGCGGGTCGCCGGCCTCGCCGACCACGACCAGGGCCACACGCTCCCGGAGCAAGCGGGGAAGCGCCGCAAGCAGCACGTCCGCGCCGCGCGCCTCGTCGAGCGGGCCGACGAAGCACAGAAGGGGCCGCAGGATGTCGAGCTCGAGCCGATGCTCGCGCAGCACGACGCCTTTCGTCCGTGCCTTGAGCCAGGAATCCTCCGCGTCGTAGCGCGCCTCGAGCACCGCATCGACCGCCGGATTCTGACTCGCGTAGTCGAGCCCGCTCGATACGCCGACGACGGGCTCCCGGAGGGCAAGAAAAAGCTCGGCGAGCGACCCCGCGACCTCCGGGGTGGTGAGGCTGGCCGCGTAACTCGGTGACGGCGTGACGACCAACGACGCGGTACGGAGGCCTGCCGCGAGCCCCGACGCCCGCCCAGCGAACAGAACCTTTTCTTTCATCGACGACGTCAGGCCCTCGGCGGCCGCAGCGGGCAGCGACCCCGCGCGCCCGGAGTCGTAGACCGTCAGGAGCATCTTCTCGCCGGCATCCAGCTGGGGCCCGACCAGGCCGCCCGCCCAGTCGTGGGCGTGGATCACGTCGAACGGTTGCTGGGTTCGGCGCTGGCGTACGAGCGCCGCCGCCGCTCGGCCGAGCTCACTCCAAGCCGCCAGGGCCCCCGAATCGAGCAACCGGTCGGCGGCAAGCGGCCCGGGGTCGGTAACGCCGGGAAGGTCGAAGAGCACGACCTCGACCCCGGACGACAGCTGGCAGTCGAAGACCGTCACGTCGCCGCCCGGTGCCGGGAGCGGCGTCAGACGGCGAGCCAGAAGAAGCCCGTGCGCCTCGAGCGTCGGGTAGCGCGGGAGCGCCACGGTGACGCGGTGCCCGAGCTGTTTCAGCGCCTTGGCGAGGGCGGGAACCGCGTCGCCGGCCTCGGTCGCCCGTGCGAAGGGCCCGAGCTCTGCCGCGACCATCAGGATGTCCATGGGCGGGGTCGTCTACACCTGGGTCCAGCCGAAACCAAGGGCCATCGTGGCTAAAAGCGGGCGATGGGTGTATGCCGCCCGGAAACCATGGATGACCTGGTCGGGAAAGCGGCAGTCCTCCACGAAGCCCTGCCCTACATTCGGCGCTTCCAAGGGCGGACGTTCGTCGTCAAGTACGGCGGCCACGCGATGGTGGACGAGGAGCTCAAGGAGAGCTTCGCTCGGGACGTCTGCCTGCTCCGCTACGTCGGGATCCGCGTGGTGGTGGTGCACGGCGGCGGACCTCAAATCAACCGCATGCTCGAGCGCGTCGGCTTGCCGGCAACGTTCTCGGGTGGGCTTCGGGTCACCGACGACGCGACCATGGAGATGGTGGAGATGGTCCTCGGCGGCGGCGTGAACCAGGAGATCGTCGGTCTCATCTGCAAGCACGGTGGTCGCGCGATCGGCCTGAGTGGGCGCGACGACCGCTTCATCGCCGCCAAGCGCCTCGATCGCGTACCAGGCAAGGACGAGCAAGGCTCGCCGGTGCTGGTCGACCTCGGGCGGGTCGGCGACGTGGTGCACGTCGAAACCGGCGTCCTCGATCAGCTCACGGCGAGCGGGTTCATCCCGGTCGTGGCACCGATCGGCGTCGACCCCGACGGCCACTCGTTGAACGTCAACGCCGACACCGTCGCGGGTGCCGTCGGCGGCGCACTCCGTGCCACCAAGCTCATCCTGATGACCGACGTCGAGGGCGTCAAAACGTCGGACGGTACCTTGGTGAGCTCGCTCGACGCGCCGCAGGCCGAGGAGATGATCGGCGCCGGGGTCATCACCGGCGGGATGATCCCGAAGGTGCGCTGCGCGCTGGACGCCGTGAACGCGGGCGTCGAACAGGTGCACGTGATCGACGGCCGGCGGCGCCACGCCCTGCTCCTCGAGCTGTTCACCGATCGGGGAGTCGGGACCGAGATCCGGCGCTCGAGCCCCCGGCGCGAGGGCGGAAGCTAGGGACGGAGGTGACCGCGCTCAAGCCGCCCGAGGTCTCGGAGGGCGCAATCCTGCGCATCCTCCGGGTGCCGGGCGAGGCGGCCGGTCAGCGCCTCGACCTCTTCGTGCAGGCCCAGCTCCGCCGCACCAGCCGCACCCGCGCCCAGCGCATCGTGCTCGAGAGCGCCTTCGATTCGAGCGGACGGCGCAAAAAGCCGAGCGACCGCGTCCGCGAGGGCGAACAGGTCTTCTTGTGGCGGGAGCCGTTCGAGCGCGACGAGGAACAGCCCCCGATCCCGGTCCTTTACCAGGATCCTCACCTCCTCGTCGTCGACAAGCCACCGCTCGTCGCCGTGCATCCGACCGCCCGCTACCACAAGCACACCGTCATCGCGCGGTTGCGCGCCGAGCGCCCGGACGAGTTTTTCACCCTCGTGCATCGGCTCGATCGTGAGACGAGCGGGATCCTGCTCGTCGCGCGAACACCCGAGGCCGATCGCTCCTTCAAGCGGCTGCTGGAAGACCGCTCGCGTGGGATCACCGGTGAACCGATTGCCAAGACGTACCTCGCGATCGTGCTCGGGGTACCCGACGCCGGCACCATCGACCTCCCGCTCGAACTCGACGCCGAGAGCCCGCTCCGCGTGAAGATGCGCGTCGCGACCCCGAACGGCGGCCAGCGGGCGAGCACCGGTGTCACGGTGCTGGAGACGCGCGGCGCGTATTCGCTCGTCCGCCTGGCGCTCCACACCGGTCGGCAGCACCAGATCCGGGTGCATCTCGCCGCGGTCGGCTGCCCCGTCGTCGGCGACAAGCTCTACGGCATCGACGAACGGATGCTGGCCCGCGCCGCCGACGGTCTGCTCACCGAAGACGACATCGAACGACTCGAGCTACCTCGGCACGCGCTCCACGCGCACCGGTACGCGCTCACGCACGCGGTGACCGGCCAGCCGCTGGACGTCACCTCCGAGCTTCCGCCGGACCTGGCCGCGTTCTGGGAGTCCCGGCGCCCGGGCGCCTGACGGACGGCAAACGAAAATCCGCAAACTATCGGCATTGCTCGGGAACCCTTTGGGCGCCCTTTACTCCATCAAGGAGCGAGCACATGACCTCTGGACAATGAGCAACGAAGTGCTGGCAGACGTCCAGGAGCAACCACCGTTGGACGACGCAAAGGTCATCGAGCGGGTTTGCGCGGGTGAAATCGGCCTCTTCGAGGTCGTCATGCGCCGGTACAACCAGCGCATCTACCGCACGGTCCGTTCGATCTTGCGCGATGACGACGAAGCGGTCGACGTGATGCAGGAGGCGTACCTGAACGCGTACGCCCACCTGAAGGATTTTGCGGGGCGGGCACAATTCTCGACTTGGCTCACCCGCATCGCGGTTCACGAAGCGTTCGCTCGGCTGCGCCGCCGGAGGCGGTTCCAGCCCATCGAGGAATCCGACGACGAGGACATGATGGCGGCGCCCAGCCCATTACCTGATGACCGAGCGAGTGACGGAGAATTGCGGAGCCTGCTCGAGCAAGCGGTCGATACGCTGCCGGACAACTTCCGCACCACCTTCATGCTGCGCGCCGTCGAGCACCTGAGTGTGGCCGAGACGGCCGAAATCTTGGGCATCCCGGAGGAAACGGTGAAGACGCGCCACCACCGCGCGCGGGAGCGCCTGCAGACGACCCTGACCGACAAGATCGGTGAAGCGTTGCCCGAGCTCTTCGGCTTCCATCGGCCCAAGTGCGACAAGGTGGTCGCGAACGTGCTCGCCCGCATTCGCGCAGGCGAGTACGCCTCCGCCGACGCCTCGGCCTGAGCCGTCGCCGACGCCTGCCCGAGCACCGTGCTCACTCGACGAAGCGGACCCTCGTTCCGCATCCGGCTCGTCGTCGCCGGATGCCTGTTCGGCTGCGCGTCCTCGCCGCCCCCCACCGCGACGCCGGTCGCGCCGGCCGCCTCGACGAGCGCCACCGCTCCCCCTTCGAACGCCCCCGCTCGCCTGGCGGCCGTCGCGCGCCGCCTGGATGCGCTCGCCGTCGAGTTCCAGGCGTTCTGGCAAGAGCACGGCCCCGATCGGAAAAACGGCGGCTTTCACGGCACGCTCGATCGGGCCGGCCAGAAGAAGGCCCCGACCACGAAGGGCGTGATCCAGCAGGCGCGGCATCTCTACTCGATGTCGCTCTGGTACGAACGCCGAGGCCAGCGCCCGGAGGTCAAGGCGCTGGCCGACGATCTGTACGCCTTCGTCCGACGAAGCTTTCGTGACGCCGACGGTGAGTACTTCTTCACGGTCGACGAGACGGGGGCGCCGACCGACAAGAAGAAGGTCCTCTACGCGCAGGCGTTCGCCATCTACGCGCTGTCCACCTACGGTCGTGTGTTCGGCGTCAAGGAAGCGACGCTCGAAGCGCTCACCTGCTTCCGCTCGATCGATCGGCGAGCGCACGACGCAAAGTTCGGCGGCTACGACCAGACGAACGACCCCGCCTGGCTGTCCAAGGGCGCGGCCAAGGAGACGAACACGCACCTCCACCTGATGGAGGCGTTCGCGGCCCTTCACGAAGCGACGCGCGATCCGCTCGCCGGGGAGCGCGCCCTCGAGCTCGTTCGCCTGTTCGAGGAACGCATCGTCCAGAGGGAGGGCTACGCCGCCAAGGAATTCCTCGCGGACTTCACTCCTTTCGGCACCCCGGCCGTCAGCTACGGCCACGACCTCGAAACATCGTGGCTGCTGCTCGACACCGCGCGCGCGCTTGGCCGCCCTGATGATCCGCTGGTGCAAGACGTCGCACGCCGCCTCGGCGTGGCGTCGTCGGCCGCGGGTTTCGACGCGCAGAGGGGCGGTTTCTTCGAAGAGGGCCCGCCCGGCAAGGCGGCCGTGCTGAGGGACAAGATCTGGTGGATCCAGGCCGAAGCGCTGCCCGCGTCGTTCCGCCTGTACGAGCTGACCGGCGACGCGGTGCATCTCGAGCGGCTCGAGCGGACGCTGGATTTCATCGAGCAGCACCAGCGCGATCGCGAGCACGGTGGCTGGTTCTGGGGCATCCGCGAGGACGGCTCGCTCGGCGAGCGCGGCGACGACAAGGGCGGCGAGTGGAAGGCGAGCTACCACGAGCTCCGCGCGCTGGTGCTCACCGCAGACTGGATCCGCGCACGCGGGAAGTGACGACGCTTCCGGGGTGGGGGCGCTATAGTGAACGAGCGATGGAGCGGAACCAGGAGTCGACCCTCAACGTGGCCGCGTTGCTCGCGCTCATCGTCGGCATCTTCGGCTCCTTCTGCCCCTTCTTTTGGGGCACCGGTGGCGTCGGAGCCATCGTGCTGGGTGCCGCTGCGCACGGCGAGATCAAGCGCTCCGAGGGCCGTCAACACGGGTCGGGCTTCGCCGTCGCCGGGATCACGCTCGGCGTGCTGCACCTTTGCGCGCTCGTCGTCCTGGTTGCGGTGCTCCTGGTCGTCGGACGGACGGGGGCGATCCCCACCCCACCCGTGCCGCCGGCACCCGCGATGGCAGGTCCACCCGCCAAGCCGCGCCCGGCACCGAGTGCCACCGCGCCCGATCCCGACGCCACGACGACCCGAGAAGCCGCCACTCGCGTGACCCGCTTCGGCGGCGTCGCGCTGGTCGATCCCGGGCTCGACGGCGGCGGCCTCCGCAAGCTGCTCCGAGCAGAGCAGGCGACCGCTCGGAACGAACGCCAGACCCTCATGCTGTGGGTCAGCGCGGCGGAGTGCAGGCCGTGCATGGGCGTCTCGGTCGCGCTCTCCAGCCCCAAGCTTCAAGCCGCGCTCGACGGCGTGCGGCTGCTCCGCCTCGATGCACAGGAGTACGCGGTCGAGCTCGCCGAGGTCGGGCTCGCGCCCGATGTGCTGCCCGGGTTCGCTCTGCTCGGTGCGAACGGTGAACCGACGGACTACGTGAACGGCGGCGAGTGGGACGAGGACATCCCCGAAAACATTGCGCCGGTGCTGGGAAATTTCGCCCGGGGCACCTACAAGAAGCGCCGCCAACCGTGGAGCGCGACCCCTCGACAGGGCGACTCGCTGCTCTGACAGCAGGAAAACCTGCGGCCAGGGCGCGGACGTTGGTCCGGTTTCGGTTACGACTGGAAATCGACCCGGTCCACGCTACTATCCGGACCCCCGTCCATGGCGACGACTTCTCAGCGCTTGGCCACGCCCCTTCCCATCGGAACACCGATCATCCCCGGAACCCTCAGAGCTCGGCTCGAAGAGGTCCGCGCCCGGGGGGAGCGCCTGAACCTGAAGCAGGCCGTCGGGATCGTCGTCCCGCTGTGCGTGGAGGTCGCCGACCTCCACCGCAAAGGTCACCGGCTCTTCGTTCACCCGTCGAGCCTGGTCGAGAACGAGTACGGCTTTTACAACGTCTCCGTCGAGCTCGCGCAGAAGCAGCCGATGCTGCCGCGCGACAAGGCATGCCTCGCCCCCGAAGAACGCAGCGGTCAGCCAGGCGTCGCGCGAGCCAGCGTCTTCGCCGTCGGCGCCATCCTGTACGAGCTCGTGACCGGGCTGTCCCTCGGGCCCGGCATGCGTCGCCCCAGCGAGGTGGTGGGCGGGCTGCCGCAAAACTTCGAGGCGGTGCTGGCCAAAGCGCTCGTTTCTGACCCCGCGCATCGGCCCGACGATCTGAACGCGCTCGCGATGGCGTTGCACCAATTCGCCCCACCCGGGAGCGTCACCCCCCCACCCCCGGCCGACGTGTCGCGCCTCGACCACGATTCGAACTTCGAGGTCGACCTCCGGATGTCGATGCTGCCGCCGGAGGAACTTCCCCCTCAAATGCAGCAGGCGATCAATGCGGCCAAGTCGCGGCCCGGCCCGCGTTCGGCGCCGCGTTCGGGTGACGCCACGAGCGAACTCGCGTCGCTCAAGGCTCGACTCGAGGCCGATCCCCGCCCGCGCTACGTCGTCGTGAAGGAGGGCATGGATCACGGGCCCTTCAGCGCCGTCGAGCTCCTGCAGCAGATCGCGACCCACACCTTCGTCGACTCGGACATCTTGCGCGATGCGCTCAGCAACGACGAGCGCACGATCAAGGACTGGGACGAATTCGCGCCGTTCGCCGAGCACGCCCGGCTCCACCGCGACATCAAGGCCGAAAAGGCAGCGATCGACCGCGTCGTGGTGCAGGAGAGCCGAAGCACCCGCGGCAAGGCCATCTTCGGCATCGCGCTGGTCGGTGCGCTGCTGGTCGCCGGAGCCGTCTGGTTCCTCACCGTCCGCGGCTCGAAGAAGGACGACGTCGACATGCTCGACGACACGATGTCGAACATCGAGGTCGACGGCGGCATCAACGCCAGCGGCAAGCGCGGCGGCGCCGGCGGCAAGCGGGTGGTTGGGCGCGGGCCCGGCGGGGTACCGATCCTGGGCGGCGGCATGAGCTGCGAATCGGCCCAGAACGCCTACGTGGAAGAGATGAACGTCGGTGGCCCGCGCGGCCAGGCGGACATCACCGCCGGGCAATACGGCAATATCCTCAATCGCGGCAGCTACTTCGGCCACTGCGGCGTGCCCGACTCGGTCGGCCTCAACATCTGCGCCGCCGTGCAAAACGGCAGGGCCGTCGGGGTGACGATCGTCGCGCGGCCGCGGAACCGGGGCATCGAATCGTGCGTGGCCGCTGCCGTTCGCGGGCTCAACTTCCCGAGCCACCCGAAGCTCGACGTGACGCGAACCACATTCTGAGGGAGAACCCGGGGGGTGTTTCGGTTGCTCCCCTGCTCGGCGGTGGTGGCGCTTTCGGCGCTTTCGGTCGCGTGCAGCGTCCCGATTGCTGCGGGGCTCGAGGAGGGCGACGCCAGCGAGGCGGTGGTCGCGCTGGAGCGCGGCGGCGTGGCCGCCGACAAGGAGCGCGACCCCGAGCGCGAGGGCACCTTCCGTGTCCTCGTGAACCGGGACGACTCGGCGACGGCACTTCGTGTGCTCGCGGAGGAGGGGCTGCCGCCACCGGCGACGCCCGGCGTGCTCGATGCCCTCGGCAAGGGCTCACTCGTGCCGAGCAGGCTCTCCGAGCACGCGAAGCTCGTGACGGGGACGGGCGGCGATCTCGAACGATCGTTGCGCGCGCTCGACGGTGTCGTCTCCGCGCGCGTGCACCTCGCCGTTCCGCCACGTGACCCGCTGTCGCTCGGTGAGGCGGCGGCGCCGACGACCGCGTCGGTTCTGATCCGGCATCAAGGTTCCCGCCCTCCGCTCGGCGCGTTCGAGATCCAGCGGCTGGTGGCCGGCGCCGTTCCCGGCCTTGCCCCGGACGGCGTTTCGGTGGTGATGACGCCGACACCGACTCCGGCTCGCGCGGCCACGCGCGACCTCGCGCGTCTTGGCCCGCTCACGGTCACGCGCGGTTCGATGACCCCGCTCCGCAGCATGATTGCCGTGGCGGTGCTCTCGAACCTGGTCTTGCTCGGCTGTCTCGCGTTGCTCTGGGCGCGCGTGCGCCGCACCGAGCACGCCCTCGCCGCCGCCCGCGCCGACGACGAGAAGGATCAGCGAAAGCGCTAGGCCCGTCTGCCGCAACGCTCGATCGAGCCGGCGACTACCCTGCGGCGGCGCCGTGTTCGAGCGCCGCAGAGGAGGGCGGCCAAGAGCAACGCTTCGCTTCCGCCGACGCCCCGTTCACTCGTACGACAGCCGCACCCGCCCGATCGCCGGACGATGGCGGCGGCCCTGCCGCCTTCGCCGCTGGACCCGGGAGCACCGCCTTGTCCCGCATCCGAGCCGCCTTCGCCGGCTGCGTCATCAGGGATGCCCGCCGTTCCGCCGCGCGGAGCGCCGCCGCTGCCACCACCCGCGGTAACGCCGCCGCTCCCGCCACTCGATCCTCCCGACCCAGATTCACGGCCGCTTTCGCCGCCCTCGTCGATGCTGGCGCCGCCGCCGGTACCGCCATTGCCCCCGGCCGCGCAGGGCGCGTCACTCACCGGCGCGCAATCGTCCGTGAGGCGCCCCGCAACGCAGCGCGAAGTTCCCGTGAGCGTGCAGCTGCCCGACGGACAGACGACGGCAGTGGGCGCGTAGTCCTCGTCCGCCGAATCCGAGCAATCGTCGTCGACGCCGTCACACGTCGCGTCCACCGAGGAGATGGGAGTGCAATCGACATGCACGAGGCGCGCCTTCACGGTGGCGTGCGGTTCTCGATCGGGATCGTTGCGCGCGTAGGCGAAAAGGTAGTCGCCACCGCGTCCCGGGGAGAGCACCACGCTCGACTCGTCGAGCTTGTCGCTCGAGACGTCGAACCCACCGGGATCGAGGACTCCGCCGCCCGACCCAACTCGCGCGGCGCGCACATCACCCTTGCCACTCGTTTGATCGATCCAGGCGACGAGCCAGCCCGGGCCGTTTTGCGACGGAGCGGGCGTGAGCTCTCGCGCCGGAGCGTCCGCGACGGCGAACGGAGCGGGGTCGAGCACGATCCCGAGCGTGTCGATCCGAGCCCCGTAGATGCTGCTTGCGGCGCCATCCCGCTCCTCTTCCCAGGTGACGAGCCACCCGGCCCCGGTGCTGGCCACCCCCGGCGCGTAGGCAAGGACGGAGTCCCGGATGACGATCGAAGGAACGTCGAGCGGCGCGCCGCTCGCGTCGATTCGAGTCGCGTGAATGCCGTCGGTCTCACGCCAGGTCGCGAGGAACATCCCGGACGCGTAGGCAACGCCGGAGGACCGCTGTCCCAGGCGGGAAAAGCCGGCGCCGAGCTCGGCAGGCTCATCGACAATGGTGCCGTCGCTCGCGATGCGAGCACCGAACGTGCGCGCTGGCACCCCAGGCCGGCGCTCACTCCACACCAAAAACCAGCCGACTCCATCCGACGCAAGGGCCACATCGTCGGCCGGGAACTGCGGCGACAGGGAAAACGAATCGAGCGGCACGCCGGCCGTGGAGACCCTGGCCCAGGTGGGCCCGCCGCCCTCGCCCGAAGCCACGAGCCAATCCGTGCCGTTGTAGGCCACGGCCGGACCCGAGCCACCGGGGATGCCGAAGCCTGGGTCGTCGCGAAGCGTGCCATCGGCGGCCACTCGAGTGCCGTAAATCCGAGAGTTTCCTCCAGACCGGACTTCGTTCCAGACGAGTAGCCATTCGTCTTCTCCAAAGGACACCGCGGGTGCGTATGTACGCACGGGCGACGACGTGACGAGAGTTCGGGTCTCTGGAAGGATGTTGCCGTCCACATCCAGAGCGACGACGTAGACGTTGCCTGCGACATCTGTCCAAAACGCGAGCCATCGTGTGCCGTCGTGGATCAAGTTCGGCCACATCCCGGCATCGGTAACGCGGAAGCTCGATCCGTCGATGACCCCACCCTGGGCGTCCACGCGCAATCCTGAAATGCCGTAACCGCTCGAGTACAATGCGATCCAGCCGTCACCGGCCGGGAGGACCCGTGTGCCACCGGCGGACCCCGAGGGGAGAATCAACGGCTCGGGGTCGAGCAACACACCGTTCGGCTCGAATCGCGAAACGAAGGCACCGTTCGTCGACCTCTCCCAGGCAAGTAGCCAGTTCGTCCCATTGTAGGCGAGACCCGTCGGCCATGGTCCGTATGGGCCCGAAATCAGGGGGATCCCAGCCGGATCGAGCGACGTTCCCGTTTCGTCGATCCGGGCTCCCGCGATGTCAGAGTCGGTCGCCGAGAGCCTCTCCGCCCAGACGACGAAGAAGCTCGTCCCCTGTACCGCCACCTGCGGGCCCTCTTGGTTGTGCCCGCTCGGCGCAACGGGCAGGCCGCCCGCATCCGGCGTGTCGCCGTCGTCTTCCACGCGTGCGGAATAGATCGCCGCGAGACTTCCACGACGGTCGGACCAGGTGACGAGCCAGTTCATACCGTTGTAGGCGACGGTGGGCGTGCTCTGAGCTCCAGATGCCCCGCCAATCTCGATTGGGGTCTCGTCGAGGAGAGTGCCATCGTCCCCAACGCGTGCTCCGAGAACGTTCGGCTCGGCCCCGTTCGAGGCATCGACCCAAACCACCAGCCAGGACGACGTGCCACGAGCGACCGAGGGGTAGGACTCCTGCGTCGACCGCCGCGAGACGGGGATCGGCGGATCGATCGCTTGGCCTGACGGACCCACACGCCTCGCGTAGATGTCCTGGCTGTCGGTCCAGACGAGGAGAGTGTTCCCGGCCCCGTCAGAGGCCACGACGGGGTTGAGCACGAGTCGCTCCGTCGGACCGATCTGGTCCGCATCAACCGACAACTCGGGCCCGATCGTCGCCGGTACGGGCGACGCAGGCGCTCGTTCTTCGACCGTTTCCTCCGGGCGCTGCAGTGAGTTCGGCGCGCAGGACCAGAGCACGACCGCCGTGGTCAGCAACGCGAAAACCCGTGGCCTCACGAACCGCACCCAGTAAAATCTCACACTTGCTCGTAACCGGTCGGCACGCGCGAGAAAATGGTCAATTTTCCCTTCCTCGCAGCCGCGCGGCGATGCGCTTCAAGCGCGCAAGGCGGATCGGCTACTTTCGAAACCTAGCGCCGAGCCGCGATCGTGACCTGAGCGCGGCCGGGGATCTCGACCACGCCCTCGGCCGAGAGGCTCCCGAGATTGGCGAAACGCTCGACGCCGTCGAACACCGTGCGCCGCACCTCGGAGCTTGCGATCGTGAAACCGGAGATGTCGAGCCCCACGCTGAGCGGTGCCATGCCGGTGTTCACCACGATCACGGTCAATGCGTCCTCGTCCGGCGAGAGCCAAGCCGACGAGAGAAGCCGCACGTCGCTCGCTTGGGCGTCCACCCTGACCCAACCGGGATCGGTGTAGAGGGCGAAGTGACGAAGCGCAAAATAGGGATCCTGGAGCGTGAAATCCGCTGCGGTGAGACCAACGAGCGCCGTCGGGGTCGCCGCGGGCCCGGAGGCAGAGCCAACCAGCATCGCTTGCAGGTACGCCGACGCGCCGCCCACGGCGGTAGCGTAGTGGGTGAGGACCGCGGTGCCGAAGCCGTCCGCCGTCATCTCGGTCTGGAAGATCGGCCGAGCGTGCAGCGTGCCGAACTCTTCGAGCGCGCTCATGTCGGCGCTGTCGAAATTCATCGGATCGGCACCGTAGAGGTGGTGGCTCAGCGCATCGACGTTCGCCAAGTCGAGAACCGCGGCGTAGTCCGCCACGCTCCCCGCGTCGCTCGTCTCCGGCGCGAGGATCTTCGGCACCGAGGCGAGGCCGTCGAACGCCTGGAGCACGGCGGCCTGGGCCTCGGAGAACCCCGGGAAGAGCGCGCTGGTTTCGACGCCCCCTTGCAACACGGTCCCCATGCCCTCGACCGGCAAGAACCGGCACGCTTCGCCGACTTCAGCCGAGGTCGGCGACCAGTTCGGATTGTTCTGTAGACCGACGTAGTCGGGCGTGACGCCGGCGGCGAGGTACGCATCGAGCGACGCGCGCCAGTAGCTCGCGTACGAGGCGTAATCGAACGTTCCGTTCGCCCGAAGCAGCGTACAGGTCGGTTGGTTGCCGGAGCACTGAAGCGCTGCGTTTGCCTTGAGCGCCGCCGGCGGGCTCCACGACGTCAAAAAGAGCGTGGGGACGCGCCCGAGGCTCGCGGCCGCGGCGTCGACCAGGTCCTTGGCGATCGTCAGATCGTCGTCACCCGGCACGGCGTGACGGTTTCGGAAACGCAGGACGTCGAGCCCGAGGTCGGCAAACAGCGCTTTGAAGAGCGCCGGTCCGCGCGGATGACTCATGATCTCGTCTTCCACGTAGGCCACCGACGCGCCGTAACCGGTCAGCGTCTGGTACTGCCGCGCCGTCTCGATCCGGATCGACGACGACGATTGCGGCACCGGGGTGCACACGTTGGCGACGCACATCTGTCCGCTCGGGCACGCGCTGTCCTCGCAACGCGGCAGGCAGAGGCCGGCGCTGGTCGGCGACGAGCCGCCACAGCGGGCAATCGATCCGGGGTCCCCGGCAGCGACGCAGGACGCCCCGGGCAAGTCCGCGCACTCATCGTCGCTCGCGCAAGGATCCGTGCAGACACCACAGAGGCACGAGTAGGGGCCGCACTGCTCGTCGATCCGACATTCGCGCAGCCAGTTCGTCTGGCTGTCGGTGGTTTGCGGACTGCTCGGCTCGCAGCCGAGCGCGAGCCCCGCGCACAGCGCGACGAGGACTGTCCCGGTTGAGCGCTTTCGGTTCATGGCTCCCGATCCTCTTCCGTCAGGTTCTGGCCGCAGTAGAAGGTAACAGAATACGTGACCTCAGGCCGGTGATCCCGGTTGTAGGCGGCTACTTCGTCCCAGAGTGGCACCACTTGGCTGCGGACCGTCGCCAAGAGCCGTCGTACCTCTTGCTCGCGCGGGTGCCCAGGCCAAAGGTCGAAGGACAGTGTCGTCCCACCGACCTCGTCGGCGGCCGCGGACACGTGCCTCCCGCTCACGACCTTGGCCGCGAGCGCATTGAGAACGGCGCGATGGTGATCGACGACGGCCGCTTCCCAGCCAGCGGCCTGCCCGACCGGGATCAAGCAGCGGTCAGTCATGCAATAGACGCCGTCATGGCGCGTCTCGAGCCGCAGGCGATCGTCGGAAACGAGGCGCGTGATGGCCTGATCGAAGGCCCTTTCCGGCAGCGGGACGAGCTCCGCCAGGCGATCCTTGCGAATCGGACTCGAAGGGTAGACGTGCACCCAGACTAGGGCGGCGTTCGTCGCCTCCGAATCGCCCGCCTCGCTGGCGCCGAGTTCCTCGAGCTCTTCGGCGGTGGCGGCGCGATACCTGAGATCCTTACCCCGGCCGCTCCGGCGCACGAGACCGGTCTCGACCAGATCGTTCAGGATGCTCCGGACTTTGCCTTCCTCGTCGTGCTTGAAGTGGAGGAGCACCTCGTCGCGGCTCGCGGACTCGCGCTCGGCCAAGAACCCGTGCAGGGCGCCCCACAGCGTGATGCCCCGCGTGGTCACCGACTCGCTCAGCCGCTGGACCTTCTGCTGGTAAGAGCGAAGGGCCAGGCCGAACATGTCCGCGATCACCTTCTTGCCGAGCTTCTGGCGCTCGAGCTCGCGAACCAGCCCGACGAACACCTCGTCCGCCACGTGCGACAGCGGCGAGCGCACGCCGTCCGCCGTGGAAAGCTGAGCAAGAAGGACCATCGTTTGGCGAACGATGGCATCAATGAGAACTTGGGCGTTCACGGCGACGGGTCAGCGCACGCCGCCCCGGGCGGACTGCGTGGATCGACTAATAATACGTGGTTTTCCGGCAGGTTCGAGGATGAGAATCTTCGCGCGCTACACTTGAATATTGCGCCGCAGGCGTCATTTCGTCGTTGCCCTGGACTCGCTCGCTGCGCGTCGCCCTGGACTCGCTCGCGTTGCTCCCGTCGCCCTGGACTCGCTCGCGTTGCTCGCTCGGTTCGTTGGAAACGTTCGGTCGGCTTTATTTCGTCATCGACATACCCGGGGGGGCGATCGAGCACCAAGAGTAGCAGCAGAGCGGTTCGCCGCCCTGTCGTCGCTTGGCGCTCAAATTGGGATCGAGGAACGCGCCGTCCGGAACTGAGAACACCGACGTTCCCGGCGGGCGGATCGCGAGCGCACAACGATCGAACGGGCTCGCCGCAAGGTCTCCCTTGGTTCCGCTTTCGAGCTCGGCCGTGCAATACGATTCGGCGAACGCAAGGGGCTGCCGGCAGCGATCGGGCGGAACGTCCTCGGCGTCGACGACGTTGAGCTTGCCGCACCAGCTGTAACAACACTGCTGGCCCGGCGGCACGCGAGCGCGCACCGACTCGGTGCGTCCCGCGTCGAACGTCCCGATGCCGCCCTTCGGAGGAAACGATGCGTTCTTCACTTCCCAGGAGTTCGGGCAACTGTCGTACGGTTCCGGCGCCGGGAACGCGGTCTGCACCGGAACGAGCGCGTCGCACGCATACTCCCGCACCTCGTCGACGCCGCACCGCGCCGGCCCGGCGTGCGCTCCATCCTTCTCGCCCTTCGGTCGCGCGGACGGCTTGCCGCACGCGCCAAGATCGAGCGCCAGCATCACGCCAACCGAAACGAGCAAGAAACGCCTACCCGTGGCCGTCTGTCGAACTCCCGTCACCAGACGCTCCTATAGCACTCGTTCGAGCGCCGCACCGTTCTCGGGTACCCTCGGCCCATGAACGAGCGAAGCATCGAAGTCAGGGTGGGCGCGCTGATCCTGGTCGCCATCGCGCTCCTCGCCGCATTCGTGGTCTTCATGGGCGGCCTTACGTTCCAGCCAACGCTCACGGTCGGGGTTTGGTTCGAGAATCCGGGAGGCCTATCGGCCGGGGCGCCGGTCCGGATCTCCGGCGTCAAGGTGGGCCGCGTCACCGAGCTCGAGTTCCTGGCCGGGCCGCAAGCTCGGCCGGCTGGTTCTACCGCGCTGATTCGCGCCGAGGCGAAGATCGAGACGCGCTACGCGAGCGTGATCCACGACGACGCGCGCTTCTACGTCACGATGCAGGGCGTGCTCGGCGAGATGTTCCTCGCCGTGGATCCGGGCACCCCCAACCGGCCGCTGCTCCGGGACGGCGCCGAACTGAAGGGGGTCAGCCCACCACAGCTCGATCTGCTGCTCAGCGAAGGCTACGAACTTTTGCACCGCGCCTACCGTGGGCTCTCCGACAACGAGCAGAAGATCGCCGAAACGTTTGCCGGCCTCCACCGCACGCTCGGCCTGGCCGGCGGCTTCCTCGAAAAAAACGGACCGAAGCTCGAGCACATGGTGGACAACGCAGACGCGCTCACCACCGAAGCGCGGGCGACGTTGGCGGCGGCGCGCGGGCAGTACGTCGATGGGCCGCAGATCACGCGGATCATGAACAACGTGGAGCGTTCGTCCGAGGTCGCGAGCAATCACCTGGCGCCGCTGCTTCGTGACGGCAGCGCGGTGATGGCGGACACGAGAAAGATCACGAGCGTGCTCGCCACCGACGCACAGCTCGGCAAGATCGCGACCATCACGAGCGACGCCAGCGACGCCGCGGCCAACGCCAAGGCGCTCGCGGCCGATGCTCGACTTTTGATGAACCGGGTCAAACAAGGTCAGGGAACGGCCGGCGCGCTGCTCGCCGACGAGGCTCTCTACGACGACATCAGCGAGCTCGTGCGCGACCTGAAGCACAACCCGTGGAAGATCATGTGGAAGCAGTGACCGCTCAGCCGGCGTCCGGATCGGTCGTCGCGCCGGCATCCTCCGGGTCGGTCGTCGCGGCATCCTCCGGATAGCCAGCGTCCTCGGGGGCAGGCGGGCCCATGCCGGCGGAAACGAGGGTGGACACGTCGCTCGAGCACTTGCGGCCCTGTGCTGGCCCGACGCAGACGAGGCCGGCCTGACAGTCGCGATCTCGATAGCAGTCGGCTCCCTCCCCGCCCGGTTCCTGGGGACCGCCACAGGCGCAGGCGAGCCACGCGACGCTGAGCAGAGATCCGACGAGGCGCCCTCGCATTCCGCTCAATCTTACCCCACGCCCCCTACCCTGTCTCGAGCGTGACGAGTGGGTCTCCCTCCTCGACCGGGTTTCCCTCGGCGACGTGGATTTCGGCGACGCGACCGCCCTCCTCGGCCTCGACCGGCATTTCCATTTTCATCGACTCGAGGATCACCAACACCGACCCCGCCCGAACCTCGTCGCCGGCTTTCACCGGAATTTTCCACACGGTCCCGGTGATCGGCGCCGTCACTTTCGTCATCAAGCCAGCAGGCTAACATCGGGACCCAGGCGCTTGGCTAGAGTGCCTGACCCGGGAGCGGCGGCATGGCCGTCGGCGTCGAGGAAGCTTTCATGTAGCCGAAGGTACGACAATCCCCTACCTTCCACCCATCCAAACCCATCCAAGCTCCTCCCGCGAGAGCGTGTCCGTCATCGGATGGAAACCGGAAATCGGGCCGCTCGCGAAAACTGGAGGACGATCGCTTGACGGAGCCGATTGGCGGTTGCTATTCGCCCTTCGGGTCACTGCGCCAGAAAGTCGCCTCGCGCTAGACTAGGAACCCCCATGCCGGAACAGAAGGAAAGCTCGGTGCTCTTCTCGCTCAAGGAGCTGATGAACCTTGAGGAGAATCGCATCAAGGAAGAGGAAGACGAAAAGGAGCGTCGCGCTCGCGCGGAAGCCGAGCGTCGTGCTCGCGAAGACGCGGAGCGCCGCTCCGCGGAAGAGCGCAGGCTGCGCGAAGAGGAAGAGGCGCGACGCCTGGAGGAGCAGCGCAAGCGCGAAGAGGTCGCCCGAGTCGAAGCGATTCGGATGGGCGAGATCGAGAAAGCCAAGGCCGAGGCCGAGCACCAGGCGCGCTTGCAGGCCATGCATGCTCAGCAGGCGCACGAGCAACAGCTCACGGCACTGAAGAGCGATCAGACGAAGAAGCGACTCACGCTGATCGTCGGCATCGTTTCCGCGGTTCTCGTCATCGGTGGCGTCGTCACCGCCGTCTTGGTGATGCGTTCGAACGAGGAGCAGCGCAAGCGCGACGCCATCGCGCAGGCGGAAAACGAGCGTGTCGCGCAGGAGCTCAAGCGGCTGAAGGCCGACGCCGATCTCGCGCAGAAGAAGCAAGACGAGCTGCAGGACGCCCTGTCGAACGCGAAGGACGAGGCGACCAAGCGCGAACTCGAAGCGAAGCTGGCTCAGGCCAAGGCCGAGACGGAAAAGAAGAAAGCCGGTGCTACCGGTGGAGGGCGCCCCTCGGGCGGCGCCAAGAAGAGCTCGAGCTCGTCGAACTGCGCACCCGGCGATCCGATGTGCGGCGATCTCTGACGCGGGTCCTCGCATGGACCGCCCGCGGCACCGGCTCGCCTTTCCGCTCGACTACCCGACACTCGCCGACGCACGCCGCGGCGCGGAGCTCGTCTCCGCGTCGGTGGGCGTGCTGAAGGTCGGCCTCGAACTCTTCGTTCGCGAAGGCCCCGCGGCAGCGAAGCTCGGTGCCGGGCTCGACGCGGCCGTGTTCCTCGATCTCAAGCTGCACGACATCCCGGAGACGGTCGAACGGGCAGTGGCGTCGGCAACGGCGCTGGGCGTCCGCTACCTCACCGTTCACGCGGCGGGCGGCCCCAAGATGCTCGAGCGTGCCGTCGCGCGCGCCGAGCGCGAGCGCACCGGCCTCGAACTGCTCGCGGTGACGGTGCTCACCAGCCTGGACGAGGCTGACCTTGCCGCCGTCGGTTGCCCTGACGGCCCGGGCGTGCAGGCGCTTCGGCTGGCACGTCTCGCCGTCTCGGTGGGAGTTCCGGGGCTCGTCTGTTCACCCGCCGAGGTCGGCACCTTGCGGCGCGAGCTCGGGCCCGAGGTCACGCTCGTCACGCCCGGCATTCGCCCGGGTGACCAGGCGAAGGCCGCCGATGACCAGAAGCGAGTCGGCACGCCGGAAAGCGCGATCCGCGCTGGCTCGAGTGTGCTCGTCGTCGGCCGGCCGATCCGCGACGCCGCCGATCCGGCCCTCGCCGCTCGCCGTGTGCTCGACGAGATCCAGCAGGCGGAGCGTGCCGGAGCGAACGCGGGCTGAGCCTGGGTCCGCGCGGCTCGTGCTCGGCATCCAGCCGGTGCGCGAAGCGGTCCGGCGTCACGGCAGCGCACTTCGCGAACTGCTCATCGAAGACCGCGCGACTCCGAAGCTCGAAGCCCTGGCGCGCTTCGCTGCCGACCAGGGCGTCGAGCGCCTGCGCCGGGTCCCGCGAAGCGACCTCGACCGGCACGCGCGCGGCGTCGCGCACCAAGGTGCGGCCGCGTTTGCGCCCGAACTCACCCTGATCGCACTCGACGAACTGGCGGCCGATCCGCACCTTCAGGCGATCGTTCTCGACGGCATCGAGGATCCGCAAAACTTCGGTGCGGTCGTGAGGTCCGCGGTCGCGCTCGGTGGCGCCGCCGTGCTCTGGGGTGAGCACTCGTCCGCGCCACTCACGCCCGCTACCTTCCGAGCGTCCGCCGGCGCCATCGAGCACGCGCGCCTCTGCCGCGTGCACTCGGTGACCGGGGCCCTCGGCACGCTCCGTGAGCGCGGCGTGAACGTCGTCGGGCTCGACGGCAGCGCTGTCGTGCGTCTCTCCGAGGTCGACCTCTCCGGCCCGTCGGTGCTGGTCCTGGGCAGCGAAGGCGAGGGCCTGGGCCGCGCCGTGCGTCGTGCCTGCTCGTCGCTCGCTACCCTCGGGCGCACCGTCGGGGTCGACTCATTGAACGCCTCGGTCGCCGCCGGCATCGCGCTCTATGAACTCTCAAAACAGCGAACAAAATCCAATGTTTAGCGGCATGTCTCTCGTGTCATTGATCACCGCTCGATCGACCACTGAACGGGCGGGCATGGAAATCACAGGGGTTTTCCATTCAAGCGATCAAGCCTTTCGTCCCCGCGGTCGAGCTGATAGCTGATTCCTTTCAAGGTGTTAGAGTCGCACCTTGCACACCGACTGAGCGAGGTCGAGGGTGGCGCTCAGGCAGTGCCCGAGGGGTGAGCGTCGAGACGGGTGAGGACGGCCCGCAGGACGTCGAGAAAGCGTGTGATCCCGCGCTCGTCGCTCTCCTCGCCGAGACTCACTCGGATCGCCGCGCGGGCCCGCTCGCGGCCCGCCATCGCGGTGATGACCGGAGAAGGTTCGCTCGTGCCGGCAGAACACGCGCTCCCGGCCGATACTCGAACCCCTTCGAGGTCGAGTGCGGCAACGAGTTCGTCGCCGATCACACCGGTCACCGAACGGTTCGTGACATGGGGGGCACGCGGAGACGAGCAACCGTTCAGGAGCGACACGGAAGCGAGCTCATCGTCGACCCGATCGCGAAGCCCGGCGAGCTCCGCGTAGCGGGCCGGCCCCTGTACCGCGTGCGCGGCCGCGAGACCGAACCCCAGCGCACACAGCGGATCGACGGTCCCCGGCCGAACGCCGCGCTCCTGAGCCCCGCCGAGCAGCACCGGTAAGGCCTGCCGCCCCGGCGAAAGGACCAGCGCTCCGATGCCCTTCGGCCCGCGGATCTTGTGGGCCGCGAGCGCCAGGCTATCGCCGTGCGCCCAAGTCTCGCGAGGCAGCCGCCCCACGGCCTGAACCGCATCGACGTGAAGCCTTGCGCCTGCCGTTGCCACCCGGCTCGCCACTTCGATAACCGGCTGAATGACGCCCGTCTCGTGGTTGACGGCAGACAGCGCCACCACGCTGCCGCGCGGCAGGTCGGCGAGCGCCTCGTCGATCGCGTCCGGCTCCACTCGTCCGCTATCCGGGACTCGAACCCATCGCACCGGCACGCCGCGCGCCTCGAACGCTTCGGCCACCCGTGTGACGGAGGGATGCTCGAGGCGGCTCGTGACCAAACCGGGCGCGCCGGCGAGCGCCAGGTTGTTCGCTTCCGTTCCCCCGCTCGTCAGCACCACGTCACGCGCGTCGCGTCCGACGAGACGAGCGATCGCTTCACGCGCGTCCTCCACCACCGCACGGGCTCGCCGACCCGTCGCATGCACGCTCGCCGGATTGCCCCACGCGTCACCGGCCCGCTCGGCCATCGCCTCCACCACCGCGCGCAGCGGCGGCGTGGTCGCGTTCCAATCGAGGTAGACCTCCGCAGCGCCTGCCACCGGCGCTAGACGCCCGCGGCCCGTTTGAAGCGCTTGGCGTCGGCGAACATGTCCACGTTCGCGAAAACGTAGGTGGCCGTCTGGCTCCGCCCTTCCCGAGCGATCTCCGCCAGCCGCTCGATTGCCGGGTCTTCGTAGCGAGACTTGTGACCCGCCGGACCCGGCAGCCGATAGTACGCGGTCGAGCGATGCGAGAGCCCTTGCTGCAACGGATCGCGAGCGGCCAGCGTCTCGGTCTCCTCCGCGAGGTCATCGGCGTCATCGGGTTTCCACGCCGGGCCGGTTTCGAAGACCACGCGATCGAACCGAGCGCGCACGCTTTTCAAGAAGTCCTTGAGCGCGAGTCGATTGGCGCGCGTGTGGGGGAAATCAGGCGGGGCGAGGAAGATGGCGGTCCGCGCCGCGAGCTCGACCGCGACCTCGCCGAGCTTTTCGAGCGCCGTCTCGACGACTTTCCCGCCGCGAAAGCCCTCCTGCGTGATCTCGCGCGGCCCGAGCAACGCGAAGGAGAAATTACCGGGCGCTTCACGCCGCCAGCGGCGCAGCGTGCCCGAGCCGGGCACCGCGAGATGAGTCTCCTGCACCTCGACGAACGAGTACTCTTTGAAATAGCGGGTCGCCGGAACCGCAAAACCAGCGCAACCGACAACCATCATCGGCGCCCACGCTAACACACCGCTAGGCGTCGCGCCGGTCGTCCGGCCTCAAATGAACGACGCCCGGGACCCTCGTCGGGCCCGGGCGCCTGCCGGTGCGAACGGCTTTGTGCAGCTCCCCGCCCCGGGGCTCTAATCGCAGGTAGCCGCGTCGAAGCACTCCTCGGAGCAGTTGACGTGGAGGCAGCCGGCGAGATCGGACGTCCGGTTGCCGAGAATATCGCCACACATGGTGGTCTGGCACATGCCGGTGCAAAGGTCGCGGCCGTCGGCGTCACAAAGCCCCATGTCAGCGACATAGTCGGACAGGCACTGGACGTAGCAGCCGATCTCGCCCGCGCCGGAATAGTCGCCTTCGCTGGGACCACCCCAGCCGCAGACGTTGCCCGGAGCGAAGCTGTAGCAAGCGATCGACTCGTCGCAGCACGAGCGCTGAATGCACTCCTCGCAGCTGGTCGGGGCCGACGGATCCTCCGGCGCGCAACCCGGGTACGGGGTGTTCTCGAGCTCGCCACTGGCCGGATCGCACTCGGGGACCGTCTCGTCCGGCGTCGGCAAATCCCCGCCCGTTCCGCCGTCACCGCCCGTTCCGCCGGTACCGCCGGTCGCACCGCCAGTACCCCCGTCGGCGCCAGCTCCGGCGTCTCCGCCGCTGCCGCTCGTGCCGCCGGTCGTGCCGCCGCTGCCGCCGCTGCCGCCCTTACCCGCCGTGCCGCCACCGGTACCACCCTTACCCGAGGTGCCGCCGCTCGCACCGCCCTTGCCACCGCTCGCGCCACCGGACCCGCCGGACCCGCCGGTTGCACCCTCGCCGGCCTCGCCTGAGAATCCGGAGTTAGGACTGTCGTCCGTCGTGACGACGCAACCCGTGGTGATCGCCGCGCCCAGTAAGCCGAGCCCAAGAGCCAGATGCCAAGTGTGAGCCATTAGTCGATACTCCCTGCTGTCTTACGAAATCCCGGAGACGAAGATCCCTTACGAGCCCATCTCAGGAAAGAAAACTTGCTTCCGCCGAACGCTACGTTGGGATCGACGGCGGAACGATTCCATTATTCGCCAACGAACCCCGCTTTGCCACCTTCCCGGCATGGTGATCCCCGGCCTTGCGGCCGAGCAAGGTTTGGCTGAGCACCCGGACTACACCGTGGGCGGAACAGAACCGGCCGGCTGGCCGCCCACGCGAGGGCGGCGCCAGAACGAAAGCACCGCCGCGGCGGCGCAGGCCATCCAGAACGGGACGTCGCCCAGCACCTCGTAGGGCGTCTGGCCCCGAAGCCAGCGGATCTCCGCCGCACGCGCGGCCTGCTCGAACGTCGGCGTGCTCAGCACCACACGGCCGACGGGATCCACGATCGCGCTCACGCCGCTGTTCGTGGACCGCACGAAGTACCTCCGGTGCTCGACGGCGCGCAGGGTGGAGAGCGCGAGATGGATCCAGGGCTCGGTGGTATCGCCGAACCAGGCGTCGTTCGTCAGGTTCGCGATCAGATCGGGGTCCCCGTTGTTGACGATGCGATTGACGAAGCCCGGGATGATGTCCTCGTAGCAGATGACGGTTGCGATCTGATGTTCCCCTGCCGTGAGCGGATCGAAACGCTTGCCGGAGACGAACTTCCCCGAGTTCGGGCTCCACTCGTACAGGATCGGGAACGTCTCGCCGAACGGCATTTTCTCGCTGAAAAGCACCAGTTCTTGCTTGTCGAAGCGGCCGGTGACGGCGCCCGTGCGGTCGGTGAGCAGCGCCGAGTTGTAAAGCGTGTAGCGGCGAGCGTCCTCGACGCGCTGCATGATCACGGCGCCGAACAGAACGGGGACGCCGATCGCGCTGGAGAAACGCTCCGGTACGACTCGATCGACGTCGTCCTCTTCCATCGCGCTCATGACGGACGTTTCGCTCCAGACGACGAGATCGAGGGGGCCCTCTGCTTTCAGGGATTCGGTGAGCGAGACGTGCCGGCGCAGGCCTTCGGCGCGGTCCTTGCGCTTCCCCTGAAGGCTCATGTTCGCTTGCACGACGCCGACCCGACCCTTGGGCGCGGCGGCGGCGCGCGCGTCGACGGCGGGGATGCGCACCGCACCGTAGAGTGCGGATAGGATCGGTGCGCTCGCGAGCGAAAGCACGAGCCGGCGCGGCAGCACCGCGCGAGCGAACCAGGCGCGCAAGAGCTCGAAAATGGCCAGATTCGTGGCCACGAGCGGCAACGCCACCAGGATCGGCCCGCCGATCTCGGCGAGCTGATTCAGCGCCGAGAGGCGGTGGACCGTCGCCGCGTAGTACCAGGGAAAGAGCAGCGGGTACGCCTGTTCACTGGCGGCGAACGCCAGGACGAACGCGAGCCAGCGAACCGTTCCGAAGCTTGCCATGCGGGCGAACAGCCAACCGAGGAGGGCGATGCGACCCGCCTGGTACGCGCACAGGATCGCCGAGAACAGAAAGCAGAGCGGCAGGCCGAAACCACTAAACGTCTCGAGCATCTCGAGCAGCCAGTAGAAGCCGAGCATCGTCATCGTGAACCCGGCGAGCCAACCGAGAAACGCAGCGCGGCGCGGCGCCTGACCTTCGAGCGCGACGAGGAGCGGAACGAGGGCGACGAACGACAGCGGCCACACGTCGAGGCCCGGAAAAGCGAGAAAATAGAGTCCACCACTCGCGACCGACAGGAGCGCCGCCGTACGACCGCCCAGCGGCAATCGGACCCGTGCCGCCACTTCGCGCGCCGCCTTTTTCTTCACTCGCCGAGGGCCTTTCGAACCTTGGTGAGCAGCTCGTCCATCTTGAACGGCTTGGTCAGATAAAAGCGTGCGCCGGCCTGGATCCCCTTCACGACGTCCATCGGGCCGCCCTTGGCGGTCAGGAAGATGATCGCGACGTTTTTCAACGCGGGAACGGCACGCAGGCGCTGGGCCGTGGCGTAACCGTCGATGCCCGGCATCATCACGTCGAGCACCACGAGCTGCGGCAGGAAGCGGGTGGCGGCGGCAAGCCCCTGCGTACCGTCGGAAGCGCGCTCGACCTCGTACGCTTTGCCGAGCATCTTCGTGATCATGGTGCCGATCGAATCGTCGTCCTCGACCACCAAGACTCGCTTCTTCAGCGCTTTCGGATCGGTGGCGGTTCCCACGCCCATGATCAAGTAGCCTTCACGCTGAAAAACGCAAACTCGATCGCAGCTCTTGCGATCGTGTAAGACTGATCCCTCCCCCCCGTGACACGCGTCCTGCACATCGAGGATGATCCGACCAACCGGCTGTTGGTTCGGAAGCTGCTCGGCCCGGCGGGATTCGAGGTCATCGACGCGGTGGACGGGCTCGAGGGAATTCGCAAGGCCCTGAGCGAGCACCCCGACATCGTCCTGGTCGACATAGCCATTCCAGGTCTAGACGGATATGAGGTGACGCTACGGCTCCGCGCCGAGCCGAGCCTTCGCGGCATCCCGATCGTGGCCATCACCGCCGAGGGCAATCGCGACGCGAGCCTCGCCGTCGGCTGCGACGGCTACTTGGTGAAGCCGATCGACGCGCGCTCGTTCGCCGAGACGGTGCGCCAGTACCTGGACGGCCACCGCGAACGAGCGGCACCCGATGCCTCGGGCGAGCAGCTCCGGATACAAACCCAACGCATCGTGTCGCACCTCGAGCAGAAGGTCGCCGAGCTGATGGCCGCGAACCGCCGGCTGCTCGAGCTCGACCACGCGAAGAAGGAATTCTACCGCAACATCTCGCACGAGCTCGCGACGCCGATGACCCCGATCGTCGGCTACCTGAAGCTCCTGGTGGACGGCGAACTCGGCGACCTGGCGACGCCTCAGGCCAAGGCGCTACGAGCGATGGACGACTGCGTGCGGCGCCTGCGGCGCGTCATCGACAGCCTGCTCGACGTGACCGCGCTCGAAACGGGCAAGATGCGCTTCGCCTACCGGGATTGCGACCTCGGCGACTTGGTGCGCGAAGCCATCGCCCGCCAGCCCGCGTTCGACGACGGGCGGATGCGCCTCGTCGCGGATCTGCCGAAGCGCGGCACCCTGCTGGGTGCGGCCGACGTGGAACGGCTCGGGCGGGCGCTCGACCAGCTGCTCGACAACGCCACCAAGTTCACGCCGGCGGGCGGCACGGTGGGCGTGCGGGCACGGCGGCTTTCGTCCGGGCACCTCGAGGTGTGCGTCGCCGATACGGGGCCGGGGATCGCGGCCGACAAGGCTCGTCGCCTGTTCGAGCCATTTTATCAGGTCGACGGCTCACCCACGCGCTCGCACGGTGGGACCGGGATCGGCCTCGCCATCGCGCGCGGCGTCGCGCACGGGCACGGGGGTGACCTGCGCTTCGGATCGTCGGGCGAGGAAATCGTCGGCGTGCCGTTTCCAGGTGCCGCCTTCTACCTGGTCATTCCGGATCGCCCAGCCCCAGCTCCGAGCGAGCCCCTGTCTCGCCGTCCTCCCCCACCGAGCTGACCCCCGGTTCTCGCCTGAGTCGGAAATCCGCGCGCGGTGCATCCACAGGATGCGCGCTACCCGTGCGTCGGCCAGCAGGTTCGCGAAAGTTCGTGAAAACTTGGCCCTTCCGCGCACCCCAGTTTCACGGGAAACAACAGGTTAATCACACTTCGCCGGGTGTTCAGCACGGAACGCGCGAACGGCGCGACAGATGACCAGATCTCATCAAAAAAACAGGGTCGATCCGTCCAGTAGAATCGTCGTTACCGGGTCGAGATAGGTTCATTTAACAATGAAATTCAATATCTTACCTGGGACGTAGATCACCTTCGACAGTTGCTTGCCGTCGGTGAACTTGGCGATGCCTGCGTCGGAAAGTCCCGCGCGGCGTGCTTCGTCCTCAGGGGCGGTGCGGGACAGGGTGATCCGGCCGCGGACCTTGCCGTTCACTTGCACGGCGATCTCGACCACGTCGTCCACGCAGAGGGCTTCGTCGAACGAAGGAAACGGAGCATCGGCAATCGACGGCGGATGACCAAGCTTTTCCCAGAGCTCTTCCGCGAGATGCGGCGCGAACGGCGCAAGACACAAGACGAGCTTTTCGACCGCCACTTTCGGCGGATTTTCGAGCCCGTTCAGATGATTGGTGAGGATCATCATCGCGCTCACGGCGGTATTGAGGGCCAGAGCGTCCACGTCGGCGCCGACCTTTTTGACCATGCGATGGACGAGCTTGTCGGTCTCCAGATCGGGCGCTCCATCGGAAAGCGGCCGCTGAGCAACGGCGTGCACGCGGTCGAGAAAGCGCCGAACGCCTTGCATGCCGCTCGTCTGCCAGGGCTGCATCTGCTCGAGCGGCCCCATGAACATCTCGTACACGCGCAGGCTGTCGGCACCGCTGTCGGCGATGATGGCATCCGGATTGACGACGTTTCCGCGCGATTTGGCCATTTTCTCGACGCTCGCGACCACCGTGATCCCCCGCGTTCGGTGCCGCGGCGTGCCGTCGATCCACTCGACCTCGCTCTCGGTCGCAAAGCACTCGATGAGCTTCGCTCCCGTTGCCGCCTGCGTCGGACCGCCGTCACCGCTCACCACGCCGGGATCGTTACCGTCGAGCGCGCGTGAGCCGTCTTCGGTCGTGTAGAAGCGGTAGAGCGTGCCGAGGATCGTGCCCTGGTGCACGAGCTTCGAGAACGGCTCCGGATGCTTCACGACGCCGATGTCGTGGAGGACCTTGTGCCAGAAGCGCGCGTAGAGCAGGTGCAGAACGGCGTGCTCCGAGCCGCCGACGTAGAGGTCGACGGGCATCCAATCGTCGTAGGCGGACGCGGAAACCAGCTCGCGATCGTTCTTCGGATCGAGGTACCTGAGGTAGTACCAGCAGGACCCAGCCCACTGCGGCATGGTGTTGGTTTCGCGCGCGAAAAAGCGCCCATCTTTCTCGAAAAAACGCCAATCCAGGGCGCGCGCGAGCGGACCCTGGGGGTCGCCGGGCCGGTAGTCTTCGAGCTCCGGAAGACGCACCGGGAGCTCCCCGTCAGAGACCGCGAGTGGCGTTCCGTAGTCGATGCGAAACGCCGCACCCTTTCGCGGATCGCCGTCGGTTTCGACCGGAAAGTAGATCGGGATCGGTTCGCCCCAGTACCGCTGGCGGCTGAACACCCAGTCGCGAAGCTTGTAGTTGACGCGACGGCGCCCGATCCCCGCGCGCTCGAGCGAGGCGACGATGTTCTCCTTCATCGTCGCCGTCGGCTGGCCGTCGAACTCGCCCGAGCGCACGGCGATACCGTCGTCCACGTAGGCCGCGGCGAGGTTCTCGTGCAGCGCGCCGTCCGGGCTCACGACCTCGATGATCGGCAGGTCGAAACGTTTCGCGAATTCGAAGTCCCGCTCGTCGTGCGCCGGCACGGCCATGATGGCTCCGGTGCCGTAGGCGCCGAGCACGTAGTCCGCGGTAAAAATGGGGATTTTCCGGCCATTCAGCGGATTTTCCGCGAACGCACCGGTGGGCACGCCCGTCTTTTCGCGGTTCAGCGCCGTGCGCTCCATATCGCTCTTCCGGGACGCGGCTTCGATGTAGGCGGCGACCACGGCGTGGTCGGCAGGGCTCGTGATGGTGAGGGTCAGCGGGTGATCGGGCGCGATCACCATGTAGGTCGCGCCGTACAGCGTGTCCGGGCGGGTCGTGAAAACGGTGAGCTTTTCGCTCTGGCCGATGACCGGGAAGTCGACCTCGGCGCCGATGCTTTTTCCGATCCAGTCGCGCTGCTTTTGCTTGGTTTCCGGCCAGTCGAGCCCGTCGAGTTCATCCGCCAGGCGATCGGCGTAGGCGGTGATGCGGAGCTGCCACTGCCGGAGCGGCTGGCGCACTACCGGAAAGCCGCCGACCTCGCTTCGACCGTCGATGACCTCTTCGTTGGCCAGCACCGTGCCGAGCGCGGGGCACCAATTGACCGGGATTTCCGCCTGAAACGCGAGACCTCGCTCGAACAAGCGCAAGAAGATCCACTGCGTCCAGCGCACGTAATCGGGGTCGGTCGTGTTGATTTCCCGCGACCAGTCGTACGCGAAACCGAGCGCCTTGAGCTGGCGGCGGTACGTCGTGACGTTCGCTTCGGTGGTCTTTTTCGGGTGCTGGCCGGTCTTGATCGCGTGCTGTTCCGCGGGCAAGCCGAAGGCGTCCCAGCCCATCGGGTGGAGCACGTCGAAGCCCTGCATCCGGCGCTTTCGCGCGACGATGTCGGTCGCAAGGTAGCCACGCGGGTGGCCGACGTGGAGCCCGGAACCCGAGGGGTACGGGAACATGTCGAGCACGTACATCTTCGGGTGCCCGGCGCGGCGAACGGCCCGGAACGTGCCGTGCTCTTCCCAGTACCGTTGCCAGCGCTCTTCGATCGCGCGGTGGTCGTAAGCCATGAGGTGCGAGGGAGCTTTGTCGCGTCCCCGGCCGATGCCAAGGGGGCGAGCGCGCCCGGGCTCGGGAAAAGTGCTCGACAGCCTGACGAGAAGCGCTCTAGCCCGCCGCTTTGCCGGCTTTTCTCGCCAGCCGAGCCCGCCGTTTCACCGTGCGCTCCTCCGGCTCCGTCGTCCCGAGCGCCAGCATTTCGAGCGCCCGGCCGGGCTGCTTCACGAAGTGCTCGTAGAGCTTCACCAGTTCGAGCCGCACGCTCGGGTCGTCGACCTCGCTCGCGAAAGCCTCGAAATCGGCGAGCGCTCGGGCCCGGTCCCCGCGGGCCTTGGCGATGTCGCCGCGAACGCGCAGCGCCTCGGGGCCCGCGCCCCGCTCGAGCGCCTGATCGGCGGCGCGTTCCGCCGGCCCGAACGCCCTGGCGCGCTTGAACGTCCGCGCGAGGCCGAGCAGATCGCCCGGGTGAAGGAGCTCGAACGGCTCACCGTAAAGACCGATCAGCGCGGCGAGGCTGGCGAGGTCCCAGGCGTTGTGTTCGACGACGGCGAGCAGCGCGGACTCATCGCCGGTGCGCAGGAAATGGGCGTAGCGCGCCGGGATTTCTCCGCCCTCGATGTCCGGCCCGCGCTCGAAGCCGAGCACCTCGCTCTCGAGCGTGACCAGCCGACAGGAGCCGAGGCGGGCGCGATGCAGCCGCCGCGCGACGTGGACCAGGTCGAGGTGTGGCCTTGCCGGCAACGGGGGACGCCGCGTCATCACGGCGCGGCTCGCGAGCAGCGGCAGGTCGAATGCCTTGCCGTTGTACGTGACCACCATCTCGCAGGCGGCGATGCGCTCGCGCACGGCGTCGACCAGCGCGCCTTCGTCAGCCGGGCTCCGGAGCAGGAGCTGCTCGAGTTCGAGGCGTCCCTCGGCGTCGAAGCGCGCCATACCGACCAGGAACGCGGTGGTGCCGCTGCCCCCGCCGAGGCCGGTGGTCTCAGTGTCGAGAAACAGCGCCCCGCGCGGGTCGCAGGCACCGAGCGTCGTGTCGAGCGCGAGTAGCGCGATGAGCTCTGCGCTGACCGCCGTTGCGGCATCGACGGGAATGCGACCGACGTGATGCGACGGCGCGAGCGTGAGCCGCCGGCGGTAGAGGACGCCGCCCTCGTGCTCCTCGGGCAAGAACGGCAGGAGCCCCGCCGTGGGATCGGCCGCGGCTCGCGGCTCGGGCGCGGGCTGCTCGAGGATTTCCGCCATTTTCTCGCGCAGCCCCGCGAGCACCGCGTCCCGCGCGCCGGCCGCCGGGGCGGCAGGCCGCGGCCCTGGGAGGCGGGCGAGCTTGTCCTTCAGGGTCATTCGCGGAGCGCCACCACTCGGCCGTTGCGGTAGGAGACCAGCAGCCGCGAGGCGCTCGCGGCCTGGACGGCGAGGACAGCGCCGGGCGGAATGCGGCGTTCGCGGGCGGCGCCGCTCGATTCGATGAAAACGAGCGAGCGGTCGCGGGCGACGACGACGGTACCGCTCGGGAGGCAAGCCGCCGGCGCGTTCGCTGCTGACGGCAGCGGCACGGCGAGGCCCGGTTCACCGCGCGGCGTGAGCCAGCGCACGCTCTGGCCCTCGACAACGACCAGCGCAGGCTCCGAACAGAGGACGCGGGTCACCGATGAACGGCGCCAGCGCTCCTCGCCACCCTCCAGGTCGAAGCGCAAGAGGCCAGCGTCGCTGACGGCGAACACCCCGCCTTCGCCGCGGAAAAGCTGCTGGATTGCGCCCCAGTCCGGCGCCCCCGGGTGGTTCGCGCCGGGCGCGCCTGCGATCTGGAGCGCGCCGTCGGCCGCGCCAATCGCGACGGCACCCGACGTGAGCGCCACCGGTCCTGCAAACGGCGCGACACCCGTCCGCGCGAAGCCCACGACGCCGCCGTACGGAGAAAATGCGAGAAGCGTGCGGGCCCCGGTACCGACCCAGATGCGACCCTTGTCGTCGACGGCCGGGCCGGTGGCGATCCCTCCCGCGACGTGACTCACCCACGCGAGGCCCCCCTCGCGATCGACGGTGTACAGCCGATCGGGCTCGGCGGCGACCACGACCAGCCCCTCCGGGGTGGCCACCGGGCTGCCGATGGGGCGCCCGCGAACCGAATAGCTGAACCGATGCCCGCCGTCGGCACGGAGCGCGTGAAGATAACCCTCGAGGGTAACGATGAGGGCGGAGCCGTCCGGCGCCACGGCGGGCGGCGCAGCAAGCGGGGCACCCGCGTTGAACGACCAGGCCACGGAGGCCGCGGGCACGGCGGCCGGCGCGGGCGACGCCAGCACCGGTTCCGCGGGCAAACGGCCCGAAAGCGCGAGCGCTACGGCGACGAGCGCGAGCGCCGTCCGCAGGGGTCGCCGGGCCGATGGCATGCCCCATTTGAACGGATGCTCAGGGAAGCGCAAGTCGAGAAGGCCTGACCTCGTTCGACCGGCGCGTTACTGTGGGGAGGCGTGCACGTTTTCGGTCTGACCGGGGGGTTTGCTTCGGGCAAGAGCTCTGTGGCCCGGCGCTTCGCCAGTCGGGGCGTACCGGTGCTCGACGCCGATCAGCTGGCGCGCGACGTCGTGACCCCCGGAAGCGAGGGGCTGCGCGCCGTCACCGAGGCATTCGGCGAAGAGCTCTTGGACGGAAGCGGAAACCTCGACCGGAAGGCGCTCGGCGCGCGGATCTTCGGCGACGACGAGGCGCGGCGCCGCCTCGAGGGCATCCTGCACCCCCGCATCCACGCATTGATGGAGGCAAAGAAGGACGAGCTCGAGCGAGCAGGCGAGTTGGTCGCCTGCTACGAAGCACCGCTCCTCGTCGAGGTGGGGCTCGCGGACGAGCTCAGGCCACTCGTGGTCGTGACCGCCGCGCACGAAGAGCTGATCCGCCGCGCGAAAGCGCGTGACGGCCTCGGCGAGGCGGCGATCGAGGCCCGCCTTTCGGCTCAGTTGCCGCAGGCCGAAAAGCTCGCCAGAGCGGACATCGTGATCGAAAACTCGGGTTCACTCGCCGAGCTCGACGCGCGCGCGGACGACGCGCTCGATGCGGTGCTCGGCAGGCTCGGTGTGCCCGTCGAGCGCTACCCGAGATGACTCTGGCGCTCGAGGGCCATCACCAGGGCTCACCCCGCTGCCGCGACGCCCATTGCCGGACCAAACGCGCGGCCTTTCGCGCGTTCAGGTACCAGTCGGCGCGCCGTCGAAGGTAGGCGCTGAACATCCCGGCGTGACGAAAGTAGTGCATCTCGATACGGGGTGCGTCGATCGGGTCCGAGCGCAGAGTGGCCCGGCCAAGCTCCGTGCCCACCGAAACGTCACTCCACTTCGCCAGCTCGGCTCGAACCCGGGCGTTGGACCGCCCGTACGGCGGGGCAAAGGTCGTCACCGAGCGCCCCAGGTGCTCGGCGATCGCGTCCTGCGAGCGCCGCACCTCGTCGGTCAGTGCGTCTGCCGCAAGCGTCGTGAGATCCGTGTGCGTGACCGAATGACCACCAAAATCGATGCCCTCGCGCGAAAGCTCCTCCACGGTGGACCAGCTCATCAGGCGCCGGGGCGGAACGTCGGCACCGACCCAGCCTTCCAACCCGCCCAGTCGACCCGTCGGGAGAAACACCGTCGCGGAAAAGCCGTGCTCCTTGAGCACAGGGAAAGCCTGGTCCGCGAAATCCTGGAAGCCGTCGTCGAAGGTGATGATCACGCTTCGGGGCGGAAGACGATCTTCACCACGCAGATGGCGCCGGAACCCGGAGAGCGGCACCGATTGGTACCCGCATGCGCGCAGGGCTTCCATCTGGCCTCGGAACACATCGAGCGGGATGCTCGTAGGGCCCGGGGCGCTCGAGATGGAGTGGTACATCAGGATGTCGATGCTGCCGTCGGACCGCTCAGTCCTCCACGACATGGGATTCGAATTCCTTCCGGTACTCGGCCCAACGCGCGTGGTCGAAGGTCCCGTCCGCGCGCAGGCAATCGCTGGCCGCGTAGGCCATGGTCATCGCGTGGTGCGTGTTGTCGTGCGCGAACAAGCCTTGCCGACCGAACGGCAAGAGATTCTCGAAGTGGGAGAACCACTCGTCGACCAGCCTGAAATGGCGCTCGTAGTCCCGATCGTAGACCGGGTAGGCAAAGCGCAGGCGGCGCGTGACGACCTTCAGCACGGGCACCTCGACCGGTAGCCCCACGCTGCCGAGCCACTCGCAGTAGCGCTGGCCGAGTTCGACGTCGGTCATCGCCCATTCGGGTGTCCCGGGGTCGGACGGCAGCTCGGCGCACAGCACCGTCCGGCCCTGCGGCTCAGTGCTGCCGCTGTAGTTCTTGGGCTCCGACATGCGCGAGATCGGGATCGAAAGCTCGGGGAAGTAATGCGCGTCGTATTCGGTGAACTGCTGCGTTCCGAGGACCATGTAGATCAGGATCATGCCGCGGAAGCGAATGTGCTTGGCCGCCTCCATCACCGCCTCCGGCGGGGCCGGATTCAACATGCGGACGATGCCCGTCAGCGGAAGCGTCGACCACACGGCGTCGGCCGGCGCGAACCGGGAAACGCCTTCCGTCTCGTAGCGGACGCCCGTCACGCGAAAGCCCTCGCGCTCGATGCCCACCACGCCTGCTCCGAGCTCGATGTCCGCGCCGTGCGTTCTGGCCGCGTCGCCGAAGCGGTCGGAGATCAGACCGAAGCCGCGGCGCGGGTAGAAGAAGCCCGAGGCCTTCCCCTTGCCCATCCCCGGCACCTGCCGCAGCACCTTCTTCAAGATCTTGGCCACCGAGCTGCCCGAGACGCGGCGCTTGGCCAACGTCACGGCAAGCTCGGTCGGGTCGAGCCCCCACAGCTTCTGCACGTACGGGTAGTAGAACGCCTTGCTCATCGCAGGGCCGAGCCCACGATCGAGCACCGTGGCGAAGTTCTCCTCCGCGGGTGGGGCTTTGGGAATGACCTTGCGCAAGGTGTCGAAGGCGAGCGCGGCGGCAAACCCTTTGGGTAACCTCAGCGCCAGGTCGACGGGCTTCAGTGGGAAGTGGATCCAGCGACCCTTCAGCAGAATGCGGCCGTGCCTCGGTCGCCAGAGCAGGTCGTCCCCGAGAAGCGCACGGATGTCTTGCATCACGCGCGGCTCGACCACCGGATGGAGACGATGGCTGCCGTGATCGCAGAACACACCGTCGAGTTCGAAGCTGCCCGAGTTACCCCCGAGCTCGCGCTTCTGCTCCAGGAGCTTCACGTTGGCCTGCTTGTTCTTGGCCAGGCAATGCGCGGCGGCGACGCCAGCGGGGCCACCTCCCAGCACCACGACGCGGGGCAGCGGGCCTGCCTTGCTCGTAGTGGCGTCAGGTGAAGCAGATTTTTCGGCAACGGGGGTGGTCATCGGGCCTCTTCTACAACCGGGGGAGGAGCGATGCTGCTCCCATCGCCGGGAGAACCAGCGTTTGCCGGCGCTCCCGCCCCATTCTTCGTGGATCGTGACAGCAGCATCAGCACGAGCCCGCCGAGGAGCCCGCTCGCAAAAAGGATCGATTGCCACAGGAGCCCGACGGCCACGACCCGCGCCGCGGGAGCTCCGAAGGGTTGCAGCAGCGCGGCGAGGCTCGCCTCGCGCACGCCCAACCCCCCGACGCTGATGGGCAACACCGCCAGGAGCTTCGAGGCGGACCAGGCAAAAAACCAGGCCGCGGTCGGCACGCTGATGCCGCTTTCAGAAGCCAAGAGGACGTTGACGCCGACGAACACGGCCTGAATCGAGAGCGAAAGGACGAAACATGTCACGAGCGCCAAAGGACGTCGCTTGAGCCCACCCAGCGACGCGCCGAGTTTGTCGATCACCTGCTTCACTTTGCCCTTCCAGGGAATGCGCTGGATGAGGGCGACGCCGATCACCGCGGCAATCGCGAGGAGCACCAGCACACCGCCGGTCCGCATCAGGACGGCACCGGTGTCGGTGCCCCCGGTCGACAGTGCTGCGCCGACGCAGGCGAGTGTGAACACGGAACCGGTGTCGATCACCCGATCGGCGAGTGAGCCGACCGCGACGCGGCCCTTATCCTCGGCACCCCGGATGGCAAGACCGGCACGCACCACATCCCCACCCGCCGCCCCGGGGAGGCACAAGTTGGCAACGAGCCCTGCGAAATGCGCGCGCAGCACGCGGGTCACCGGGATCTCCCCGCGTTCGGTGATGAGCAAGCGCCATTTCAGGGCCGACACGACGTGGCCGAGCAAGAACACCACGAGTGAGAACACCCAGACCAACGGAGGAAGCCGCGTGAGAGCGCCCCAGACCTCTTCGGTAGGGAGCAGCCACAGCGTCAGGCCGAGAACCAAAACCGAGACACCGATGCGAACGACCCACGATGTGGGAAACCGCTTCGGCTTCGCGACCTCCACTTTCGCAACCTGGGCCACCGTCGCTCTCCGCTCAGGGTCTCAGGTGCAGTCTAGAAATCATGTCCGCGATGAGCCCCAGCGACCAGGCCATGATCCCGAACAGGAACGCCAAGACGGCGCTCTCGGACAGGTTCCAGAGAACGATATCGTACGCGAGCTTCGCGGTCCCGAGCAGCATCCACACGGCGCCCATCGGTATGAAAATCCGGAGCGGCCGGAACAGCGTCACGATGCGAAGCACCAGCAGCACGAAGGCAAAAAAATCGGTCGCGCGGATCTTGGACGTGCCGATGCGCCGGCCGTAGTTGACCGGCGTGTACACCACCTCGAGGTCCGAGCAGATCATGCACAGCGTGATCGTCGTCGTGAACGAGAATCCCTCGGGCAAGAGTGGGATGAACGGCGTGAGCGAGCTGCGCTTGAACACGCGCAGGCCCGAGTTGAGGTCGTTGATCTTTCGCTTCGCCAGGTAGCGGGCGAGCGAGTTCAATGCGAATTTGGCGGGACGCCGCAAGAGCGGCACATTTTTCATCGCCGCGCCGCGATCGGCCACCACCATGTCGACGTCCCGCGCCAGCTGCAGCATGCCGGGAATGGTATCGGCCGGATAGGTGCCGTCCGCGTCGGTGATCACGACGTAGGTCGAGTTGCTCTGGGCGATGCCTCGCTTCAGCGCAGCACCGTAACCACGGTTCCGGCGCTGGTGAACGACGCGCGCGTCGGTCTTCTCTGCCTCGGCGCCGGTCCGATCCGTGGACCCGTCGTTCACGACGACGATGTCGTAACTGATCGGCAGCGCCGACAGCACGCGGTTCAGCTCCGCAACGCCGCTCACGATCGCCCCCTCCTCGTTGTACGCCGGGATCACGACCGAAACGTCCACGAACGGGATCGGTTCTGGGGCGTCCCATTTCCCCGCGCTCTTCGGCTCGGGGCGGGCGAGGGCGGAGGCGCCTGGCGTTTCCGCGCCGGGCGAGGGTACCAGCACGGCGCTCTTGGTGGGGAACGTCATCGGGATGGTCTAATCCTCGCGGCGGCTTCCCCGACAGGCTACACGAGCCACGTCTCGTGCCGCTGCTCGATTTTTGCTCGGCTGGGCATTCTTGCAGACAGGCTGCAGTTGGCAAGGTCCGTCGGTTTCCAGGACACGAGGTTGGCACACGCCTGGAACTTGGCTAGACCGCCGTTTTTGCCATGTTGCTGGAGGAACGCGTGACCGCCGCCCGACCGCTCCGCTTCGCGATGCTGACGACGTTCTACCCGCCGTTCAATTTCGGTGGGGACGGGGTCTACGTGCGGCGCCTGGCGCATGCGCTCGCCCGGCGCGGCCACTCCGTCGACGTGATTCACGACGTCGACGCCTACCGCGTCGGGGGCGGCACGGAGACCACTCCCCTGCCCGAGCCTCGCGGCGTCACCACCCACCCCCTGCAAAGCCGATCGAGCCTGCTCTCCACGCTCGCGACCCATCAGGCGGGCCGCCCGGTCGTTCACGGCAGCCGGATCCGGAGCATCCTCGCCCAAGGCTTCGACGTCCTTCATTTCCACAATATTTCGCTGGTCGGGGGACCCGGCATTCTCGAGTACGGCAGCGGAGTGAAACTCTACACGGCGCACGAGCATTGGCTGGTGTGCGAAAGCCACATCCTGTGGCGGTACGATCGCGAGCCCTGCCCCGGGCGAGAATGCGTGCGATGCGTGCTCCGAGCCAAGCGGCCGCCGCAAGCTTGGCGGCGGGGGTCGCTCTTGTCACGCCAGGTGGGACACGTGGACGAGTTCCTCGCGCTGAGCGCCTTCAGTGCCGAAAAGCACAAGGAGTTCGGCTTCGACACTCCGATGCGCGTCTTCCCCTCGTTCTTGCCGGACGATGAAGCCGCCGACGCCGGCGCGCCACAGGCTGAAGGAACCCTGCCCGAGCGCCCCTACTTCCTCTTCGTGGGCAGGCTCGAAAAGATCAAGGGGCTCGAGGACGCCATCCCGCTCTTCGACGACACGCTCGGCGCGGAGCTCTGGATCGTGGGCAGCGGCAACCACGAGGAGACTCTCCGGAAGCTCGCGGCTGGGCTGCCTCGCGTTCGGTTCCTGGGCCGCAAGAACGCGGCAGAGCTCAGGACTCTCTATCGAAATGCGCTGGCCCTGGTCGCTCCGTCACGGTGCTTCGAAGTTTTTCCGCTGGTCGTGCTGGAGGCCTTCCGTGAGGGCACCCCGGTCGTTGCTCGGCGCCTCGGGCCGTACCCGGAGATCCTGAATGAGACCGGAGGGGGCCTGCTCTTCGAAACCAGCGCCGAACTCCGCGCTGCTTTCGAGCAGCTGGTTCGGGAGCCGGGACTGCGGGCACGCCTGGGAGCTTCCGGAGCCGACGCTTTTCGGAGCACCTGGTCGGAAGACGTGGTGCTCTCGAAATACTTCTCGGTCATCCGCGAGGTCGCCGAAAGGCGGGGGCTCGCCGAGCTTTCCGCATCGCTCTCCGCGAGGCAATGAGCGACATCACGTGGCGGGGGCCGCGCGCACGGCTCGCTCGAGGACCAGCACCGCCATCGTCACCGCGCTGTAGGTGAGGTGCACCTGGTGGAAACAGTAGGCCAGGAAGGCGAACATCGGGCCCTGCGCACGCCGGAAAAAGCGCAGCATGGGCACGTGCATGATCAAGCTGACCGAAAGGGGAACCAGAAGCGCGCCACCCACCCAGTGGAGGCCAAGCGCGAAGGCGAGCGGTGCACCCACGAGACCGAGCAGTGCAAAGGGCGCGAGCCCGGCAGCGATACGCTGGGAAAGGGCGAGATTGAGGTCGTTCGGGAGCTCACCCGTCCTCAGGATCAGTCTGCCCCAGGGGACGGCGCGGTTGAAGATGTCGGCGCGAATCACTCCGGGGAGTGTCCAGCGCTTGAGGTGAGTCACGTGCAGCGTCGGATCGAGTGCGGTTCGGCCGCGGGGACGGAGTCTCGTTCCGAGCTCGATGTCCTCCACCATGGGTGCGGGAAACTGGACGGCGTCGAACCCTCCGACCTCGCGAAACACCCGGGTGCGCACGGCCCCGAGCCCTGCCCAAAAGCTGGCCCCTTCCCTTCTCGCGTTCTGGTGGACGAAATGGTGACGCAGGTTCATGTAAAGCGACGCGAAATTACGCTCTGGCGGCGTGTCGTCGTAGGAGCCCGTCACGCTCACCAGCGCGTCGTCCTCCGAAAAAGCGCGCTCGACCCGCTCCACGATGTCGGGGTGCGGCAGGCAGTCCGAGTCGATGAAGAGCACGACCTCGGTCGTTACCGTCTCGACGCCGCGGTTTCGCGCCAGCGCGGGGCCGGCCCGGTGTCCCAGGCTCAGGACCTCCGCACCCAACGACCGGGCCAGCTCCGCCGTCCCATCCGACGACCCCGGATCGACGACCAGCACTCGCCGCCCCTTGGCGGCAGTCAAGGCGGCCGGAAGCACCCGCGGCAAGAAGCCCACCGCGTTGTAGGCAGGAATGACCAGGGTGACCTCGGCGCTCGCCATGATTGCGAAGCGTTTCTACCACCATTGACTTTCGCCGATCACTCCTGCAATTGAACGGTCGCGGAAGGTCATGACAACACCAGCGCCGTCTAGGGAGGTTGGCGATCGTTCCGTCATCATTGGAGCAGGCCCGGCGGGCTTGACGGCGGCGTGGGAGCTTTGCAAGGCCGGCCGCCCCGTGCTCGTGGTCGAGAGGGACCCCAGCGTCGGCGGGATCTCGCGAACGGAAACCTACAAGGGGTACCGCTACGACATCGGCGGCCATCGCTTCTTCACCAAGGTCCAGATGGTCCAGGACTGGTGGATCGACGTCCTCGGCGACGAGTTCCTTTCGCGTCCGCGCTTGTCCCGCATCTATTACAACGACCGCTTCTTCGACTATCCGCTGAAGCCCTTCAACGCGCTCACGAACCTCGGCATCGCCGAGGCGGTGCGTTGCTGCCTGAGCTACGCGAAAGCCCAGCTCTTCCCGAGCCCGCACGAGAAGACCCTGGACCTTTGGGTCTCCAATCGCTTCGGCAAACGCCTCTTCCAGATCTTCTTCAAGACCTACACCGAGAAGGTGTGGGGCATGCCCTGCAGCGAGATCAGCGCGGACTGGGCGGCCCAGCGCATCAAGAATCTCAACCTGCTGAAGGCCGTCACCAACGCGTTCATGGGCAAAGCCAAGGCGGGTGGTGAGGTCGTCACGACCTTGATCGACCAGTTTCAGTACCCGAAGTACGGGCCCGGGCAGCTGTGGGAGAAGGTCAGCGAGCGGCTGACGGAAGCGGGCTACCCGCCGCGCTTGCGGACGGGGGTGAAGACCATCCATCACGACGGCACGCGCGTCCTCGCCGTCACGGTCGTGGACGAAAAGGGCGAGACCCGGCGTGAGGAAGGCGCGCATTTCATCTCGAGCATGCCGGTGCGCGAGCTGGTCAACTGCCTGGAGCCGAAGGCGCCGGCGGCGGTGATCGAGGCGGCCGACAAACTTCGCTACCGCGACTTTCTCACGGTGGGGCTGATCATCAATCAGCGCGACACCTTCCCCGACAACTGGATCTACATCCACTCCCCCACCGTCAAGGTCGGGCGGATCCAGAACTTCAAGTCGTGGAGCCCTTACATGGTGCCGGACGAAAGCAAGAGCTCGGTCGGGCTCGAGTACTTCGTTCAGGAGAACGACGAGCTGTGGAGCGCGTCCGACGCCGATCTGGTGGCACTCGGCAAGGAAGAGCTCGAAAAGCTGCGGCTCGTTCCGGCCGGACGCGTCGAGGACGGCTGCGTCATCCGGGTGCCGAAGGCCTACCCCGTCTACGACGACATCTACAAGGATTGCCTGGCCACCATCCGCGGATACCTCGACGGGCTCCCGAACCTCCAGCTGGTCGGGCGCAACGGTCAGCATCGCTACAACAACCAGGACCACTCGATGGTCACCGCGATCTACGCGGCAAGGAACATCCTCGGGGAGAAGTACGACGTCTGGGACGTCAACGTGGAAGCCGACTACCACGAGGAGGTCCAAAAAGATCAGGGCCGGCGCGCCACGGGCGGTGACCCCCTGGTCCCCGAGCGCGTGGACGTCGACCCGCGCACGGAACTCTTGCAGCAAGCCTTCGCGCGGTACGACGCACTGGCGCTGGGGATCGCGTGCGGAGCCGTGCTCGGCCTCGGCCTGTTCGTGGCGACGGCTGTTCTGTTGCTCAAGGGCGGCGAGGAGGTCGGACCGAACCTCGCCCTCCTTGCCCAATACTTCATTGGGTACAAGGTCACCTGGGCAGGCGCCGCGGTCGGGTTGGTCGAGGGCTCGACGGGCGGGATGCTCATCGGCTACGTGCTCGCGCGCGTGACCAACGGTGTCGTGGGCTGGCACGAAAAGCTCCTGGTTCGGCAGCTCGAGCTACGGGCTGCGTTGGACAGCGCCGCGGGTGATTCCCCGTGAACGTGTCTCGGTCCTTGCAGCACCCGACGATCGCGGAGTAGGAAGAAGCCGTGGACGACAAGCAGTGGGACATCATCCGGCCGGTGATCGCGCGCATGCGCGCCTCCGTCATGGCGGTCGTCTTCGGTCTTTTTGCCGGTGGCGCCCTGTTCGCTGCCACCCTGTGGCTCGTGCTCCAGGGCGGCCACATGGAAGGCCGTGAGCACGTTGTCGGGCCGCACCTCGGCCTGCTCGAGAACTTCTACCCGGGCTACGAGGTCACCATGGGGGGCGCCTTCATCGGCTTCGCGTACGCAGGCGCAACCGGCGCCGTCATCGCGTACGTCCTTGCTTGGATCTACAACACGATCGCGCTCCGCGGCGGGAAGGCCACGGCCCCGCCCCCGAAGGGCTAGCCCGACAAGCTCCGGCTGAAACTCGCCCCCATGCCTGGAAAGCGGCTCGGCGGTGTGAAGTGGCTGGTCGACCTCGTCGTCCTGTCCGGCGGCCAGCTGCTGAGCAAGGTCGTCGGGTTCATGGTGTTCGCGTACCTGGCGCGCGTGCTCGGACCGCGGGCCTACGGAAGCGCGGAATACGTGATCGGGCTCGGCGCCTTCTTCGGCCTGCTCGTGGACTTCGGCCTCGGGCCCATCGGCGTCAGGGATCTGTCCAAGCGCGAGCGCGGCATCGCGATCCTGGCGGCGAACATCCCGTTCGCCCGCCTGTGGCTCGCCGTCTTGTCGGCCCCGACGCTATTGCTCGTCGCGTACCTTGCAAAGGATGGCAAGGGCGAGGCCGGGCTCGCGCTGCTCTTCGCGATTTCCGTGCTGCTCGTGCCCTGGAACGCCGATTGGCTGTTTCAGGCGCGAGAGATGATGGCGAACGCCGCCGTCTCCCAGCTGCTGCGGATGCTGGTGTTCGCGGGCGTGATTTTCGGCCTGGTGAAGGGAGCGGACGATCTGCTGTTCGTCGGGTGGGCAGAGGTCACCGCCGCGGTGGTGACCACGCTCTACTACCTGTTCGCCCAGCACTGGTTCGTCACACCGCTGAGCTTCCGCTATTCAATGGCGGAAGCGTGGGCGCTGATCAAGGAAAGCGCCTCGGTGGGCGGGAGCCAGCTCTTGACGGGCATCAACCTGTTCGCTCCGCTCTTCCTGGTGGCCAACCTGGCGGGGCGCGAAGACACCGCGTGGTTCGCCGCGTCGCATCGCGTGATCGTGTCGCTGTCCACGTTCAGCACCATCTATCATTTCAACCTGTACCCCGCGCTGACGCGCCGCATCGATGGTCCGCGCGCCGAGCTGGACGCCGTGGTGCGAGCCTCGTTCCGGGTGATTGCCTGGGTGGGCATCGGCGGAGCGCTCGTGCTTGCGCTGGGCGCTGACGAGTTCCTGAGCCTGGCGTTCGGCGGGAGATTCGCGGAGGCCGGCCCGGCCTTCCGCGTGCTCGTCTGGTTCTTGCCGGTGACGATGCTCTCGGGTCACGCACGCTGGCTTTTGATCGCAGCAAAGCGACAACGCTACGTCTTCTTCGCCCAGGGGTGCGGGGCGCTTGCCACGGTCGGCATCGGTGCTCCGCTCGTGGCCCGTCTGCACTCGGTCGGAGGCGCTGCGGCCATGCTCGCAGGCTCGCTCGGGGTCTGGGCATCGGCGCACATCTTTGCAACACGCGAACTCGGCCACATGCCGGGCCTCCCGCTCGTGGCACTACCCGCAGCTTTGGCGCTTGCTGCGGCAGTTGCGGCGCGAGCGCTCAATCTTGGTCCCTACCTTGCCCCCGTGATTTTCGGTTCGGCGTATTTCGCGGTGGCACTCTTGGTCGACAGACGCCTGATTCCGGACTTTCGCCACCTCGCCCGCGTCAAATCCGATCTGACCACGCCCGCGCCATCGGCGTAGCCGGGGCTACGGGGCGGTCCCGACCATGTCGACGACCACCAGCTCGGGTGGGCAAAAAAGCCTGAGCGGGGGTGAATCGGCGCCGACCCCGGCGGAGACCACCAGGTGCGTTTGCTCCACGACGAAGTGCCCGCGGTCGAACAGCCGTCCGTTCACGGACGGGATGATGAGCGAACCGAGAAAGGACAGCCGTACCTGCCCACCGTGCGTGTGACCGGCGAAGACAACATCGGCCTTTTGCTCGGCGAAGAGGAACACGTTGTCGGGGGTATGGCTCAGCACCAGCGTGGGAAACGCGACCGGGGCGAGCGCTGGGCTCGCAGGTCCCCACGGCGCCTCCGTGCCGCAAAGGCGAAGCCTGGTTCCGCCCTCGACCGGGACCACCTCGCATCGCCCGCTCAGCATGCGTACGCCGGCTTGTTCGAGCGTCGAGCGCACGTGGTCCGGTTCGCTCGACCAGTAGTCGTGGTTGCCGAGCACGGCGAAGGCGCCGTACCTCGCCGAGAGCCCCTCGACGAAACGGCGCAGGACCTGCGTCCGGCCGGATTGCGTGACGAAGTCACCGGTGAGCACCAAGAGGTCCGGCTCGAGCGCCCGCACCTCGGCCACGACGCGGTCGGCGAAGTTGGCCGGCAACGAGGGCGTCGCGTGGAGATCCGTCAGGTGGACCACGCGCAGCCGCGACGTGCCGAGTTTCGGCAGGTTCATCGTGTAGCGCCGCACCTTGAGATCGGTGGTCGTGACCGCGACGAACGGGTCGATCGGCTCGGCCTGGGCCTGGTAGCGGTGCCGGAGCCAGAGCCGGTGCGTTTCCCCGATCAAGGCGAGTCCGAGCACCACGAGGCAGCCCCAGCGCCACGCTTTGCCCCCGACGTAGGCCGAATAGAGCGCGGCGCCCGAGCAGACCAGGAAGTGCGCGAGCACCGCCCACGACTTCCACGGCCCGTCCTCCCAGTTGATGATGACGTGGCTCACCAGGTACGCCCACGCGCTCGCGGCGGCGACGCCGGCAACGAGCAGCCTGCCGCAGAAGCGGAGCACGCTCGGAAAAGATCCGGGCACGGAACGCAGTGAGCTAGCGGACCTTGCTGAGCGAGTTGCCCGCTCCAAGCACGTAGCCGTGCATCTCGCCGAGCCCCCACGACATGACGAAAGCCATCAGCATCGGGATCGACGGCGCCAGGTGCTCGAGGTGACGCCCCTTGTTGATGATCGTCTTCAACGTCCGCGCGAACAGCATCGGCGGCAGAACCAGCGAGGCGAGGCCGTAGACCAAGCGCACGGGAGCGGGCTTTCCGGCCACGCGCGCACCGGCGTACGAGCGCGCGTAGAGGTAACGCTGCGACAAATAGAGGTCGAACGTGTAGTGCATCTTGTGACCGACAACGAGGTCCGGGAGCATGACCAGCTTCACTCCGTCGGCGCGCATCGCGTCGTGCAGGTGGTTCTCCCACAGCCCTCGCTCGAGGACGACCTGGTAGCGATCGAGCACGGAACGGCGATAGGCGATGTTGTTGCCCGGAAGCCAGCTCGCCTCGCCACCCTTGAGCGGCGGCAAGCAAGCGCTGTACTCACAAAGAAACGCGGCCCAGTCGACGCGGCTCTCGGTGGCGGCGTTCTCGATCGGGCCCCCTGCCACGTCGACACCGGACGCGAGCGTATCGAGCAGTCTGCGCGCCCAGTCCGGCGGGACGATGACGTGGTCCTCGATCACGCCGATGGCGTCGCTCGTGGCACGCTGGAACCCGCGAGCGCGCATTTCGGGAATGGTGGTGTCCGAGGGGACCGGAACCACGAGTACTCCGGGGTACTCGGCAGCGACGGCTTTCTGCACGCCGTCGCCCAGACGATCGACCACGATGATCTCGAGCGTCGCGTTCGTCTGCGCGCTCAGGGCGTCGAGACACCCCCGGAGATCGTCGATGCTGTTGACCGACGGAATGACGACCGAAATGTCAGCGGAGCCCATGGTGACGCTACTTCGCATTCAGCGGCCAGGACTGTCAACCAGCCGTGGCTAGAGCTCCGCAACTCCTCGCAGGGTGAATGAGACGCGCTCTAGCTACCTTCGCGTAGCTGGATCACGCCTTCCTTCACGTCGTCATCGAGCGACGACAAATCGTTGGTGTCGCCGTCGACCGCGCCCCAATAGATCGTCACGTCTCCGGTACCAGCGGCCGGCGCTTCCCAGTCGAAGGTCCACGACGTGAGGATATTCTGCGGCGTACCGCAGGCCACGACGGCGTGGCAGTCGTAGTAGGTGTACGTGGTCATGCGAGGGGGGTCGGGGTCCGGGTAGGCGGGCTGGCAATTCACGGAGTCCACACCTGAATCCGTGAAGTAATGGCCTGCCCTGTCGCCGTTGGCGTCCTCGATCGTCACGTTCACCCCGTTGCGGTTGTCGGGCGGGTTGCCGGTCATCATTCCGCGATGCTCGCCGATCAGGTTCATCGTGAACGTGTAGCGCTCGCCGGGCACGTAGGCCGGGTCGCCGCCGACGTTGCCCCAGGCGGGGAACACGTCGATCTGCAAATCGATCATGCCCATGCTGTCGATGTGGCAGTGGGAGCACTTGATGCCCCAATCGTGTTGCGAGCCGGTTCCGTAGATGCCCCCGCCGCCTCCGCGCAAGGGCGGGGCGTTCGCGTCCGCCGCCTCGTTCCAGCTCGGGATGAAGGGGAAGGCATTGGCCGTGGCGGCCACCATGGCGACGGCCAGAGCGAGCAAGGTGAGTACGAGTTTGATGCGCATCGTTCGTCCTCAGTTTCTGGTGTTGCAAGTGGCGAGGGTCGCGCCCGAGAGCCACTCCCTGAGCGTGACGTGTTCCGGGTCGTTGGCGCGGAACAAGTGGATGCCGGCGTGCGCCTTGCCACCGACGATGGCCTGAGCGATGAGATCGCTCTGGTCCTCTTCCCCGGGAGGCAGCGGGACGTAGTTGGCGTCCAGCGCAAAGCTCCGTGCGCTGTCGAAGTTTCGCTGCCACTCGATCGGTAGGTGCGGCTCGAAGGAGCAACGACACCGGTGGGCGCCGATGCACGTTTCGGACGGCCAGACCATGCCCTGATCACCACAGCCGTTGTCCGTTTCGAGGATGGTTTCGCCGGTGATCCTCAGCTTGCCTCGCCCGTAGGTTCTAAACGGCCGACCCACCTCGGTTCCGTGGCAGCCCATCATCCCGCACTTTTGGTTCATGATCGGCTCGACGTTGCACTTGTAGTAGTTCAGGTCGAGCGCCGGTAGCGTCACCGCTTCGATCGGCTTGCCCGTGTTCGTCCCGCAGTTGTTGGTATCCGTGCAAATGCGCGTGCCATCGTTGCCGTTGCCCTGGGTATCCCACGGGGAGCACGACCAAGCCTCGACGCAGGGGCCCGAGCCGCCGGTCGCACCCCCGGCGCCGCCGGTGTTACTGCCGCCGGTATTGCTGCCGCCGGTGTTACTGCCGCCGGTGTTACTGCCGCCCGTGTTGCTGCCGCCGGTCGCGCCACCGACGCCTCCGGCTCCGCCACTCGTGCCGCCCTGCGCAGCGGTGCTGCCGTCTCCGGCGTCCCCACCGGTGGAGCTGCCGCCGGTCGAGGGTGTGCCGCCGGTCGAGGGTGTGCCCCCTTTGCCACCGCTCGAGCCTCCCTTGCCACCGGTTGCCGGGCTTCCGCCCGATGCGCCGCTACTGCAGATGCCGTTCACGCAGTCGGTGGGTGGGGCGTCGTCATCGCCCGAGCCACAGGCCGTCGCCACGTAGATCAGCAGGCATAGCGTGCTCGACAGAGGAACAAGATTTTTCAAGGCCAAGCCTTTCCCCGCCCCTCGCGCCGGTGGCCATGTCTCAGGGCGGCCGGAGGATTTTGGCATCCCCGCACCGCGCCGTCAAACATCACGCGAATCAGCGTCGGCCTTTCCTCGGGACCGAAACCTCGCCCACGTGGAGCGCAGGCGCGCAAACTTTTCGGCGCCCTCTCGTGAAACAAACGTGACGCCATCAGGCGTCCGTCGTCCGCCGGGATCTGGTCTCCCTCGCCGGGCGTAGCCCGCCGGGCGTCGTGGGGACGCAGGCGCTGGATCGTGTTAGAAGCCCCACCGCCCGGGGTTCGAGCATGGCGAACAAGGACTGGAAAGAGAGGGCCCCTCTCTACGCTTTCCTTGCCTCGGCGTTCTTCCTCACCTGGCTCTACGGCATCGCCGTGGGCTGGTTTCACGTTTTTCCGTGGCGCCTGGTGCGCTTCGCCAAGTGGAGTTTCGACGCTGCCGTCGCCCCGCTGAGGACGCCGGATTACTACCATCCGACGCCGAAGCGCGTGCCGCTGTCGAGCGGCCCTGGCCGCCCCTACCCCGGCCTGAATCTCATCCCGCGCATCACGGCGGCCAAAGAGCTCGTCGTGGATGTGACCACCCTGGACGGGCGGAAGCTCCACACCTGGGTGCTCAACTGGCAAAAGATGTGGCCGGACGCGAAACACGTCCCGGGGCGACTGCGTCCTTGGTCCCCGCCGGGCACGATCATCCACGGCGTGGCGTTGATGGAGAACGGGGACCTCGTCTACAGCTACGAGTACCTGGGGCTCCTGCGCGTCGGACGCGGCGGCGAGGTCCGCTGGCGCTTGCCCTACCAAACGCACCATTCCATTCACGTCCACGACGACGGCAACCTGTGGGTGTGCGGCCAGAAGGAGCACACCGAGGTCGATCCCCGGTTTCCGAACCGAACGCCGCCTTTCGAAGAGGACACCGTGCTGGTGGTGAGCCCGGAAGGTCGAATCGTCGAAGAGTGGTCCGTCCTCGAGCTCCTGAACCGGGAGGGCCTCTCCGGCTTGCTTCACCTGGGCTCGCAGGAAAACGACATCACGAGCGTCGGAGACGACCTCGTCCACCTGAACGACGTGGAGCCCTTCCCGGAGAAGATGACGCCGGGGTTCTTTGGGCCCGGCGACGTGATGGTATCGCTCCGAAACCTCAACACCATCCTGGTCGTCGAGCGGGCGACCAAGAAGATCAAGTTCCTCAGCATCGGGCGAACGATCCGACAGCACGACCCTGATTTCCTCGACGGCAACCGCATCTCCGTGTTCGACAACCACAACGATCAATCGGTCGGCTCGGCCCAAAGGAGTCGCATCGTGATCATCACCGCCCCCGCGAACACCCTGGAGGTGTACTTCGAGGGCAGCGCCCGCCTCCCCTTCTTCACCCGGACCATGGGCAAGCATCAGTGGCTGCCGAACGGCAACCTGCTCCTCTCGGAGGGCAACTCGGGGCGGGGGCTCGAGATCGACAAGGATCGCCAGCTCGTCTGGAGCTACGTCAACGAGGTCGAGCCGGGCTTCACGGCCTATGCGACCGAGGTCCAGCGCTTGCCGGCCAGCACGGAGCGCTTTTTTCGCTGAAGGAAGCCCTCCTCAGCGTCGTCCTCGTCGGCCATGAAGAAATTGCTCCTCCTGCCCGGCGTGGCGCTCGTGGTGCTTGCGCTCACCTGGAGCGAACTGCGCCGGCCAGAAGGTCCCTTGCTGCCGGTCGGATGGACGCTCGCAACCTTTGGGTTCGCGCTCGCCCTCGCCTGCGCCAGCATCGGGACCCGCTGGCAACGGGCGTCGGCCCTGCTGGCGCTGGCCGTATGTGGCCAGGCGTCCGCCCTGTCGATGATCGACGTCAGGAACACCGTCGATCTGATCCAGCACTACCGGGCCTGGCCTTCGCTGTTCACGACCCGGGAGGGACTCTGGCTCCTCGCACCCGCTTGCCAGACCATCGTCGTCACCACTGCGCTTCTTCGATCAAGACCCGCCATCATCGACTGGGTGCGAAAAACGGTGACGCTCCCCGTTGCGATCCTCTTTCTGGGGTTCGTCGTCGCGACCGCGGCGTATCCCGCCAAAGGTGCCGCGTTCTACTTGGGGGAGGTGCTACTTGCCACGTGGATCTGCCTGGCGAACCTCGGGAACCTCGCGCTCGTGGCGGCGGCGCTGCCTTCGGAATCGTGGGTTCGACTCTCGGATCGCGTGACGACGCTGTGGGGCTCTGCCACCGCTCTCAGACTGTTTCCCTGGATCGTGGCGGCGTGGGTCACGCTCGTCTCGGCGTCTCTTTGCTGGGCGGTGTTCGAGCGCGTCCCCCACATTCCGGACGACGTGGGTTACTACTTTCAGGGGAAGTACCTTTCGCTCGGAAAACTGTACCTGCCGGCGCCACCGGTTCAGGCCGCCTTCGAGATGGACAAGCTCCATTGCGACGGCGAAAAGTGGTGGAACTACGGCTTCCCCGCCTGGCCCGCTGTCCTGGCCATTGGCTTCCGCTTCGGTGTGCCCTGGTTGGTCAATCCCGTGCTGGCGGGGCTGACCATCCTTCTGACGTGGTCGCTGCTCAAGCGGCAGTACGGCCACGCGTTCGCGGGCGCCGTCATCGCCCTTCTCGGAGTTTCCCCGTGGTTTCTCTTCATGTCCGCGAGCTTCATGGCGCACCCCCTGTCCGTGCTCTGGACACTGGTCGGGGTGATGGGGCTCGAGAAAACGAGGGCGAGTGGGCACGCTCGGTGGAGCCTCGCGACCGGCGCCGCCGTCGGGGGGTTGCTGCTCAACCGTCCGCTGGAAGCGATCGCGATCGCGATGGCCTTGGGGATCTGGATCCTCACGCTCCGGGGCCGCTGGCTGGTCGTCCGCACGCTCGCGGCGGTAGGACTCTCGGGCGCGGCCGTTGGTTCCCTGATATTTCCTTACAACCGCGCGCTCACTGGAAACCCGCTCACGACGCCGCACGAGAAGTGGGCGGGCGCACTGTACGGCGGAGGGGATCGTTTGGGGTTTGGCCCGGACATCGGCAATCTCGGCTGGACGCATATTGACCCGCTACCGGGTCACGGGCCCGCCGACATCGTCATCAACGCCAGCCAGAATACGTACAACATCGGCTTCGAACTATTCGGCTGGAGTTTCGGGTCGCTTTGTTTCGCGGCGCTCTTCGTACTGTGGAGGAAATGGAAACGAGAAGACGCGATCTTCCTCCTGCTCCCGGCTTCCGTGATCCTCGCCCACAGCTTCTACTGGTTCAGCGGAGGCCCGGATTTCGGCGCGCGCTATTGGTACCAGACCCTGATCCCCCTCGTCATTCTGACGGTGCGCGGCATCCAGGAACTGCAAGAACGGTGGGCGGCGTCGGCCGGGAACGACGCCTTCACTCAGCGGGTGGCTGCTTTCGTCGCCGTTGCCAGTAGCCTCGCGCTGATCACTTTCCTGCCCTGGCGCAGCCTGGGGAAGTACTATCGATACAGGGGCATGGGGGCGGACGTGGCGGCCCTTGCGGAGCGTTGTGACTTCGGTAACTCCCTAGTCTTCGTCGATAACTCCAACCGGGACGACTACGCGGCGGCGTTTATTTTCAACCCGCGGTCGCTCGATGCTCCTGGTCCCATCTACGTCCGCGATCTCGGAGAGCCGAGCAATCGCCACGTTGCCGACGCTTTTCCTGGCCGCCCCACCTGGTTCATGGCCGGTTCTCCGATCCGAAACGAAAGGTTTCGGGTCCGGCCGGGTCCCGGCGCCGCCATGAAACCTACCTGCCCCCGGTGAGGCGTTGCGCTCGAGCCGAGCCTCCGATCGTGCTGTACAGCTTCGCGAACAAAGTTTACGGGAAAGAGCAACGTCATGAAAAAGGTCAGCGTCATCATCCCAGCGCGAAACGAAGAGGTCACCCTGCCCATGGTGCTGAAGGACCTCAACGAAACGATCCCGAAGCTCAAGGACGTGTCGGTCGAGGTGATCTGCGTGGACGACAACTCCACGGACGCGACCGCGAGCATCGCGCGCTCGTTCGGCGCGACGGTGGTCAAGAACCAAAAAGGGCCCGGCAAGGGCATGGCCCTGCGATCGGGCTTCGAGGCGGCCACCGGCGACATCCTCGTGATGATGGATGCCGACTACTCTCACCGCACGGAGGAGCTGCCCGCCTTGCTGGATGCGCTCAAGGACGACGTCGGCCTGGTGATCGGCTCACGCGTCGTCGGAGGAAGCGAGGAGTACACGCACGTCCGGGCGCTCGGGAACGTTTTCTTGAGCGCTGCATTCGGACTTTGCACCGGCCGCTACCTTTCGGATTGTCTGAACGGCTACAAGGTGTTTCGACGCGACGTTTTCACGGATTTTGAATACACCTCGGCCGCGTTCGAGATCGAGGTCGAGATCGTCGCCAACGCCCTTCGCAAGGGCTACCGCGTCGTCGAAGTGAGCAGTCACGAACGTGAGCGCGCGGGCGGCGAGATGAAGTCGCGCGTCGTGCGACACGGAACGCGGTTCCTCTTGCGCATCTTTTGGGAGGGGTACAAGGGCGTCAAACCGAACTCCACCTGAGGCCACCGCCCTCGCTAGAACAGCTTCACGCTCATGCCGATGCACGTCCGCGGACGCGAGAAGTACTTCGCCTCTCTGGCGTCTCCGCCCTTGTCCAGCATGTCCGAGCCGAGGAGGAATCTCGTGATGACCAAATCTTCCAGCCTCCGAAAGTACTCGGCGGAGCTGGCCCTGGCCGGCAGCCAGCCCACCATCTCGTAGATCTCCGCGCCGAGACCCAGTCGGGCCGCGCGCTTTCGCTGACCGTCGCCCATGCTCTTGAGGAGATCCGCGACGAAGAGCGCCTTGCTTTCGTCGGAAATGCGAATGCGCCCCAGATGTCGATCCAAGATCGCCAGGAGCAAGGGGCTGGGATCGCCGCGCCTCACATAGCGCCACCAACGGTAAGACGCGAGACCGGCCGGTGCCGCGACGGCGGCCCCTAAGGCCAGCAGCACGGTGCGGCGCCGGACCTTCACGCAGGGCCTCCGCTCGCGTAGCCGCGACCCGTTATCCCCTTCGCGGCCCACAGCGACAAGGCGCTGATGGTCAGCGTCGGGTTCGCCGGTGCCGTGCTTGGAAACGCGCTGGAGCCAAGCACCAGCAAGTTCCTGAAGGCGTGGTGGACCAGATGTCGATCGACGACGCTCGTTGCGGGATCGCCCCCCATCACCGCCGTACCCACGATGTGGGCCTCCGAACTGTCGGGGTCACCGACGTAGATGTCTTCCACGGGCAGCGGAGCAAGGAACCTTTCGACATCGGGCCTGGCGCGGGCAATGGCGCGCCGGGTGTATTCCGAGAAGCCCTTGAACGAGACGACGGGGCGCTTTTCGGAGCCCGGTTCCAGCGTGACTTTGTTGTCTTCCTGGCGCAGGTCTTCGTACACCATCTTCAAGTTGAGCACCTCTTTCCAGCGTCCGAACTCCGCGCGGAAGTTGGGTACGTTGGAGTGTTGGATCAGGCACGCTGCACGCTCTGCCCGATGCTGACCGTCGTAGTAGTGGTACGAGTGCGCAGTAAGACTCGTGCTGCCCTGGAAGTTGTGGACACCCTTGAGGTAGACCCTTATCGGGACACCGATCTGTTCGTTCAAACCCTTGCCCACGGGGCCATGTTGGATGCCGGAGCGGAGCAAGATCTCCGCGTTGCAAATCGCGTTGGCGCCAAGGACGACGAGGTCCGCCGTCTCCTCGTGCAGCCTGCCCTCGGCGTCTAGGTAGGAAACACCGCGCGCTTGACCGGCTTGCGTCGTCACGGTCCGCACACTGGAGTTGAGCTTCAACGTGACGCGGGGGTCCTCGTACACACCGGACATCGCGTTTTGGATCGTAAAAATCGAGTCGATGGGGCATCGGTGGCACGTGGAGGACGCGCAGCAAGCCGGGCGCTTGCCGGTAGCGACGCTCGGTCGCGCCGTTGGCAAGGCGAACGTCTTGTCCGGATACGCCTTCTGCAGGATCTTGTCCGGGTTCGTCAGCTGATGCGGGGGCAGCGGGTAGGGACGCTGGCGCGGAAATGCAGTGATCTCCGGCCCGGAAATGGCCATACGATCCTCGGCCAAACCGTAATATTCGGCGAGGTCGTCGTAGCCGAGCGGCCAGTCGCTGCCGACGCCGTACAGTGACCTCAACTTGAAGTCGTTGGGCAGCATCCGGGGTGTGCAGCCCCACCAGCAGTTTGACCCCCCGCCAAAACCGATCGTCGTGGTCCAGTTCTTCTTGGGCGTGCGGTTCTCGAAGACCAGGCCCATGTCGTAACTGCTGCTCTTCTGGTTTACGAGCTGCCAGGCGTGCGTATCGTGCCGCCCACGCTCGAGCACCAGCACGCGAGCCGTCGGGTGGGCATGTTGCAGGGATGCCTCCAGGAAAAACGTGGAAGCGAATCCAGTGCCGACGATGATCACATCGTAACTGCTCATTTTTGGCAGGCGAGCGGCTTGGAAGGAAGCACGCTATCCTCCTCGGGCGTCGGTGGAGACAGCTCTTCGCGGTTTCCGGTTCTGACGAAAATACGACCCTCAGGTCGAGCCGCCGACGGTCTCGGTTTCCGTACTCGCTCGCCGCAGGGGACGGCGTCGAAAGGGCGATCGAACGCGTGCCCGAGCTCGCGAGCAAGTTCGCCTCCGTACGGTGATTCCTTCGAAACGTAAATGAAGCTTCTGAGCCGACCCGCCAGCCGCAACACCTCGACCAGTCGGTACGAATCGCGCAGCTTCTTCATCCGCTCGAACAGCAGCTCCGGCAGCTCCTGCGCAACCACCTTCCCGTACTTTCGGTGTTTCCATTGCAGGCCGTAGACGCCCGACTTGGGATCGACGAGCCAGCGCACGTACGGGTCCTCGAACAGCGGCTCGTCGTCGACAGATTCGACTCGCGGTGAAGCCGGAGGCTCCCAGCCAACGTAGACGTCGGCCCGCTGATGCCACAGGTACTGCTCCGCCAACGCCCGAGTGACCGGCGTTCTGCCCGACAGGTAATTGTCCTCCAAACCCACCGGATCCAAGTGGTTGAAGCCACTACGGAAAGGGACCAGACCAGCGCCCGAAATGTTGATCGTCGCGCGCCGCCCGAGGCCCGTCTTGAACAATGCATCAGCGATCCGCTGGTGATACTGGACACTGATCGGTGCCGCCTCAGGCTCGAAGTTCCAGTTCGTGCGGCGAACCATCAACACGATGGTGGCAAGTGCCGCGACGTTCACCGCTGCATGTCGCCAGGGCCGCCCGTGCTTCACGAATGCGTGCGCCGCGGCCACGATAAGCAGGATGCAGAAGGGATATGTCGGGTACGAGAAACGGCTCGCGAACCCGACCTCGTGGACGATCGTGGTGTAGTACCCGAGCGCGACCGTAGGAGGGAGGGCCAGAAGCAGGATCTTCTCGATCGTCTTCTGGTCAATTTTCGAACGCGTGATCGTCGCGGCGAGTCCGGCGGCGCTCACCCACAGCAGCGGACCCTGGAACTTGACGAGCTCCCGCAGAAAAAGCTCGACGTAGAACCAACCAACGAAGGTCGCTCCTTCCCCCGGCGCCGACTTCACATAGAACGAGTTAGGCAGCAGATAGCCGAAGTAAGTGAACTTCCAGATGGCATACGAGGCGACGAGGAGAACCGCACCACTCAGGGACCCCGCGACGACCCAACGGTGCTCACGGCTCCGTAACGCCGCCAGCGCCAATGGCACGCCGATCGACGCCAAGAACACCAAGGCGTCCGGGCGGCACAGGACCGCAGCAAACATCAGGAGCGCAAGCGCAGCAGCTCGACCTCGAGTCGGCCGGTCGAGGATCGTCCACGCTAGACCGAGCACGGCCGCCAGCAGGAGGACGAACAACTGCGTTTCCAGACCGGAAACGGCGTGCATCGGCGTGGCCGCATAGAGGAGGTACACCACGAAGGGAGCGACCATCCACAGCCGGAGCCGCCCGGAAAGTCGCCGGGTCAATGCGAGCCCGATCACGACAGTGCCGAGAGCGGACGGGATCGTGAGCCACGGGAATGCACGCTCGGGCCCCACCCCCATGCGCTCGAGTGCCGCCAAGAGGAAGACCATCAGCGCGTTCGTGTACCCCTCGACGTGAGGTCCGCCGACGTTCCACACGAGGCCGGATCCGTCGGCGAGATTCCTCGCGAACCTGAAACTGATGTACGCGTCGTCGACGACCCACCCGCGGAGGCGCGAGAGTTGAGCCACGAACCCCACGATCCCGACCCCGAGTGCCATGGCCGCGACGGCACTCGACAGTCGCGAGCCGTAACTGACGTCGTAGCGCGGAATCCACCGCCCGATTCCCATAGAAGCCTGACTCCCGGCCGCAAGGTGGGGCGTCGTCCGGCCATGACTCGGCGCCCAGAGGCACGGTGAACCAGTCGACGAGCGGCGTCACGTGACGAATTGCCCCAGCTGGAAGAACATTCCGTGGCGTCGATGCAGCGCGGGGTGGCGTTCAAGCAAGGTTCGGCGCCGAGAGTTTGCTTTGGTGCAATGGGTCTAGACAGGTTACGACAGCGAGCAGCGATGAAATTCTCGGCGCATGCCTTCGGACACTTCTGGGACCTTCACGCCTGGGCCGGCGTGATCAGCGGCCTCGTGCTCTACGTAATGTTCCTCGCGGGCTCGCTCACTTTGTTTCGCGCCGAGGTCGGGGTCTGGCAGGAGCCGCTAGCGCACCAACGGTCGACTCACGAAAGCCACCAGGCACAGCTCGAACGTGCGCTGGCGGCCGCTCCGGCGACGAAAGGTCCGATCTGGTTTTATCCGGCCACGACGGGGGCAGCGCGGCTCAGTTACAGGGAGGCTGCCACGGGAATTTCGCGCCAGTCGTGGTTCGACGAGAACGCTGGGCGGTTGGTCCACGATCGGGAGCAGCTCGCCCAGTTCGTCTTCTCCGTGCATCGCCTTTCGCACGACCGGACCGGCGAGTGGGTGGAGAAGTTGGCTGGCGTTCTTGCCATCGTGCTGCTCCTCACGCTCGTGACGGGCGTGTTGATTCACCTCAAAGACATCGTCCGGCAGTTCCACCAGTTCCGCCCGCAGAAGTCGCTGCGCGTGTTGTGGTCGGACATGCACAAGGTGCTCGGGGTGATGGGGCTCCCCTTCCAGGTGCTGTACGCCTACACCGGGGCGTTTCTCGTGCTCGCGCCGATTTTTCTCAACGCCTTCACCGGTCCGCTCTTCGGCGGCGACCAACAACGGGCCTCGCAGGCGTTCTGGGGGTTGCTGCCGCCGCCGCCCAAGGAGGCCGGCGAGCCCGCCCCCGCGCTATCGATCGACGATCTCGGGGCGCGCGCACGGCGGGCACTGCCAAACCTCGAACCCGACGCCTACCGTCTGTTTCACCGCGGCTTCGAGAACGGCGTCGTCGAGGTGCGAGGACGGATCCGGGGCGATAACCCGAAGAAGGACGGGATCGTGCTGCTCTCCGCAACGGACGGAAGGGTGCTCGGCCTGAAGCCGGTGAAGGAGACGGCCTACGCCGCGACATCGCGCTGGATGTTCGGCCTTCACGAAGCGCGCTTCGGTGGTGCGGTGCTACATGTTCTGTTCTTTTTCCTCGCGCTCGCTACGGCGCTCACCATTCTCACGGGCAACTGGATCTGGATCGAGAGGCGAGTTGCCACACGGAACAGCATCGGCAACCGGATGCTCGCGCGACTCACGCTCGGAGTCGGCGGCGGTGGCGTCGTCGCGCTCGCGACGCTGTTTCTAGTGAGCCGCGTGTTTCCACTCGAGTGGGGGGCCCGGGGCAACGCAGAAGAGTTGACGTTCGTCGTCGTCTTTCTGGCCTGCATCGGCTGGGCGTTCGTTGCGAGGGTCGAGCGAGCGGTTTGGTGGCAACAGCTCGGGCTCGCGGGGATCCTGCTGTTACCGGTGCCGCTCTTGGCGGCGCGGTACTCGAGCGCGGGGCTCTTCGGCTCAGGACTTCGTCACGCGACGGTCGTCGGCGTCGACGTCGCCATTCTCGTCGCCGCGCTTTCCCTGTGCGCCACGGCGTGGGGCCTGCGTCGCGCGTCGCTGCGACCCGACCGAAGCGCCGCACCCGGGACGCCAGGTGGTGATCCGACGTCGGCTCCCGGCTCGGAACTCGAGGAGGCAGGCACCTAGCCATGCAGGAAGCGGCGTCCCTCCTCTGTTTCTACCTCGCGTTCGCGCTCCTCCACGGGGCCAGCCCCGGGCGCTTTCCGCTCAAGACTTGGCAACCGAGCCAGCGTCGGAGCGGGCTCATGCGGCTCTCGGCCCTGCTCGCTGCGGCGGCGGGAGTCTTTCTGTACGATCTCCGACACGGTCTGAGCGACGCGCTGCTGGTCGCGTTCCCCGCGCTCTCGACGATGGCAACCGTGTTCGTCCTTCTGGCACCGACCTGCCCCCGGCTGCTGTGGGCGCTCGCCCTCGCCTGTCCGCCTCTCGTCTTGATCCTTTCGATCCTGGGGGCGTCCGATGGTTGACGGAACGTTGTCGCGCCGAGTCGACCGGCCGCTGGTCGTCGTGGCGTCCCTCTTCGGCACGTTGCCGATGGCGGTCCTTGCGTCCGCCTCCGTCGCACGGCTCTTGCCGTTGTCTCAGGAGGCCCGCCTCGCCGTCTGTTTGACGCTGGTGGTTCCTTGCTGGGTCGCCGCGATGTGTTCCGTTTTTCTGGTGAAGAGTGCGCCGCGCGCCTGGGGTCTCTGCTTTTCGGTCTCGGCGATCCTCGCTGCCATCGCCTACGGATTGCCCCGATGAAGCACGGGTTCTAGGGCGCGGCGGCTGCCTTGCGGGTGACGAGCCAGCGCTAGAGCGCATCGAGTGATCCGCCGCGAAGGAACGGAGCTCTAGCCACCCGCGAAGCGGGTGAGGGGGAGCACCGGCATACCTGCCGGTGCGGGGGCGGGAACGCCCCCAGAAACAGAGCTAGAGCTGCGCTGCGAAGCAGCGCGCGT
>Ga0315912_10000379_pt1 | contig 87648 bp, 56 predicted proteins | sample VfabasoilMG_FD_204469 | JGI IMG/M metagenome (GOLD analysis project Ga0315912, IMG submission 204469) | Garden soil microbial communities collected in Santa Monica, California, United States - V. faba soil | ecosystem: Environmental > Terrestrial > Soil > Garden | place: USA: California... | reverse complement strand
TGACGGAATGGCAGCGGCGCAGCCGCTGACACGTCCGGCAGCCTGCCAGAAAGGCCTGCCGAAGCCCTGTCTGAGCACGGGATCCTCCCCCCTTCACTCCCAAGGGCGCACACCGACGCAGACTCCAACCGGCGCGAACCGGCGCCAACCGGCGCGAACCGGCGTCACTGCCGCGCGCTCAGACCTCTTCGAGATCCGGCACGACCGTCGGCTCCGCCGTCCGCGCGCGCGTGACGAAGCTGCCGATGACGTTGGCGCCCGCCGCTTCGAGGATGGCCAGCGCCTCGTCGGCGTTGCGCCGCATCGTCTGGCCGATGGCCACGACGAGGATGACGCCGTCCATGGCCTTGCTGAGTTCGCTCGCATCGCCGAACAGGCCGCAGGGCGGCGTGTCGACGAGGATGTAGTTGAACTGCTGCTTGAGGTAGCCGACGAAGTCCGGCACGTACTCCGAGGCCGTGACCTCGCTCGGTTTGTTCGTCGGGCGGCCGGCCGTGATGATCGACAGGTTGGGCGAGCTGCCGGGCTGCAGCACCTTGCGCGGATTCAGGCGGTCGAGCAGCACGTCGGTCACGCCGGGCCCGGGCGGCAGGCCGAAGAACTCGTGCATCTTGGGCTGCCGCAGGTCCATGTCGATCAGGCACACCTTGATGTGGCTGAACTCGGCCAGGCTCAGGGCGATGTTCGCGACGGTGGTCGACTTACCCTCGTCGGGCGAGGTCGAGGTGAAGAGCAGCGCGCGCGGCTGGTCGCCCGGGTTGAGAGCGCGCAGGTTCGTCCGGAAGCTCCTGTACTGCTCGGACGGGTAGCTGCGCGGCTCTTGGTAGACGACGAGCTTGGGGTCGAGGGAGGGGTCCATGAGCACGACGAGATCGGGCTCGTCGTCCTGGGCGGGGTCGGTGGGAGCGGGATTCTCCCCCCTCAGCCAGCGGAACGGCAAGGACATGGCGCTCGTCTCCAGGGCGATCGGCGGCGGCTGGCCGCGCGGCGCACTGCCGCGGGCTGACGACCGTCGCCTTCATCGACCGATGGCGAGCGCAGCCTGACCTCGTGGCTGCGACGGAGAGGGCCGGTGCAACAGGAGCCCCCGTCGCGTGTTGCGCCGCGGCCCCCTGTCGCGGGCCACGCGGCGGGATCCGGGCGGGGAGCGTCGCGGAGAGCACGGCCACTCCCGGCCGGATTCGGCCCTGCTTGGCTCAAGGCAGCCCGGCCCATGAGCCGATCGAGGAGGCTGGACCACCCCGGCCCACCCGCCCCGGAGCGCACGCCCCGCCATGACGATGCAGCTGGCCCGCAACCTCTTCCACCTCATGCGTGGCGCCTCGCGGCGCACGACGCTCGAGGGCCTGAAGAAGCGCGGCCACCGCAACGTGGCGGTGCTCGACTTCCGCGACGTGCAGGCGCTCATCAGCCGCTCGATCGAGAACACGCTGCAGCGCCGCGGGCTGAAGCTGGACGACTCCAAGCTGCAGGACGAGGTGCGCCACGAGTTCCTCTCGCTCATGCGCGAGCGCGACGCCCTGCAGAGCACCGTCGACGCGCTGCTGCGCGAGAAGAACGAGCTGGGCATCAACCGCGCGCAGCTCGAGCAGGAGATCACGCGCACCACGGCCGAGTACGAACAGATCCAGCACCAGCCGGCCGTCGAGGAAGTGCCCGAGCTGAAGCAGCTCATGGACAAGCTCGAGGCCAGCCTGCGCACCACGCTGGGCGGCGCGGGCGTCGATGCCGGCACGATCGACCGCACGGTCGGTCTCGTGTCGCAGGCCTTCAGCGAACACCAGGAGCTGGTCAACACGCGCGTCCGCGAGGCCCAGGACGGCCGCCTCGACCAGCTGCAGCGCCGCATCGGAAAGCTCAAGCGCAAGCTCGAGGAGACCGAGGAGATGCTCGCTCGTGCCCGCGCTGCGGGCGCCGCGCTGAGCATCGAAGGCGAACCGATCGTCGCCGGCGTCAAGGGCGACGACCCGAATGCGAAGACCAAGCGGGAACTGCTCGGCGAGATCTTCCGGCTCAACGTCGAGCTGCGACAGATGCTGAACAGGAACTGACACCACACCACACAGGGGCTGCACGTCATGGCGATCATCAGCGGAAGGAAACAGGGCACGTTCGAGGACGAGGGCAAGAGCAAGGCGAGCATCCGCTCGCTCGGCGAGGTGCGCGGCGACAGCGCGTCCGCCGGCTCCTCCGGCACCGAGCGCATGGCCCAGGGCGAGAAGGACGACCGCAAGAGCCAGGAACAGGCCATCGTGTACATCGGCATGGACCTGGGCACCTCGCGCACCGCGATCGCCTGCAGCAACGGCGTGCGCGACTCGTTCCCGTCGCTCGTCGGCTACCCCAAGGACCTCGTGTCCCGCAAGCTGCTCGGCCGCGACGTGCTGCACGGCAAGGACGTGATCAAGCACCGCCTGTCGCTCAAGGTCTACCGCCCGCTCGAGCTGGGCGTGATCAAGGGCAGCAACGGCACCGACGGCGTCGGCAAGGAGGAGGCCGAGGCCAACATGGCGGCCGCGCGTGAGCTGGTGAAGCACGCCATCCGCTGCGCCCGCGCCCCCGCGGATGCGCTCGTGTTCTGCACCATCGGCGCCCCGGCCGAGGCCTCGATCACCAACCGCCACGCCATCCTCGAGGCGGCCAAGGAGGTCATCGACTCGGTCATGCTGTGCTCCGAGCCGTTCTCGGTGGCCTACGGCATGGACGTGCTGTCCGACGCGCTCGTGATCGACATCGGCGCCGGCACGACCGACCTCTGCCGCATGCACGGCACGCTGCCCGAGGCCGAGGACCAGATCACCATCAACCAGGCCGGCGACGCGATCGACGACCTGCTCTGCGAGCTGATCAAGAAGCGCTACCCGCAGGTCTCGTTCAGCCGCCAGATGGCGATCGACGCCAAGGAGAAGTACTCCACCGTGCGTCCGACCGGCGAGCCGATCATCGTGCACTGGCCGGTGAACGGAAAGCCGACGCCGATCGACATCACCAAGGAGATGCGCGAGGCGTGCTTCAGCCTGGTGCCGCCGATCGTCGAGGCGCTCGGCCGGCTCGTGGCGAGCTTCGACCCCGAGTTCCAGGAAGTGCTGCGCAACAACGTCCTGCTCGGCGGTGGCGGCAGCCAGATCCGCGGCCTCGCCGACTCGATCTCCGAGTACATGGAAGAGCACCTCGGCGGCGGCAGCGTGCGCCCGGTCGAGGAGCCGATCTACGGCGGCGCCAACGGCGCGCTGGCGATCTCCAAGGACATGCCGGCCGAGTACTGGAACCAGCTCAACGGCTGATCGGCCGCCGAGCCCGACGGCGCGAGCCGCCCCCTCGCCTCCCGTCCACGACGACCCCGTCCCGGCTGCGTCCGGGGCGGGGTCGTCGGCTGCTATCATCGGCGCTCCGTGAACGCACTCCGCTACCTGCCGTTCCTCAAGCGTGGACTCGTGCGTCGCGGCCCCCCGCTGCACCTCACGCTGTTCGTGACGGGGACCTGCAACGCCCGCTGCCGGCACTGCTTCCACTGGAAGGAGGTGGCCGCCGGCGTGCAGGGCCCGGGCGTGGAGGACGTGCGCCGGCTGGCCGACAGCGCCGCGCGCCTGGGGCCCCTGCTGTGGGTGAGCTTCGGCGGCGGCGAGCCCTTCCTGCGCCGCGACCTGCCCGAGCTGGCCGCCGCCTTCGGGCGCCACGGCCTGCGGCACCTCGCCATCCCCACCAACGGCCTGGTCGAGAAGCAGCAGCACGAACTCGCCGAACGCATCGTGCGCGAGAACCCGCGCACCTATCTCTCGGTGGCGGTCTCCTTCGACGGGCCGCCGGACGTGCACGACAGCATCCGGCAGGTGCCGGGCGGCCATGCGCGCTCGATGGCCTCGGTGCGCGAGTACAAGCGCCAGGCGGCCGCCCACGGCAACATGGGCGTGGGGATCATCGTCACGGTGACCTCCGAGAACCAGCTCGTGCTCGCCGAACACCTCGAGGAACTGGTGCGCGAGCTGCAGCCCGACAACGTGACGATCAACCTGGCGCGCGGCACGGCCATGGAGACCCACCTGCTCGACGTGGACATCGCGCGCTACCTGGAGGTCGTCGCCGCCAAGCAGCGCCTGATGGACGCTGGGCTACTGCCCTACTACCGCTTCCCGCTGGCCGGGCTCGCCGCGGCGCGCGACCGGCTCATGTACGAGCACGTCGCCGCCGTGGCGCGCGGACAGCCGCGCGTGCACCTGCCGTGCACGGCGGGCAGCCTCTCGGCCGTTGTCTTCGAGGACGGCGAGGTGCACCCCTGCGAGATCCTCGGGCGCTCGATCGGCAGGCTCGGCGACCATGCCTGGGACCTCGGCGCGCTCTGGAACGCGCCGGCCGCGGTGGCGCTGCGCCGGGAGATCCGCGACACGCGCTGCAAGTGCACCTGGGAGTGCGCGCAGGCCGACAACGTCCTCTTCCATCCGCCCCGCTGGCCGGCGCTGCTGCTGCGCACGCTCCACCTGCGCCGCGGCGTCCGCACGCCCGACCCGGCGCGACTGCCCTGACCCCGGTGCGCCCGCCATGAATCCGCGCAGCATCCCCCGCCCCACCCTCGGCGTGCTCATCCCCTGCCGCAACGAGGCCGCCGTCATCGCTCGCAAGCTCCGCAACCTGGCCCTGCTGCAGTGGCCCGAGACCGACGGCGGCAGCCACCGCATCGTGGTCGTGGACGACGGCTCGGAAGACGGCACGGCCGGCCTCGCCGGCGCGCTCGCGGGGCAGCTCTTCCCGCCGCAGCGCGCGGCGCGCTTCGGGCCCAGCGTCGAGCTGGTGCTCAACGACCGCCGGCCGGGCAAGTCGGGCGCCGTGGCGCGCGGCATCGCGGCCCTCGAGTGCCACGTCGACCTCATCGTGCTCACCGACGCCGACGTGCTGTTGCGCCCCCATGCGCTCGTGGCGCTGGCGCAGGCCTTCGGCGCCGAGCCCGATCTCGGCATGGCCTGCGGCAGCCAGGAGTTCGTGGCCGCGGTGGCCGACGACGGCACGCCGAGCGGGCCCTCGGGCGACCATCCGCGGCGGGCCGACGGCCTCTTCGATCGTTTCACCGCGCTCGTGCGCGCCTTCGAGTCGCGCTCGGGCCGCCTCTTCAGCGTGCACGGCCAGCTGCTGGCCTGGCGCTCGGGGCTCGGCATCGAACCCGGCGCGGGCATCGCCGCCGACGACCTCGACCTCATGATCCAGGTGCGGGCGCGCGGCCTCGCCGTGCGCAAGCTCGAGCGCGCGCGCTTCCTCGAGGTGAAGACTCCGGCCGGTCCGGCGCGAGAACAGCAGGCGCTGCGTCGCGCGCGCGCCTACGTGCAGATCGCACCGCGGTGCAAGCTGCCGGTGTCCGTGCCGATCGCCGACCGCCTGCAGTTCCTGGCCTACCGCTGGCTGCCCATCGCCTCGCCCTGGCTGGCCATCCTCGGCCTCGGGCTCGTCGTCGGCCTGGCGCTCTCGGCGCTGCCGTCCCTGGCGAGCTTCGTCGTGCTGGCCGCCCTGGCGGCCTCCAGCCTGCTGCCTGTCGTCCGTCGGCTCGCGCGCCTGCTCGAGGTCATCGCGCGCGCCACGCTGGTCGAGTCCCGCAAGAGCCTCGGCGACCGCTGGGAGATGGACCGCACGGCCGGCGGGGCAAGCTAGTCCGGCGCTTCCGGCGCACGGCATGCGACGCCACGCTGGCGGTTCCGGGCGACCATGCTGCAGACGCCCAGGTGAAGATCAGCGGGGGCCAACCTCTGTTGCGAGTGGACCATGGCCCTGCCGGCGGCGAAGGCCGAGCGAGACTTCGGGATCCTGGTCCGATGGTCCCGACGATCTCCGACCCACGCTCAGGGGTCGAAGTCGAAGAACTGCATCCGCACGAGTCCGCCGCGACCATCGGCGACGAGGACGGCCGAGCCTTCCGGGTGGCCTGGGCCCGCCGGCACATCGAGGAAGGCGTTGGCGTTGAACGGCGTGCGCCAGACGTTGACGAAGCCGCTGCTCAGGTCGTCCGGGAGGATCCCGATGCCATCGTGCAGCAGCGAAACGTAGATGAAGCCCTCCGCTGCCGGCCAGACCTGGAGCGAGTTGAGCCGTGGCGTGTGGGGTGTGGTCCGATCCGGGAACACGAATTCGCCGGCAGCCACCGGAGCGAGGGGCAGCGCCGGCGCTGAGGCGTCAAGCTGCGCCCCGATCATTCGGAGGGCGTGGTAGCATCCGCGCTTAGCTGGCCGTGGCAGCCGGCCACGCCGCAGTCGGCCCCGGGGAGCCGGCGAGGGTCTGGAGGAACGACACGTGACGATGCTGCGCAGATGGATCGCCATCGGGGTGTGCATGAGCCTGGGCCTGGGCTCCAGGGCAGCAGCTCAGGACCAAGCGCCGACTTCCCGCATGCTCCTCGTGCCGGACGTGCGGCCGGGCCCGCGACACGGCTTCGTGATGAACAGTGGAATGTGGCAGAGCCCGGCGCGCTTCCTGGTGCGGCGTGGAGCGGCGACGCTCTTCGTCACGGACGACGGCTGCTGGATTCGTGTCGTCCGGCGCGGCGCGTCCGGGACGGACGAGCCACTGCGGGAACGGGGAGCCATCGTGGGTGTCGTCGACTACCGCATCGCCCCGGCCGGAGGGGGCGTTGTCGGCATCGAGGCACTCGACGAGCTGCCGGGCAGGAACAACTTCTTCGTCGGCGACGAGAACCGCTGGCGGACGGGCGTGCCCTCGTACGGCCGGCTGCGCCTTGCAGGCGCCGGCTGGACGGCCGAGATCGTGGACGGCGAAGAGGGCCTCGCCCTGAAAGTCGCGGAGGGCAGTCGAGTCTTCGACACTCCCTTCACCTGCGAGCGCTGGGAGGCCGGCGGCAGCCGGCCGATCACCCTGCAGGACATGGTGCGCGAGATCTGCGGGATGGTCAGGAATGCCCCGGTTTCGGCCGCCACGATGAGCCCGACGGTGAGCACTGCCTCCGAGGGCTCTTCGCTGGCCGGCACGGCGGCACTTGGCGTGGAACTCGACTACTCCTCGTTCCTGGGCGGCTCGGGTGTCGAGGAATCGTACGGAGTCTGTGCGGATGGGCCCCTACTCATCGCGGTCGGATCGGCTTGGACACCAGACTTTCCCTGGACACCCGGGGCCATGGACGTCGAAGGCGTATTCGAAGAGGCCTTCATTACCAAGTTTTCGGCCGACGGAAGCGCCTTTGTCTTCTCGACCTACCTCGGGGGTCCTTCGTCCGACACGGCCTTCGAGGTCGCCGTGGGTCCCGACCACAGCATCTACGTTGCCGGCTACTTCAACGGGCCGTCGTTTCCCACTACGCCCGGAGCCTTCGACCAGACCCAGAACGGCGGCATCTTCGACGGCTTCCTCGCGCGGCTCAGCCCCGAGGGGGACCAACTCATCTACGCCACCATTCTCGGGGGGAGCGACGACGACTTCTTGAGAGACATGCAGCTCGATGCCGAGGGCAATGCGTACGCCGGAGGCTACACCCGGTCTCCGGACTTCCCGACGACGCCCGGCTGCTACCAGTCGAGCCTGATGAGTCTGGCAGGAGAGAACACCTTCATCGCCAAGGTCGATCCGAGCGGCTCCTCCTTGGTGTACTCGACCTACTTTGGCGGATCGTCCAAGGCGGATACATGGGGTATCACCGTGGACGCGACGGGTGCGGTCTACGTCACGGGCCGTGTGTCGACAAGCACCGCCGGTGCGGTCTTCCCATCCACTCCTGGCGCCTACGACGTCACCCCCAATGGCAACTGGGACGTCTTCGTCGCCAAGTTCCTCCCTGACGGCAGCAACGTCGTCTACGCCACGGTCATCGGTGCCAACCTCGAGGATGATGGCCGCGCCATTGCCGTGGATGCCGCCGGCGCCGCCTACGTCACCGGCTGGACCTACTCCACCGGCTTCCCCACGACGCCGGGCGCCCATCACTCGGGACCCGGCGGCGAGGATGCCTTCGTCTGCAAGCTCGACCCCACCGGATCGATGCTGGAGTACTCGGCGCGCATCGGGGGCTCGGGCCTGGATCGCGGCTACGACATCGCCGTATCCGCCACGGGCGAGGCGTGGATCACCGGCCAGACGGTCTCATCGGGCTTCCCGGTGACGCCCGACGCCATCCAATCCACCTTCGACTCCGGGGATGCCTTCGTCCTCGGCCTCAGCGCCGATGGATCGGACCTGCTCTACAGCAGCTTCCTGGGCGGCGCCGAGGGGAATCAGGAACTCGGCCTCTCCATCGACATCGACCCGGCCGGCGGGGTGTGCCTCGCGGGGACGACGACTAGCAACGACTTCCCGCTCACGCCGCTGGCGGCCGATCCCACCTTCTCTGGCTTCGACGAGGCCTTCGTAGCGCGCTTCCGGGCGCTGTGGCCGGATCTCAGCGGCGCTTCGCCGGGCATCGCGGGCCCGCCGCAGCTCGCCGGCCGCGGGGCGCTGCTCGCAGGCTGGCCCACGGCGATCGCGCTCAGCGATGCGCCCGCCGACACGCTCTACCTGGCCTGGCTGTCGTTCGCGCCCCAGCCCTGGCAGGTCCTCGGCGGCACGCTCCACGCCTACCCCTTCCAGGTGCAGCTCCTGCTCACCACCGACGCTTCCGGCAGCAGCCTGCTGCAGTTCCCCTGGCCGGCCGGCATCGGGCCGGGCATCACGTTCACTCTGCAGGACATCGTGCTCGACCCCTCGGTGCCCGGGCAGCTCACGCTGAGCAACGCGGTGACGGCCATGACGCCGTGAGAGGGTGGCCACCGACCGGGCCCTTGCTTCGAGGCCGTTCGGCCGACGCTGCGCCGTCTCAGGGTGCGCGCGCGAAGCGCGCGACGAGCTTGCGCTGGGCGTCCATGCTCACGGCGAGTTCGGGCTCGCTGCCCTGGAGCGAGCCCTTCCAGCCGACGAACACGAAGCCCGCGGCGGGCACGGCCGTGAGCGTCAGCTCGCTGCCGGGGAACACGAACTCGTTGCTCTTGCTCGTGCACAGCGTGCCCGTGGGCGCGACGCTCACCGTGCCCGAGCCGGCCGGCGTCACGGCCAGTGACAGCCGCGCGCCCTTGAGGCGGAAGGCCGAGACGCTCGAGAGCGCGCCATCACTGCCGAGCGGCGCGGACGAGGCGATGTGCACGAGGCCGCGCGCATCCACGCCCACGCTGGGGTGGAAGCCGACGCGCTTCCCGCTGACGAGCGACGGCGTCCAGGCGCCGCCCTCGAGGCGCGCCGCGAACAGCGCCTCGGTCCAGCCGGCGCCCTTCCACAGGTAGACGCCGTGCACGAGCTGCAGGCCCCCTGCCGGGTGTGCGACGAGCGCCGGGTACTCGCCGATGGCCCCGAAGCCCGGCGGGACCGGCTCGCCGTACACCTCCAAGGCCGAGACGAGCGTCTCCTCCTCCCAGTCCTCGCGCGCCTTCCAGGTGTGTCGCAACTCCGTGCCGGCCTGGTAGACGACGTGCAGCACGCCGTCGGCGTCGAAGGCGGCCGTGGCCGCCGTGCCGTCGGCGATCTCGTCCACCGTCCACGCGCCCCGGTCGCGCGTGGCCAGGCACAGCAGCGGACCCTCGCTGAAGGTGGCGTAGACCTTGCCGTCGCGCAGCAGCAGCGAACTCCCTCCGAACCAGCTGCCGTTGAACCAGAAGGTCTCCGTTTCCCAGCCCGAGAGCGACTGCCGCGTGTAGCGCAGCGCCCCGCTGATGCCGTCGATGTGCAGGATGTGCGCCCGACCCGCCTCGTCCAGCACGAGGCTGTTGGAGAGGCCGCCGGCGCCGAGCGGCTCGGTCTCCCAGCTGCCGCCCGTGCGCCGTGCGTACTGCAGGCTCGGGCCGTCGAGCGCGTAGGCCACGTGCAGCTCGCCCGCGGCATCGATCGCCAGCGCGTTGTCGTAGGCCACGGCGCCGGTGGCGATGGGCTCCGAACGCCACTTCGCGCCCTCGGCCCAGGCGTGCGTCAGCACCCGGCCTTCGGGCGTCTCACGCGCGAAGACCACGTGCGGGTCGCCCGCCGCGTCCACGACGAGCGCACTCGAGTCGCCCCCGGTGCCGAGGCGCTTCTTCTTCCACTTGAGTGCGACGGGCGGCGCACTCACCACGAGCGGCTCGGCCGTCGCCGGCACGTCCGCCGTGGCGGGAGACACGGCCGTGGCGGGCACTTCGGCCGCGGCGGCAGCGTCGGCCGAGACGGGCGCCCCGTCGCGCAGCGCGACCACGGCCGAGTCGTGTCCCACGAGCAGGCCCTCGGGGAGCGCCACAGCACGCGCCTGGCCCAGGCCCGTGGTTGTCAGCGCGAGGGTGGCCAGCCACGACCCGAGCTGTGCTGCGGCCCACCTGCTCATCCGGCGCTCTCCGACGGCCTGTCTGCCCCGCCGGCGGCGAGACGAACGGAACGGGGCCATCCTAACAGCGGTCCCGCGCAGCGGCCGGACGGACGAGCCGCCTGCGGGCAGGGCGCGCCCATCGGCGGACGCGCGACGACTGCGGCCGCGCGCCGGTCGGGCCGCGCCCGATGCGCTGCTAGCGCACGTCGACGACCTCTTCGTTCGGGCGGCCGGCGAGGTCCTTCAGGCAGGCCTCGGCCGCCGCCGCCGCGCTGCGCATCTCCTCCACGCCGCCGCTCAGGTAGAGGCGGCCGTACGCGCCGAACGAGATGACCTCGAGCAGTCGCACCGGGCTGGCCTTCTCGGCCTCGTTGGCCGCCAGGATCGCGTAGCCCGCCGGGTGCGTCTCCAGGATGTACAGCGCCTGGCCCTTGAGGATCTGGTCCCCGTGCCGGAAGCGGTTGATGAGCATGGTGTGGTGCGCGTCGGTGCCCGTGATGATCTCGCTCGTCACCACGCGCGGCGCCAGGCGATCGTGCTCCTGCTTGCCGAGGTAGGCCAGCACGGCCTCGCCCGCCGCGCGCACCTCCGACTGGTCGAAGCTGTGCAGCTCGAGGATGCCGAAGGCGCGCTCCACGATCTGCATGCCGGGCGCCACGCGGGCGGCCTTCAGCGCCACGTCGGTGAGTCGGTTGATGGCGATGCCGGGCTGCACCTCGATGAAGAGCGCGGCCTGCTCCTCGATCGGCAGGTAGCCCTGGCTGACGGTGGCCAGGAAGGACGCGAGCTGGGGCTGCAGCACGTCGAGGTAGACGTAGGTGCGCAGCGAGATGGGGCGCGTCTCGGACAAGGGCCGGCTCCAGGCGTGACGAGGCTGTTCCATCGTAGCAAGCGGGCTATCATGCCCGCCCATGACACACACCCTGCGCGCCGTCGGCCTGCTCTCCTGCCTCACCCTGCTCTGCTCCTGCGAGGGCTCGACCTCGGGGGGCGAGACACCGCCCGCCGCCGGAGCGACGACCGGCTCCACGAGCGCACCGGTCGCCACGGGCGTGATCCGCGGCGTGATCGAGCTCGATCCGGCGCGCGCGGTGACGCTGGCCGACTACCGCTGCATCTTCCTGATCGGCTGGCGCGGCGAGCGGAAGGGCACCGCACAGCTGGTGCGCAAGCTGCCGGCGGCCACGCTGCCGGTGAAGTTCGAGCTCGACGCGCGCGACCTCATGGGCCCGGGCACGCTCTCGGGCGAATGGACTCTGGCGGCGCGTCTCGACGCCGACGGCGACGCCGCGCCCGCGCGCGGCGACCTCGAGGGCGTGTTCACCGGCGCCACGGCCGACGGCCCCACCGCGCGCCTCGTCCTGGCGCGCACCCTCACGGCCGAGGACGAACGCAGCCTGCAGATCGACGGCGCGGGCCATGGCGCCGACCCGGGCTTCGGGCAGGGCCTCGGCCTGGGCGGCGGGAGCGGTGCCTTGCCGGCCGGACATCCCCCGCTCAACCAGCCGGCGCTGCCCGCGGGTCACCCGCCCACCGGCGGGCAGGCCGCTGCGGGCGCCGCGGCGCCGACGGCCGGCGCCTCGACGACCGCTGCTGACGGCAAGCCGAAAGCCGCCGTCCCCGGCGACCCGCGCATCCGCGGCACGCTGCGCCTCGCCGACGAATTCGCCGCGCTCGACGGCACGCGCACGCTCTTCGTGATGCTCAAGGACAGCACGGCCGACCGCGGCATGCCGCGCGCCGTGCTGAAGGTCGAGCAGCCGCGCTTCCCGCTGGCCTTCGACATCGGCATCGAGCACGTGCCGCTGCAGGTGGAGAACAAGGCCGACCTGCTGACCGGCCAGCTCTACCTCACCGCCCGCCTCGACGGCGACGGCTCGATCATGAAGTCGGCCGGTGACATCGAGCTGGCCGCGCCGCTGCCGGTGACCGCCGACGGCGCCGCCGTGCTCGTCGTGCTCGACACGGAGCGCAAGCCATGACCTGGTCGTACGACACGCGGAGGAAGCCGTGAACCTCGAGATGGCAGCCGCCCACCGGGCGGCCTTCCTGGCGGCCATGGAGGGCGGCATCGCCGTGGTGCGCACGCACCGCGAGACCACCCGCAGCCGCGACACCCACTACAAGTTCCGGCCCGACTCCGACTTCTGGTACCTGACGGCCTTCCCCGAGCCGGACGCCATCGCGGTCTTCGCCCCGCAGCGCGACGAGGGACGCTTCATCCTGTTCGTGCGCCCGCGCGACAAGGAGATGGAGATCTGGAACGGGCGCCGCGCCGGGGTCGACGGTGCGCGCGAGGTCTACGGCGCCGACCAGGCCTTCCCGATCGAGGAGTTCGAGACCAGGCTGCCCGAGCTGCTCAAGGGCCAGGAGCGGCTGTACTACCGCACGGGGCTCGATGCCGAGGCAGACCGGCGCATGCTCGCGCGGCTGGCCGAGATGAACACCAAGACGCGCGACGGCGCCTTCGCTCCGGCCACGCTCATCGACCCCTCGCTCATCCTGCACGAGATGCGGCTGCACAAGTCGGAGGCCGAGCTGGGCATGCTGCGGCGCGCCGCGGCCATCACCGAGCGCGCGCACCGCGCGGCCATGAAGGCGCTCGACGCCGGCGTCGGCGAGTGGAGCATCGAGGCGCTCGTGGACGGCACCTTCCGCGGCGAGGGCGGCTGGGGCCCCGGCTACACCACCATCTGCGCCGGCGGCGCCAACGCCTGCGTGCTGCACTACACCACCAACGACCGCAAGGTGGCCCAGGGCGAGCTGCTGCTGCTCGACGCCGGCTGCGAGTACGGCGGGTACACCGCCGACGTGACGCGCGCCTTCCCGGCCAGCGGGCGCTTCACGCCGCCGCAGAAGGCGCTGTACGAGGTGGTGCTCGCCGCGCAGCTCGCCGGCTGCGCGCAGGCCAGGCCCGGCAACACCTTCGCCTCCGTGCACGAGGTGACCACGCGCCAGCTCGTCGAGGGCCTCAAGTCCCTCGGCCTGCTGCCCGCCAAGGAGAGCGTCGACGAGGCGCTGCAGAGCCAGAGCTACCGCCGCTACTACATGCACCGCACGAGCCACTGGCTCGGCCTCGACGTGCACGACGTGGGCAGCTACCACGGGGCGCTCAACGGCAGCAAGGAGCGGCCCTCGCGCCAGCTCGAGCCCGGCATGGTGCTCACCGTCGAGCCCGGCCTCTACGTGGCGCCCGACGACGAGCAGGCGCCGGTCGAGTTCCGCGGCCTCGGCATCCGCATCGAGGACGACGTGGCCATCACGGCCAACGGCCACGAGAACCTCACCGGCTCGATCCCGAAGACGGTCGCCGAGGTCGAGGCCGCGTGCTGACGCCGGGCGGCAAGGTGCCGGGTGGCGCATCGGGCGGCAAGGCGCCGGGCGGCGCGTCGGGCGGCAAGGCGCCGGGCGGCGCGTCGGGCGGCAAGGCGCCGGGCGGCGCGTCGGGCCCGGCAGGCGCGGCGGGTGCGCCGCCCACCGCCGACCCGCTGCTGGCCTGGCGGGCCGAGTTCCCGATCCTCGAGCGCACGACCTATCTCATCAGCCACTCGCTCGGCGCCATGCCGCGGCGCGTCTTCGCGCGGCTGCAGGAGTACGCCGAGCTGTGGGCCAGCCGCGGCATCCGCGCCTGGGCCGAGGGCTGGTGGAGTTCGCCGGTGGAGACCGGCAACCTGGTCGGCAAGCTCTTCGGCGCGCCGCCCGGCACGGTGGTCATGCACCAGAACGTGTCGGTCATCCAGGGCCTCGTCGCCTCCTGCTTCGACTTCACGCCGCCGCGCCGCCGCGTCGTCTACACGTCGATGAACTTCCCGTCGGTGATGTACGTCTGGGAGGCGCAGCGCCGGCGCGGGGCCGAGGTGGTCGTGGTGCCGAGCCGCGACGGCATCGGCGTCGCGACCGAAGACCTGCTGGCCGCCATCGACGAGCGCACGCTGCTCGTGCCCATCAGCCACGTGCTGTTCCAGACGAGCTTCCGGCAGGACCTGGCCGCCATCGTGGAGCGCGCGCACGAGGTCGGCGCGCTGGTCCTGGCCGACTGCTACCAGTCGACCGGCACCGTGCCCTTCGACGTGGGCGCGCTGGGCATCGACATGGTCTGCGGCGGCTCGGTGAAGTGGCTGTGCGGCGGCCCGGGCGCCGGATACCTCTATGTGCGCCCCGACCTGCGCGAGCGCCTCGAGCCCGGCCTCACCGGCTGGATGGCGCACGAGCACCCCTTCGCCTTCGAGCCCGGGCCGCAGAAGTACGCGCACGACGCCACGCGCCTGTTGCACGGCTCGCCCGCGGTGCCGGCGCTCTACGCGGCGCGCTCGGGCTACGAGATCATCGGCGAGGTCGGCGTGCGACAGATCCGCGCCAAGAGCCTGCGGCAGACGACCCGCTTCCTGGAGCGCGCGGCCGAGCGCGGCTACCGCTCGCGCACCCCGCCAGACCCCGAGCGCCGCGGCGGCACGGTGACGCTCATGGTCGAGCACGCGCCGGCCGTCGTCGCCGCGCTCGCCGCGCGCGAGATCCTGGTCGACTGCCGGCCCGACGTGGGCCTGCGCATCTCGCCGCATTTCTACACCAGCGACGACGAGCTCGACCACTGCCTCGACAGCGTGGACGAGATCCTGGCCAAGGGGCTGTGGAAGCAGTACGACAAGGGAGGGGCGGCGTACTGAGGGGGTGAGCACCCGCGCAGCGCGAGGCGTCGTCGCCGCGGCGCTGCCCCGGCGGCTCCCGGGTATCGCCCGGCCCGCCGCCTCCTGTACGCTGCCCGCCGCTCCGCACCGAGCCCAGGACCGCCTCCGTGACAGCTTCCGGCCCCGCACGGCCCCTCACCTACTCCGAGTACCTCAAGGTGCCGGAGCTGCTCAGCCACCAGCACTGCCTCACCGTGCCGGAGGCACACGACGAGCTGCAGTTCATCGTCGTGCACCAGGTCTACGAGCTGTGGTTCAAGCTCGTGCGGCACGAGATCGACGAGATCCAGCGCCTGCTGCGCGCAGGCGGCGAGCCGGCGCTGCGCAACGTCGTGCGCCTGTGCCGGCGCATCGAGTCCATCCTCAAGGTGCTGGTGCAGCAGATCCACGTGCTGGAGACGATGCGGCCGGCCGACTTCCTGGCCTTCCGCGCGCACCTCAACCCGGCCAGCGGCTTCCAGAGCGTGCAGTTCCGCGAGGTGGAGTGCGCCCTCGGCCTGAAGGACGAGACGCTCGCCAGCTACACGCGCGGCGACCCGCGGCACTCCGAGCTCATGCGGCGCCTGGCCGCCGAGAGCATCTCAGACCAGCTCTACGCCCTGCTCGCCGCACAGGGCCACGCCGTCGTCAAGCCGGGGCCGCAGCGCAGCGCCGCCGAGGAGCGCGGCACGCTCGCCGCCCTGAAGCGCATCTACGCCGCCCCCGAGGCGCACGAGCTGACCTACACCCTGTGCGAGGCGCTCGTCGACCTGGACGAGCAGCTCATCCTGTGGCGCCGCCACCACATCATGATGGTCGAGCGCCAGATCGGCGACAAACCCGGCACCGGCAAGGGCACCACCGGCGACCTCGACGGCATCCGCTACCTGGCCACCACGCTCAGCCGGCGCGTGTTCCCCGACCTGTGGACGGTGCGCACCCTGCTGCCGGACTGAGGCGGCGGGCAACCGCACTCGCCAGCGAGGTCCAGTCTCCCCGATCAGTGTGGGGCTCTCACGGCCTGAAGCCGATACGCTTGTTGCTGGAGGGTGCCGGCTCCATCAACCTGCGGATGGCATCGAAGACGACCTTGAACTGTCGGTCGTATCGCTGTTCCAGGGCATCGAGCTTGCGGGCCAGGTCGCGGTCCGTCGACAGGATGTCACGCAGTCGGACGAACGCGCGCATGATCTCGATGTTGACCCGAACGGCACGCTGGCTTCGCAAGACGCTCGAGAGCATCGCGACACCCTGCTCCGTGAACGCATACGGCAGGTAGCGCGTGCCGCCCCACCGACTTGACGTGCCAACTTGGCACCTCAAGTCGTCGAACTCTCCCCGGTTGAGCTGGAACGTGAAGTCCTGCGGGAAGCGGTCCAGATTTCGTCGCACTTGCCGCTTCAATGCTCTCGTGCCCACTCCATAGAGATCGGCAAGGTCCGCATCGAGCATGACCCGCTGCCCACGGATCACGTGCAGCGATTGCTCGATGTGTCCGACCGCGGGAATGGACTCGCGCTTCTGGGTCACCCACGACCTCGAATCCTGAGCCGGCGGTACTGTCGGCTTCTCGGATCGAAGGGAACCTTCGTTACCCGCGAGTTGGAGCTCGTCGATGAGCCGCACAGGCGCAGCCTTCCCGGACTCGAGCATCCTCCGGTAGGCTGCCCCCCGTGTTCCCCGACCGCTTCAACCTCGCCGACCACCTGCTCGACCACAACCTCGCGGCCGGCCGCGGCGAGAAGGTCGCGCTGCGCTGGCGCGACGAGCAGCACACCTATGCCGGCCTCGTCGCGGCGAGCGACCGGCTCGCGTCGGCGCTCGTCGAGCTGGGGCTGCGCCAGGAAGAGCGCGTGCTGCTCGTGCTCTCCGACCGGCCGGAGTTCAGCCACGCCTGGTTCGCCACGCTGAAGGCCGGCGCGGTCTTCGCCATGGTCAACCCGCTGTGCAGCGAGGAGGACCTCGCGTACTACCTGGAGTACACGCGCGCGCGCATCGCCATCGTGGACGCCGAGCTGGCGCCGCTGCTGGCGCGCCTCGCGCCGAGGAGCCGGCACCTGCACACGGTGATCGTCGCCGGCGGCGCGCGCAGCAGCGAGCGCCCGGAGCTGTGCGACGGCCAGCACGCGCTGCTCGACCTGGTGGCGCAGGCGCCCGGCCGCCGGCCGGGCGTGGACACGCACAAGCACGACATCGCCGGCTGGCTGTTCACCTCGGGCAGCACCGGCCGACCGAAGGCCGCCGTGCACTTCCACGAGGACTTCGCGTTCAACGTGGAGACCTACGCGAAGCAGGTGCTCGGCATCCGCGAGAGCGACGTGACCGCCGGCGTGCCCAAGCTGTTCTTCGGCTACGCCACCGGCACGAACCTCATGTTCCCCTTCGCGGTGGGCGGCAGCACGGTGCTCTTCAGCGAGCGCAGCACGCCCGAGACCCTCTTCGAGATCATCGAGCGCTACCGCCCCACCCTGCTCACGTCGGTGCCGACCATGATCGGCAAGATGCTCGCGCTCGAGGCGCAGGGCGGCGCGCGCGACCTCTCCAGCCTGCGGCTCGTGCTCTCGGCCGGCGAGAAGCTGCCGGAGCCGCTGCAGCAGCAGTGGCTGCAGCGCTGCGGCGTCGAGATCCTGGACGGCATCGGCAGCGCCGAGCTGTTCCACATCTACATCAGCAACCGCCCGGGCGCCGTGCGCCCCGGCAGCCTGGGCCAGGCCGTGCCCGGCTACGACTGCCGCGTGGTGGACGAGACGGGCTTCGAGGTGGCGGCCGGCGAGACCGGCCGGCTGCACGTGCGCGGCGAGTCGGCCGCGCTCTGCTACTGGCAGGCGCACGAGGCCAGCAAGCAGACCTTCCGCGGCGACCTGGTCGTCACGGGCGACCTCTTCCGCATGGACGAGGACGGCTACTTCTTCTACGAGGGCCGCGCCGACGAGCTGCTCAAGGTGGGCGGCAAGTGGGTCGCGCCGCACGAGGTGGAAGAGTGCCTGCTGGCCCACGAGGCCGTCGAGCAGGCCGCCGTCGTCGGCTGGAAGGACAAGGAGGGCCTGGTGAAGCCGCGCGCCTTCGTCGTGGCGGCGGCCGGCCACGCGCCCGGCCCCGAACTCGCCGCGCGCCTGCAGGAATGGGTGCGCAACCGCCTCGACGCGCACAAGTACCCGCGCGTGGTGAGCTTCCTGCCCGACCTGCCGAAGAACGACCGCGGCAAGGTGGACCGCAAGAGCCTCGCCGCCCGGGCCGACTGAGCCGGGGCGCGCGCGTCAGTTCCGCTCGGCCGCCCGCTCGGCGCGCTCCTCGGCCTGCTGGATGGCCTCGGCCGACTCCTCCCACGGGATGTTGTAGGTGTCGAAGAAGCTCACCCCGTCGTCCTCGGCCGGGTCGAAGGTGCCGAGGCCCGCCACGAAGTCGATCACCTGGCCGAAGTTGAAGTAGATGCCGAACTGCACGCCCGGGATGAGCACCTCCGCCCCGAAGCGCCAGTAGTCGAGCGGGTTGAAGGGCTCGTAGGCGTCCGGGCGCGGCTCGGGCCGGCCCTCGATGGAGCTGCCGTCGCCCTTGGGGATGTGCTCCCAGCGCGCGTCGCCGCCCGGCGCGATGCCGAAGTCGGCGAAGGCCGTCGAGTTGACGAGCAGGAAGTAGACCTCGGCGCGCTCGTTCGACCAGCCGCCCGGGTTGGGGCTGCCGTAGCCGCCGTCCACGCCGATGGCGACCAGGTGGATGAAGGCCCAGCCGTTCATCTCCACCGAGCGCCGCCCGTACCACTCGCGGCTGTAGCCGAGGGCCGCCACGCCCGCGCCGGTGCCCAGGAACTGCGTGATCTCGGCCTTGGCGCCGACGCCGATCGCCACGCCGTACTTGACGTCGATGATGTCGGTGAGGTCCATCAGGCGGTCGCCCGCGTAGCGCCCCACCGCGCAGCCCGTCGCCAGGGGGAGCAGCAGGAGCAGCGCGGCGAGCCGTGCCAGGAGGCGCGCACGGCAGCGGGAGGCGAGGAACGTCATCGAAGGTCACCGACGAGAAGGGTGGCTGCCGCCCGCGGGGGAGCGCGGGCCGAGTATCCCGAGGCCAAACCGCAGTCTCAAGCTGCGAACGGGCCCGCCCTTCAGACGAGCCGGCTGCGCGCGCCCTTCCCGGGTGGCGTGCGGCGGCCTCCCCGGCCGAGGCGCGGCGGGCCACGGGGGGCCGAGGCTCGCGACGCACCGGGGGCCGCTCCTGTGGCCGGCGCCGTCCACGGACGACGGGCCGTGGCGACGGCCCGCTATGATGCGCCGTTCCGCCCACGCCCCGTCCGCGACTGGCTCGATGACCGAACTGGCCAAGCTCACGTGGCCCGAGGTGGAGGCGCTGCTGGCGCGGGGCTGCGCGGCGATCCTGCCCGTGGGCGCGACCGAGGCCCACGGGCCGCACCTGCCGCTCGACACCGATGTGACCATCGCGCGCGGCATGGCGCTGCGCGCCGCCGGGCGGCTGGCCGCACGCGGGCAGGCCTGCGTCGTGCTGCCGGCCCTGGGCTACTCGGTGGCCGAGTTCGCGGCCGGCTTCGCGGGCTCGCTCTCGCTGCCCGCCGACCTCGCCCGCCGGCACGTGGCCGGCGTGCTGCTGGCGGCGCACCGCGCCGGCTTCGCGCCGCTGGCGCTGGCCAACGGGCACCTCGAGCCGGCGCACCTGCAATGCCTGCGCGACGCACTGGCCGACGTCGAGCAGCAGGCGGGCGTGCGCGTGGCCCATCCCGACGTGACGCGCCGCGCCCTCGCGCAGCGCCTCACGCCCGAGTTCCAGAGCGGCGCCTGCCACGCCGGCAGCTACGAGTCCTCGCTCGTGATGGCCGACGACCCGCAGGCGGTGCGCGAGAGCCTGCGCCGCAGCCTGCCGCCGGTGGACATCAGCCTCGTGGACGTCATCCGCGCCGGCAAGACGGGCTTCCGCGAGGCCGGCGGCGACCAGGCCTACTTCGGGCGGCCGGCCGAGGCCAGCGCGACCGAGGGCCGACGGACCTTCGAGCTGCTGGCCGAGATGCTCGTCGAGGCCATCGACGCACTGCGCGCGCACTGACCCGCGCCGACCCGTACCGACTCACCCATGCACCGAGGGGACGACGCATGACGCTCATGGAACCGCTGGACGACGTCGAGGCCCGCATCGTGGGCGTGCTGGTGGAGAAGGAACTCACCACGCCCGACGGCTACCCGCTCTCGCTCAACGCGCTCGTCAACGGCTGCAACCAGAAGTCGAACCGCGACCCGCTCACGAGCTACACCGAGCAGACGCTGTCCGAGGCGCTGCTGCGGCTGCGCCTGCACCGCCTGGTGCGCGAGGTGCACACCGCCGGCGCGCGGGTCGTGAAGTACGAGCACCATGCGCGCGAGGTGCTGGAGGTCGACCAGGCGCAGCTCGCGGTGCTCACGGAGCTGCTGCTGCGCGGGCCGCAGACGCCGGGCGAGCTGCGCGGCCGCGTGCAGCGCATGGCGCCCATGGAGAGCCTCGAGCAGCTCGGCCAGGTGATCTCGGCGCTCGAGGCGCGCGGCCTGCTGCGCCACCTGCCGCCGCTCCCGGGCTCGCGCGCCGCGCGCGTCGGACACCGCCTCGGCAAGGACCGGAATGCGCCGTCCCCCGGCGTGGGCGCCTCGACTGCCGAGGCCCGTCCGGCCCCACCGGCCCCGCACTCGCCACCGGCCCCACGCTCGCCATCGGACCCGCACTCGCCACCGGCCCCGTCCGCCGCCCCCATGGCTCCACCCTCCGCATCGGCCCCGCCCGCCGCCGCGCCGAACGCAGGGCTGCGACCGTCGGCGCACGTCGCGGCGCCGGCCCACGCTGCGCTCGAGGTGCGCGTGGCAGCGCTCGAGGCCCAGCTGCGCGCCCTCGCCCAGCGCGTCAGCTCGCTCGAGGAGCAGGACGCCGGCTGAGTGGCCGTTCGCCCGGCGCTCAGCAGTCCACGACCCGGTCGATGGAGAGGAAGAGCAGCCGGCAGCGCACCTGCGCCCTCGGCAGGCCCGTGAGGGCCACGAGCACGTCGCGGTAGGCCTCCATCTGCGGGCGATGGTGCTTGGCGCGCGCCTCCAGCGCGTCCAACGCGGCCGGCTCGCCGCTCGCCCCGGGCGCGTCCGGCGCCAGCGCGTCGGTCTTGTAGTCGATGATCTCGGCCGAGACGCAGCGCTCGCCGTCGCGCACCAGCACCACGCGGTCGAAGGCGCCGCGCATGAGCAGCTCGTCGCGCGCCGCGCCGGCGCCCCCGGCGGCCGTGCCGTGCCCGGCGGGGCGCGCCACCGTCCCGCCCTGGTCGGCGGGCAGCAGCACGGCGAAGCGGCGTTCGCGCCAGACCTCCCGCGCGAGGCCGTCCTGCGGCCGACTCAGCAGCTGGCGCGTGACCGGGCGTTCGAGCAGCGCGCGACAGCGGGCGAGTTCGGCGGTGAGCAGCTCGGGGGAGAGCTCCAGGCGCTCGTGCCGTGCCACCGCCAGACCCAGGGCACGCAGGCGCGGCTCGTCCCAGGCCGAGGGCTCGTACCACTCGAGTTCGGCCAGCCAGGCGTGCACCAGCAGGCCGTGCAGGCGCGCGCGCGGATCCCGCAGGCCGAGCAGGTCGACGACGCCGAGCTCGCGCTCGACGACGCGCGCCGAGGGCGAGGCATGCCTCCGGCACGCGCGCTGCGGGCGAGCGGCGAGCCGCAGCGGCGCGGCAGCCGCAGCGCTGTCGTCCGCTGCCGCGGCGCCGGGCCGCGCGGCAGCAGCGGCCGGCTGGCGACCGTGCTGCGCCTCGGGTGCCAGCGCGGGCTCGGGCGCCAGGCTGGGCGCCTCCGCGCTCGCGGCCGTCCAGTCCGCGGCGTTCTCGGGATGCTGCCAGAGCACGCGCAGGCCCTCCGCCGCGGGCGCCGGCTGCCCGGCCAGCACGTCATGCCCGGCGCCCTCCACCAGCGCGCCCCGCAGCAGGGCCGGCAGGCTGCCCGAGTGGTCGCCCTTGGCCGGCTGCGCCACGAGCAGGTCGAGCCGGCGCACGGCGCGCGTCATGCCGACGTAGAGCACGCACAGCTGCTCCTCGAGCGCGCGGCCCCGGGCCTCGTCCACCAGCTCCTGCAGGGGCGCGCTCGGCGCCTCCCTGCGCGACCAGGGCACGATGAGATCGAAGCGCTCCCACGGGCTCGGCTGGTGCTTGACGAGCTGCGGGTTGAACCGGCGCAGGTCGCCTTCCAGGTCCGGCAGCACGACGGCGTCGAACTCGAGCCCCTTGGCGCCGTGCACCGTCATGACCGAGACCGGCGCCCGCGTGGGCGCCTCGACGCGCTGCTCCCAGATACGCGCGACGAAGTCCTGGGGGCGCAGGCTGGCCCGCTCGTCGTAGGCGGTGGCGAGGTCGACGAGCTGCGGGAAGCGCACGCGGTCCCAGCGCTCGAAGCCGTCCGCCGCGGAGACCAGCCCGGCCAGCCAGGCGAAGGTGGCGCCGTAGCCGTCGCGCACCAGGCGCTCGCGCACGTCGGCGGCGAGCGCCTGGCGTGGCGCGGCCTCGAGCGGCGGCTCCAGCCCGAGCGCACCGGCCAGCGGCGAGGTGGCCACGTGGAAGGCGGCCGCGCTGTCGCCGGGGTGGTCGGCCAGCGTGAGCAGCGAGAGCGCCACGCGCACCGCCTCCGAGTCCACCAACGGGTTGCCGCCCTCGCCGCTGGCCGCCACGCCGCGCTGCATCAGGCCGTGGATGAGCAGCGGCATCGCGGCGCGCCGTCGGACGAGCACGCCGATGCGCGCGCGCGGCGCCTCCTCGGCCAGGCGCGCTACGTGGTGCACTGTGGCGGTGAGCACGGCCCGCCGGCGCGTGGCGACGTCCTTGCCCTCCGTCGGCACCTCGAGCAGCGCGGCATGGCCCGGCAGCTCGCGGCGCACGACGCCCGGGGGCCGGAAGCCCGCCTGCCAGCGGCGGGCGCTCGCCGTGAGCGGCGGGTCGTCGGCGAAGACGGCGCTCTGCCCGAGCCCCCCGAAGACGAGCGACACGGCCTCGAGCACGACGCGCGACGAGCGTCGGTTGTCCTCCAGCGTCTGCGGCTGCAAACCGTGCCGCTCGGGCAGGCTCTCGAGCAGGCGCGACTCGCCCTGGCGCCAGCCGTAGATGGACTGCTTCACATCGCCCACGCAGAAGAACGAGCGCGGCTGACCGGGCTCGAGCACGCGGGCGATGAGGGGCGCCAGGACGCGCGCCTGCTGCACCGAGGTGTCCTGGAACTCGTCGAGCAGCAGGTGCTCGATGCCGGCGTCGCGCCGGAAGCCCAGCTCCTCGAGGCCCAGGCCCAGGGGCGCGCCTTCGGTGAGCAGCCGCGGCAGGTCGTCGAACTCGTACAGCCGGCGTTCCCGCTTGCACTGCAGCAGGGCCGCATGGAATCGGTCGAGCAGCTCGCGCATCGCGAGGCCGCGCTGCCGCACCACCTGCAGCTGCTGCAGCCAGGCGTGCCGCACGAGCGCCTCGAGGCTGGCCAGCAACGGCCCCTCGATCGGCTTGCGGCAATAGCTGGGCGCCTCCCCGCCGCCCGTGCGCAGGCTCGCGGCCACGGGCTTCACCAGGCCGCCCGCCAGGAACTCGTCCCAGGCGGCCTCGTCGCACTGCCGCACGGCGCTCTCGCGCGCCTGGAGCCAGCGGCTGTCGGGCGCCCCCTTGGCCGTCGCGGGCAGCGACGCCGCACGCAGCGCGACGAGGCGGGCTGCGAGCTCCTCCGGCGCGAGCCCGTCCGGCACCTCGAGCGCGTCCCAGGCCTCGCGGGTGCCTTGCAGGTAGACGGCGTAGGCCTGGCCCACGATGCGCTGCAGCGCCAGATAGGTCGAACGCCCGGGCTCCTCGCGCTGCAGCGCCGAGAGCAAGGCGGCCAGCTCGCGCGGCTCGGCGCGCTCGAGCATGCGCTGGAAGGCGGCCTGGTGCAGTCCGGCGACGTCCGCCTCGTCCAGGATGCGCCAGCCCGGGGGCAGGCCGAGCTCGAAGCCGGCGAGCGAGGCCAGACGCACGAAGAAGGCGTCGAGCGTCTGCACCTGCAGGCGATCGATGTGGCGCAGCAGCGTGCCCAGGTGTCGGCCGCAGGCCGCGGCATCGAGACCGGCGGCGCCCACCGAGCGCGCCAGGGCGGCGGCGGCCTCGGCGCCGCGCGCGCCTGCGGCCAGGCGCTCGAGCACGCGCGCCAGGATCTCGCCCGCCGCCTTGCGCGTGAAGGTGGTGGCCAGCAGCGACTCGGGCGCGACCTCGTCCACGAGCAGGCCGATGCAGCGCGAGGTGAGCTGATGCGTCTTGCCGGTGCCGGCCGAGGCCAGCATGACGAGTGGCGGCGGCATGCTCATCGGCCGCCTCCAGCTCCGGACACTCCGGCCCCGGGAGCGCCGCCCGCCTCGGCGTCCTCGTCCGCGCCCTCGCCGTCGAGGCCGTCGCCCGGCCCGCCGCGCGCGTCGCCGTTCTCGTCCGCACCCGGTGCTCCCGCGGCGTCGGCGGCGGCGGCCTCCTCGGCGGCCAGCCTGGCGATGAGGCCGTCGCCCGCGAGGCACGTGAAGACGCGCTCCTGCGTCGGGAACCTGCCCAGCTCGAAGCAGCGACCGGCACGGATCGCCCGCACCACCTCGCGGGCCTGTTCCAGCGCCGATGCGAGCTGAGTCGCATCCCAATCGGCGAGGGCGAACACCTGCGTCGCGCGGCGTGCCGGCAGCTGGATGTAGCCGAGCAGCACCTGCGCCTGCGCCTGCGCCTGCGGCTGCGGCTGCGGCTGGACCAGCGGCTGGACGAGGAGCTGGTAGAGCGGCAGCTGCAGATCGGTCCAGCGTCCGTCGCTGCGACGAGGACCATGCGTCTTGCCCGGCGGGCGCGCCGTCTCGGAGGTCTTGTAGTCGAGCACGGCCCAGCGGCCGTCGCGCTCGTGGCGGTCGATGCGGTCGATGCGCCCGCGGACTCGCAGCGGGCTGCCGTCCACGTCCAGGTCGACGCCGCCGTCGGGCGGCGACCACTCGACGTGGGCGATGCACCAGCCCTGCGCGCGCCAGTCGGCCTGGGCTCGCGCGAAGTCGTCGAGCCGCAGCGCGAGGCGTTCGAGCTGCAGGCGCACGGCGGGCAGCGGGCGGGCGCCGAAGCGCTCGTGCGCGCGCGCCGCGAGCAGGTCGCGCAGCTGGGCTGCGATGAGCTCGGCCTGCTGGCTCGTGGCGCGCGAACCGCGTCCGAAGTCCTGCAGGACCTGGTGAGCCAGGCTGCCGAACTCGAGCGCGTCGAGTTCGTGCGGCTCGGGGCCGACCGTCTCGAGCCCCAGCACGTGCTCCAGATAGAACAGGTAGGGCGACTCGAGGTAGGTCTTGAAGGCCGTCACGCGCAGCGCCGCGGGTGGCGGACCGGGCGGCAGCCGCGGCAGACTGCGCGGGGCCAGAGCCGGCGCCCGCGCCGGTGCCGGTTCCGGTGCCGGTGCCGGTTCCGGTGCCGGTTCCGGTGCCGGTTCCGGGGCCGGGGCCGGGGGCGGTGCGCCCGCGAACCGCTCGACGGTGCCCTCGGTCGGCGCCTCGCCCGGCGTCCTGCTCCCCGCGGGGGCGAGGAAGGCCTCCAGCCGCTCGAGCACCTGCGCGTCGGTACCGAAGAACGCCAGGCGGCTGGGCTGGAGCGGGTCACCGCGGCGATCGCGCCGCGCCGAGACGAGCGAGAGCTGGCGGCCCGAGTGCAGCAGGACGCCGAAGGCGTGCAGGTCGCGCGCCAGGCGCACGCTCTCGTCGGGCAGGCCGAGCCGGCGCCGCAGCGCATCGGGCAGGAAGGCGTGGCCCCGCAGGCTGGCCGGGACATGGCCTTCGTTGAAGCCCGTGAGCACCAGCACCGGTGCGTCGTCGAGCGCCAGGTCGAGCCAGCCCAGGAGTTCGACGGCACTCCCGCCGGCCGGCGGCGGCAGGCGCTCGCCCTCGAGCGCCTCGAGCAGGGCGGCGAGGGCTTCGGCGGGGCTCGTCTCGAGCGCGCGGCCGAGCGTCTCCGGCAGCTCTCCCAGCGTGCGCAGCGCCACGCCCACGGCCTGCAGCGCGAGGGCTTCGGTGCGCCGGCTGCTGTCGGCGTCCTGCAGCTCGGCGGCGCTCCAGCGCTCGGCCCCGTAGAGTCCGGCGAGCAGCGCGGTGAGGGCGCGCATGTGCTCGTGCAATGGCCGGCGACCCGCTCCCGCGAACCCGCCGAGCCAGGCGTCGAGCGCACGCTGCAAGCGGGCCGCGGCCGCGAGCGTGCGGCGCCCGGCGGACGCCTCGCGCGTGCCGGCTTCGCGTGCGCCGGTCTCGCGCGCAGCCGCGTCGCGCACGCCGGTGCGCGGGCGCAGGAGGTCGAGCGCCAGCCGCAGCGAAGCCGGCACGTGCTCGTGCGCGAAGTCGTCGAGCACGACGGCCGGGTCGGCGTCGCGCAGGCCGGCGTCCAGGCCCAGGTGGCGATGCACGGCGGGGTGCCGCACGAGGGCCGCGCTCGCGGCGAGGTCGTCACGCTCCAGGAAGCGGCCCAGCGCCACGAGCAGGCGATGGATCGGCGTGTGCGCCAGCGGCGTCCCGGCCGCGTGGCGACACGCGACGCCGGCCGCGGCGAGGCGGCGTTGCAGGTGCGGGACGACCTCCTCGTCGGGCACACCGATGCTCACGTCGCCGGCGGCGAAACGCCCCTCGAGGGCGGCCAGGGCCGAGATCGCGTGCTGGGCCTCGCCGGCCGGGTCCACCGCCACGCGCCAGCAGCGGGTGTCGAGCGGCAGGTGCACCGTGCTCCAGGCCTCGGGCACGACGCAGCCCAGCGCGTCGAAGTGCCGGTCCATGTCAGGGGGCGCACAGACGAGCGCGGTGACGCGCGCGGGCGTGCACTCGAGCGCACGGCGCAGGAGCCCACCGAGCTCCGCGACGCCCACGAGCACGATGTCGCCGACCGCATGCAGCTGCCCGGCTTCGAGCGCCTCCCGACGCACGAGGTGCGGATCGCTGAAGCCGTGGCGAGCGAGCGTCTCCTGGTAGGAGCGCTGCAGCGTGACGAGCACCCGCCAGCGGCGCCGCTCGAGCGCGGGCGCGTCGCGCTCGAGGGCGGCTGCGACGGCGGCGAAGTCGAGGCCCTCGCCCCCGAGCTGGGCATGCAGGGTGCGCAGCTCGCGCGCCAGCGCCAGCCAGGCCGGCAGGCCGTCGCCCGCCCGATCACCGCTGTCGGGCGGAGACGTCAGCAGGGCCGCGAGGGCCGCGCGCGGCTGACCGGCCAGCACCTGCGCCCAGACCAGGGTGCGCAGGGCCCGTGCGGCCGACGGCAGCGCATCGGCGGGCAGCAGCAGCCGGTCACTCAGCTCTCCGCCGGTGGTCAGGTCGGGCAGGCGGAAGGCGCCGGCACCGGGCTGCTGCAGGCGCTCGACGAGCAGTTCCTCGAGCCTCCGCACGGCGCGCTGTCCGGGCAGCACGAGCACCAGGCGCCCGAGGTCGCGGCCGTGGTGCTCGACGAGCCAGCCGGCCGCCCGCGGCAGGAAGGCGGCGTCCCAGCCCAGGAATTGCCGCTGCCTGACGTTGTCGCTCCCCATGGCGCCCGAGACTATCACCCCCCGGCGCTTGGGCTGCACGGCCCAGCCGTGCTACCCATGGGCGCTCGACGCTGGACTGCCGCCCCTGGAACCGCGCTCGTGACGTCGCTCGCCTCCGCTCCCCCTCGTTTCCGATCCGGCTCGGCGTGGGCACTGCTCGCTCTCGTGCTCTGCCTGGGCGCGTGCACCTCGACCACGTACCGCGTGCGCTACGACCCGACCCTGGCCGAGGTGCTCGCCGCGGAGCAGCCAGGCGGAGAGCCCGTCGCGCGCCTGCTCGTGTCGGTGCGGGGCGCCTGGCGCGAGGGGCTGCAGCCGGAGGGCGAGTTCGCGCTGCACCTGCGCGTGCGCATCGAGAACAGCGGGGACGCGCCGCTGCGCTTCGACCCGGCCGCCGCGCAACTGCTCAACGCCGACCTCTCGCCGTTCGGCGGGCCGCTGTACGAGGCGCTGCCCGACGGGGCGGCTGTGGCCGAGATCGCACCCGGTGCCGCCCTCATGCTGGAGCTGCGCTTCCTGTTCCCCTACGGCCTTCCACCTCAGGAGGCCGGCCTGGACGGCCTGAGCTTCCGCGCGACGCTCGATCGCCTCGGCAAGCCGATCGAACTGAGCGTCACGTTCACGCGCATCCCGCTGCACGCCTACGACCCCTGGGGCCGGCCCGGCTACTCCCCGTGGTACGACGGCTACTGGTACCCCGGCGGCTACGGCTACTACGGCTGGTACCACGCGCACGCCTGCTACTGAGGCGTGACGAGCGGTCGGCGGAATCGTCTCGGCGACCGGCGACCGGCGACCGGCGATCAGGTGTTCGCGCTCGGGCGCGCAGCGCGCCCGGCACGGGTCAATGCACGCCGAAGCGTGAGGCCTCGCCGTCTGCAGCGCTCTCCACCTCGTCCGGCGCGGGGGCCTCGGCTTCCACCTCGATGTCGTCCTCCGCCCAGCTGCCGTCCACGACCCAGACGTCGACGTCGTCCGCCGACAGCTCGGGATGCGTGCAGCCCAGGGCGCAGGTCGTCTCGCAGTCGTGGTCGCAATCGCGCCCGCCGCAGGCCTCGACGAGCACCTCCCACTCGCTCTCCCAGTCCGCGAGCGCGACCTCGTACTCGTTCTCGATCTCCTCGAGCTGGCTCTCCCATTCCTCGAGCTGGCTCTCGCGCTCCCACTCGAAGGCCTCGCGCGCGGCGTCGAGTTCCTCCTCCAGCGCCTCCCACATCGAGTCCGACTGGGCCTCGATGCCTTCGAGCTGCTCGTCGAGCGCCTGCTCCCACTGTTCCCAGGCCTCGGAATACTGCTGCTCCCAGGCGTCGTAGCGCTGCTCCCAGCCGTCGACGAAGGCCTCGAAGGCTCCGGGGTCGTCGGCGAACTCTTGCTCGCCCTGCTCGTACTCCGCCTGCAGCTCGTCGAATTGCGCGCGCCAGGTGGTCTCGAATTCCTCGCTCTCCTGGGCGCGCTGCTGCTCCCAGCGGGCCTGCTCACGCGCGGCCTCGCGATCGATCTCGGCACGCCGGCGGTCTCCGGCCGAGGTGGCCTTGGTCTCCGCCCGATCCCACTGTTGCTCGAGCTGGTGCATGGCCTGCTCGAGCTGCTGGACGGCCTGCTCGTACTCGCGCTCGATCGTGCTGCGCCGCTGCTCGAACTCCTCGAGCTGCAGCTGGCGCTGCTCGACCTCTTCCTGCGAGGGACCATCCCGGTGGAGACGTCCGGCATGGCCGTGGGGGCCGTCGGCGACGTCCAGTTCGTCCTCGTCCGACTGCAGGGCGACATCGTCGAGGTCGACCGAGAGCAGCGTCCCGCCGTGCGCGTCGATCACATGCAGCACGCCGTCGCGCAGCGAGATGCCGTAGACGCCCGCGTCGCCGCCTCCGGCGACAGGGTCGGCTCGCAAGGCGATCTCGCTGGCCGAGACCGTCGCGCCATCCTGGGTCATCACGCTGACGATGTGGCCATCGACCACGCGCAGCGTGTAGACCTGCTCGTCCGGCCGGGCCGGACGGGGGGCCACCGCCGCCGGTTGACCCGCACGCGGAACGGCGCGGGCCGCCACCTGCATCCTGGCGACGCGCGGGAGGCCCGGGAGCGGCTGGGCCTGCGGGAGCGGCGCCGGGACGGCCAACACGCCGACCGGCGCGCCGGGCGCGCGTCGCATCCGATCCGCGGCGCTGCGGGGCAGGGCGAGCCGGATGGCCGCCGGCGTCGGCTCGTCGGCTGGGCTCACCTCACAGGGGGCGGAGAGCGGACCGTGCGGCGCGGGCGCGCAGGCTGCCGCCGGAGGGCAGGCCGGGGCCGACGGGCAGGCGGTTGCCGGGGGGCAGGCGGTTGCCGACGGACAGGCGGTCGCCGGGGGGCAGACCGCAGCCGCCGCGGCTGCCGGGACCTCTCCCATGGGACCCTGCGGGTGGGCAGGCCGCGGAGGCGCCGGCGTGCGAGGCAGGGTGGCCGGACGCGCAGCCAGCGGAGCGCGCGCCGCTGCACGCGGAGCGCGTGGCCCGTCCCGCCCGTCGTCCTTCACCTCCTCGACGACCTGCACGTCGGTGGAGACGTGCTGCGCCATGCCGGCGATCGCGCCCCACACCGAACGCATCACGGCGTGCAGGCGCTCGTGCAGCGACTCGCCGTCGCTGCCTGCCGACACCGCGGGCACGCTGCACGCCACCACGGAGAGCAGGGTGGCGGCGAGCAGGAGCGCCGTGCGCCGCCGGAGCGTCCGCCGCGGGACCGCGCCGTCGGCCAGGCGCCGCACGCGTTCGAGCAGCGAGGAGTCGGGGCGCGCCATGCCGGCGACGGGCAGCACCTCGCGCGTGTCCTCGATCCAGCTCGCCACCTCGGCGAGACACTGGGCCAGCGTCACGCGGCGACCGGTGCGCGCGACGGCCCAATCGTCGGCCAGGAACTCGGACACCGCCTGCATCCGTCGACGGGCGAGCCGATTGAGCGGCTGGAAGAAGAACAGCGCCTCGAGCAGTGCGCAGGCCGTGAGCCAGAGCGGGTCGAGCCGCTGCAGGTGCGCGAGTTCGTGGGCCAGCAGGGCCTCCTGCTGCTGTGGCTGCAGTCCGTCGAGTGCACGGACGGGCACGCAGATCTCGCTCAGTCCCAGGGCGATCGGACCGGCCAGGAAGGGCGAGGTGGTGAGGCGCACCGGACGGCGCAGGCCTGCTCCGTGCTGCAGGCGCCCCAGCAGGGCGAGCAGGCGCACGCTCTCCACTGGCCGGCGCTCGCCCAGCGCGCCCAGGAGGCGGCGCCGCAGGACCGCGAACCGCAGCAGGCCGACGAGCGCGAGGAGCAGCCAGAGGCTGGCCGCCACGAGCAGCCAGGGGCGGGTCACGTGCGCCGAGGAGGCATCGTTGTCGGACAGGAGGGGCGGCGCCTCCACGACGGCCTGCTGCCGCACCTGCGGCTCCGCCATGAGGCGGGAGCCAGCCAGTTGCAGCCGCGGACTGGGCTGCACGGTCGAGCGCGGCGCGTCCTGGCGCCGGAGGCCGTCGCGCACGTCCGAGCGGCCCGGCTCGCCGCGCCGCGTCGCAGGCGTCCCGCCCGGGGACGCACCGGCCGGCGGCAGCCGCTCCAGGAACAGCTCGTTCGACGGCAGCACGGCGAGCGCGAACTCGACCGTCGACGGACGGATTCCCGCGCTCGGCGTGTCGGCCCTCAAGGCCTGCGAGGGCCGGCTCGACACACCACCCTCGTGAGCGGCCGAGGACGCGAACTCCTGCGTGCTGGGCCGCGGCGGCGCGACCGACTGTCCGGTGACCGCCGGCAGGAGTGCAATGCGACCGGTGAACGGTTGCACGCCCAGCCCCGCCTGCAGGCTCGCGGTGCACAGTCCACCGAGCAGCGCCACCTTCCAGAGCACGTCCTCGATGGAGGCCGAGCGCACGAGACCGCAGCGCGACACCAGCCACACGCCGCCGATGAGCAGGGTGCTGTGCAGCAGGTACGTCAGCAACCAGGCGAGCGTGTCGAACACCAGGGCGTGGGACAGGATGTCAGGACTCATGGCGCGCCTCCGGCTCCTCGTGGAGCATGCGTTGCAGGATGTCTTGGACCGCGACGAGATCACCGGGCTTCACGTCCCGGTCTTGCAGCAGATGGCTCACGAGCGCGGTGACGTCGCCGCCGAAGAGCCCCTCCGCCACGGAATCGAGCAGTGCGCTGCGCACCTGCGGCTCGCTCACGAGGGCGCGGTAGACATGCCGGCGGCCGTCGGTGCGGTGCGCCACCAGCCCGCGCTTCTCGAGCCGGCTGAGCAGCGTGGCCACCGTGGTCGTGGCCAGGCTGCGATCGTCGCTGAGCGCGCGATGCACATCAGCCACCGTGCTCTCTCCGGCCTCCCAGAGCACCTTGAGGAGTTGCAGCTGCAGGTCGGTCACCTGGAACATCGAGCTTCCTCCGCGGTCGACTACGACTGTAATACTACAGCTGTAGTCGGCCCGTCAAGAAGGCAACCAGGCTCTGCCGGACGCTCCTTTCGTCGCGCTCACCCTCGACGCGCGGCCGCCCCTGGCACCGCCCGGCTTCCACGCTGCCCGGGCAGCAGCCGACGGGCCACTAGCCGGCAGCGCCCTCGGAGCCCCGCTTCCCGGCTCCCGGGCCGGCTTCTCCGGAGGTCTCTCGCTCGAGGCTGCCCGGCGCCATGAGTTCCGTCACCAGGCGGGCGAAGCGCGCCGGATCCGGCACCGGAGAGCCCTCGGCCAGCAGCGCCTGTCCGTGGAGCAGTTCGAGGTAGAGGTGGAAGCGCGCGGCGTCGTCCGACTGCAGGCGCTTCAGCTCTGTGAGCACAGGGTGCGTGGGGTTCAGCTCGAGGATGCGCTTCGACTCGGGAACCTTCTGCCCCGACGCGCGCAGGGCCTGGAGCAGTTGCGGCGACAAGGCGCCCTCCTCGGACACCAGCACCGCCGGACTGGTGCGCAGCCGCGACGAGAGGCGCACCTCCTTCACGTAGTCCTCGAGCGACTCGCGCGCCGCCTCGAGCAGCGGCGCGAGCTCGGCCTGCCGGGCGCCGCGCGAGCTGGCCGCCGCCTCGTCCTCGAGGCCGCCTTCCCCGCGATCGAGCGACTTGAGGACCCGCCCCTCCCAGCTCGTGAGTCGCTGCAGGACCCACTCGTCCACGGGGTCGACGAAGAACAGCACCTCGTAGCCCTTGGCGCGCGCGGCCTCGATGTGCGGAGAACGCTCCACCGCAGCGCGCGAAGGGCCGGTGACGTAGTAGATCGCCGACTGCGAGAGCGGCATGCGAGCCACGTACTCCGCCAGCGTCGTGTAGCCGCCGGGGCAGGGCGCGGCGCCCGCACTGGCGGAGCCGCCCTCAGCGGTGGATGCGGTGCCGGCCTGCGTGCCGGCCCGGGTGTCGGCGTTCCCGGCCCCTGCGGAACCCTCCACGGCCTCCTCCTCGTCGGCGTCGTCGAGCGAGGGCGGCTGACCCGCCGAACTCTGGAACAGGCAGACACCGGCGAGCTCGGCGCGCATGTCGTCGTCCAGGAACAGGCCCTCCTTGATCACCGGACCGAGCCCGGTCCAGAAGCGCCCGTAGCGTGCACGGTCGTCGCGCAACAGCTGGCCGAACGTCTCGACCACCTTCTTGACCAGTCGCGTGCGGATCTGGCCCATCTGCCGGTTGTGCTGCAGCGTCTCACGCGAGACGTTGAGCGGCAGGTCGGCCGAATCCACCAGGCCGCGCACGAAGCGCAACCACGTGGGCAGCAGTTCGGCGCATTCCTGCATGACGAAGATGCGCCTCACGTACAGGCTCAGTCGACTGTGGTGCTGGGTCGGGTCGAAGATCTCGCGCGGGCGATCCGTGGGCAGGAACATGAGCGCCGTGTACTCGTGCGCACCCTCGCCCCGGAAGTGGATCGTGGCCAGCGGAGCCTTCCAGTCGTGCGTGAGGTGCCGGTAGAACTCGTGGTACTCGGCCTCCTTCAGCTCGCTGCGCGCACGCGTCCAGAGCGGCTTCATCGAGTTGAGCGTCTGGGTGCGCTTGACCTTCTTGCGCGCCCCGCCCTCGCCCTCGGTGACCTCCACGTCCATGCGCACCGGATAGGCCACGAAGTCGCTGTAGCGCTTGACGATCTCCCGCAGGGTGCCCGTGTCGGTGAAGTCCTGCGCCGACTCCCGCCCCGCCTCGCCGTCACTCTCGACGGCGCGCAGGTGCAGCGTGATGCGCGTGCCGACGCGGTCCTTCACGATGTCCTCCACGGTGAACTGGCCGTCACCGCTGGAGATCCACCGCACACCCGTATCGCTGCCTGCCCTGCGCGTCTCGAGCACCACGCGCTCGGCGACCATGAAGCACGAATAGAAGCCGACGCCGAACTGTCCGATGAGCTGCGGCGCGTCGCCGCCAGCAGCCTCCGAACGGGTGCGGCGCAGTTCCTGGACGAAGGCCTTGGTGCCGGAACGCGCGATGGTGCCGATGTTCTGCACGACCTCGTCGCGCGTCATGCCGATGCCGGTGTCCTCGACCACGAGCGTGCGCGCCGTGGGATCCGGCTCGAGCCGGATCTCGGGCTCATCGTCGCCTCGCAGGGCCGAATCGGTGAGCGCCAGAACGCGCCGCTTGTCGAGCGCGTCGCTGGAGTTCGAGATGAGCTCGCGCAGGAAGATCTCGCGGTGCGTGTAGAGCGAGTGGATCATCAGGTCGAGCAGCTCGCGCGTCTCGGCCTGGAAGCCGTGCACCTCGGGTCCGGTCGTCGTGGTCATGGGTGGGCTGTGTCGGGAAAAGGCGGTAATTCTAGCCACCTCGGACGGGCGTTCCTGGAGGCCGACGGCTCGCGGTCGGGCCGGACCCGATGCGCGGCGGGCAGGCACCCCGACCGTGGCCGTAGGGAGGTGGCCACGCCGTGGATTCCACGGAGAATCCCGGCGGAAATCGCGCACGGCGCGGCACGCCAGGTGCTCGCACCCGCCCGGTCCGGCAGGGCGCCCCCCCCTCCTTCCGCGCCGCCCCGACCGCCCCGGAACTGAAAAACGACTGTCAGCTCCGCGAAGTGTGGCAAGAGGATGAGGGCTATACTGCCTTTGAAACCGTATCCTCCCGAAACGTTCGGCCGCCCCGAACGACCTTACGGTTGGCCCGCCTCGGAGATTTGGGCATGCAGCAGGTCAAGTTCACGACCATCGTGGCAGCGTTGTTCTCGGCCGTCCTCCTGGGCACGGTCGCCGACGCCATCCTCAACCTCGGCGACACGTTCAAGGGAACGATCCTCGTCGACGACACCGACGTGGTCGAGTTCTCCGCCGTCGCCGGCCAGAAGCTCAACGTCTCGGTCAAGGCCGACAAGGGCCAGGGCCTGCTGCCCCAGTTCCGCGTCGTCGACCTGTCCACCATCGAAGACGTGGTGCCGCTCACCAGCTCGGGCAAGTCGAAGACCTCGGTGAAGAAGGTCGTGCTGCCCAGCACCGGTCTCTACCGGATCGAGGTCTCCGGCGCCGAAGGCACGATCGGCAGCTACACGCTGACGACCAGCACGAAGATCGGCAAGGACGTCAAGAGCATCGTGAACGAGGTCGGCGTCGGCGCCGAGGAGACGCAGGAGACGCCCTTCGACGCCAACACACAGTGGACGCTCGACGGCACGATCGCGGCCTCCAAGAAGTCCGAGGCCGTGCCCTTCAACCCGACGATCGAAGGCCCGCTCACCGAAGGCGGCGACCCGGTCGAGCTGACGGGCTTCATCACCAAGAAGAACGACAAGTTCACGATCAAGGACCTCGTCATCCCGGCGCTCGGCACTTACGTGATCAGCGTCGAGAACCAGGGCCTCTCGGGCGTCATCAAGACCAGCTTGAAGCTGAAGCCCAACAAGACCCAGAAGCAGACGATCACCGAGGACGGCAAGTAGGTCTCGATCGTCCGGGGCCGACCTGGCTGGCCTGACGCTTCCCGGGGCTCCGTGCCGGCCCCGTCGCTGCTGGGCGACGGGAGCCGTCGGCGCACTCACCCGCCGGAGTGTTCCTGATCGAGAGCCGCGGCAGCGGCTTCGTCCACCACCCACAGGACGGTGCCCTCGGAGGGGCAGATCCGGCGCGCCGGCAACTCGGCGCCCACGGGCCCGTCGGCCAGGACCTCGCGGAGCACGTCGGCCTTGGACGCTCCGGACACCACGAAGATCACGGCTCGCGCGGCGTTCAGGACCGGCAGGCTGAGCGTCACGCGGTGCGGGATGCGGTCGCGCACCTTGTTCGCCACCACGAGCCGTTCGCGCTCGTCCAGTGCCGGGCTGCCGGGGAAGAGCGAGGCGGTGTGCCCGTCCTCACCCAGGCCCAGGATGATGCAGTCGAAGCACGGCAACTCGTCCTTGGCCAGCTGGAAGCTGTAGCGCAGGTCGTCTTCGTAGTCGGCGGCGACCTGGGCCGGGCTGCCCACCTCGGTGCGGATGCGGTGCAGCTGATGTTCCGAGACGGCGATGTTCCCCAGCAGGGTCTGCTGCGCCATCAGGAAGTTGCTGTCGGCATGGTCGGGCGGGACGCATCGCTCGTCGCCCCAGTAGAAGTGCCAGCGGTCGAAGCGGGCCGTGGTGGAACGGGCGATGATCTCGTACGGCGTGCGGGGCGTGCTCCCACCGGCCAGCGCGATCCGGAACACGCCGCGCTCGGCGATGGCCTCGTGCGACAGGCGCAAGACCTCGTCGGCGGCCGAGCGCGCGAGGTCGTGGATGTCCGTGGTGCGTCGGACCCAGCGGAAGCGCATGCCCATCATCGAGCCCTGGCTCTTGGTCGTGCTCAACATGCCGCCCGCCGGAGTCATCCCTCGATCGCCCTCCAGGCGCGCTTGTCGCGTCCCAGCAGATCGGCGGCAGCCGATGGCCCCCAGCTCCCGGCGGAATAGTTCGGGAAGTCGCGCGGGTTGAGCGCCTGCCACACGTCGAGCACGGGCTGCACCACCTTCCAGCTCTCCTCGACCATGTCCTTGCGCCGGAAGAGCGTCTGGTCGCCGATGATCGCGTCGTACAGCAGGCGCTCGTAGCCGGTGGCCATCTCCACGCCGAAGTGGTCGGCGTAGTTGAAGTGCATGTTCACGGGCGCGATGCGCATGGTCGCCCCCGGCGTCTTGGCGCCGAAGTGCAGCGAGATGCCCTCGTCCGGCTGGACGTTGACCACCAGCTGGTTCGGCTGCAGCGACTCGACCGGCGTGTCGCGGAAGGGTGCGAAGGGAGGCCGCTTGAACTGCACGCTGATCTCCGTGAGCCGGCGCGGCATCGCCTTGCCGACGCGCAGGTAGAACGGCACGTCCTTCCAGCGCCAGTTGTCGATCGCCAGCTTCATCGCCACGAAGGTCTCGGTCGTCGAATCCGAAGCGACGCGATCCTCCGAACGGTAGGCCGGGAGCTCGCGACCGCCGGCCCGTCCGGCGCCGTACTGCCCGCGCACCGTCCGGTGGAGCACGTCCTCCGGGCTCATCGGCTGGATGGACCGCAGGACTTTCGACTGCTCGTCGCGCACCGCATCCGCCTCGAACGAGATCGGAGGCTCCATGGCGACCAGCGAGATGAGCTGGAACAGGTGGTTGGGCACCATGTCACGCAGCGCCCCGGCCGTGTCGTAGTAGCCGCCGCGCCCTTCGACACCGAGCGTCTCGGCCACGGTGATCTGCACGTGGTCGACATAGCGACGGTTCCAGATCGGTTCGAAGATGCCGTTGGCGAAGCGGAAAACGAGCAGGTTCTGGACCGTCTCCTTCCCGAGGTAATGGTCGATGCGGTAGATCTGCTGCTCGCCGAGCGACTTCAGGAGCTGGGCGTTGAGCACGCGCGCCGACTCGAGGTCGCTGCCGAAGGGCTTCTCGACGATGACCCGGCTCCAGCAGCCGTTGCGTTCGGAGGTGAGCCCCACGGCGGCCAGCCGATCGACGATGCCGCCGAAGGCTTCGGGGCGCGTCGCCAGGTAGTGCAGGGCATTCCCGCCGGTGCCGTGGTCGTCCTGCAGGCTGCGCAGCAAGGTGACCAGGCGCTCGAACGTGCCGGCCTCCTCGTAGCTGCCCTGCAGGTGGTGCAGGCGGCTCTCGAGCCAGTCCCAGGCGCCGGGGTCGAATTCGTCCCCGGCGAAGTGCTCGGTCTGCTCGCGCATCTGGGTGCGGAAGGCGGCCGTGTCGCCCTCGCGCCGGGCGATCCCGACGACGGCCAGGCCCTCGGACACCAGACCCTGGCGCGCGAGGTTGTAGAGCGCCGGCACGAGCTTGCGGCGTGTGAGGTCGCCCGAGGCCCCGTAGATCACGAGCGCGCAGGGCCCTGATCTCCGAACCGACGACGGCGCGTCCTGCGAAGTCATGACTGCCCCTCCCCCTGGGCCTGCGTCTCGACGTGCCCACCGAAGCCCTTGCGCATGGCGGACAGCACCTTCTCGCCGAAGGTGTGCTGCTGGCGCGAACGGAAACGTGCGAAGAGGGCTGCGCTCAGGACGTCGGCCGGAACGGCCTCCTCGATGGCCGTCTGGATCGTCCAGCGCCCTTCACCCGAGTCCTCCACGTGGCCGCTGAACTCTTGCAGCATCGGACTGGTCGCGAGCGCCTCCGCGGTGAGATCCAGCAGCCACGAACCGACCACGCTCCCGCGGCGCCAGAGTTCGGCGATCTCCGCCAGGTCGAGGTCGAAGCGCTGTCCCGACGGGAGCGCGTCGTTGGCCGCGCACTTGAGGATGTCGAAGCCCTCGGCGTAGGCCTGCATGAGCCCGTACTCGATGCCGTTGTGGACCATCTTCACGAAGTGGCCGGCGCCCACGGGCCCGCAGTGCAGGTAGCCCTGCTCCGCGCTGCCGCCACGCGCGCCGCGGCCGGGCGAGGGGGGCGTGCTGCCGCGCCCCGGGGCGAGCGTCGCGAGAGCGGGCTGCAGGCGTGCGAAGGCCGCGGGCGAGCCGCCGGCCATGAGGCAGTAGCCGCGTTCGAGACCCCACACGCCGCCGCTGGTGCCGCAGTCCATGTAGTCGATGCCTCGCCGGGCGAGTTCCTGCGCACGGCGCACGTCGTCCTTGAAGTAGGTGTTGCCGCCGTCCACCACGAGATCGCCCGGCGCACACAGCTCGCCGAGCCGCGCGACGGTCGCCTCGGTCGCCTGGCCCGCCGGCACCATGACCCAGGCCGTGCGCGGCGGGCGCAGCATCCCGATCGCCTCCTCGAGCGAGGCCGCCGGGCGCGCCCCCTCGGCAGCCAGCGCGAGCGCCGGCTCCGGACTGCGGTTGAACGCCACCACCTCGTGGCCACCGCGCAGGAGGCGTCGGGCCATGTTGAGGCCCATCCGGCCGAGTCCGATCATGGCGAGCTGCATGCTGGGGTCTCCCGCGGGATCACGGATGCCGGCGACCCTCGGATCGGTCGCCGTGCAGTATCGGTCCAGCATCACCTTGTCTGGAGCCGGCAAGCCAGGGGGAAGCCCGCGCCGGAGGGCACAGTCTAGAATCGCCCGCCGACCCGACACTGCCCCGACGCCGAGGCCGCCTTGGACACCGACACGCAGGACGACCCGACGCTCCAGTTGACCGTCGAGGCGATCGACGCCGCCGCCCGGCGCCTGGGATCGCGCGTGCTCGTCACGCCCACGATCGAGTGGCGCGGTCGGGCCCTGGAGGCGCTGCTGCCCCCCACCACGCGCGTCTCGCTCAAGCTGGAGTTCCTGCAACACACGGGCACCTTCAAGGTGCGCGGCGCCTTCCACGTGCTGCTGCGACAGCCGGCCTCGACGCTGCGCCTCGGCGTCACCGCCATCAGCGCCGGCAACCATGCCATCGCCGTGGCGTACGCAGCGCGCGAACTGGGCCTGAGCGCGAAGGTCGTCATGATCCGCACGGCCAACCCCTGGCGCGTGCAGCGTTGCAGGGAACTGGGTGCCGAACTCGTGCTGGCCGACGATGTCGCGAGCGGCTTCGAACTCGTCGAGGGCATCGCGCGCGACGAGGGGCGCTTCTTCGTGCACCCGTTCGAGGGCGTCGAGACGTCGCTGGGCACCGCCACGCTCGGGCGCGAGGTGCTGAACCAGGTGCCCGACCTGGACGCAGTCATCGTCCCCATCGGTGGCGGCGGCCTGGCATCCGGCGTGGCGGCGGCCGTCAAGCAGCTCTCGCCCGGCTGTGCGGTCTACGGCGTCGAGCCGGAGGGCGCGCCGACCATGACCCGCGCGCTCGCCGCCGGCGCCCCGGTGCGGCTCGAGCAGCTCTCATCCGTCGCCGACAGCCTGGGCGCACCCTTCACCGGCCCCGTGTCCCTCGCGCTCTGCAAGGCCTATCTCGACGACGTCGTGCTGGTGCGCGACGAGGAGATCCTCGCGGCGCAGGCCCTCGCCTTCCGCGAGCTCAAGTTCGCGCTCGAGCCCGCCGGCGTGACGACCACCGCCGGGCTCCTCGGCCCCCTGCGCGCGCGCTGCGCCCGCAAGCACGTGGCCGTCATCATGTGCGGCTCGAACATCGACAGCGGGACCTTCCACCAGCAGCTGAGCGGCCACCCGCCGCCCGGCATCCGCTAGCCCGCGCCGCCCGGGCGCCGGGTTCCTGGCGAACACGTCGTTTCTCCACCCCGCCAACCGTCGGCTACCCTGAAGCGGCTCCCGACGTCCGGGGGCCGTCCCAGCCAGCGGGTCGAGCGGAGCCCCCATGCACCTCCACGGTCGTCGCACGCTGCCGTTCGGGTTGGCGCTGGCGCTGCTCGCCCGGGTCGGCACCGCCCAGACGACCAGCGAGCACCACCTCCCGGCGCTGGGCCTGACGGTCACGGACGTACGCCAGGTGGAGGCCGACGGTCGCGTCTCGCGCAGCACGCGGCTGGCCGACGGCACGCCGGTGGACCTGGACGCCCTGCGGCGCGAGGACCATGCCCTGGCGCTGGCCCGCCGCAGCGGGCTGTCGCCGGCGCTCACCGCCGCGCTCCAGGGGCTCGCCCCGCACGACCGCCTCGAGGTGGCGCTCTGGCTGCACGCACCCGATCACGACCCGGGTGCCGACCTGCGGCGGCGTTGCGCGAGGCACCTGCGCGAGCTGAGCGGGGAGGCGCTGGCGCAGGCCATCCGTGACGAACGACACGTCGTCCTGCAGGCCGCCAAGGAGGCGCTGCGCCTCCCACGACGGGCGCTCGCCGCACGCATCGAGGCGGCAGGCGGCACCGTGCTTGCCGGCGCCGAGGCCTGGCCCCTCGTGCTCGCGCGCGTCGATGCCGCGACGGCGCGGCAACTGGCGCTCGACCCGGCGGTGGACGTCGCCGACGTCCTGCAACCGGAGTGGTTCCCCGAGGGCGAGATCGCCCAGGGCACGCTGCGCACCCCCACGACCTGGGCGCAGGGCATCCAGCTCACGAACCAGGTCAACGTGCTCATCAACGACACGGGCCAGGTGCAGCTCGACAACCCGTGGCTGCCGCAGATCGTGCCGCTCAACGTCGCACCCGAGGCGCTGCACGCCACGGGCGTGGCCGGCAACATCGCGTGCCATCACCCCGACCACCTCGCCAGCTGCTTCTCGCTGCAACGCCTCTACTCGGGCGCCGGCTACGGCGACGCCACGGCACCCGCGCTGTGGGACCTGGCCATCTCGGCCGGCGTGGACTTCGGCAACTGCTCCTGGTGGAACGGCCAGAAGGGCTCGGTGGCCTTCCTCGACCGCTTCTTCGACTACACCATCCGCCACTTCGGCGTGATGATGTTCAAGTCGGCCGGCAACCAGGGCGGCACGCTGCAGCCGTACACGACGACGCCGGGCAACGGCTTCAACATGATCAGCAGCGGCAGCTACTCGGACGAGGACACCGTCGCCTGGGACGACGACGGCATGGCCGCCTCGAGTTCGTCCTGGAACCCGGTGCAGGGCCACGAGAAGCCGGAGCTCGTCAGCCCGGGGACCTGCGTCACCACCACGGGAACCGGCGCCAACGGACTGCAGAACTGCTTCGGTGGCACGTCCTCGGCCAGCCCGCTCACCTGCGGCGTGGCGGCCCTGCTCGCCGCCGGCGAGCCGAGCCTGCTGGCCGAGATGACCAGCCTCAAGGCCGTGCTCATGGCCTCGGCCTGGCACAACCTGGAGGGCGATCCGCTGCTCAGCGATGCCGACGGTGTCGGGGGCGTGGATGCTGCGGCCGCCTGGGCCCTCGTGCGCGACCACCACTGGTACTCGGCCGAGGTGCACGCGCAGGACTTCCCGGGCGGCGTCCACAACGTACCCCTGCACCTGCTGGCCGGTGAGGACGTACGCATCGTCGCGCTGTGGTTCGGCGAGGCCTCGAGCAGCTATGCCAGCGACGTGCTCTCCATGGACATCGACCTGGTCGTGCTCGCCCCGGGCGGACAGGTCGTCGCCAGCTCGACGAGCGCCAGCAACCCGTTCGAGATCGCCGGCTTCCGGGCCGAACAGGGCGGGACCTACGTCGTGCGTCTCACGCTGCAGCGCTTCCAGGGCACGAGCGAGCCGCTCGCCCTGGCCTGGTCCACGCGCTCGGACACCGCCACGGCGAGCACCGGCCTGGCCCCCGGCAGCGCCCCCTTCGCCGCCGGCGAGACGCCGACGCTGCGCTTCGCCGAGCCCTACGAGGGGGCCGGTCGCGGCTACGTGGCCTGGGCCGCGCTGAGCGGCCCCGAGAGCATGCCGCTGGGAGCCAGCGGCTACACCGTCCCTGCCGGCTTCGACTACCTGGCCAAATACAGCGTGCTGCTGCCGGGCTTCATCGGCACCCTCGACGCAGCCGGCCAGGCCCTTGCCAGCTTCCACGTGCCCGACGTGCCGGCCGCCGTGGGCCTGGCGCTGCACTTCGGGCTGGTCGTCTTCCCGCGCGGCGCGGGCGGCGACCTGGTCCAGACCGTCGGGTTGCCGGCCTCCTTCGTCATCGCGCCCTGATCGAGTCGACAGATCGGGCGGTCGTCCGCCGTCTGCCCGGCCCTCGCGCGGGCACCAGCCAGGGCTCGAGCCAGGACGCCTGCCGGCCTTGATCGACTGCGGCCGGGGGCGGGGACGACGACAGTGACGGCTTCGGAGACAACGGCACTGGGTTCCCGCCCCCGGCACTTCCGTCCCCGCGACGGCCGCCGCGCGCCGGCCGACCCGGTCACTCCAGGCCGGGGCCGTCGAAGCGACCGAGCTTCACCACGCGTTGCAGCGGCAGACGCCCCGTCGGCCGCGCAGGGCGCGTGGCCTTGCCCAGCGTGACGATCATCACGGGCACGTGGTCGTCTGGGATGCCGAGGATGGCGGCCACCTTCACGGGATCGAAGCCGATCATGGGGCAGGTCGCGAGACCCAGGTCCTGCGCCGCCAGCATGAGCGTCATGGCGGCCAGGCTGCCGCTACGCAGGGCCTCGTCGCGTTGCAGCTGCGGCTTCCCGGCGTAGAAGCCCTGGATCATCGGCAGCATCCTGCTGGCCATCTCCGCCGGCGCGTCGGCGAAGATCTCCGGGGCGTCCTCGTGCGCCAGCAGCTTGCCGCACACGACGACGTCCACCGAGCACTGCCCCACGTGGCTCTGCCCCCAGGCGGCAGCCATCAGGGCCTGGCGCGTGGCCGCGTCACGGACGGCGATGAAGCGCCAGTGCTGCAGGTTGAACGACGACGGCGACCGCACGACGAGCGCGAACAGCTGCTTGAGCTGGTCGTCCGAGACCACGTGGTCCGGGTCGTACGCCTTGACGCTGCCACGCGACTGGATGGCGGCTGCGAGGTCCATCGATCAATGCTCCCTGGGTGCGGCGGCCCGTGCGGACCGCTGGCCTGACTGCGCGCCGTGCGCGGCGGGACAATCTAGCGCAGTCGACGATCGAAGACGGCGATCTGTTCGTCCTCGAGCAGGGGCTCCCCCAGCGCCGCGACGAGCGCCGCCCGGCGCGTCGCGAGGCGCGTCCCCGGCACGGCCTGTTCCACGAGCTGGCCCCGCTGCCGCAGGGCCACCAGATCTGCGCGGACCCACGGGAAGGGCAGCCACAAGAGGCGGCCGTCGAGCGGCCCCGCCGCCCGCGCCACGGGTTCGGTCTTGTGCAGCACGAGCAGGTCGATCTGCTGCTCGGCGGCCAGGGCCACGACCCGCCCGGCATCGCCCCGGTCGAGCGCCTGGTCGGCGCGCTTCCAGGCGGTCATCGACGCCCGCTGTTCCGGGCCGAGCGCCAGGTTCGTCACGTAGCCGCCCGGGATGGCCTTGCCGTGCAGCGTCTGGTCGCGGTTCGAGCGGGCCTCGTAGGGGTTCCCGCCGAAGCACGGCAGGTCCACGAGGCTGGTCGCCTCGAGCGCGGCGACGCGGGCCAACAGCGGCGACGGGCTGCGTTCGAAGGTGGCCAGCGGCGCCAGGCTGAACTCGACGCACAACAGCACCAGGGCCAACGCCCAGAGCGGCTTCCGCCAGACCGGCGGCAGGCGCGCCTGCAGGCTGGACCAGGCTGCCGCCGCGAGCAGGGCCACGAAGAGTTCCGTGAGCAGGAAGAAACGGTCCGGCTTGCGCAGCAGGGTGAAGACCGGCAGGTCCGCGAGGGCGGCCCAAGGCAGCGGGACGCCGGTCGACTTGCCTCCGATCTGGAGTTCGCCCCCCAGGCCGAGCACGAAGAACAGGCCGCCGGCCAGGAGCCACGGCCAGTGACGCAGCACGGCGCGATGCCCGGCCGCCAGCAGCAACAGCGTCGTGTAGCCGAGCATCGTGGGCCAGGACACGAGCACGCGCTCGGGCGGCCCGACCCAGGAGAAGCCCAGCAGGTCGTTGGAACGCAGGGACTGGCGGTCGCCGTCGCCGAGCAACCCGCCGGCAACCTCGGAGGCGCCGCCGAGCGTCGCGGCCACCAGCGGCCAGGCGGTGAGCGCCGCCGCGAGGCCGGCAGCCAGGCCGGCGAGCAGCAGGCGCCCGCAGCCGGCCGTCCAGCGCACCTCGGGGAAGGCCAGGCGACCGCCGACGGCGAGCAGCCCGCCGAGCAGGGCCGCGTACACGAGGTAGTACGAGCAGGTCGCCGCCAACAGCGCCGTCGCGAGCGCGAGGCCGAGCACGTGCCGCCAACCGCCCTCGCGATAGCAGCCCACGAGCGCGAGCACGGCCAGGGGCAGCACCTCGAGCGTGGCGATGTTCACCTGCGCCAGGTAGTGCGCGTGGTAGGGCTGCCAGGCCCAGAGCACACCGGCCAGCAGGGCGCCTCCCGTGCAGCCGGTGAGGCGCCGCGCGAGCACGAAGAAGGCGAAGCCCGCCAGGGCGTAGTGCATCACCAGCAGCAGCCGCGCCGCGTTCTCGCCCCCGAGGCCCAGCGCCCACCAGCCGGCCAGCAGCGCATTCGCCTCCGAGAGCGTGTGCTGCGCGAGCGAGATGCCCCCGGGATGGTAGAGCAAGTCGGTCGCGTACGGCGACGTGCCCTGCTGCAATGCGTGCACCATCCACCACGCGTTCCAGAGATTGATGTCGTGGTCGCCGCGCACGCTCACCGCCCGACCGTCGAGCACGACCGCCGGCCACGTGAGCAGCACGGCGAGCAGCACGTACACGGGCAGCATCCAGACGGCTGCTATACTCCGCGCCCTCATCGCGTCGCCCACCCTTCCCTGCCGGCCCCGGCCATGCGCCGCTCGCTCCCTCTCTCGCTGGGCCTGCTCAGTTTCTCGGTGCTGCTGTTCGAGATCCTGCTCACGCGCATCTTCTCGGTCGTCCTGCTCTACCATTTCGCCTACGTCGCCGTGTCGCTCGCCCTGGTGGGCTTCAGCATCGGTGCGCTCATCGTGCACTACCGGCCGCGCTGGCACGACGAGCAGCACGTCGCCGGCACGGTGGCCGTCTGCGGCAGCCTGTTCGGGCTGGCGATCCTGGGCTGCGCCATGTTCCTCATCCACTACCGGCCGGGGGACGTGAACCTCTACGACGGCATGAACCTGCCGACGTTCCGCTACCTGTTCATGACCTATGCGGCCGCCACCTTGCCGTTCGTGCTGGCGGGCCTCTGCGTGAGCGTGCTGCTCGCCGCCGGCAGGAACGAGATCGGCAAGTTCTATGCGTACGACCTGATCGGCGCGGCGGCGGGCGCGGTCGCCGTCATCCCCATCCTGGACGCCTTCGGGGCCCCGCTGGGCCTGCTGGTGGCCGGCGTGGCCGGCACGCTCGCCGCCTGCCTCGCTTCGCACGCGACCGCCGGCCGCCTGCGGCTCGTACCGCTCGGCGCGCTGACGCTGCTGCTGGCGCTGGGCGTCGTGGCGCCGACCAGCGGCCTGCTCGAGCTGAAGTACAGCAAGGGCAAGGACGAGGGCGAGGTCCTCTACGAGAAGTGGAACTCCTTCTCGCGCGTCACCGCGCTGCCCGGCAAGGGCGACTCGGTGCGACTGCTCATCGACTCCGGCGCGGCCACCAAGATCCATCCGCGGAGCGAATACCCGGAGCTGCTGCGCGAGATCTTCACGCCCGCCCTGCACCTCCGGCAGGGCGGCGACGTGCTCGTCATCGGCCCGGGCGGCGGCAAGTCGATCGCGGCCGCCGCGCAGCTCGGCTTCCGCAGGATCCTGGGTGTCGAGCTCAACCCGATCGTGGTCGACCTCGCCACGGAGCGCTATCGCGCCCTGTCCGGCGACCTGTACGACCGGCCGGGCGTCGAGGTCGTCGTCGACGAGGGGCGTAGCCATCTGGCGCGCAGCGACACGCGCTACGACGTGCTCGAGCTGACCAACATCGACACCTGGGCGGCGACCGCGGCCGGCGCGTTCACGCTGGCCGAGAACCACCTCTACACCATCGAGGCCTTCGAGAGCTACCTCGACCACCTCGCGGACGACGGCATCCTGTCGATCACGCGCTGGTACTTCCCCGACAAGTGCCACGAGTCGCTGCGGCTCATGGCGCTGGCGTTCGCCGCGCTGGAGCGGCGCGGTGTGGCCGACCCAGGCCGACACTGCGTCGTCATCGAGGAGAACAGCGAGCAGCGGCATGCCAACTTCATGCTCAAGGCCACGCCCTTCACCGCGGAAGAGCTGGCCCGCGTACGCCGGATCGTGGCCGCCAACCCGCCCTGGAAGTTCGTGTTCCTGCCGACCGGCCCCGCAGGCGAGGGCGACCTCGCGGGTGACGACAGCCCGGCGGGCGAAGACAGCCCCGCGGGCGAAGGCAGCGTCGCGGGTGGCGGCAGCGTCGCGGGCGAGGGCGACCCCTGGTTCGTCGAGTTCGCCGGCAGCCCCGACAAGGCCGCCTACATCGCAGCCTACGACTACGACATCAGCCCGCCCACCGACGACCGCCCGTTCTTCTTCTACGTCATCCGGGCGGGCGACCTGCTCGACAGCTTCCAGCGCGACTTCTATCGCATCCCGAACGTCACGAACATCGGCGTGTTCCTGCTGGTCGGCACCTTCGTCCTCAATGCGCTGTTCATGCTCTTCGTCGCGCTGCTGCCGGCCGTGCTGCGTCGGCGCGGCGAGCGGCTGGCCGGTCCGTCGATCGTGCCGGCGCTGGCCTACTTCGCCTGCCTGGGCGCCGGCTTCATGATCGTCGAGATGTCCATGATGCAGGAGTTCATCCTGTTCCTGGGCCATCCGACGCACGCCCTCACGACGGTGCTCTTCACGATCCTGCTGAGCAGCGGCCTCGGCAGCCGGGTGTGCGGCCAGCTCGAGCCGTCACGCGTCGCTCGCAGGCTGCCGCTCTGGATCGCCGCCGCGATCGGCTACGTGCTGCTCTCGTCGTTACTGCTGCCGACGGTGGTCGATCTGGCCATGGGCCAGTCGATGCCGGTGCGCATCGCCGTCACCTTCGCCCTCGTGGCGCCCGCGGGCTTCCTGCTCGGCACCTGCTTCCCGTCCGGCATCCGCCTGCTCGGCGAGCGCAGCGGCGCCCTGCTGCCCTGGGTCTGGGCCATCAACGGGAGCATGTCGGTGGTCGGCTCCTCGCTGGCCATGCTCATCGCGATGAACTCGGGCTTCCGCTCGACCTTGGCGGTCGGGCTCGCCATCTATGCGCTGGCGCTGCTGCTCGCCCTGCGCCTGCGGCGGGACGTGGCGCGCGCGGCCTGAGCCGCGCCGCCGTCAGCGCGGGCCCGCCTCCGCGACGCTGTACAGGATCGGCCCCCACCGCCCGCCGCGCCGCAGCTCCCAGGCGAACACGCGCTCGGCGCCGCGCAGCGAGAGCGGCGCGAGGAAGGGCGACAGGTGGTACACGCTGCCCGACTGCTTGACCCGGAAGCCGCCGCGCTCGAGCGCCGCGCGGAGCCGGCCCGGATGGAAGCGCGCGATGTGCTGCTTGCCGCCCATCTGCGCCGCCCCGCCGAAGTGGTCCACGAGCCACTCGAGCAGCGGCCAGCTGCTCCGGTAGTTGGGCGTGGTCACGAGCAGCTCGCCACCGGGCGCGAGCACCCGGCGCAGCTCGCCGAAGTAGCGCGGGATGCTCTCGGCGGGCACGTGCTCGATCACCTCCAGCACGATGACCTTGTCGAAGCTCCCGTCGCGGAACGGCAAGGCCTGGATGTCGGCGCCCACGAGGCACACGCGGGGACGGGCGGCATCCGCCGCGCCCTGCCCGGCGCTGCCGCTGCCGCTGCCGCCATCCTCGCCGGCGACGAGGCCCTGCGAGGCCAGGTAGGCCAGGGGCGCCGGCGAGAAGTCGGTGGCGCAGGAGAGGGCCACGCGCTCGCTGGTGCGCTGCGGGATCTCGGACGAGCCCGCCCCCACCTCGAGCACCCGATCGCTGGCGCGGAACTGCAGCTTGTCCACCACCAGGGGCCACTTCTTGGCGTGCCAGAACCTCTGCACCGGATGGCCCTCGCGGCGCGCGAGGTCCTGGTAGTCGCCGCGCGTGTGGTCGGCGAAGCGCCCCGAGCGGCGCAGACGCCGCAGCTTGCGCCGCACCCGCAGCAGGCGTGCGACCATGCGGAAGCCGTCCCGGAAGAGCTTCACCGTGCTCGGCTGGTGGCGGTAGACGTACGTCACCGGCAGCTCGGCGATGCGGTGTCCGCCGTGCTGCAGCAAGGCCAGGATCTCGACGTCGAAGGCGAAGCGCTGGGCCTCCACCTGCGGGAACAGCCGGCGGGCCACCTCGCCGCGATACACCTTGTAGCCGGCCTGGAAGTCGGCCACGCGCACGCCGGTGATCACCCGCCCGAGCCAGCCGAACAGCCAGCCCATGGCGTGGCGTCGTCCGACATAGGCGAAGTCGCGCGGGTTGAGCAGGAAGCGCGTGCGGGCATCGCGGCGGTTGCCGATCGCGGCGTCGCAGCCGGCCTCGATGGCCGCCAGGAAGTCGGGCAGGCCGTCCAGGGCGTAGGTCGCGTCGGCGTCGATCGTGGCCAGGATCGCGCCGCGCGAGACCGCTGCCGCCGACTTGAGGGCCGCTCCCTTGCCCTGGTTCTCGTCGTGCACCAGCACGCGCACGTGCGGCCGCCCGGCGGCATGCCGCTCGAGGATGCCCCGCGTCCCGTCGGTGCTGCCGTCGTCCACGGCCACGATCTCGAAGGCCCGGCCGAGCCTGGCACCGGCCGCCTCGACCTCGTCGAGGGTCTGCTGCAGCCGCGCCTCCCCGTCCTTCACGGGCAGGGCGATCGTGAGGTACGGCTCTGACGCGGGCACGGCTCGGGGAGATCGTCCGGGACGACGAAGGCCGGCGGTGAACGACGCTCACCGCCCGGTGGACCGCGGGGAGTCTACCGCCTGGGAGCCTCAGGTCCCCGGGGCCGTGACCTCGGGCGGGGCATCCGGCGGCACGAACACCACCGAGACCGCGCGGCGCACGTCGCCCAGGTCGAGCACCGGCGACCAGGCGCGCGGGGCACGCGCCTCGCCGGGCCGCGCGATGCGCGCGCTGCACTCCACCGGATGCAGGGCGGCCACGTTGCCGAGCAGCGCCCCGTGCCCGCCGAGCACCAGCCGCGAGACGACGATGTCGCCGCCGATCTGCACCGCCGGATCCGCCGAGGCCGTGCGCAGCACGCCGTCGGGCATGAGCACGGCCAGGCCGGGCAGGGCAGGGCCCGGTTCGATGCGCAGGTCGCCGTCCACGACGACCTGCGGAGGCACGGTCGAGGGATCCGGGGCACCCACCCGCAGCGCGGCCTCCGAGAGCAGGCACCCGTCGATGACCACGTCGTCGAGGTAGAGCACGGCACCCGGTGACAGCACGACCAGGCCGTGGATGTCGGCGTCCTGCCAGAGCGTCGTGCCGGAGAGACGCGTGATCTGCAGGGCCGTGTCGCCGAGCAGGGTCTGCATCAGGGCGGGCGGCAACGTGGGCAGCGGCTCGCCCGGCTGCAGGTCGAGCGACGGCTGCAGTTGCGCGCGCGCCAGGCGTCGCGGCAGGCCGTCGCTGGCGGCGCCGAGCTGCAGCAGGTCGGTGCCGTCGCCTCGAGGCACCAGGCTCACCTGCTCGCGGCCCGACAGCGTGAGCAGCTCGTGCGACTGCGCAGTCGTCTCCGTGCCGAGCTGCTCGGGAGGGCTGGCCATGGCCTGCATCCAGCCCGTCACCTCCGGCTGGGCACGCGCGAAGACCGGCGGCGCCGTGTGCATCGCCCGGCGGGCGAAGCCGGCGCAGATCACGGTGAGCAGCGCCATGGCGAGCAGCACGCACACCAGGACGAGTCCGTCCTGGCCGCGGGGTCGCTCACGGGATACGAAGGGGGCGCTCTCCATGGCATCACTCCTTGACCGTGAGGCGCGGCAGCTCGCCCGACCACGGACCCTGCCAGGGGTTGGCGACCAGTTCCTGGCTCAGCAGCGCGATGGTCTTCTCGACCACGTCGCCGTCGTCCAGGACCACGCGCGCCGTGACGCCCGTCGTCATCTCGCAGCGCTCCGTCTGCGTGAACCGGCGGAGCCCCGAGAGCGTGCGCTCGAGCCTCACGTCGAGCGGCTCGAAGCCGGCTGCCTGCGAGGTGAGCAACGCCAGGTCGCCGCCCGGCCCGGGTGAGCCGGGGCCGACCTCGAAGGCGATGCGGTCGACGCCGTGCACCGCCAGCACCACGGAATACGCGCGCCCGGGCTGCCAGGCCACGCCCCAGGATGCGACGTCCAGCGGGATGCGCGCCACGTCCGGCACCACGTTGAGCACGACGTCCGGGTGCTCCCGCCACCAGTCCCAGGCCGGCGGCCGCAGCGTGTCGAGCACCTCGGGCGGCGTGACCGGCTGCTGCGTCCTCATGTCGAACCAGTTGTAGGTGGCGGCGGGCAGGTCACGCGTGTCGATCTCGAAGCTGGCCAGCGCGGCACCCCAGGGGCGGCCGTCGCCGGGAGCGCGAGCCTCGTGCAGGCGCAGCTCGAGGCGCGACTCCCCGGCCATGTGCTCGACGTGGTGCGGCGGGGCCGCGTGCAGGTGACAGTACTCGCGCCCGTGCCCTGCGATGCGCGCGATGCGCAGCTCCAGGCGATCGGGAGTGGCGTCGAGGCACTCCTCGGCCACACCTGGCACGGCGCCCATGCCGTCAGGCACCTGCGCGTCCACGGCCAACGCGAGCCCGAGTTCCTGGCCGTCGGCCAGCACGAGCGTGGTCGCCGCGCCGGCGGACGAGGGCTCGGAGGCGATGACCCCGCCCAGCTCGCGCGGCGCCGCCTCGCGCAGCCGCTGCATCTTGTGCGGCACGAACTCCACGCGCTCGACGTCCTCGATGAGGTCCTCGGCCGTACCTACCGGGGTGACGACGCGCAGTTCGTCGCGCACCTGCATGAAGCGGGTGACCCGCCCGAGCGCATCGGTCACCTCGAGGCTGCCGGGCCTGGGGACCTCCACGCTCCAGGCGTGCTGCACGGAGTCGGCCAGGTAGTCGAGGCCGGGCACCGGCGAGAGGTGGGCCGTGCGCGCCGGCACGCCGCCCCCGAAGGGGTTGCTGGCCACGACCACGACGAGCAGCACGCCCAGGCTCAGGGCGCACAGCAGGCCGACGAGGGAGCCCCCCGACGACCAGCGTCGTCGGCCGCGGTCCTGCGATGGCATCGACGTGCTGGACATCGGACTCGACTTCCCCCGGGAACTGCGGCTGCTCCAGCGGGGCGCATGGCCCGCCGGGAAGGCAGCTCGCGCCTGCTTTCGATCCCGGCACGGGGTGAGTTGAGCGGCGAATCCGCTACGCTGCGGCACACGCCCGACGGAGCTCCCCGCCCATGTCCCAGTCCACGCCGTCAGTCCGCCCCCACGCGCCGCCCGGCGCGTCGAAGGGCTGAGCGATGCAAGAGGCCTCGCGCAACCTCGCCGTCTACATCGACCTCGAGAACGTCGCGATCGGGGTGCGCGACGCCAAGCTCAAGACCTTCGAGATCGAGCTCGTCTTCCAGCGGCTCGTGGACAAGGGCAACATCCTGGTGCGCAAGGGCTACGCCGACTGGGGCCGGTTCCCCGAGTACAAGCGCCCGCTGCACGAGGCCGGCGTCGAGCTCGTGGACATGCCGGGCAGCAAGCTGGCGGGCAAGAACAGCGCCGACATCAAGATGGTCGTGGACGCGCTCGAGCTGGCCTTCACCAAGCCGCACATCGACACCTTCGCGCTCGTGTCGGGCGACTCGGACTTCTCGCCGCTGGTGGCCAAGCTGCGAGAGAACAACAAGCACACCATCGCCGTGGGCGTGAAGAACTCCACCAGCAAGCTGCTCATCGACAGCTGCGACGAGTTCATCTACTACGACGACCTGGTGCGCAAGGAGCGCGTCCCGACGGGCAAGGTCACGCGCCTCCCCAAGAAGACGCGCGAGGCCTTCACGCTGCTCATGGACGCGGTCGCGGCCCTGCAGCGCGAGAACCGCGAGCTGCACGGCTCACTGGTCAAGGAGACCATGAAGCGCAAGCAGCCGCAGTTCAACGAGGAGTACCACGGCTATGGCTCGTTCGGGAAGCTGCTCGAGGACGCCCAGACGCACGGCCTCGTGCGGCTCAAGAAGGGCAACCGCAGCGGCACCTGGGTCATCGACGAGGTGCTCGACGACGGGACCTGAGCCGGCGCGCGCCGCTGTTGCGGCGGCCCGCGCACCGGCTGCCGCCACCGCGACCCGCGCACCCGCTGCTGCCACCGCGTCCCCGCGCGCCGGCGAGCGCGTCCGCCGTGCCGGCTACTGCCTGCCGTCCACCAGGGCGTTCACCACCGACGGGTCCGCGAGCGTCGTCGTGTCGCCCAGGTCGGAGACCTCGTCCGCCGCGATCTTGCGCAGGATGCGGCGCATGATCTTGCCGCTGCGCGTCTTGGGCAGGGCCTTGGCGAACTGGATCTTGTCCGGCGTGGCAATCGGCCCGATGACCTTGCGCGCCGTGGCCACGAGTTCCTTGCGCAGCTGCTCGTCGCCCTCGCGTCCGGCCGCCAGCGTGACGAAGGCGTAGATGCCCTGCCCCTTGATCGGGTGCGGCATGCCGACGACCGCGGCCTCGACCACGGCCTCGTGCGTGTCGAGCGCCGACTCGACCTCGGCCGTGCCGAGCCGATGCCCGGCGACGTTGATCACGTCGTCGACACGGCCCGTGATGCGGTAGTAGCCGTCGGCATCGCGCAGGGCGCCGTCGCCCGTGAAGTAGCGCCCCGGGTACTGCGAGAAGTACGTCTGCCGGAAGCGCTCGTGGTCGCCGTAGACGGTGCGCATCATCCCGGGCCAGGGGAAGTCGATGCACAGGTGCCCGGCGACGTCGTGGCCCTTCAGCTCGCGGCCCTGCTCGTCGACGAGCAGGGGGCGGACGCCGGGCAGCGGCAGCGTGGCCTTGCCCGGCTTGGCGGGCGTGGCGCCGGGCAGCGGGGCGATGAGGATGCCGCCGGTCTCAGTCTGCCACCAGGTGTCCACGATCGGACAGCGGCGTTCACCGACCACCTCGTGGTACCAGCGCCAGGCGTCCACGTTGATCGGCTCGCCGACCGTGCCGAGCAGCCGCAGGCTCTTGCGCGAACGCGCACGCACCGGTTCGTCACCGGCCGTCATGAGCGATCGCAGGGCGGTCGGCGCCGTGTAGAAGAGCGTCACCCGGTGCTTGTCCACGACGTCCCAGAAGCGGCCGGGGGTGGGGTGCGTCGGCACGCCCTCGAAGAGCAGCGTCGTCGCCGCGTTGGCCAGCGGACCGTAGACGATGTAGCTGTGTCCGGTGATCCAGCCGATGTCGGCCGTGCACCAGTAGATGTCCTCGCCCGGCCGGTGGTCGAACACGAGTTCGTGGGTGTAGGCGGCGTAGGTGAGGTAGCCGCCCGTGGTGTGCAGGACGCCCTTCGGCCGCCCGGTCGACCCCGAGGTGTAGAGGATGAAGAGCGGGTCCTCGGAATCCATGCTCTCCGGCGCGCAGGTGTCGGCGATGTCGGGCGCGCCGAGTTGCTCGTGCCACCACAGGTCGCGGCCGGCCGTCATGGGCACCTGCCCGCCGGTGCGGCGCAGCACGATGACCTCGCGCACGCAGCCCACGCCCTGCAGCGCCTCGTCGGTGGTGCCTTTCAGCGGGATGGTCTTGCCCGCGCGCAGGCCCTCGTCGGCCGTGACCACCGTGCGGCACTGGCTGTCCAGGATGCGGTCGCGCAGCGACTGCGCCGAGAAGCCGCCGAAGACGATGCTGTGCACGGCCCCGATGCGGGCGCAGGCCAGCATGGCCACCGCCAGTTCGGGCACCATCGGCATGTAGATGCAGACCCGGTCGCCCTTGGCCACGCCGCGCTTGCGCAGCAGGTTGGCGAAGCGGCAGACCTCCCTCAGCAGTTGTTCGTAGCTGAGCCTGCGGTCCTGGCCCGGGTCGTCGCCCTCCCACAGGATGGCAGTGCGCTGGCCGAGGCCTGCGGCGACGTGCCGGTCGAGGCAGTTCACCGAGGCATTGAGGCGTCCGCCGAGGAACCACTCGATGCGCGGGCGCTCGAAATCCCAGGCCAGCACGCGCCCGAAGGGCTTGTCCCACTGCAGCCGGCCCGCGACCTCGGCCCAGAAGCCCTCGGGGTCGCGCGTCGAACGCTCGTACAGCGCGCGGTATTGCTCCAGCGAGCGCACGCGCGCGCGAGCAGAGAAGGCGGCCGGGGGCGGGACGGCATCGGCCGGATTCGGCTCGCTCATCTCGGAGGGCTCCTCGACGGTCGGACGGCGGGCAGACATTACCACAGGCCGCGCGCGGCCTCGCGCGACGGCCGGCCCGAGCGGCGCCCCGCGTGACAGCGGGCCGCGGGGCCAGCGGCTCACGTGCCGAGGCGAGCCCGGTCGATGGAGGCCCGCGGAGATGCGCTATGCTTCGAGGTTCGCCGTGACGCCCCGAACCACCTCACCACAGACCGCCACCGACCCGGCGCCCGGGCGCGCCGCCGGCAGTCTCGACGTCCCGCGTGTCATCGGCGACCTGCCCGGGGCCGGCGACGCCCCGCTGCTCGTCTGCGTGGCCGGCATCCACGGCAACGAACCCTCCGGCGTGCTCGCGCTGCAGCGCGTGTTCCAGGTGCTGGTGACCGAGCGCGTCGTCCTGCGCGGCGGCGTCGTGGGCTTCGCCGGCAACCTGCAGGCCCTCGGCCGTGGCGTGCGCTACGTCCAGGACGACCTGAACCGGGCCTGGACCGACGAACGCCTTCAGCGCGTCTCGCGCAGCGGCGGCCCGACCGACGAGGACCGCGAGCTGGCCGAGTTGGAGGTCGAGATCCGCCAGCGCCTCGACCGCGTCACCGGACCGGCCTGCCTGCTCGACCTGCACAGCACGTCGGGCCCCGGCAAGCCGTTCATCACCATGGATGACACGCTGCGCAACCGCGCCTTCGCGTCCGCCTTCCCGGTGCCGCGCGTGCTCGGCCTGGAGGAGGAACTCGTCGGCACGCTCACGGGATACGTCATCCGCCACCGCGCGATGCCGGCCCTGGGGTTCGAGTCGGGGCGGCACCTCGACCCGACGACGCGCGAGCACGCCGAGGCCGCCGTCTGGATCGCCCTGGAGGCCTCGGGCGTCCTGGCGCGCGGCAGTCGCCCGGAGCCCGCGGCCGCACGCCAGCTGCTGACGCAACGCGGCGGAGGCCTGGCGACCGTGGTCGAGGTGCGCCACCGCCACGAGGTGGGGCGCGACTTCCGCATGGAGCCGGGCTTCTCCAGCTTCCAACCGGTGCGCCGCGGCGACGTGCTGGCCTGGGAGGGCGAGCGCCCGGTGCCCTCACCGTGGCACGCGCTCATGCTCATGCCCCGCTACCAGGGCCAGGGTTCCGACGGCTTCTTCCTGGTGCGCCCCGTGCATCCCTTCTGGCTGGCGCTCTCGTCGCTGCTGCGCAGGGCGGGCGTGGTGGGCGCCGTGCACCTGCTGCCGGGCGTGACGCGCGACCCCGATCGCCCCGGCAGCTTCCGCATCGATCGCCGGCGCGCGCGCTGGCTGGTGCGACAGGTCTTCCACCTGCTCGGGTTCCGGCGCGAGCCGGGCACGGGCGACGAGACCGTGATGACGCCGCGCGACGGCGGCTTCGGCGCCTGAGCGCGCGCGGGCTCAGTCGTCCGACAACTCGCGCGGCCGCACGAGGGCGACGAGCCGCGCACCGCCGGCCGAGAGCTGCGCCCAGGGCCCGTCAAAGGCGAAGTGCGCGAGGGCAGCCGTCGGGAAGAGGCGGCCGTCGGACGGCAGGTGCGGCGCCTGGGAGGCGAGGCGCAGCACGAGCGACTCGAGACCCGGGTTGTGGCCGATGAGCAGCGCGGTCGTGCACGCCTCGGGCACGTGATGCAGCACCTTCAGGAGGTCGGCCAGCGTCGCCTCGTAGATGCGGTCGTCGAACTGCACGGCCGCGTCCGGCGTCCCCAACGCCCCCACCACCGCCTCGGCCGTCTGGCGCGTGCGCACGGCCGGCGAGCAGCAGACGAGGTCGGGTCGCAGGCCGTTCTCGACCAGCCAGCGGCCCATGCGCGCAGCGGCCCGGTGGCCGCGCGCCGTGAGGCAGCGGTCCTGGTCGCGCGCCGCCTCGTCGCCCCACTCCGCCTTGGCGTGGCGCAGGACGAGCAGCTGATGCCGCGGCGCCGGTCCATCCCTCCCTCCTGCGTTCATCGCGGCCTGCGGCCTCCTCGCCTCGCCCTGCTCGCCCTGCGGGTCCCCTGCGCATCGCTCGGGATCTCCGCCCCGATGCACGCCGCGGGCTAGCCCGCGATCCGGGGTCAGGATGATAATCGGCGCGAGCCGATGAGAAGCGACTGGCTCGGGTCCCCGCCGTCTCCGACACCCCCATGACGTCCCGCCGCAACCTCCCGCCCGCCACGGACGCCGTGCCCTCCAGCGAGGTGCCGGACGAGGTCGCGCTGCCTTCGCTCGGGACGCCGACGCGTGCGGCGCGCACGCCGGCCGACCCGAGCGCCCTGCCGGTGCTGGCCCCCGGAGCCACGCCGGACCTCGCCTCGCCCGGCTACTACCTCAACCGCGAGCTGACCTGGCTCAACTTCAACTTCCGCGTGCTGCACGAGGCCGAGGACCCGCGCACGCCGCTGCTCGACCGGCTGCAGTTCATCGGCATCGTCGGCGGCAACATCGACGAGTTCTTCATGAAGCGCATCGGCGGCCTCGAGCAGCAGGTCGGTGCGCGACTGCACGACATCACTGTGGACGGGCGCACCCCGGCGATGCAGATCGCCGAGAGCAAGGCGCTCGTGCGGCAGCTCGAGGAGCGTGCGCGCGAAGCCCTCGGGGTCCTGCTCACGGAGCTGGCCCAGCACGACATCCAGATCGTCGACTACGCGCGCCTGGCCCCCGAGGAGCAGGCCGCGCTGCGGCAGCACTTCATCGCCAACGTGTTCCCACTGCTCACGCCGCAGGGCACCGATCCGGCGCACCCCTTCCCCTTCGTCTCGAACCTCTCGCTCAACCTGCTCGTCAGCCTGCACTATCCGGACGACCCCGAGATCTCGCTGGCGCGCGTCAAGGTGCCGATCGGCAACGGCAACGCGCGCCTGCTGCGCGTGCCCGGGCGCCATGTGTACGTGCCGACCGAGACGGTGATCGCGAACAACCTCGACATGCTCTTCCCGGGCATGGTCATCGACGGGCACGCGCTCTTCCGCGTCACGCGCAACGCGAGCACCGAGCTGGAAGAGGAGGAGGCCGACGACCTGCTGGCGATGATCGAGACCGAGCTGCGCGACAGGAAGTTCGCGCCCGTCGTGCGGCTCGAGGTGAGCCGCGGCATCGATCCGCAGCACAGCGCCATGCTCGCCGCGGAGTTCGGCCTCAAGGACACGGCGGACGTCTTCGAGGTGAGCGGCTTCCTGGGCCTCTCCGACCTGGCGGAGGTCGCCGGCGGCGTGCACGAACCCGACCTGCACCGGCCGCCGCATCACCCCGTCGACCACCCCGACCTGACGACGGACCGCAACATCTTCCACGTCATCCGGGACGCGCAGTCGATCCTGCTGCACCACCCCTACCAGTCGTTCACCACGTCCGTCGAGCGCTTCCTCAACGAGGCCCGCCGCGACCCGAAGGTGCGCGCGATCAAGATGTGCCTGTACCGCACGTCGGCCGGCACGAACGTCATCCGGCACCTCATCGACGCGGCACGCAACGGCAAGCAGGTGTCCGTCGTCATCGAGCTGAAGGCCAAGTTCGACGAGGCCGCCAACATCGGCTGGGCGAGCCGCCTCGAGGAGGTGGGCATCCACGTCACCTACGGCGTCGTCGGACTCAAGACGCACTGCAAGGTGATCCAGGTCGTGCGCCAGGACTTCGACGGCCTGCGCCGCTACTCGCACATCGGCACCGGCAACTACCACGCCGAGACGGCGCGCAGGTACTCCGACCTCGGGCTGCTCACCAGCCACCCGGACATCGGCTCCGACGTGACCGAGCTGTTCAACTACCTCACCACCGGCTACAAGCCTCGCCGCAACTACAAGAAGCTGCTCGTGGCGCCCAAGGGCTGCCGCGTCGGCCTGATCGAGCGCATCGAGCGCGAGGTGCGCCACCAGCGTGCGGGAACGCAGGGCCTCATCCAGATGAAGATGAACGGCCTCGAGGACCCGGAGATCTGCCGCGCGCTCTATGCGGCTTCGCAGGCCGGCGTGCAGGTGGAGCTCATCGTGCGCGACACCTGCCGGATCCGGCCCGGCGTGCCTGGCCTGTCGGAGAACATCCGCGTCATCAGCATCGTGGGCCGCTTCCTCGAACACGCCCGCATCCTCTACTTCCGCAACGCGGGCTCCGAGGAGTACTACATCGGGTCGGCCGACTGCATGACGCGCAACCTCAACAACCGCGTCGAGGTGCTCGTGCCCGTCGAGGACCCGCGCCTGCAGGCCAAGCTGCGCACCATCCTCGACGTGCAATTCGGCGACGACCGCTCGGCCTGGGAGATGCTGCCCGACGGCAGCTACGTGCAGCGCCAACCGGCCGGAGGCAGCGGCAAGAGCAGCCAGCGCATGCTCATCGAGTGGCACGAGCGCGAAGGCAAGAAGTCCCAGCGGCTGCGCGCACGCAAGCCGCGCGGGCCCTCGCGGCCCTCCGACCGGCACGGCTGAGCGCAGGGCGGCGGGCTCCCGCCGACCGTGCTCGGGAGCCTCGGGTCGACGGGCGCCCCAGGGTTTCCCGCCCCGTGATGGACCGGTCCCGGGCCCGTATGCAAGTTTGTTGCCCATGAACCAGCTCGCGACCGAGATCGACGCCGTCCTCGCCCAGGCCGCCCGGATGGCCGCCGACTACCTGGCAGCGCACGACGACCGCGCGTTGCCCGTGAGCACGGGGCTGCCGCCCGACGTGCTCGGCGCGCGCCTGAGGCTCGCGCTCCCGAAGCAGGGCCGGCCGCTCGCCACGCTGCTCGCCGATGCCCAGCAGGTGCTGCGCTACTCGGTGCGCACCGGTCACCCGCGCTTCTTCAATCAGCTCTTCGGCGGCAGCGACCCGGCGGCGATCCTCGGCGAGTGGATCACCGCCCTCACCAACACCTCGATGTACACCTACGAGGCCGCACCGGTCGCGACGCTCATGGAGCTGCAGCTCGTCGAGCACATGAACCGCATGGTCGGCTTCGAGCAGGGCGAGGGGATCTTCGCCCCGGGCGGCAGCAGCAGCAATCTCATGGCGCTGCTGGTCGCGCGGCACCGCGCGTTCCCGCACGTCAAGCGCACGGGCCTCGCCCCGGGCGACCGGCCGGTGCTCTTCCTCTCGGCCGAGGCGCACTACTCGGTGCAGCGCGCCGCGAGCATCATGGGCCTCGGCTCGGAGGCCGCCATCGAGGTGCGTTGCGACGCCGCCGGCCGCATGTGTCCCGAGGCGCTCGAGGAATGCATCGTGGCCGCGCGTGAGGCCGGGAAGCAGCCGTTCGCCGTCTGCGCGACCGCCGGCACCACCGTGGCCGGCGCCTTCGACCCGCTCGAAGCCGTCGCAGAGGTCGCCGGACGGCATGGCCTGTGGCTGCACGTGGACGCCTCGCTCGGCGGTTCGGTGCTGTTCTCGGCGCGGCACCGGCACCTCATGGACGGGGTCGGGCGCGCCGACTCGGTCACGTGGAACCCGCACAAGATGATGGGCGTGCCCCTGGCGTGCTCGGCCACGCTGCTGCGCCGGCGCGGCGGCCTGGCCGACACCAACGGCATGAACGCCGACTACCTGTTCCACGGGCAGGACAGCTCGAGCCACGACCTCGGCGACATGTCGTTGCAGTGCGGCCGGCGCGTGGACGCGATCAAGCTCTGGTTCTCGTGGCAGGCGCACGGCGACGCCGGCTACGCCACCCGCGTCGACGAGCTGTTCGCGCTCTCGGCCAGGTTCCGCGACCTCGTCGTCGAGCGTCCGGACTTCGAGCTGGTGCGCGAACCGCAGTCCACGAACATCTGCTTCCGCTACCTGACGCCCGCCCTGCGCCGCCTGCCGGCGCGGGAGCGCCTCGCAGCGGCCGGCGAGCTGACCGGGCACCTGCGCGCCCGCCTCACCGCAGAGGGTCGCTTCCTGGTCAACTACGCCACGATCGACGGCGCCGCCGCCTTCCGCATGGTGCTCACCAATCCGCAGACCACCCCGGAAGACCTGGTGGCGCTGCTGGATGCCATCGAAACCCTCGGCCGGGAGTCCTAGATGTCCGCCCATTCCTCGCTGTGGCAGCGTTCGCTGCTCGCCTTCCCGCTGTTCCTGGGCGCCGCCCTGGTGCTCGTCGGCGGCGGCTACCGCCCCGCCGCGGAACCAGCTCCTCTTCCTGCCGCCCACCCCGCGCCCCTGCCGGCGCCCCGCCTGGCGCAGGATGCCGAAGCCGAGGTGCAGATCGAGGTCGTCCCGGTGAGCGGACACGTCTCCATGCTCGTCGGCCAGGGCGGCAACATCGGCCTCTCCGTGGGTGAGGACGGCGCCTTCCTCATCGACGACCAATTCGCCCCGCTGACACCCAGGATCCTGGCCGCCGTCGCCGGCCTCACCGACCAGCCGGTGCGCTGGCCGGTCAACACGCACTGGCACGGCGACCACACCGGCGGCAACGAGAACATCGGACAGCTCGGCACCGTCATCGTGGCGCACGAGAACGTGCGCAAGCGCATGAGCGTCGAGCAGGTCATGGAGGCCTTCGGCCGCACCGTGCCGCCCTCGCCCGAGATCGCGCTCCCGCGCCTCACCTTCACGGAAGGCGTCACCTTCCACTGGAACGGCGACACGGTGGAGGTGTTCCACGTGGCCCCGGCGCACACCGACGGCGACGCGATCATCCGCTTCCACGGCGCGAACGTGATCCACATGGGCGACGTGTTCTTCAACGGCCTCTACCCGTTCATCGATGCCGGCAGCGGCGGCAGCATCGACGGCGTCATCGCGGCGGTCGATCGCGTGCTGCCGATGTGCGACGAGCACACACGCATCATCCCCGGGCACGGCCCGCTCGCCGGACGGACGGAACTGCTGGCCTACCGCACGATGCTCGTCACGGTCCGCGACCGCCTCTCCGCCCTGCTCGCCAAGGGCAAGTCGAAGGAGGAGATCGTGGCCGCCAGGCCCACGGCCGACCTCGACGCGACCTGGGGCAACGGCTTCCTGGAGCCGGACAACTGGGTCGGCATCGTGCTCGGCGGGATGCAGGCCCCGCGCTGAGGCAGCGCGCGCCCGCGGTTCACCCGCCGTCGCGGGAGGACCGCGGTGGCCTAGATGGTCGTCCCGTCCGGGATGATCTCGTCCTTCGGGACGATGACGATGCCGTCGCGGATGAAGTGGTTGCCGCCGTCGAAGTCGACCAGCCCCTTCTCGTTGACGATGCGCACGTCGGCGCCGATGCGGCTGTTCTTGTCGAGGATCGCGCGCTTGATGACCGTGTTCTTGCCGATGCCCAGCGGCGGGATGCCGCGCGCGTGCGACGCGGCGCGCTCCGTCTCGGTCTCGTAGAAGTCATTGCCCATGACGAGTGCGCCGTCGAGCTTGACCCCGTTCTGCACGATGGAGCGTATGCCCACGACCGAACCGAGCACCTCGGCCTGGCCGAGCACGCTGCCCTCGGCGATGAGGCTCTCCTTCACGTGCGTGTCGTTGAGCCGGCTGGGCGAGAGGTAGCGCGGCCGCGTGAAGAGCGGGAAGTCGGGGTCGTAGAGGCTGAACTGTCCCGGCTTGGCCAGAGCGAGGTTGGCACGATAGAAGGCGGCGATCGTGCCGATGTCCTCCCAGTAGCCCTGGAAGAAGTGCACCGACACGCGGTAGCGCCCGAGAGCGGCCGGGATGATCTCCTTGCCGAAGTCGTTGGCGTCCGGGTTGGCGTCGAGCAGTTCGGCCAGCACCCAGGGCGAGAAGACGTAGATGCCCATCGAGGCCAGGAAGGGCGCCCCCGGGGCGCGGCCGCCGGCCACCGGCCGGTGCGGGTCCACGCGCATGGCCTCGAGTGCGGCCCCCGTGGGCTTCTCGGAGAAGGACGTGACCATGCCCTCCTCGTCCGTGTGCAGCAGGCCGAAGCTCGAGGCGTATTCCTCGGCCACCGGGCAGACCGAGATCGTCAGGTCGGCGTGGCTCTCCTCGTGCCGGTTGATGAACGCCTGGTAGTTCATGCGGTAGAGGTGGTCGCCCGCCAGGATGAGCACGAGCCGCGTGCGCGAATCGAGCACGTGGTGCAGGTTGCGCCGCACGGCATCGGCCGTGCCCTGGAACCAGTTGCGGTTCGACATGGTCTGCTCGGCCGCCAGCACCTCCACCCCGCCCCGGTTGAACAGGCCGAAGTGGTAGGTGCGCGAGATGTGCCGGTTGAGCGAAGCCGAGTTGAACTGCGTCAGGACGTAGGCGCGCGTGATCCCGGAGTTGATGCAGTTGCTGAGCGGGATGTCGATCAGCCGCACGCGGCCGGCCACCGGCACCGCCGGCTTGGCGCGATCGCGCGTGAGGGGGAACAACCGTGATCCCTGGCCGCCACCCAGGATGACGGCGACCACATCCTTCATCCGTCGACCCAGTCGGCGACGAAGACGTTCGTGTCGTTCGGCGCCGCGTTCTGCCGGTTGCTCGAGAACGAGAACCGGTCGCCGCACCACGAGAACATCGGGAAGCCGTCGAACGACTCGCCGTTGAACGTGATGCGCTCGAGGCCGGTGCCGTCCACGCCCACCTTCCACAGGTCGAAGATGCGGCCGCGCGGGTCGGCCATGTTGCTGGCGAACACCACGGCCTGGCCGTCCGGCGTGAAGAAGGGACCGAAGTTGGCCTGGCCGTTGTCGGTCAGGCGCCGCACGTTGCTGCCATCGGCGTCCGAGACGTAGATGTCCAGCTGGGACGGACGCACGAGACCCTCGGCGAGCAGGGCCTGGTACTCGGCCAGTTCGGCCGGGTCGTCGAAGCGGCTGGCGCGCCAGACGAGCTTCTTGCCGTCACGGCTGAAGAAGGCGCCGCCGTCGTAGCCGGGCGTGTGCGTGAGCTGGCGCAGGTGGCCGCCCTCGGTATCCATGGTCCACAGCTCGAGGTCGCCGGTGCGCGACGACGTGAAGACGATCGTACCGTCGCGCGAGACGGTGGCCTCGGCGTCGTAGCCCGGGCTGTTGGTGATGTTCACGGGGCTGCGGCCGTCGGGCTCGGCGGTGTAGATGTCGTAGGCCTCGTAGAGCGGCCAGACGTAGCCGCGGGAGTGGTCGGGCACCGGCGGGCAGTCGTCACCTGCTGCCTGCGTGGAGGCGAAGAGCACGCGCTCGCTGAACGGCAGGAAGTAGGCGCAGGTCGTGCGACCGCGCGACGTGATCTGCCGCAGGTGCCCGCTCTCCAGGTCGAGGATGTAGATCTGGTCGCAACCCGAACCGTCGCGCGTGGATTGCAGGATGAGCTGGCGGTCGTCGAACGACCAGTAGGCCTCGGCGTTCTCGCCGCCGAAGGTGAGCTGGCGCAGGTCGGCCAGGTGCACCTCGCCGGGCAGCAGCTTCGCGCTGGAGAAGGCGGCGGCCAGCTTCCGGTCGGCGCAGCCCTCGCAGATCGGCGCGAGGTGGGCGTCATGCCCGCCCGGCCCGTCGTCCGTCCCCGCGCAGGAGAGGGCGAGGCCGGCGAGCGCCAGGGCCACCGCGGCGAAATGGGAGTGGGTGGCGGGGCGCTCGGAGGTCTGCATCAGCGGGGGCTCTTCCAGGAGGGGACGAAACGTCCCGAGTAGTAACCGTGCTGCCGCCAGCCGTCGGCCTTCTCGGGGTCGGTCTCGACCACGAGCGGCCCGTGCACGGCGGCCTGACAGGAGAGGCGCAGGCCCTTGCCGGACTCGTCGGCGAGGCGCCGGAGGTAGCGGGCTTCGCGCGCGCTCGGCGCGCTGAGTCCGGCCGGGTCGTCGACGCGCACGACGCACGTGCCGCAGAAACCCTTGCCGCGGCAGGAGAGCATGCCCCCCAGCGCCGGATAGGGGTCGATGCCGGAGTCGATGCACGCCTTGCGCAGATTCGTGCCGTCGGGGACATCGACGGTCACGTTCTCCTTGCGGAAGTGGACTCTGTGCATATGGGAACCAGCCCCGGGGTGGTGAAGCGGGTGAAGTTAGCCCCCGGGCACCGGAGGGGTCAACGCCGGGTGCCCGCCGCCGCCTCGTCGCTCGGGCGCACCTGCAACCAGGCGCTCTCGGCCTCGTCCACGCGCTGCGCGAAGCGCGTCAGTTCGGCGTACGACTCGGCCGGGACGGAGAAGGGCATCACCCGGAACGCGCGCTCCAGGACCCACCCCTGACCGTCGTCGGCAGCGGAGGCCTGCTTCGGCGTGAGGTCCATGGCGTAATGGAAGCCTTCACATTCGGCGTGCAGCCCGGGTGGAGCGTCCACCAGCTCGTGGCCCGCGGGCAGCAGCAGCACGATCGTACTGTGCTCCTCGTTCACCGCACTCTGCAGGAACGGCAGGTGCCGGCTGCCCTCCACCGCGAGGCCGCCCGCCAGGTCGAGCGACGAGAGCGGCAACGGACGCCGGCCGTCCTGGTCGAGGAAGCGCGCCACGCGACCGGCGAATCGGAAGGCGACGCGCTGGCTGCCGTCGAGCCCGTCGATGCCCCAGGTCTCGAGCGCGATGCCCGGCAGGACCGAGGCGGCCGCTGCCTCCACGATGCGCCGGTGCTGCACCGCCGGGGCATCCCGCAGCTCGGCGGCCGCCGCCCAGCCCATGCCGCCCAGGTAGCCGAGCCGGCCCTCGACGAGCGCGCTGCCGTCGGCGGCGACGCGCACCTCGAGCCGGGTCTCGACCCCTGGCCGGTCACCCTCGGCACCGACGGGCTCGGCCAGGGTCTCCCCGCTCTCGGCCGCCAGCGCCGGTGCTCCCGGGGCGTCGCCCATGAGCACGCCGTAGGGCAGCCCGCGCAGGCTCAGGTCGCACCACGCCGGCTCGCCGTCGTCGGGTCGCACGCGCACCAGCGGCCGCCCGCGGAAGCTGTTGCGCTCGGCGAAAGGCGGGTCGGGCTCCGGGTCGCCACCCGGCGAGACGGCGCGGCTGAGCACGATGTCGTGCGCGATGCCGGCCGCCTCGAGCAGCGTGGCGTAGAGCACGGTCGCGCTGCCCGTACGCGAGCGCAGGATGCCCTCGGCCGGCGTGAAGGCGTCCTCGCGCCGGTCGATGGCCTTCTCCACGAAGGCGTGCAGGGCGCGCGCCGCGGCCTCCTGGCCGGCGGCGCCGGCGGTGGCCGAGGCCGCCGTCGCGCGCATCAGCGGCGTGACCCAGGTGCAGGGCGCCACGAGCGCGCGCAGGTTCGCGGCGCGCGTCGTGAGGTCCTCGTCCATGCCGAACTCCACCCACGGCAGGAACCAGTGCCCCGGAGGCGCGCCCGGCTCGAGCTGCACCCGCGGCTGATCGCGCATCTCGAACACGTGCACCACGTCGCCGCCGACCTCGTGCACCTCGTGCAGGCCGTCGAAGCGGCCCGACTCGAAGCGCAGCGGCATGTCGGCGGGGAAGGCGATCACGTAGCGGCTCACCACGAAGGGCTCGTCCACCGACCGGAAGAACCAGCGCCCCGGGCGCACGACCAGCGTCGGCGAGCCGTCGCGCGTGCGGAACTCGCGCTCGATGAGGTCGCCCGGCTGCAGGCGCGGCATCACGTAGCTGTCGGCCACACGCACGGGCTCGTAGTCGCGCTCGCCGGGCGTGCGCGCCAGGCGCGCCACCGCGAGCACCTCGCCCGGCAGGCGCAGCTCGCCCTCGCGCTCGCAGGCCGCCAGGTCGCGCACCTGGACGATCTCGTGCGTGATCGTCTCCATGCTCCCGTCGGCGTACACCTTCACCACGGCCTCGTCGAGCAGCCGCACCACCGAGTCGCGACGGCCCGTCTCGTCGTATGCGGCGACGACGTCCGCACGGTCCACCAGGAACATGTCCTGCAGCTGTTCGATGGGATCCGGGACGCCCAGCTCCTTCAGCCGCTCGCGCGCCGGGCGGTGGGTCGGCTCGCGCCGCACCACCTCCTCGAGCAGTCGCCGCTCGCGCTCGCCGTCCCCTTGCAGGCGCGCGATGTCGGCCCTGCGCCGGACGGGCGGCGACCAGCCGGCATGCTCCTCCGCGAGTTCCGCGAGGCCGGCGTCGGCTTCGTCCAGCGCGCCGATGTCCACCAGCCAGTCGGCGTGCTCGAGGCGCCGCAGCGGATCGGGGCCTCGCAGCAGGGACTCGGCCCAGGCCTCGTGCGCGGCCTCGAAGTCGCCGGCGCGACCGTGCTCGCGGCCGATCTCCTCGAGCATCTCCGCGTTCAGCCCGCGGGCGCGCCGCGCCAGGTCGCGCAGCACGGATGCGCGCGTGTCCAGGCCGAGCCGGCCGTGCTGCTGCGCGAGCAGGTTGAGCGCCAGCGGGCTGCGCGGCTTGCGCGCCACGGCCTCCTCCAGCGCACGGTCGGCGCTCACCTCGAGCTGCATGCCGCGCGCCACGCGCGACAGCTCGATCAGGCTGCGGCACTGGTTCGGGTGCGTCGCGCCGAGCTGCTCGAGCAGACCCAGCGCCTGCACGTCGGCGTCCTCACGATCGAGGATGTCGGCCAGCGCGAGCCCCATGGCGAGGTGCTGCGGATCCCGCGCCAGCACCGACTCGACCAGCTCGCGCGTGCGCGTGCGGCTCCAGGCCGGCGGCAGGTGCCGGGCCTGGGCGGTGACGCCGGCCAGCAGGGCATCGAGCGCCTCGCGCTGCGGGCCCTCGGCGGCCCGGGTCGCCGCACGCTCGAGCAGGTCGTAACCCTCGGCCGGGCGGTGGTCGAGCAGCGCCAGGAGGCCCGCGAGCGCCTGCGCCGCCGGGCCAGGGGACTCCAGGGCCGCGAGCATCGACGCGCTGTCGCCGAAGCCGGTCGGCGGCGAGCCCTCCACGGCGGCGCCGAGCGAGCTGTCGGGCAGGGCGGGGTGAAGGCCCGGCAGCAGGCCGCCGTCCGGGGCGTGACACGAGATCGAGAGCGGCGTATCCAGCGACGTCGGCAGGCGCACGAGCAGTCGGTTGACGCCGTCGCGCAGCACGACGCCCCGCCACAGGCGGCCCGAGCGCTCGCCGTCGAGCATGTCGAACTCCTCCAGCGGTCCGTCGTTGAGCACGAAGCTGAAGCGCGTCGCGGGCGGGAGCGACGCGAAATCCGAGCCGCCGAACGACCAGACCGCTCCCGGCGCGCCGTCCACCGAGGCGCCCGCCGCGGAGCCGAGGTCGATCTCCAGCCAGGCCGGCCCGCCGCCGGGGACGTCGAAGGCGCCTGCCAGCACCACCCAGCCGCGCTCCTCGACGATCACCATCGACGGGCGCACGCCCTGCTGGAAGGACGGCCGTCGCAGCGGACGCCAGCGCACCGGCCCCCAGGGCGAGACGTGTTGGCCCGCGAAGTCCGGCTGCGCGACGAAGGCCGGATCGAGGCCCGCCGCCAGGGGATCGTCCGGGGGGCCGAGCGGTCCGAGCACCGCCAGCTCGCGCAGCTGCGCCGGGAAGAGATCGGGGCTGTCGGGGCCGGCCTTGCCGTCGGCCGCGAGCGCCGCGCCCTGCAGGCGGAACAGCAGGCGGCGGGCCGCCGGAGACATGCCCTGGTCGTCCAGCTGCAGCAGCGCCTGGCGCGCCAGCAGCGGGTCGTCGAGGTCGTGGCGCGTGGCCTCGATGAGCTGCAGCGTCGCCTCGACGAGCGGATGGCCGGGCTGCTGCGCGATGCGCTCCATCCAGCGCCGCACGATGTCGTCGCGCGCGCCACTGCGTCCGTCGGCGGGCGCGACGAGGTCGGCTGCCCAGGCCTCGAGGTCGTCGGCGGCGCGCGGCGCGGCCGCCACGTGCGTCGGCAGGAAGGCGAGGCAGAGCAGCAGCAGCAAGGGGGTCGGCAAGGGACGTCTCCGGGTGTCGGGGGGCGACTGACGCGCGTCGCGTTTCAGGGAGCGCGGTCCAGTTGCAGCAGGATCGAACGCGCTTCCGCCTGCCGGATGCGGTCGAGCGCATCGCGGAAGCCCGCGTAGCGCTCACGCGGGATGCGGGCCCGGCTCAGCTGGAAGTGGCGCTCGACGGCCACGCCTACCTCGCTGGCCTGCACCTGCAGCTCGTAGTGCAGCAGGCCGGGTTCGTCGACGATCACGGCGCTCGGCAGCGAGGCCACGACGCCGCCCTCGGGCAGCCGGTAGAGGATGCTCGTGTGCTGCGCGAAGGGGCACGGGAACACCAGGTCGTAGTGCCGGCTGCCGGGCGCCTCGATCGCCACCTGCTCGAGCCCGAGCTGCTCGAAGGTGACCGGCAAGGCCTGGAGGCCGCCCTGCGAGGCCCACAGGTCGACCGCCTCGAAGCGCGCGTCGAGCCGCGCCGGCGTGCCGATGTCGTGCAGGTCGCTGGTCTGCAGGTCGAGCACCTGCAGGCCGCCGAACTTCGAGGAGAGCCAGCGCGTGAGCGACTCGCCGGGGTCGTCGTCCTCGCCGCCGAAGCGCTGGCGCAGCCGGACCCCGAACGAACCGTTGCTCGTGTCGGTCAGGCTCACCACGCCGTCGCCGTCCGCTGCGAGGCGCACGTCGTAGGCACGCCGCAGGGTGTTCGCCTCCGCCGGCGCGTACGGGATCGACTGCACGCTGCCGCCCTCGGGGCCCACGTGCAGCACGCGCGCACCCTGGTCGTCCTCGCGCAGGTACTCCAGCGGGTTGAGATCGGCCGTGGCGTCCAGGTAGAGCGCCGGCCGACCCTCGGCCTCCGGCAGGTACGCGATGCAGTGGTTGAAGTGGCCGACCATGGCCACGTCGAGCGGCTCGAGCGTGCGCGGCGACTCGGCGCGCAACAGCACCGGGACGGCTTCGACGCCGATCTCGGCCAGCAGCTGTCGCAGCAGGATGGACTTGTCCTTGCAGTCGCCGAAGCGGCGCTCGAAGATCGTCGGTGCGCTGTACGGCTCGTAGCCGTGCGTGCCGAACGCCCAGGCGTTGTAGCGGATCTCCTGGCCGACGAAGCGCGCGATGGCCTCGATCTTCTCCATCTCGCTGGCCTTGCCCGCCGTGAGCTCCACCACCTTGGCCGACATGGCGGGTGTCGTGGCGAACTCCTTCTCGATGAAGTGCCACCACCAGTCGGCGAACTGGTCCCAGTCGCGGAAGGTCGAGATGTCCACCAGGGGCAGCAACTCGACGGGCTGGGGCATGGCCGACTCGAGCGGCGGGCGCACCAGGTCGCGCGCGACCCAGCGCCGGATCGTGGTGCCGTCGGCAGCCGTCTCGACGCTGCGTTCGAGCCCCTCGGTGTGGCGCTCGCCGATGGCCAGCTCGACGCCCGGCGGCGTCAGCACCACCAGCTCGGAGAGGCGGGTCGGCGCCAGCCCGTCGATGCGATCGGGGTAGAAGCCATGCCGCAGGTCGAAGGCCTCGCCGAAGACGTCGGTCTGCAGCTGGTCGACGCGGTACTCGACGTCCACCATGTCGCCCGGACGCAGGGGCGGCAGGTCGAACCGTCGCGTGCCGTCGCGGGTGCCGCGCGGGGCGGGCGCGTTCTCCGTCGTGCCGTCGGGGCGCACCACGCGCACGCCGTGCACGTGCAGCCGCGAACCGGAGTCGGCGTACACCGGATACACGTCCAGCAGGCGTGCGCCGCCCTCGGTGAGCACGCGCAGAGCCACGTGCTGGTAGCTGTGTTCCTTGCCATCCGGCTCGACGCGCCAGACCACGGTGCGGCGCAGCGCCTCGAGCGGGTCGTTGCCGGCGCTGTCCGGGAGCGGCAGGTCGGCGAGCAGGGTGGCGTCCCAGCGGTACGGATCCTCGAAGCGCTGCTCCTCGCCTTCGGTGAGCAGTTCGAGGTGCCGGCGCGCCGGCTCGTCCGTCGGCTGCAGTCGCAGGACCTCGCGCAGGCCGGCCGCCGCCGAATCGAGGTCGCCGGCGCGCTCGTCGAAGCGCACGCGCTGCTGCAGGGCCCCGATGTGCTCCGGACAGACCTCGAGCGCCTGCTGCACCAGCTCGCGGCCGCGCGCACGCGCCACCGCGTCGGTGCTGCGCTCCAGGAAGGACGCCGAAGCGAGCATGCGGCGCAGCTCGAAGGGCTCGGCGCGCAGCACGGCGTCGGTCACGCGGATGAGTTCGGCCATCTCGCCCGCATCCGCGAGGCGCCGCACGAGTTCGTCCACCAGCGGCCGGTGCAACACGTCGCCCGCCGCGCCGCGGCGCAGGGTGTCGAGCGCCACGTCCTGCAGTCCCGAGGCATCGAGGCGTCGCGCCCGGGCGAGCTGTCCGTCGCCGCTGATCTGCGCCGCATCCGAGGCTTCGGCCTGCTGTCGCAGCAGATCGGCCTCGGCAGCACGCTGCTCGGATTCGAGCACCTCGGCGCGCAGCTGCAGCGTGGTCCAGCTCGTGGGCGCGGCCTCCACGGCCCGCGCGCTGTACTCCTGCGCCCGCGAGGGGATCGGGTTGTCGCGCAGCCAGAAGTTCGCCAGGTCGATCAGGGCGGCCACGTGCTGCGGGTCGAGTTCGACCACGTCCTGCAGGGCGTGCAGGCGGCGGTTGGCGTCCACCTCGTTGCGCGAGCGGCCGCGGGGGCGACAGGCCTGCGCCAGCAGGTAGCGACCGAGCACCGAATCGGGCTCGGCCTCGACGGCGCGCTCCGCGGCGCGCACGACGCTCTCGTCGACGTCGTCCTCGGGATGGATGAGCAGGTGGTAGAGCGCGAGCAGTCGCCAGGCCGAGGCGTCACCGAGGGCGGCGAGACGTTCGGGTGTTCCAGGCAGCAAGGCCGGCGGGATGCGGGCGCCGGCCGTCGCAGCATCGGCATCGTCGGCGGCATCGTCGGCGCGAGCCGTGGCAGCCGCCGCATCGTCGGCCCGGGCCGTGGCAGCCGCCGCAGCGTCGGCGGCAGCAGCCGAGGCCCAGCCGCTCTCCGGAGCGCCGCGCCGCTCGGGTTCCACTCCGTACTCGATGAGCGCGGCCTCGTCCTCGCTCGGCGCCTCGTGCGGCCAGGCGGCGAACATCGACTCGCACTGCAACCATCGGTACGGCCGCCCCTCGAGGTCGGTGAAACGCGCGGTGAAGGCCCACTCGTCGTCACCGTTGCCGAGCTTGACCAGCAGCTGGTTCCAGCCCTCGTGCAGCACGAGCAGATGCCGGTCCTGGTCGGGCACCAGGGGCCGCTCGGCGCTGCGCTCCGCCACCACCTTGCCGTCGTGGATCAGCCGATAGGGGTCGGTCGATCCGATGCGGATCTCGACCGGGCCGGCATCGCGGGGGCGCACGGCCGTGGCCAGGTAGGCCACCGCCTGCTGCGACGGGCGCAGCATCGCATCGAGCCCCACGACTGCCAGCGGGTGGTGGCGCCCCGCCACCTGCCGCCAGCGCACCGGCCGCTCCTTGCCCGGCATCTCCGCCTGGCGGTCGAACACGCGCTCCGGCTCGTAGGCCACCCGCATGCCGCTGCCGCGTTCGTTGTCGAAAGGCCCGACCAGATACCAGTCGGACACGAAGCCGAGCCGCTCGATGACGCCGCGCGCGCGGTCGCTGTGCCCGGTGCGGCGCAGGCAGTTGGCCGCCAGCAGGTCGAGGCGGGCGAGCGCGTCGGGGGGCGCCTCTGCGGGCCATGGCTGCATCGCCAGCAAGGCGTCGAGCGTGGGTTCCCAGTTGCCGAGCCGGCCGACGACGTCGGCGAGCACCCACGTCGCAGCCTCCAGCTCGAGCGCGGTGCGCGTGTCGGCGGGGTCGCACGCGGGCAGGCCCGTGCGGAGGCCGTCGAGCAGCAGCGTCCAGGCCTCCAACGGACGGCCGTGGTAGAGGTGGTCGAGCGCCGCCTCGGGGAGGGCCGTCGCGCCGGGGCCGGAACCCGCCGACGGCCTGGCGCCGGCCGCCTCCTGGGCCCACGTCGCGGGTGGCAGGAGGAGCACCATCGCGAGCAGGGCGAGGGCCGACGGCGTGCGCATGCGCGGGAACTCCGGGGGAGGCGGGCCGAGGGTACGAAACCCTCCCGCGCGTGGTGGGCGATGAGGGATTCGAACCCCCGACCTCCTGCTTGTAAGGCAGGCGCTCTCACCAACTGAGCCAATCGCCCTCGTGCAACGGCGCTGCTACTGGTGCGCAACTCTCGCACCGGCATGGGTTTGCAGTGACGTAACGCCGTTGACGGATGTGTGCGCGAAGGGGTATTGTTCGCGCCCCTCTCCGGCCGATCTAGACCTTTCCAGAGGTCTTCAGGTCATCCCGTCGGTCCGACCTGCCGCGCGTGCTCCGGCGCCCGTGGCCGATCCCCGGCCCTTCTCCATTCGAGAACACACATCATGCGCATCGCGGTCATCGGCACTGGCTACGTCGGTCTCGTCGCCGGCACCTGCTTCGCGGAGAGCGGCAACGACGTCATCTGCGTCGACATCGACGAGAAGAAGGTGCAGGACCTGAAGAACGGCAAGATCCCGATCTTCGAGCCCGGTCTCGAGGAGATGGTCAAGCACAACGTCAAGGAGGAGCGCCTCTCCTTCACGACCAGCTCGGCCGACGCGGTGCGCGCCAGCGACGTCGTGTTCATCGCCGTGGGCACGCCGCCCGGCGAGGACGGCAGCGCCGACCTCAAGTACGTGCTCGCCGTGGCCCGTGAGATCGGCAGGGCCGCGAACGGCCCCAAGGTGGTCGTGGACAAGAGCACCGTGCCGGTGGGCACCGGAGCACGCGTCCGCAAGGTCGCCCAGGCCGAGACGACCCACCCCATCTACGTGGTCAGCAACCCCGAGTTCCTCAAGGAAGGCGCCGCGATCGACGACTTCATGAAGCCGGACCGGGTGGTCATCGGAAGCGACAACGAGTACGCCAAGGATGTCATGCACCGCATCTACGAGCCGTTCGTGCACGACAACCCGAACAAGATCATCCACATGGACATCCCGAGCGCGGAGCTGACGAAGTACGCGGCCAATGCCATGCTCGCGACCCGCATCTCGTTCATGAACGAGATCGCGAACATCTGCGAGCGCGTCGGCGCCGACGTGACCAAGGTGCGCTCCGGCATAGGCTCGGACTCCCGCATCGGCATGCCGTTCCTGTACGCCGGCTGCGGCTACGGCGGCTCCTGCTTCCCGAAGGACGTCCAGGCGATCATCCGCACGGCGCGCGAGTTCGACTACGACTTCCAGATCCTGCAGGCCGTGGAGGCCGTGAACGCCAAGCAGAAGTTCGTGCTGTTCGACAAGGTGCGCGAGCACTTCGACGGCGACCTCGCCGGCCGCACGTTCGCCGTCTGGGGCCTGGCCTTCAAGCCGCGCACCGACGACATGCGCGAGGCCCCGTCGCTGTACGTCATCAACAGCCTGCTCGAACACGGCGCCTCGGTGCGCGCCACCGACCCCGAAGCCATCGAGCAGGCGCGCTGGCGCCTCGGCAACCACGGGGACCGCCTGCAGTACTTCGAGCACCCCTACGACACGCTCACGGATGCCGACGCGCTGCTGCTCGTCACGGAGTGGAGCGAGTTCCGCAACCCGGACTTCGAGCTGATCAAGCGCCGCCTCAAGGCACCGGTCATCTTCGATGGCCGCAACATCTTCCCGAAGGCCGAGATGGAGCGCCTGGGCTTCGCGTACTACCCGATCGGGTCGGCCCCGACCTCGAACGCACGCTGCCCGGCGCCCGCCACGACCTGAGCGCCGGACGCGCGACCGAGGCCGACGCAGGGCAGCCGATCGCAGGGCCGACCAGGAAAGGAAGAAGGGGCGCCCCCTTCTCTCTCCCAGAAAGGGACGCCCCTGTGGTGACGGTCGCCAGTGCTCTCCCGCACCGGCGACCCGTCCGCTTGTAACGACCGGAAGGCCGCTAGTAACCGGACGCGCCTACCTTATCACGAAGCGCGGCCAGCGCACTTCCGACCTCCGGTGCCGGCGCGCCGGGGCTGGATCCGGCGTTCAGGTCGCGTTCCAGTCGCAGCACCAGCTCGACGCCCTCCTCGGCCCGTCCGGCCTCCTGGAGGGCGTCGACCAGCCCGTCCACGTTCTTGACCGCCTCCAGGGCATGGTCCGGGAGGAAGGGCGCCACCTGCATCAGCAGGTCGCGCGCCTCGTCCAGCCGCCCCTCCTTGATGAGCAGCTTGCCCGACCAGCTGATGGCGTGCGTGCGGCTGCGCAGCTGCTCCGGGTAGCTCGTCTGGACCTCCGCGTAGCGCTCCAGGGCCGCCGCCATGGCACCCGCCCGCCGCTGGGCGTGGCCGAGTTCGAGCAGGCCGCGCGAGCCGAAGCTGCGCACGAGGTCGTCCGTGCTGGCCCGGCCGAAGCGGTCGGCCTGCTCGAAGCGCCGTGCCGCCTGCTCGAGCTGCTCCCGGGCGCGCAGGATCTCTCCAGCCCGGAAGCAGGCCTCCACGCGTTCGCGCAAGCCGAAGGCGGCGTCGTCCGCCACGCTGCCGTAGGTCTCGGCGACGACCAGCAGCCGCTCCTCGCGCTCGGTGCCGGCGAGCGCGTAGGCAGCGCGCTTGGCATCGCCCGCCGCCTCGAGTGCCGCCTGGCCGGCTTCGGTCTCGAGCAGCGGGCCGGTGGCCGGCGCCACGGCGGCCGCGACATCGCCCTCCCGTGCGGCGAGATCGTCCAGCGCCCATGTCGAGGCGCAGGGCGAGAGGCTGGCGGCGAGCAGGATCAATGTGCAGGGAACGAGTGTCTTCATGCAGGGACTCCGTGACGAGAAGGGACGGGCTCACGGCGGAGCCGTCGCGTGGGTGAGGCCGCGGGACGGATCGCCCCGACGCGCCCACGCCGCTCGTCGGGCGGCAGGCGGATGCGTTACGCAGCCGACACGCTAGAGTCAGCTCCCCATCCACCCCACCGGTGCCAAGCGATGCCCGCCGAACGCCTGCCCCCGGGAGCCACGCCGGGCGGACTGCTCTCCTTCGTCGCGCTGGGGACCTCGGTCTTCCTGCTCGGCTACGTCATGTGGTCGCGCGGTGACCTGGGTCCGTTCCGGCCCTCGGTCGAACCCCGCATCACCGCGGCACGCGGCGACCTGGCCGAGAGCGAGCGCACCGTGATCGACATCTTCGAGAGCGCCAGCCAATCGGTGGTCAACGTCTGCCAGATGCGGCAGCGCGTCACCTACCGCAACACGCTCGAGCCCTTCCTGAGCGACGCGGGCACCGGCTTCGTCTGGGACAGCGACGGTCACATCGTGACGAACTTCCACGTGATCAAGGACCCGACGGCGCCGCGCAACGTGCTACGCGCCTACGAGCACGTCGGGGTGATCCTGGCCGACCGGGAGGCCTATCAGGCCCGGGTCGTGGGCTGGTCGGCCGAGAAGGACCTGGCCGTGCTCGAGATCGACGCGCCGCCGGAGAAGCTGCGACCCGTCGCCCTGGGCACCTCGAGCGACCTCAAGGTGGGCCAGACCGTGCTGGCCATCGGCAACCCCTTCGGACTGGACCAGACCCTCACCGTCGGCGTCATCAGCGCGCTCAACCGCAGCATCATGTCGCCCAGCAACGAGCGCATCGACGGCGTGGTGCAGACCGATGCCGCGATCAATCCCGGCAACTCGGGCGGCCCCCTGCTGGACAGCGCCGGTCGTGTCATCGGCGTGAACACGATGATCGTCAGCCAGTCGGGCGGCTCGGCGGGCATCGGCTTCGCCGTCCCGGTGGACACCGTGAACGTGGTCGTGCCGGAGCTCATCGCGTACGGTCGCGTCATCCGCCCGGGCCTGGGGGTGCTGCTCGACCTCGACGACACGGTCGCACGGCGGGCGGGCACCGAGGGTGCCCACGTCATCGAGGTCGTCGCCGACAGCGCAGCCGAGAAGGCCGGCCTGCAGGGCGTGCGGCGCGACGGTGGCCGGGTGCTGGCGGGCGACATCATCCTGCAGCTCGGCAGCGAGCGCGTGCGCAACCGCAAGGAGCTCATCGACGCGATGCTGCAGCACAAGGTGGGCGACAAGGTGCCGCTGCTCGTGAACCGGCTGGGCGAGCAGCTCGAGCTGGAGGTCGTGCTGCAGGCGATGGACTGAGGTGCCCGGGGCGGTCGACTGGAGGCGCCAGGCTCCGGCTCCGAGCTGCCGGCAGCCGCCACAGCCGCCACAGCCGCCACAGCCGCCCGGGACTGTCTTCCAGGGCCTCGGAGTGGCGTGCCTGCGGCCTTCGCGAGAGTGTTGGATGGAGAGCTGTGGCATGTTGATGGCCGAGCTTGCTGCCCTGTCAACATGCGGCAACATCCCTCCATCCGGACGGCGCCTTCCGATCCGGCGATCTGCGGATCCTGGCTCCAGGGTCCAGCGTTCCGCCGACCGCGGAACGCCCCGCGGACCTCTCTCCCGGAGTCCTGCCTTGTCCATTCGACGCCTGCCCCTGCGCCGCGCCCCGGCCCTGCCCGTCTTCGCCGGATGCCTCGTGGTGCTCTGCGCGGGCGCAGTCGCCGCACAGGACCTGGCGCGCATCGTCCCTGCCCAGGCCTTCCTCGTGTCGCAGGCACGCGCGGACGACTCGCTGGCCTTCAAGGACGCCTACGAGCTCGAGATGTTCCACGCCCTGCGCGATGCGCACCTGGAGGACCTGCTGATCGAGACGCTCGTGGCCGGCGGCGCCGAGGGCGAACCCGTGGAGCAGCTGCGCCAGGTGATCGACTACGTCGGCCGGCTCGTGTCGAGCGTCGACTGGCAGGCCCTCGCGCGCAACGAGTGCGTCTTCGCCATGGACATGCGCTCGCCGCTGCCCTACGCCGCCGCAATCATGCCGAGCATGCTCGTCGCCTTCCGTGCCGACGCGGCTGACGTGGACCGGCTCGAGAAGTCGCTGCGCAACCTCATGGGCGCCCTGGCGGCCCTCGCGCCGGACGCGCTCTCGTTCGAGTCGCCCATGGCCGGCGAGGGCGCGACGCGCGTGCACACGCTGCGCATCGTGCCCTGGGGCGAGATGCCCGTCCTGCAGTTCGGCGTGCACGGCAACGAACTCCTGTTCGCGATCGGTGACCGGTTCTTCCGTGATGCCCTGGCGCGCATGGAAGGCACTGCGGCCGGCTCGCTCGTGGACAGCGAACGCTACATCCAGGCCTTTGGCGACCTGCCGCGCGACGCCTCGCGCAGCACCTTCGTCGACGTGCGGCGGCTGATCGACGACATCGAGGCCCAGGTCGTCCTGTTCCTGCCCGACGACAAGATCGCCCACTCGATCGCGGCCGACTTCTTCCACCTCGGCCGCATCGTGGGCACCGTGGCGAGCACCACCCACGCCGAAGGGCACACCGTCTTCGAGGAGAGCTGGGTGCGATTCGACCGCGAATCCGTGGCCGAAGGGCACCCGCTCGTGCCGAGCTGCCGCTCCCAGGCATCGAGCGAGCTCCTGCAGTACGTCCCGGCCGACGCGAAGTCGTTCACGTTGATGCAGGGCATGGACCTGGCGCCGCTCTACCGCTGGGGCCTCGAGCGCTTCGAGCACTACGCCGACCCGCAGGACGCCGAGGAGGGGCTCGTCGCGTGGAAGGCCGTGCAGGCCGTGCTCGACATCGACTTCGAGCGCGACATCCTCGGCCTCATGCGCAGCGAATCGATCACGATCGCACTCCCGAGCGAGAAGGCCTCGCCGATGGACCCCGGCGCCTTCGTCACGCTCGTGGCGCTCGAGAATCCGGAGACCACCCGGCGGCTCGTGAAGCGGCTCGAGAACGTGTACGACGCCTGCATCCCGTGGCTGCTCGACAGACTGGAACGCGAGCAGCCGGGCGCCGTGCCGTTGCGCATCGAACTGTCGGACGCCGAGAGTTCCTTCCCGGGCCTGCGCCGCATGTCGACCTCCCTGCGCATGCAGAGCTTCTCGCTGCCGATCAGCGACATGGTCTACGGCATGGTGGGCGACAAGCTCGTGTTCGCCAGCTCGGACGAGGCGCTGTCGCACGTCATGGAGGTGGCGGCGGACGAGGCGCCGGGCCTCGACGAGCACCCGGCCACCGTGAGCGGCCTGGCTCTGCCCGAGGGACATCTGCTCACCGCGGCCTACACACCCTACGCGCAGATGGCGGCCGAGACGCGCTCCGAGCTGCGCATGGCCGGCGACAGCGCGGCCTTCGTCCTGCGCATGGCCCTCTCGGGTGTGCCCGACGGCAAGGAGAAGGCCAAGGTGAAGGCCATCAGCAAGGTGATCGAGGGCGTCCTGCCGCGAATGCAGAGCGTGCTGGCGCACTGGGACTTCATGCAGGACGGCCTGATGTACGCGCAGCCGCGTGAGGACGGCCACGCGGTGTACGCCTGCAACATGGTGCGCTACCGCACGCAGGACGAGCGCATGCTGGAGCGCGATCGCTGAACGCGGAGCGCGGCGTGGGGCGCGGGCTGCTGCGGGTGGTGTGGCTGGCTGCGCTGGCGGCTTGCGCCTCGCCGCCCGCGGGCGCTCCGGCGGCGTCCGGCGCAGGCTCCTCGGCGCAGCTGGCCAGCCCGGCGGCGCCCGCGCTGCCCGACATCTCGACGGCCGTGCAGGGCCTGCGGCGGCTCGACGGCCTGCTCACGGTGTACGCGGACGACGCGCTCGGTCGCCTGCTGCTCGAGCTGCCGCCGCCCCACGGACCGCAGGCCGAGGTCGGCAGCTACCTGCTGCTCGAGGGACTGCGCTCGGGCCTGGGCCACAACGACGTGGGTCTCGACCGGGGCCAGATGGGTGCGGCACGCGTCGTCCGCCTGCGCCGGCTCGCCCGCCGCGTGCTGCTCGAACAGCCCAACCTGGGCTTCCGCGCCGACCAGGGCGACGCGGAGGCGCAGCGCGCCGCCAACGAGTCTTTTGCCGGCTCGGTGCTGTGGGCCGCGCCGATCGAGGCCCTCGCCGCCGACGGTCGCGCCCTCGTGGACCTGTCGACGCTCCTGCTGCGTGACACCCACGGCATCGCCGCGACGCTCGCTGCCACCGGCCAGGGCCGCTTCGCGCTCGACCCGAACCGCAGCGTGCTGGACCTGACGGCCGCCAGGGCGCTGCCCGACAACCTCGAGTTCGACGCGCTGCTCACCTTCTCCTCCGAGGAGCCGGGACCGCTCGTGCGCGCCACGGCTGCCGCTCCGGACTCGCCGACCTTCGTGCAGCACGTCTCGCTCGTGCGCCTGCCCGATGCCGGCTACCAGCCCCTGCCGCTCGACCCGCGCATCGGGGCCTTCGCACTGGGCTACCAGGACACCAACGCGCCGCTCACCGGCGGAGTCGAGCGCCGGCTCGCCGTGCGCCATCGCCTGCAGCTCCGCGACGCCGCCGACCCGCGTGCCGGCGTGGTCGAGCCGATCGTGTACTACGTCGACCGCGGCGCGCCGCCCGACGTGCGCGCGGCCCTGCTCGAGGGCGCCTCGTGGTGGAGCGCGGCCTTCGAGGCGGCCGGCCTGCCGGGCGCCTTCCGCGTCGAGCTGCTGCCCGAGGGCGTCGACCCGCTCGACGTCCGCTACAACGTGGTGCAGTGGGTGCATCGCTCGACGCGCGGATGGTCCTACGGCAACGCCGTGACCGACCCGCGCACGGGCGAGATCGTCAAGGGCCACGTCACGCTCGGGTCGCTGCGCGTGCGCCAGGACCGCCTGCTCTTCGAGGGCCTGCTCGGCACCGCGCACACGGGCGACGGCAGCGCCGAGGACCCGCTGCAGCTCGCGCTCGCGCGCATCCGCCAGCTGGCGGCGCACGAGGTCGGGCACACGCTGGGGCTGGCGCACAACTTCGCGGCGAGCCGCGTCTTCAACGGCTCGGTCATGGACTATCCGGCGCCGCGCCTGCTGCTCGGCTCCGACGACACCCTGCAACCCGTGCCGGCCTACGGGACGGGTGTCGGCCCGTGGGATCGCGCCGCGATCGGCTGGCTCTACGGCGGTCGCCCGTACTCGGCCGACGACACGCGCGAGGGCACCGGGCCACCGATCCCCTACCTGTCCGACGACGATGCCCGTGCTCCGGGCACCGCGCATCCGGGCGCCAGCCTGTGGGACGGGGGCAGCGACCCGGTCGAGGCGCTGCGGGAGACCCTGGCCGTGCGCCGCTGGGCGCTCCAGCGCTTCGGGCCCGACCGGATCGCTCCCGGCCTGCCGCTCTCCGAGCTGGAGCCCGTGCTCGCCACGGTCTACCTGCATCACCGCTACCAGGTCGAGGCAGCCGTCAAGTGCCTCGGCGGGCTGGAGTACGAGCATGCGCTGCGCGACGGCGCCGAGCACCTCGTGCTGCCGGTGGACGCGGGCCGTCAGGCGGCCGCGCTCGACACCCTGCTCGCGCTGCTCGCGCCCGACGAGCTGGAACTGCCCGAGCACGTGCTGCGCCTCGTGCCCCCCCCGCTGCCCGACGAGCCGCTCGGTCGCGAGCGGCTGGGCCGCACCACGGGGCGCACCTTCGACGAGCTGGCCAGCGCCGCGAGCGCCTGTCACCTCGTGGTGGACGCGCTGCTGCACAGAGAGCGCGCCGGCCGGCTCGTCGAGCAGGCGCACCGCGACCCGGGCCTGCCGTCGCTGGACGACGTCCTCGTCGCCCTGCTCGAAGCCACGCTCTACGTCCCGGGCAGCCTGGCCACCGGACAGCCGCAACCACGTCCCGAGCCTGCGGAGCCGCGCCAGCAGGCCCTGGTCGAGGTCGCGCAGCGCGCGGTGGTGGACGGCCTGCTTACGCTCGCCGCCGACCGCACGGCGAGCGCCGCGGTGCGTGCCTCGGTGTGCGCGAGGCTCGAGGGCATCGCCCGGCTCGGAGCGGGCCGCTCGCCGCACGCCGCCGCCTTGCGCGCCGACATCGAGCGCTTCCTCACGCGCCCCGCGCCAGCCGAGGCCACGCCTGCCGGCGCGCTCCCCGCCCCGCCCGGACCGCCCATCGGCGGTCGCGCCCCGGCCCTGCCCGAGCTGGCGGGCTGCTCGCTCTCCGACGGCTGAGCCGCCCCGGCCGGCCCTGCCGGCCCGCCGGGCGCCCCCGGATCAAGGGCGGTGCGGCCAGCGGTCGAAAGGGACAGCGATGTCGTCTCCCCGGCAAGCCACCGCGAACACTCCCTTCGAGGAGCCGAAGGAAGCGCTGCGCCTGCCGCGGCTGCTGGCCGGCGCCGTGCTCGCGCTGTGCCTGCTGCCCTGGTGCCTGCAGCTCGCCGGAGTGGACCTCGGCTCGCCGGCGCCGACCCAGGACTCAACCTTCCTTCAGGGCCTGTGGGGACAGGACCTGGTGGACGCCCTGCACGAGAGCGTCGAGGGCGCCTTCGTGCACATGCTGCTCGAGTGGAGCGCCATCTGCGTCGCGGTCTTCATCGTGATCCTCTCCTGGGTCACGTTCAGCATCCGTCGCGACGTGGCGACGCCCATCCTCGGCGTGGCGCTCTTCACGGCCGGCACGATGGATGCCTACCACGTCTTCGCGGCGACACGCTTCCTCGAGGGTGCGAGCGACAACGACGACCTGATCCCGTTCACGTGGGCGCTGTGCCGCGCCTTCAACGCCGTGATCATCACCTGCGGCGCGTTCATCGCGCTGCGCCGCCAGAGCGGCCCCGGCCGCCGCGGCGAGATGTTCCTCATCGTGGTGAGCGTGCTCTTCTCGCTGGCGGCCTGGGCGGCCATCCACACGGTGGCCTCGTCCGCGAACCTGCCGCGCACGATCTTCCCGGAGGCCTTCATGTCCCGGCCCTGGGACGTGCTGCCGCTGGTGCTCTACCTCATCACCGGCGCGGTGCTGTTGCCGCGCCTGTACGACAAGCATCCCGGCGCCTTCACCGATTCGCTGCTGCTGAGCATGCTGCCGCAGATCGCGGTGCAGCTGCACATGGTGTTCGGCTCGACGGCGCTCTACAGCTCGGACTTCAACGCCGCGCACGCGCTGAAGATCCTGGCCTACGTCGTGCCCCTCGTGGGCCTGTGCTTCGACTACATCCGCACCTACCGCAAGAGCCAGAGGCACACCGATGCGCTGGCACGCGAGATCGCCGAGCGGCGACGCACCGAGACGCACCTGGCCCGGCAGACTCTCAACGCCGAGCTGCTGAAGGCCGCCGGCGACATCGCCACCGAGACCGAATCGGAGAGCGAGGCGCTGCAGGCCAGCTTGGACATGATCTGCGGCCGCATCGGCTGGCCGGTGGGCCACGCGTACATCGCCGAGGGGGACGTGCTCAAACCCACGGCCATCCGCAGCATCGCCGGCAGCGACACGCAGCATGCCCCGCGCATCGTCACCGACATGGTCGAGTTCAAGCGCGGCGAGGGGCTGCCGGGCCGCGTGTTCATGAACGGCGAACCGGCCTGGATCGAGGACCTGCGCCGCAGCGAGTACGGGCGCGTGGTCGGCGTGCCCAAGGGCGTCGAGATCCGCGCCGCGATGGCGCTGCCCGTGCTGAGCGGCGGACGCACGCTGGCCGTGCTCGAGTTCTTCTCGCGGCGCGTCGAGCCGGAGGACCGTGAGCTGCTCTCGCTCATGCGCCGCGTCGGCGACCAGGTCGGCCGCGTGCTCGAGCGCAAGCAGGCGCTGTCGGCGTTGCAGGCGGCGCGCGACTCGGCCGAGGCGGCCACGCGCGCCAAGAGCGAGTTCCTGGCCAACATGAGCCACGAGATCCGCACGCCGCTCAACGGCGTCATCGGCATGACCGGCCTGCTGCTCGACACCGAGCTGGACAACCACCAGCTCGAGTACGCCAAGACGGCCCGCAGCTGCGCCGAGTCGCTCGTCGGCATCATCAACGACATCCTCGACTTCTCCAAGATCGAGGCCGGCAAGCTCGAGCTGGAGGTGACGGCCTTCGACCTGCACGAGCTGCTCGAGGACGCGATGGACATGCTGGCCTTCGGCGCGCACAGCAAGGGCCTCGAGCTCGTGCTGCAGCTCGACCCGTCGCTGCCGCGACACGTGCGCGGCGACCCGGTGCGCCTGCGGCAGGTCATCCTCAACCTGGCCAACAACGCCGTGAAGTTCACCAAGGACGGCACGGTGGCCGTGCGCGTGCTCACGCTGGGGGCGAGGGACGGTCGGCTGGCGTTGCAGTGTGACGTGGCCGACACGGGCATCGGCATCCCGGCCGACCGCACGGGCCGGCTGTTCGAGTCGTTCAGCCAGGTCGACGCCTCGACCACGCGCCAGTTCGGCGGCACGGGCCTGGGCCTGGCCATCTCGAAGAAGCTCACGGAGCTGATGGGCGGCACGATCAACGTCAGCAGCGAACTCGGGCGCGGTTCGACCTTCACCTTCACGACGCTGCTCGAGCCGATCGCGGCGCCCACGGACGGCAGCGACCCGCCGCCGCCGCCCGACCTCTCCGGCAAGCGCCTGCTCGCCGTGGACGACAACCAGGTCGCCCTGCGCGCCCTGCTCGCCACGCTGCAGCGCACGGGCGCCACGCCGGTCGGCGCCACTTCGGCCGAGCGTGCCTCGGCCATCCTGCACAAGGCCGCCGAGCGCGGCACGCCCTTCGACCTCGTGCTCATCGACGCCGGCCTGGGCGAGACCGACGGCGCCGACCTCGCGCTGCAGCTGCGCACCGACGCGCAGCTCAGCGACCTGCGCCTCATCCTGCTCACGCCACGCAGCGCGCACGAGGACGCACGGCTGATGCGCGCCGGCTTCAAGGCCATCATCGCCAAGCCCGTCCGCCAAGGCCGGCTGTGGGCGGCGATCGGCGCGGCCCTCTCGGTCGCGCCGCCGCCGGGCAGCGCGGCCCGCGAGCGCAAGCCGGTCGTGCCGGGCGTGGTCGAGCGGGTCGCCGCGCGCATCCTGGTCGTCGAGGACAACCCGGTGAACCAGGCCGTGGCGCGCCGCCTGCTGCAGAAGCTCGGACATCGCGTGGACGTGGCCGGCAACGGACAGGAGGCCGTGCAGGCCGTCTCTTCCGTGCGCTACGACCTCGTCATCATGGACTGCCAGATGCCCGTGATGGACGGCTACGCCGCGACCGCCGCCATCCGTGCGCTGCCCGGCCGGGCCGCGCAGCTGCCCATCCTGGCCATGACGGCCAACGCGCTGAAGGGCGACAAGGAGCGTTGCCTGCAGTCCGGCATGAACGACTACCTGCCCAAGCCGATCGACGCCAAGCGGCTCGAGGAGAAGGTGAACCACTGGCTCATCCACGGCCCGCTCGCGAGCGCGCCGGCACAGCGCAGCGACGCCAACGACGGCGCGCCGCGCCACGACAGCGCCCCGGTCTGAACCGGGCCGCGCGCCAGCGCGTCAGCGGGATGCGTCGTGCGCCGTGCGCTGCGCGCTGACGGCGGCCGCTGTCCGGCAGGCCCCGGGCTCGGCAGTGGCCCACAGGCTGTCGGCCGGGGCGAAGGGCAGCACGCCCGCCGCCAGGGCCGCGGTGGCCGCGAGGGCGCGCTCGATCGCCGGCCCCCAGGGCCCGTGCCGCGCGCGCTCCCAGCCGGCGCGCGCCGCGGGCACGGCGGGGTCCCCGTCGTCGGCCAGCGGGTCGGCGGGCAGCGCATCGTAGTAGTCGCGCGCGTCGGTCGTCACGGCCAGCATGCGACGCAGCCCGTGACGATCGGCCAGCGCGGCCTGCAGGCGATGGCAGGCGTGCTCGCGCGGCAGGTGGCGCTCGTCGCGGTTGCACAGCCCCCAGTCGGGGCGCCGCCACGCCTCCGGCCCCTCGACGAGCGCATGACAGAGTTCGTGGAGCACCAGTTGCGCCAGGCAGTCGTCGGCGTCCATGTCCTGCGGCCGCGCGAGGCTCAGCCGGCCGCAGCCGTCCCATGCGGCATGGACCTCGGCCGAGCGCACGATCTCCAGGCCGAGAGCCCGCGCGGTCTGGAGCCAGACGAGGTCGAGCGGATCCTCGTAGCGGGAACGGATGCACCGCGAGGCGGTCATGCGCGCAGCATAGCGTTATCCTGTCTGGCTCGACGCGAGGCCGGATGCCCTCGCCGCCACCACGCCTCCCTGGGAGTCGCACGATGCCGGACGGACGAGACCTCTCGCGCGAGTCGGCGCGCTACCTGCGGACGGTCTACCTGCCGCGCCTGCGCCGCGCGCTCGAGACGCTGCCGGCCGGCGACCTCTGGTGGCGCCCGCACGCCGGGAGCATCGCCGTCGGCAACATCCTCATGCACCTCGAGGGCAACGTGCGCCAGTGGATCCTCTCCGGGCTGGGCGGCGCACCCGACTCGCGCCGGCGCGACCTCGAGTTCAGCACGCGCGACGGGCCGGCGCTCGCGCCGCTGCTCGACCGGCTGCAGGCCTGCGTCGAGGAGGCCGCCGAGCTGGTGGCCTCGCTGCCGGAGGAGGCCCTCGGCCGGCTCTACACCATCCAGGGCACCGAGGTCTCCGGGCTCTCGGCCGTCCTGCACGTGGTGGAGCACTTCTCGTGGCACACCGGCCAGGCCGTGTGGATCGCCAAGGCGCGCGCGGGTCGCGACCACCACCTGCACTTCTACGACGACGCGCTGCTCAACGCCGCGCACAACGCCCCGGGGCCGGGCGCCGCCACGAGCTGAGACGCCGCCGGGCCACCGCGGCACCGGGGCGCCGGGTCACCGGGGCACGGGGGCCGACGCGCGCCGCGCCCGCCTCAGCCGAGCGTCGCGCGCTTGATCTCCAGCAGCGTGCCGCGGTCGAGACGCGCCCCGAAGCGCGTGACGAGGGTGGCCGAGGCGCGGCTCGCCAGCCGCCCGGCGGCCTCGACCCCCAGCTGGTGCGTGATGCCGTACAGGAAAGCACCGGCGAAGAGGTCGCCCGCGCCGTTGGTGTCGATGGCCTTCACGGGGTGCGGCGCGACGTCCAGCCAGCGCGTGCCGTCCCAGACGCGCGCACCGCGCGGCCCGCGCGTGATGCTCAGGACGCCCGCCTTGCGGCGCAGGATCTCGCCCGCCTGCTCCACCGTCGCCGCGCCCGTGAAGCTGAGCGCCTCGTCTTCGTTGCACATGAGCACGTCGACGCCCTGCCCGAGCACCCGCTCGAGTCCGTCGCGGCAGTACTTCACCATGGCGGGGTCGGAGAAGGTGAAGGCCGTCTTCACGCCGTGCCGCGCGGCGAAGCGACGCGCCGTGAGCGCCGTCTCGAGCGAGTTGGGAGTGCTCACCAGGTAGCCCTCGACGTACAGGTACTCGGCGCGCGCCAGCTCGGCCTCGACGATCTGGCCGGGCGACAGGGTCGAGCTGATGCCCAGGCTGGTGTTCATCGTGCGGTCGGCGTCGGGCGTCACCATGACGAGGCAGGTGCCGGTGGGCGCACCATTGCCCTTGTCGACGTGCGCGTTGGTGTGCACGCCGGCCTCGCGCATGTCGTGCGCGAAGAAGTGGCCGATCTCGTCGTCGGCGATGCGGCAGGCGTAGTAGCAACGCGCGCCGAGGTGCGCCATGGCCATGATCGTGTTGGCCGCCGAACCTCCGCCCGTGCGCTTGTGGTGCGCACCGCTGAGCTGTCTCAGCAGCTGCTCCTGCCGGTCGTGCGGCACGAGCGTCATGAGCCCCTTCTCGACGCCGAGCGCGGCCAGCTGCTCGGCCGTGGCCTCGACCTCGATGTCCACCAGGGCGTTGCCGACGCCATAGACGTGGTAGTGCGGCGAGCTGCTCATCGTGGTCTGTCGGGTCCCTGGGGCGCGCGGAGGCGGCCGACGATAGCGCCTCGTCCGGCGCGAGACTACGGCGTGATGCCCTGCCAGGCGTCCGTCAGGGTGAAGCCGTGCGGCAGCACGAAGGGGTCCACCACGAGCGCCTGCAGCCAGAGCGTCTGGCCCGTGGGAACCCCCACCGGCCAGGGCAGCGTGAGTCCGGCACCCCCGCTCGCATCGGTCGGCAGCAGCCACTGGACGTCGGCCGGCCACGCGTGGAGCAACCCGCCGGCCGGGAGCGCCAGCGGCAACGAACGGGTGCTGCCGAGCAGCCAGGCGCTCGAGTCGCTGGCCGCGTCGAGCAGCGACACGTGGAGCGTGCTGCGTCCGAGCAGCGAGCCCGCCACGAGCAGCGAGGGCTTGCCGTGGCTGCCGTAGGTGCCGCCGCCCAGCTGCTGGAACAGGCTCGGCTCGTGGATCGAGCCTGCGAACACCTCCTGCACGGCGAAGAGGCAGGCGCGCGCCAGGGCGGGCACCGCCTCAGGGCCCGAGAGCAGCGCCACGTCGTCGGGCTGGCCGAGCACGCCGAGCGCGGCCTGCACGGCCTGCGTCGGGAAGGCCGCCAGCAGCGAGGCGTCGGAGTGGCCGACGCCGCGGTCGCCGAGCGGCAGGGCCTGCAGCAGGCGGGCATGCGTCCGGTCGCGCAGGCTCAGCGCCGGAGCGAGGGCGCCATGGCACAGCGTGCGCACGCCGCCCGTCTCGGCCGCGGCGTCGGCGTGCAGCGAGAGCACCGCCTGCACGCCCGCGGCCGCCAGCATGCTGGCGCGCTCGAGCAGTGTGAGCGGATGGTCGTCGAGGCGCGTGAGCACGATCTCCCACTGGCCGCCGCCGCTCGTGTCGCTGCTGTCCGTGGCCAGCAGCTCGGCCAGGGCGAGCGCCGTCTGCAGCGCCAGCTCCGACTCCGAGAGCGTGCCGCCCACGGCGCCCGTGTCGCCGCCGCCGTGTCCGGCGTCGAGGCCGATGCGCACCACGCCGGGCGCGGGCGGCGGCAGGCGCGGCGGCAGGAAGCGTCCCACGTCCTCACCGCGGTGCGGCGCGCGGGGCCGGAGCTGGCCCGGGTCGAGCACACGCACGACCTGCCCGAGCAGCCGGTGCCCGTCGTCGCGCCCGACCTCGAACACGAAGCGCCCGTCCGGCAGGAAGCGCGGCAGCCCGGCATGCCCCAG
>Ga0315912_10000377_pt1 | contig 88011 bp, 74 predicted proteins | sample VfabasoilMG_FD_204469 | JGI IMG/M metagenome (GOLD analysis project Ga0315912, IMG submission 204469) | Garden soil microbial communities collected in Santa Monica, California, United States - V. faba soil | ecosystem: Environmental > Terrestrial > Soil > Garden | place: USA: California... | reverse complement strand
CATGTTCTGGACCGTTAACGGCGCCAACTCCATCCTCGCTCTCCGTTGTTCCCACCTCAACGCCCGCTTTGAGGACTACTGGGAGGGCCGCCGGGCCGCTTGATCCCCACTTTTATGTCGTGCACCCATCAGCTCCAGCCATCCGTACAGAAGTGAGATCCGCTCGGCGCCTGGTACCGCACCCGCTCCAGCGCCGGCGTCGCCAGCTTCTTATGGCCCTGGAACCGCGACTCCAACGCGAAATCCAGCACTCCGCTGGTCAGAAGCGTTCGCTCCACCGGATACGGCGGGCGTCCCGTCTCAAACATCTCCTCGATCTTCTTCACCAGGCACCCGAAATGGTGATGCGGCCGGCCATTCTGCAAATTCATGAGCACGGAGAACGGCTCCGCTTTCCCCTCCAGATCGATCGCCACGGTGAAGTCTTCCACCAGCCCCGTCATCAGAAACGCGGCCGCCTGAAGCCCGTCGGCATAATCGATGATAAAGACCGACGGGTTCTTCGCCAGCGCCTTTGCGTCGCCCTTCTTCCGCGTGTTGCTCTTCGCCAATGCCTGGTCAAAGAGCCGCCTCACCCAATCGGTCTGCGAAATATAGTTCCAACACGCCGCGCCTTCCAGGCACTGCACGCTGCGTACGCCGGTCTCCCCGCCGCGCCGCCGTTCGGTCAGGCATTGGAGCGATTCCAATAGATGGAACCCATAAATATCAAGCCCCGAATAGGAGATCGCCACCGCCTTCGTCTGCTTCACTCCCAACGGCGCGTCAATCGAAGGAATCCGCATCGCCACGGGCACAGACGACCCCGCCAGCATCGGAAACTTCAGCTCCCGCGAGATCTCAACCATTCGCTTCGCCTGCAGCCAACTCCACGACAGGTGCTTATCGTTGAACACCGGCACCGACTTCCCAAACTGCCGGTACACATCGGTGATCTTCAAAAACATCTCAAACCGCGGATAGAGTCTCTGCTCCTTATCGTTGAACGGATAATCGCCGTGCTCGCCGATCAGAATCACGCCATCGACGGCCAGCTTGTCCTGCCCGCACGTCAATGCCTCGTAAACTGTCCGGTAGATCGGAACGCCGTACTTTTTCGCCCGCTCGCGACTCATGTCCGCCTTCGGGACCTGCTCGGTAAACATGGAGACAATTTTCGACCGCGGATACGGCGGCTTGTCATCCTGGCGATACCCCTCCAAATACTTCCCAATCACGACATCGGCATGCGACCCCGGCCGGTACTCGGTGATGATGGCGGCAATTCGCTTCGGAGGCGCGTCGGCCGCGACGAGCGGAAGTGCGGCGGTAGACAGGAAGTGGCGGCGATTCATAATTGTTAATCTTGCCAGACTAACACTGGTCAGCAACGTGCAAGGAAGTTTTGAATGAAAAATATTTTCGTAGGTAACCTGAGCTTCAACGCCACCGAAGACGCGATTCGCTCCCTTTTCGAGCAGTACGGCCAAGTAGACCGCGTGAGCATCGTGACAGATCGCGAATCGGGAAATTCGCGCGGCTTCTGTTTCGTCGAAATGACCAGCGACGCCGAAGGCGATGAGGCGATCAGGCAGTTAAACGGCAAACCGCTCATGGGCCGCCCGATAAACGTCAATGAAGCGAAGCCGAAAGATAATCGTGGCCGACGATAGTAAGGGCTATGGCCGCCCCTGAAGTTCCCGCTTCGCCTCCGCGAACTCCCGCACCAGGCGATCGACCAACTCGCCCGCGGGCAATGTCGCTTTCACCGCGCCGATCCCTTGGCCGCTCCCCCAAATATCGCGCCAGACGCGAAATTCTTTCTCACCGTCCGTGCCGAAGTCCATTTTTTTCGCGTCGCCGGCGGGCAAATTTTCCGGGTCCAACCCCGCCGCGACCACCGACGGACGTAAATAGTTCCCGTGGACGCCCGTAAATAGGTTCGTGTAGAGAATATCGCTCGCCGAACAGTCCACGATCATCTGCTTGTAGGCATCTGCCGCCCGCGCCTCGGCCGTCGCGATAAACGCGGAACCGATGTAGGCCAAATCCGCGCCCATCGCTAACGCTCCCAAAACCGAGGCGCCCGTCGCAATCGCGCCCGAAAGCGCCAGAATCCCGTCGAACCACTCACGAATTTCGGTCACCAGCGCGAAGGGCGAAATGGTTCCCGCATGCCCGCCCGCCCCCGCCGCCACGGCAATCAAACCGCTAGCGCCTTTCTCCACGGCTTTACGCGCAAACCGGTTGTGGATGATGTCGTGCAGCGTTATTCCGCCATAACTCTGAATGGCCCGGTTCACGTCCTCCCGCGCACCCAGCGACGTAATCACGATCGGCACCTTCCACTTCACGCACAACTCCAGATCCTGCTCCAGGCGGCCATTGCTCTTGTGGACGATCATGTTGACGGCAAACGGCGCATCGCGTTCGCTCAATTCCGAACTGAGCCGATGCAGCCACTCGTCCAACTGCGTCAACGGCCGTGCATTCAACGAAGGGAAAGAGCCAATAATCCCCGCCCGGCATTGCGCCAGAACCAGGTCCGGGTTCGAAATGATGAATAGCGGTGCCCCGACGACCGGGATGCGCAAGCGATCCCCGAATGGCAGCGGCGGGCGCATGAAAGGTTCAGTGCGCGTGAGCGTGGCAGCAGGAGCACAGCCGCAGATTGCGGAAATGAGCTGTCGCTACCAGCAGTCCGCCTGCCGACATGAACCACGCCTCGTTGTATGGAAAGCTGAACCACACCATCTTCGCCGCGGCGAAAAAGATCAGTCCCGCCCCGAACAGATACAGCGAAATCGGATTGCGGTGGCTCACGAAGCTCTTCAGCAGCCGCCAGGATCCAAGGATGAACGTGCACGCCAGAATTGCCCATTCAAACTGCGGTCCGGCCACCCAGGCAAATCCCGTAGCGGTCAACAAACCCATCGCAATCGGCAAAACGGCGCAGTGAATCGCACACCCGATCGATAACGCCATCCCATACCGGTCTAGCACTAAACTCTTCTCAGCCGCCATAATCAAGTTCTATTAATTGATAACACGATCTCACAAGCATTTGCAAGAGCAGCTTAGAGACGCACGCTCAATCCGTCGGAAAGCGTGTTCCGGTAGGCTTTCCACGCTGGAATGAAGCCTATGATCAACCCTGCCACTGCCACCGCGCCAAGATAGATCCAGCCTGTCATAGTCGGCGGCTGAATGGGAATGTATAGCCCGAAATGCTGCTCAATAATCGGCTGGAACGCTGCGCTGAGCCCATAAACCAGCCCGACTCCCAACACACATCCCGCCACGCTCAGCAGGAACGATTCAAGCACCAGGAGCGAGATGATTTTGAAAGGTCCCGCTCCGATGGCGCGTAGGATGGCCATTTCTCTCCGGCGTTCATTTAAGGACGTGTAGAGGGAAACAAGCATCCCCAACAGTCCCACAATGATAACGAAGAAAGTTACTACCGTAAGCGCATCCTCGGCGTAGCCAATCGTCCGCCACAACTCCTGCAGCGTCAATCCCGGAATAATCGCCTGCAGCGGCTCCTCGGTATAGGTCGAAATCTCGCGTTGCAGTCGCAACGTATCGATACGCGACTTGCTCCGCAGCAGGAACGAGGTAATCTGATCGACCTTCATCGATTGTTTCGTAATCTTGGCGGCCGGCACCTCTTCACCGGGCAGAGGAGGGGCGCCGTCGGTCCAGTCGATATGCACCGCCGAGATGCCTTCCAACTGGATGTAGAGTGACCGGTCCACCGGAGTGGCCGTCTTCGCCAATACTCCCGAAACCGTGAACGGCTTATCGCCATGGTCTAAGATCCCGCGCCCGCCCGCCGCCGCGACGCCATGGGTAATCACAACTTTGTCGCCGGTTTTATAACCCAACGTCCGGGCCACATCGGACCCCAACGCCACTTCGAAAACGTCCTGCGGCAGTCGCCCCGTTTCAAACGTGATCGAGCGGTCCCGCCGGTAACGGTAGTGCGTATAAAAATTCTCGTCCGTTCCCACCACGCGAAAGCCTCTGTGGCTATCGCCCAGCGAATAGGGAATCGTCCAAGCCACCGCCGGATGATTCTTCCAGTGCTCGTACGTCTGATAGGTAATGTTGTTCGTCGCCGCACCAATCCGGAACACCGAGTACAGCAACAACTGCAGCGATCCGCCGCGCGCGCCCACGATCAAATCCGTCTGGCTGATCGTATTCGCAAAGCTCTCCCGCGCGCCCACGCGCACGTTCTCTACGCCAATTAGCAAAGCGATACTCAGGCCGATCGAAAACACCGTCAGCGTGGTCGTCAACACCCGGTTTTTCAAAGAATGATAGGCCAGCGACAGCAGTACCATCACGCACCCGCCTTATTAATCTCGGGCAGGGAAAGCTGGCGGTCGAACAGATGCATCAGAGAGCGGTCGTGGCTGACAAAAAGCAGCGTCGACTCCGCGGCCTTGCACGATTCAAACAGCAACTCCAAGAACTTCTCCCGATGATCGTAATCGAGCGACGACGTCGGCTCATCGGCGATGATCAACTCCGGCGTCCCCAATAACGAACGCGCCGCCGCGACCCGCTGCTGCTGTCCGACGCTCAAATTCGTCACACGCTTGCCCAGCAGTTCATCAATGCCCAACCGCTTCGCTACCGCATGCGCCGCCTGCTCCATGGGAGTGCCGTTCAACCGCCCGCGCCGCTCCGCGCTGAGCCGGCATGGCAGCGTAATGTTCTCCATCACCGACAGATACGGAATCAGATTGAACAACTGAAAGATATAACCCAAATGGGAGCCGCGAAATGCGTCGCGCTGCGAGCCGGACAACTTCGCGACATCGCGCCCCAGCACCTCCACCTGGCCCGTATACCCACCCAGCACGCCCGCCAACACTCCCAGCAGCGTCGTCTTCCCGCTTCCGCTGGGCCCGAACAAAAATACCTTCTCCCCGGCCTTCACTTCAAAGCTCGGGATATTCAAAATCTCAGGACCCTTCCCGTAAGAGAAGTGAAGATCGGTCAACCGGATCGCGGAAGGCGCCTCGCTCATTTGGCGATCTTTAGAACACCCTTGTCGTTTTCTACGTCGGCCTTGGACTGCTGTTCGCCCACCAGCAGCGCTACGTCCACGTCGTGAATCTTCGGAAAAACCTTCGTAAATCCGAAGCGAATCTCGGTGCCGCTCAACGGTTTTGCGCAGGCCACGTCGAACTCGGCGTGCACTTCCGAATGCTGTTCTTTCGACTTTGAATCGTGCTGCTCCGCCTCCACCTTGGCCGATTTATTCGTTACCTTGCAGGCGGCCGCCGCGGGCAGAATTACCATCTCCCCGAACCGCGCCTTGAGTGTGGTCAACGCCGCCGTCACTTTCGCTTTATCCGCGGGAGTCTTAGCCTGATACTCAAAGCCCACCACGCTCTCGGCCGGCGCTTCAAACTCAATCACGCCCTTCGGCATGCCGGTTGCCGTCTCGAAGGCGATGTTCACTTTCGCCGAGCCGTGCTCATGCGCTTTTCGGCTGCGCGGTTGGGCCGGCAGCATCACGCTAACAGCGAAGAGAACCACCGCGAATCGCATGAAGTTATTCGTCCTTGTATGGTTCGATCTGCATGCCGGTCAATTGGAAGCCCACGTCGCCGTACGGGCTTTTTACCGTAGCAATCTGCAGCGTGCCCTGGACCCACACCGGATCCCAGAAGCTCATCTTTACTTTCTTCTGGCTGTTCATCTTTACTTGAACGATCTGGTTTGGCGGCGGAGGCGGCGTGTGAATACAGGCGCCCACATATGGAACCAGCAGAAACTCGCTGACGATCTCAGAATCGTCTTCCAGCGGCACCATATAACCAGGAATTCTCACGGACTTTCCATCCAGCGCCTTCAACGACGGCGAAATCTTGCCCGTGCGGTAGTTTAGCTCCCGCAGCATCCGCCAATCCATTTTCGCCGGCTTTTCCTCAGCCGCGTAGGCAACCGGCACCAGCCCGGCCGACACAGGAACCGGTTTGCCGGAACCGCTGAAATCCTGTCGAGCCATATCCCGGTTCACCACATAAACCATCACCGAGAACATCAGCGCCAGAATTACACCGTGTACGAATTTCATGCTGACTCTCCTACGATTCCTAACACCCTAGTTTCGCATGTTCCCGCCAACGCCCGCAAAGCGCGAGAATAGACGGATGGTCCGATTGCTAGCGGTGGTCCCATTCATTATGACGCCAATCTTGGCCTGCCAGTTACGGGTGCTCACCTGGAACATCCACCACGGCGAGGGAACCGACGGCAAGCTCGACTTCGCCCGGATCGGCCGCGTCATCCGCGATGCCCGTCCGGATGTCGTCGCGCTGCAGGAAGTTGACCACGCCACCGAGCGCATTAAAGGCCGCGTTACCGTCCGCGAACTCGAACGCCTTACCGGGATGCACGGTGTCTTCGGCGCCTCTATGCGTTTCCAGGGCGGTGGCTACGGCAATGCCGTCCTTGTCAACGGCTCCATCCTCGGCTCCCGCGTCTTTCCCATTGACGCCAGCGAGGGCATGGAGCCACGATCCATCCTGATGGTCGAAATGCGTCCTTATCGCTGCTCGATCGATTTCGCCTTCCTCTCCACTCACTTCGACCACAAAAGCGAAGAGGACCGTATGGCCGGCGCCGGCATCGCCAACCTTCCCATCGGTCTTCCCGCCATCCTCGCGGGCGACCTGAACGCCCCGCCCGACGATCTCGTCATCGGTACCCTTATGCAGCAATGGGCCAGCGCCACCAAAGGCCCCGATTACCGCACCATCCCCGCCGGCACTCCGAAAACGCAAATCGACTATGTTCTCTTCCGCCCCGCCAAACGCTGGAAAGTCATCGAAGCCGCTGTCGTCAATGAACCCATCGCCTCCGATCACCGCCCCCTGCTCGCCGTGCTGCAACTACTGCCAGAGGACCAGTAGCACCAGCAGTCCCACCCACAGCACGCCCATAAAATGCCAGTAAGCCGCCGCATTCCGCGCCGCCGCTCGGTGCTTGCGAAGAGGCTGCTCCTCCCCGTCGCTCAGCGCTTCCGCCTTCCGCATTAGCCAATACAGCCCGCCCAATCCCCCCATCAAATGCGCCGCATGAACGCCCGAAAACATGAAATACATCGACCCTCGCGGATTCCCCACCACGTAGACGCCCTGCTCAAACAGATCCCGGCAGCCCAACAATTGCGTCACCAAAAATAAAACTCCCAGCCCCAACGTCACCAGCAGCCCCTTTCGATAGAGCCCCAACTGCGCCAGCCGCAGTTCCCGCCGCGCCCATTGCAGGCTTACGCTGCTCATTCCGATCAAAGCCGTCGATAACCAAAACCACCATGGCAAATGCACCGCCGCCTGCCCCGGTCGGTCCTGAATGGCGAAGGCATACGCCACCGCCAGCGCCACAAAAAACGCGCCAATCGCAATCAGCACCAGAATCATGCCAAACATTCCCAGGCTCATACTGGGTTTTGGCTCGCCGGTTTCCACTAGCTCCTGCATTCTTACCTTTAAGGATACGCCCCACTTGCCCACGGCCTTCCAACTCCGCTAGCGTGAATCATGGTACGAACCCTGCTTCTGGGGGCTCTCCTGCTATCGCTGAACCTGGCCGCGCAGAACAAAAAGAGCCCGATTGACAAATTCCGGCAGTTGGAGGAAATCCTTCCCACGCCGAACGAATACCGCACGGCGTCTGGTGCCCCCGGCCACAAATACTGGCAGCAGCGCGCCGACTACGATATCGACGTCGAGCTCGACGACCTTAATCAGAAGATCATCGGCCGCGCCTCCATCACGTATCACAACAACTCGCCCGACACCCTCACCTACCTTTGGCTCCAACTCGACCAGAACATCTGGGAGCCCCACTCCGACACTGCGCTCACCGAAACTGCGCCCGATTGGAAGAAGTTCCCCCTCCCCACCTTCCGCCGCTTCATGGACGATCCCTTCGCCGGCGGCTACCGCGTAGGCCCGGTCAAGGACTCCACCGGCAAAGAACTCAACAAACACATCAACCGCACCATGATGCGTGTCGATCTCCCCGCGCCCCTTCCCTCCGGCAAATCTTTCGTCTTCACCATCGACTGGGATTACAAGATCAACAACTCCAAACGCATCTCCGGCCGAACCGGCGCCGAATTCTTTCCAAAGGACGGCAACTGGCTCTACGAAATCGCCCAGTGGTTCCCCCGCATGGCCGCCTACAACGACGTCAACGGCTGGCAGCATAAACAATTCCTCGGTACCGGCGAATTCACCCTCGAGTTCGGCGATTACAAAGTCCGCATCACCGCGCCGAACGATCACATCGTCGCCTCCACCGGGGTGCTGCAGAATCCGGATCAGGTTCTGACCGCCGCCCAGCGCCAGCGCCTCGCCACCGCCCGCACCGCCAAGAAACCGGTGATGATCGTCACTGAAGCCGAAGCCACGGCGAACGAAAAGTCAAAACCCGCCGGCAAGAAAACGTGGATCTACCACGCCGAAAATGTCCGCGACTTCGCCTTTGCCTCCTCCCGCAAGTTCGCCTGGGACGCCCAGGGCCACGTGATGAACGGCAAAACCATCATGGCGATGTCGTATTACCCCAAAGAAGGCAACCCGCTCTGGGAACGCTATTCCACCCACGCCATCATCCACACGCTCAGCATCTACTCCCGCTATACCTTTGAATACCCGTACCCCATCGCCATCAGCGTCAACGGTCCCGTCGGCGGCATGGAGTACCCCATGATCTGCTTTAACGGCCCGCGGCCGAAGGACGACAAAACCTACTCTGCCCGCACCAAATACGGACTCATCAGCGTCGTCATTCACGAAGTCGGCCACAACTACTTCCCCATGATCGTCAACAACGACGAACGCCAGTGGACCTGGCTCGACGAAGGCATTAACTCATTCCTGCAATATCTCGCCGAATCCGAATGGGAGGACAACTACCCCTCACGCCGCGGCGAACCCGCCAAAATCGTCGAATACATGAAGGGCGAGGGCCACGACCCCATCATGACCAACTCGGAATCCATCGTCGATCTCGGCGGCAACGCTTACCATAAGACCGCTACCGCCCTGAACATCCTCCGTGAAACCGTCCTCGGCCGCGAACGTTTCGACTTCGCCTTCAAAGAATACGCCCGCCGCTGGATGTTCAAACGCCCCATGCCCGCCGACCTCTTCCGCACCATGGAGGACGCCTCCGGTACCGACCTCGACTGGTTCTGGAAAGGCTGGTTCTACACCACTGACACCGTCGACATCTCCATCGACGGAGTGAAACTCTACTCCGTCGACACCCAAAATCCCGACGTGGAAAAGCTCGTCTCCAAGAAGGAGAAGGAGGCCGAACCCACAACCCTTTCCGCCCAGCGCAATAAGCCCCTTCGTAAACGTGTCGAGGACTATCCGGAACTCATCGACTTCTACAACAAATACGACGAATTTACCGTACTGCCTTCCGAAAAAAAGACGTTTGAAAACTGGATCAAGCAGTTCGAGGAAGACGAGCGAAAGCTCTTCGATCCCTCCATGAACTTCTACGCCGTCGGCCTGAAGAATCTGGGCGGCCTGGTGATGCCCGTCATCCTGGAAGTCGAATTTGTTGACGGCACGCGCGAAGAACTCCGCATTGCCGCAGAGATCTGGCGCCGCAACAACCTCGCCGTGGAGAAGATCATCGCCACTCGAAAGGAGATCAAGTCCATCGTCCTCGATCCCCATTTGGAAACCGCCGACGCCGACCTCGCCAACAACTACTGGCCCCGCCGCGCGACAAAATCGAAATTCCAGATTTTCAAGGACGACCGCGACAGGGTTAACCCCATGCGCGAACTGAAGGAAAAGCCGTCCTCGGAGAACTGATGCGCGCCGCGCTGCCGCTGCTCTTGTGCGCGTCTCTGGACGCGCACAAGTTTCACTACAGCCGCACCGAAATCAATTGGAATACCGCCGCCGGAACGCTCGAAATCATTGCCACTCTCCACGCCGATGACATCGAGGCCCGCCTCCGCCAGACCCACGCGCAGCTCGAGCTCGACCGCGACAAAACTGCCGAATCCCTCGTCTGCGCATACACCATTCAGGCGCTCGACCTCGCCGCCCTGCGCCCCCGCTGCATCGGCATGAAAGTAAGCCGCGATTTCGTCGACGTCTTCATCGAGGCGTCCGTCAAATCCCCGCCGGACCGCCTGACGAACCGCATCCTCACAGAAGACTTTGCCGACCAGCGCAACGACGTCGAACTCCGCCGCGACGGTAAACTCCTCGGCCCTCGAATTCAATTCAACAGTTCTGAAACCCGCAAAGCCCTCCGCTGGTAACGTCGATATAATGGCGCGCAGCCATGCGACTCTGCCTGCTTTTCTCTCTCGCGCTTGCGCTGCAAGCCCAGAACTCGACGACCGCCGGACGCTTTCACGTCGAGCATCCCACGCTCCTCAACCTGGGCTTCGAATGGGCCATCTCCGGTGACGCCAATCGCAACGCCACCGTCGATGTGCGTTTCCGTGCCGCCGGTGAATCTGCGTGGCGCGAAGGCCTTCCCCTGGTCCGCATTGGCGGCGAGAACATCTACCGCCGCCGCGAAAATCTCGACTACACCGTCCCCGAAGGCTTCGCCGGCAGCATCTTGAATGTCCAACCCGGCACAGAATACGAATGCCAGTTCACAATGAAGGACCCCGACGGCGTCACCGGTCAGGCCTCGCAAACGGTCAAAGTTAAAACCCGGACCGAGCCCAAACCCTACGCCGGCGGCCAAATCCGCCACGTCTACTCCCCCGAATTTAAAGGCACAAAAGTCGAGCCCCACTTCACCAGCGTCCTGCAGGCTTACTACGGTGCCGGGCTCGGCGATTGGAGCGTTGTTTGGGAGCGCCGCGCCCAGCCCGGCGACACCATCCTCCTCCACGCCGGCATCTACAAGCCGGAGCGGCTCAACTATGTCGACCACATGATGACGCCGTTCGATGGCTCCATGTCGCTGACCCTGAAAGGCACCGCGGAAAAACCCATCACCATCAAGAGCGCCGGCGACGGCGAAGTGATCTTCGACGGCGACGGCAATCACAGCATGTTCGACGTCACTGCCTCCGCCCATCACATCTTCGACGGCATCACCATCCGCAATACCGACATTGGAATCATGGCCGGGCAGAAAGAAGTCCTCGGTGCCGTCAACTTAACAGTGAAGAACTGCCGCTTCGAAGACGTCGGCTTCGGCGTATGGACCGAATACGCCGGCTCCAGCGATTTTTACATCGCCGACAACCTCTTCATCGGCCGCGACGACCGTTTCCGGCTCAACGGCTGGACCGGCTTCATGTGGCAGCCCATCGGCAACTACGGATCCCATCAAGTCAAGAGTTACTACGCCATCAAAGTCTATGGCCCCGGCCACGTGATTGCCCACAACGCCATCGCCTACTTCCACGATGCGCTCGGCATCTCCACATACGGAACACCCCCTTCCGACCCCGATAAACGCGCATCCTCCATCGACATTTACAACAACGACTTTCATATGCTGAACGACGACTTCGTCGAAACCGATGGCGGCGTCCACAACGTGCGCGTCTTCAACAACCGCGGCGTCAACGCCTTTCACGGCGGCTACAGTTCTCAGCCTACCTTCGGCGGGCCGATCTACTTCATCCGCAACATACTCTATCACGTCACTTCCAGTACATCGTTCAAGTTCTCCGCCCACCCCGCGGGCCTCTTCGTTTACCACAACACGATCATCAATGAACACGCCGTCGGCGAACCTTACTCGAACGCGCACTGGCGCAATAATCTCTTCCTCGGCAAGAACTCGCCGAATATCGGCGTCATGACATGGTCCAACGCCACGGACGCCTATAGCTCGGACTATAACGGATTCCGCCCCAATAGGGGCGTCACCGCGCAGTACCGATTCTTTGCGCCTCCCAAGGGGCAGAAGGTTTATGAACGTGCCTCGCTCCAATCCTTCGCCACGCTCAAGGAGCTTGCCGCCGCCACTGGCCAGGAGCAGCATGGCATCGAAGTCGACTACGACATCTTCGAAAAGCTCGAGCCGCCCACGGCCACCAACCGCCACGCCGTCTACCACTCCATGGACTTGAACTTTAAGCTCAAGCCTGGCGGGAAAGCGGTCGACGCCGGCGTCGTCATTCCCACCGTCAATGACGGCTTCGCCGGCAAGGCCCCCGATCTCGGTGCGTTGGAAACGGGAAAGCCCGAAACCAAGTGGGGCCCGCGCTGGCTCACTTGGCAGCCGTTCTATCGCTAGGCCGGTTGAATGTTCTGGTTCACCCGGAAGAAGTTATCCGGGTCGTACTTCTTCTTGATCTCCCGTAGCCGCTCCAGGTTCGGGCCGAAGGCGCTGGCGAAATCGGTGGTGTCGACGTCCATAGTCGCAAGCAGTTGCCCTTTGGCGGAAAAGGGCTCCAGCGCCGCCGCGGTTTCCCGAGCCCAGGTCCGATTGGCGGCGGTCTCGGCGCCGTCCGTCCATTGCGCCAGGATGATCACGTCCCACGGTAAATTCCGGTGCGGGAACGCCGTTGCATCCGCGGCTACGCGCCCGGCCGCGCCGCCGTAATATTCAATCGCCATAATCGAATAGGGTGACGCCGCGGCATTCATTTGTGCAACGGCGGCGTCGATCGCCCCATCCGCCAGGGATTCCATCATCACCGCTTTCCAGTAGTGGTGGTTCCCATCGGGGAAGGATGGCCCCAGTAGTCCTTGCATCACTGGGAAGGGCATGGGCTGAACGGCATCCATCACCGGCGGCCCAAAGGCCCGCAGCGGTGCCAGCACCTTCTCACCTTCCGCGATATCCCCGCAAAAACAGACGATCACGCCCACTACCGCCATGCCATCCGGCAAGGTCAACATTGCCGCATACGCTGTCAACTCATCCGGTGCGGCAGCCATGAAGTCGCGGAAGTTCCGTAACACCGCCGGCGCCATGGCGCGCGGGTAAACTAGCAGCCCGCCTAACACCATGCGCACCGGATGTGCCTGGAACTCAAAGGAAACCACGACGCCAAAATTCCCGCCGCCCCCGCGCAAGCCCCAGTACAGGTCCGAATTCTCCCCGGCGCTCGCAGTGACAACGGAGCCATCCGCCGTGACAACCTGCGCGCTTAACAGGTTATCAATTGTCATCCCATACTTCCGCACCAGCCAGCCGACGCCGCCGCCCAGCGTGAGTCCCGCGACCCCGGTCTTCGGCACCGTCCCCGTAGGAACCGCCAGGCCAAATACGTGCGTCTCCCGGTCCAAATCGCCGAGCGTCGCACCGCCCTGCACACGGACCCTCCGCGTTGCCGGATCCACATGCACCGCCCGCATCGGCGACAAGTCAATCACGATTCCGCCATCGCACAATGCGCGTCCGCCTACATTGTGCCCGCCCCCGCGAATTGCCGTAAGCAGGCCGTTGGCACGCCCATAATTGACGGCCGCGATAACGTCCGCAACGCCCCTGCAATGCGCGATAAGCGCGGGCCGCTTGTTAATACCGGCATTCCAGATCCTTCGAGCCTCGTCATAACCGGGGTCGAAGGGCTCCAGCAACTCGCCGTGAAAGGTGTTGCGCAGGTCTTGAATGGTCATAATGCCACTGAGTATAGTGCAACCTCGAATTGCCGCTCCGTGCGATACTCAGGGACGGTGCAATCTCCCATTCGCGGCCAGTATCAGATCCTCGAGAAACTGGGTTCCGGTGGCATGGGAGAGGTGTACAAAGCCAAGGACCTCAAGCTCAACCGGATGGTGGCGCTGAAGGTCCTGAAGTCGGACCACAACGCCGATCCGGAGCGCCGCCAGCGTTTCATCCAGGAAGCGCAAGCCGCCTCCGCGCTCAATCATCCCAACATCATCACCATGCACGACATTCTCTCCGAAGAGGGTTCGGAGATCATGGTGATGGAGATGGTTGCCGGCCGCACGCTTAACGAGATCATCCCCCGCGGCGGGCTCCGCGTCCCGCAGGTTATCAATTACAGCGCGCAGATCGCCGACGCGCTCGCCGCCGCCCACGGCGCCGGAATCATTCATCGCGACTTAAAGCCGGGCAATATTATGGTGACCGACCGCGACCTGGTCAAACTGCTCGACTTCGGCCTTGCCAAACTCGATCCCGCCGCATTCGAGCTCAACCCCGACCCCGACGCCACCAACCTCGCTCCGCTCACCGTGCAGGGTTCGATCGTTGGAACGCTCTGCTACATGTCCCCCGAACAGGCGCAAGGCAAGCCCGCCGACACGCGGTCCGACATCTTTTCCTTCGGCGCCGTGCTGTATGAGATGGCTACCGGCATGCGGGCGTTTACAGGCGAGAACGGCATCAGCATGCTGTCCAGCGTGCTGCGCGATGAACCCCGGCGTGTGATGGAGATCACGCCGGATGTCCCGGCTGTGCTCTCCGATGTCATCCATCGCTGCCTGCAAAAAGAGCCCGCCCACCGATTCCAAACCATGGCGGAACTTCGCGATGGGTTGATCCGGCTGCGCCAACTCTCTGAGTCCGGCAATCTGTTCATTCAATCGCCAATAGCCGAAACGGTCATCGTCAAACCGTCGCAAAGCTCCTCGACGCTTTCCGCGATTGCCGCCCCGCCCGTTCCGCCCGCCCCGCCCCCACCGCCTCCGGCCGCCCCGGGACGCAGCGTCTGGCCCTTCGCCATCGCGGGCGTACTGGCCGTTATGATCGGCGCCGTCGTCTGGCACTTCATTCCGCACAAGCGCGCCGAAGAGCCCCCGCCGGCCGTCGTGGCGGAAACACCCGCGAAGTCGGAGCCCCTTGTCGGGAAACCCAGCCCCGCCACTGCTACTCCCGCTCCGCCCACCGCGCCCATCGCTCCGCCCGTTGCGCCGGCGAAAGATCCTGTTGCCCTCCTCGTTCCTGTCGCCGATGGAACGCCCGTTTCGCTCGAGCTGCTCAACGACATCCCAGTCGACGCCGAGCCCGGCCTCGCCTTGCAATTCAAGGTCACCGAAGACGTCAAAGTCGGCGGCGAAATCGCAATTGCCGCCGGATCCCGCGCCGCCGGCGAACTGTTTGGAAAAGCAAAGAAGAAGCAGTTTCTGGTGGTCGGACGCGGAACTAAGATCACCGTTCAGCTCAATACGGTCGACGCCCCGGACGGTGCAAAACTCAAGTTTCGCGAGGAAGCCCGGCCCATCGAAACGCCAGGCTTGAAGTCCAAGACCCTGGCAGTCGCCAAGGGTGCCGTCACCGTTGGTTATACCGCCGGCGCCCAGGCTATTCGTCTCAAACGGTAGCGTTGGCCCTCCGCTTGCTCAGGTAATAAGCGACACGGCGGTAGACCGTGCCCTGAGAAGAAAGGTCCCTCTTATGAATTTGGTGCTGATAGTCCTTGTTATTCTGATCCTCTTTGGTGGCGGAGGCGGCTACTACTATGGCGGTCCGGCCATTGGAGGCAGTGTCGGCGGACTTCTGCTTCTGGTGCTGATCGTTTGGCTGCTAATGGGCAGGCGAGTTTAGTTAGGCAATACGACAATGCCCCAAGGTGACCCGGTGAGCATCACTTTCTTGGTCACCGACTTCGTTGCCAGATCGATAACCGACAAATCGTTCGATGGGCCATTAGCCGTATAAAGCGTCGTCCCGTCGGGCGACAAGGCAATTCCCCAGGGTCTCTGGCCAACCTCGAAAGAGGTTTCCACCTTTCGCGTCTTCGCGTCCAACACGAACACCTTCTTGCCGCGCCCGGTACTGACATACAGCCGCGAAGCGTCCTTCGACAGCAGCACCGCCATCGGCTTTACCGCGCCCGCCTCGCCCAACGAAATTGTCTCAACGACTTCATTCTTCACCGTGTCTACATAGACCACGGTCCCGTCGTTCTCGGCGTTCACCCATACGTTCTTGCCGTCCGGCATCCAGGCAATCGTTCGCGGCCGGCGGCCCACTTTCAAGGAATTCAACACCTTCTGCGTGCCAGTATCGATCTTGTAGATCATCCCCGCGTCTTCAGAGGTCGCATAAACGAACTTGCCGTCCGGGCTCAATTCCACGCCCTCCGGCTCCTCTCCCGTCGGCAGCGTCGCCACGATCTTCTCCGTCGTCAAATCGAGAATCGAGACCCCCGCCACGTCTTCATTCGAGACGTACAGAAACTTCCCGTCCATCGTGATGTCGAACTCTTCCGGGTCGCTGCCGCTCTTTAGCATCTTCACCAGCTTGCCCTGCGCTACATCAAATACGCCGATGCCGTCCGCATTCTTGTCCGGCGGCGGCAGTGTGCTCTCGTCCACGCCCGGACCGGCGATCGGCGAACCGCTCAACGCCACGTAAATGAGCTTCCCGTCCGGACTCGCATGGATGCCGCGCGGACGTTTACCAAGCGGAACCGTGGAGACAACCTCGTGCGTTGTGGAGTCGATAATACTCAAGTCGCCCGAGCGTTCATTCGTCACATAGATGCGGTAGCCCTTCGGCTTTTCCGGCTGCTTCGCACATCCGGCGAGCATAACGATAACAACCGCCAATATCCCGAATCGCATGCTCAAATCCCCTTAAATGTAAATGTCAAATTGGCGCCCGGCGACGCCGTCTGTTCCTGGGACCCCAGCGTCTCCTGCCAAACCGCCACCGAATACGTTCCCGGCGGCACATTCCGGATCTCAAACGTGCCATCGGCGCCCGTGACCGCGAAATAGGGGTGGTCCAAGACGCCAATCCACGCTTTCATCCAGCCGTGCACGTTACACTTTACCGGAATCATAACCTCCGGTGCGGCGAACTTTCGCGACAACGGCGGTTCCTCCGGCGCCTGACTTTGGTTCCAGTCGCGATTCTTCTGCGGCTGCGGATGAATGTTGTGCGTCACCGGGTCGGAATTGGTCACCTTCAACGGCTGCCCCGCCTGCATGCCGAGCACACGCGGCGTAAACCAGCAGCCCTTCTGATCGATCACTACGGGCTCCACCGGTACGGCGAACTTTTTCCCCTCCAGCCCGGTCTTCAAGTACACAAACACATTGCCCACGCCGCCGGTTTCAGTAATTGTCCCGCCCGCATGCAGCTTCGCGCAGGCTGGATCGGCGTCCAGCGAAACGGTCTTTGGCGCCGGCATCTTGCCTTCAATTTGAATCTTCCCGCGAATCGTACCAGCCGTCGCCGGATCCACTTGGAAGTACGCCGGGACAGGTTCCTTTGCAACGCAGCCCGTTAAGAGCAGGACGAATGGAATCAATAGAACGAACACGTATTCAGTCTATTACTGAACCTGAGGCATGCGTCCGGTAAGCGATTCCAGAAAGGCGACCAGGTCGTCGCGCTCCTGTCCCGTCAGGTTCAGCGGCTTGATCTGCTTGTCCAGATGAGGATTGGAGCTGCCGCCGCCGGCATAAAACTCCACTACCGCGCGCAGTGTCTTCAAGCTGCCATCGTGCATGTAAGGGCCCGTTTGCGCGACGTTCCGCAGCGATGGCGTCTTGAACGCCCCCTTGTCCTTCTCCTCCTTGGTCTGCGCGTAGCGGCCGAGATCTTTCAATTCACCCTCCGGGCTTAAGCCGGCCCCAAGATTGTGGAACTGCCCGTCGGTGAAGAGCGCAAACTTCGGACCGACCTGATGGCACGCCGAACAGTTCCCCCGCTCGCGGTCCATGAAGATGGCCAATCCTCGAATAGCGGCCTCCGAAAGCGCCGTCTTCACACCCCCATACTGATACTCATCGAAAGGAGAACTGCCGCTGATTATGGTCCGCTCGTAAGCTGCCAGCGCCTTCTGCACGTGAACCATCCGGATCTCACCCTCGCCGAACGCTTTGGCGAACAGTTCCCGGTACTCCGGTATTCCATTCAGCCGGTCCACGCAGTCGCGGTGCGGCGAATTCATTTCGATCGGATTCGCAATCGGTCCCGCCGACTGATCCTCCAGCGTGCCCGCGCGGCCATCCCAGAACTGCAGCACGTTATAGGCGGCGTTGATGATCGTCGGCGCATTCCGGTCCCCGGTCTGCTGGTTCATGCCCAGAGAGGTCTTCCGGCCATCCCCGAAACCATTCCCCGGACTGTGGCACGAAGAGCACGAGACCGTGCTGTCGGCGGAAAGCCGCGCATCGAAGAACAGCTTCGCTCCGAGCTTGATCGTCTCTGCCGTCAGCGGATTATCATCCGGCACCGGCAGAGGAGGCAAACCAAGGGGCGCGCCGATCTCGATCGCCTTTCCAATCGGCCGCTCGCCCGCCGGCCTCGCGCAGCCCGCCAGTAGCAACGCGGCAACGGTGACCAACAATTTCATGAATCACTTTCATTATCCACTTAAGCGACAATGAAGAGGAAACCGCATGCGAACCCTCGTATTAACGATCGTAACCGCAGCCGCAATCTTCGCCGCCGACAACGGCAAGCAACTGCCCGAAGGCCCCGGCCGCGCCACCGCTCAGCGGCTCTGCGGCAGTTGCCACGGCTTCGGCAACTTCGTCCGCCGCCGCGAAACGCGCGACGGTTGGAACACCATCATCGAGGACATGATTCGCCGCGGCGCCAAGGGTGAAGAAGAGGAATGGGCCGAAGTCTCCGACTATCTCGTCGCCCAGTTCTCGCCGGTCACAGTCAACGTCAATCTGGCCGCCGCCGAAGCCATTGCCGAATCGCTCGGTATCCGCATTGAGCACGCCCGCGCTATCGTCAAGCACCGCGAAGCCAATGGCGCCTACAAGTCCTTCGAAGATCTGCAGAAGGTGCCCGGCGTAAACCCGTCCGTTCTGGATTCGAAGCGCAATAGCATCGAGTTTTAGCGGACTTCTTTCCAAACCACGGTCGAGCGGCCCGACCGGTCCGCCGTTGCCACGCGCAGCCGGTAGGCGCCCGGCTTTGGGAGTTGAAACCGGACCGTCTCGCCCGGCGGGATGATACGCAGGTCTTCCTCTTCCGGTCCGTATAATTCCCAATAAAACCGCGCGTTGCGATAAACTCCGCCGCTGTCGGCGCCCGTCGTATAGAACACATCGGCGTTTGTCTCGGCATGGGCGGTGTACCAGCCATCGGAGCCCGGAAATAGCGTAACATCCAGCGAGGGTCCCGCTCCGTACCGGGGCCTCTCCATGCGCGTCGATTCCGAAATCTGCAACACCTGCCGGTACCCGTTCGGCTTCACTCCCGGCAAATCCCACAGGATGTCGAAGCTCGTTCCTTGCTCCATTGCCCGCTGTATCTGCCAGAAAAGCGCTGCCATCACTTCTCCGTAGGTCGATCCCGCCGTGTTCTTCCGCTCCCAGTTGAGTTCCGGCAGTCCCCACAAAAGCCCTTTTCCAAAGTAGACGTGCCCCAGGTTGTAGCCGGCCGGGATGACGATCGCTAAATCCGCCTTTAGAGCTGGTGAAAGGCGAGGATGCGCCCTGGCGTGCGCCCGCAAATGCCGCGCGTGCGCGAGCACTTCCCCAAACGGCACGCAGGCTAATTGATACGAGTCCCAGAAGAAGAACCGCGTCGCGCCGTCATCATAGGCGCGCGTCAACAGATACGGCGCATCGCTGCGCTCAACGGCGCCGTAAATGCTGATCCCCCACTCTTTTCCGGTGGCCCGCGCGCCGCCGCGCAGAAAGCCATTGATAATCGACGCCAGCACATGCGGACTCAGGGGAAACCGTGTGCCGTAGTTCATGTTGATTTCCGGTATCGTGCGCTGCGTGCCGATGCGCCCCGCCGGTTCCCAGACGAACGCCGCCGGCACGATGGGGTCCTGCGACAGCTCATAAGCGGCCGTCGCCTCCATCGTCTCCCAGCTATACAGGTTGGCTTGGGGGAAGTCGAGGGTGCCCAAGTCGATATCCTTTCGCGCGCGCAGCGACCGCATCAGCGCCCCGCCCGATCGCTTCATCGACTCGGCGAAATGCTCCCGGAACGCCTCCATCGCATACGCCGGTGTGATCGACCGCCGGAGTGCCGGATCCTTCGCCATTCGCGGTCGCAGGACGTGGTCCCGCGTGCCCACGGCCGGCTCGTCCAGGAATAGCACCGGTCCTAAATACTGTGGCCTGTAGAGCATTTCCGGATACGGCAGGGCCGCCGTGCCCCAATAGAACAGCCCCAAGGCGTCCGCCCACGCCGCTTGCTTTTCATCCACGTTCACGCACGTGATCCCGGCCTCGGCCAACAGCTTGTAGTCGGACTCGGTCAGTTTGATGTACTTGTAATCGGACGTGTCGTAACGGCGTGTCTCGTCTTCCTGGCGCGTATTGTGCGCCTGGCCGATCAGCAGATCGGGCTGCAGAAAGACGGTCTCGGCGGAGGCCGGAAGAGCGATGTCGCGTTCGCCAACCCGCCGGTAAGCGTGGCCCAAAACCGTCAGCGCTTCAGCCTCCTCCGTTGGGAAGGCTTGCCGCCATCCGCCAATCGATGGCAGGACCGGGGCGCCCGTCACGGGATGCCTGAATTCCCGCACAGGCCCGCTTCCTTCCTGCAGCAAATACCGTGCGCCGCGTACCCAATGCGCTGAAAACCCTCCGCCGCCTCGCTTCTGCGCCGCGAAGGAAACCCGCGGCCCGTCAACCGTCAGGACAAACGAATCGAGCGTCGCCCCAGCCGCCGCCGGCCGGTACTCCGCGCCGAAGGCATAAACCGCGAAAACGAAGAAAAGGCTATTGGCTCGCATGGCAGACGTCGCATCCGTTTGGCGCACCGGCCGCAGCGTGGCAAGCCATGCACGACGCCATTTGAACGGACTTCTCCTGGAACAAAACCGTCCGCTGCGCCACGTCCCCATGGCACGTCGAGCACTCCGTTTTCTTCACATGCAGCGCATGGTTGAACCACACGATGTCCGGCAAACGATACACGCGAACCCACGGTACCGGCTCCTTCTTCGCCGCGAAACCGGCCAGCTTCTGGATTTCCGGACTCTCTTTCTTGATCGACGAATGGCAGCCCATGCAGAGCGTTTCCTTGGGGTAAGTGGCCGCAAACCCCTCGCCGGGCATCGTATGGCAATTAGTGCACTTCAGCCCCAGCGCGACGTGCGTTTTGTGGCTGTAGGCGATCGGCTGCGTCACCGGCGGGCCGGGGATTTTTTCTTCCTTGGGCTTGTATTCCTTGTCTTGCCCGGCCAGCGCCAGAACCGCCAACGAGATGATGCTAAAGCGAAAACGCAATAAACTCATCGTTCGCTTTCGAGCCGTTCTTTCCGCCGGCCGCCGCGATAACCACATACTGCTTCCCGTTGGCTTCATAAGTCATCGGCGTCGCGAATCCGCCCGCCGGTAACTCATACTCCCATAAAATCTGGCCCGTATCGGAGTCGAAGGCGCGGATCATCTTATCGAACGTGCCGGCCATGAAGACCAGCCCGCCGGCAGTACAGATGCTCCCTCCATGGGAGTGCGTGCCAGTCTTGGGAATGCCGCGTTTCTTCAACTCCGGATACTCCCCATTGACGACGCGCCATTTGAAGTCGCCTTTGTCGGCGTCGATCGCGGTCATGTAGCCCCACGGCGGCTTGATTCCCGGATAGCCCTCGTGGTCGAGCAAAACGGCCCGTTTCTTCAGCCCGTACTTTACGTTCATGCCGGGCTCGGCTTCCTTGAATGCGAGCACGTTGGTGGTTTCGTCGGAGTTAACAAACACGCGGTTCCGTTTGGGATCGAAGCAGCACCCGCCCCACAACGCACCGCCGCGGAAGCCGGGATGGACGATGCCTCCCTCCATCGGCGCAGGATGGAATAGTTCCCCATAGGAAAGCTGGTCCACCTGGGCCTTCACGAAGGCATGCGCTTCGGGGCTAATATCGGTGATCCACTCCGCCTTGAATCCCTGCCGCGAAATCGGTGGCGGCTTTAGCGGATGCGGCTGCGTCTTCGAAAGCACTTCGCCGGGCATCTTCGACGCGGGAATCGGCCGCTCCTCCACGCCGTAGATCGGTTTCCCGGTCTCACGGTCGAGGAAGAACATATACGCCTGTTTGGTCGGTTGCACCACGGCGTCGATCGTCTTGCCGCCCATCTTCATCGTGATCAGCGCCGGCTGCGCGGGCATGTCGTAATCCCAAATGTCGTGATGGACGATCTGGTAATGCCACTTTTTCTTCCCGGTCAAGGCGTCGAGCGCGATCACGCAGTTCCCGTACAGGTTGTCCCCCAGGCGGTTTCCAGCCCAGTAATCGAAGCTCGGTGAACCGATGCCGGCATACACGACGCCGCGCTTTTCGTCGACGCTCATCCCGGCCCAATTGTTCGTCCCGCCCGTGTACTTCCAGGAGTCGCCGGACCACGTTTCGTGGCCGAACTCGCCCGGCTTCGGAATCGTGTGGAAAATCCAGCGCCGTTTGCCGGTCTTGGCGTCGTAACCGCGAATGTGGCCCGGCGCTTCCGGATACGGCCCTTCGCCGCCCCCGCCGCCGGTAATCACGACGTCTTTGTAGACAACAACCGGGCTACTCTGTTTGAAGGTCAGCTTCGACATGTCGTGATCGAAGTCTTCCTTCATGTCCACCATTCCGCCCTTGCCGAACGCCGCCACGGGCTTGCCCGTCGCCGCTTCGATCGCCCACAACTGGTCCCGGTAGGCCAGGAAAATGCGCTTGTCGGTGCCTTCTTCCCAGTAGCAAACGGAACGGCTGATCCCCGGCGCGCGCCGAGACGGACCGGCGCTCTCCCCAGCGTCAAACGTCCATAAAAGCTTGCCCGCCGCCGCGTCCACCGCCTGGACTTTGTTGCGCGCCGTCGTCAAAAACATGACGCCGTCCACGACGATCGGCGTGCATTCGATAACCGTCGCCGGGCGAGCGCTCGCGTCGCCGGTTTTGTGGACCCAGGCGACTTTGAGCTTGTCCACGTTGGTTTTTTTGATTTGGTCGCAAACCGAGTAGCGGGACGCGCCGGCGTCGCCGCCGTAGTGGTTCCATTCCTTGGCGCGGTTCGCGGGGGCGCCATTCGCTCCTGCGGCAAACGACGCTGTGGCGGCAGTTTTCTTTAAGAATTGGCGGCGATTCATCGAAAATGAATATATCAAAATATCATGATGTATTGATTATTCAGTTCCGTAATTGATCTCGAGCCGGCGGGCGGCCTGCGCGGCGACAAAAAGGATCATTGCGGTCAGCGCCAACAGTCCCAAAACGGCCAGCGGAACTGATGATGGCGGGGCCGGGGCCAACAGCATTTTCAGCAGCGCGGGCATGTCGCTCGGCAGTGGAACCGGCACCGGGCACAGCGACTGGACGTAATGGAGTACGCTCAGTTTCTGCATCGCGTCGGGCAGGAACCCGTTGATCGATTCCCAAAGCAGCATCACGATGGCCGGGACGATCGGGTTGCGCAACAGCAGCCCGGAAGCCAGGAAAATGCTGCCGTAACCGACGCAGCCGAGCATCGCCGCCGCCAGATACCAGAACGCGTGTTCCGGCCCGATTGAGCCCCAGAACGCCTGCACTTCGCTTGCGTCCTGGGGAAGCACCATCGAAAGGAAACTCGCCATCGCGCCGCCGCAAAAGATCAGCGAAGCGGCGATCAGCCCCGCGAGGTACTTGCCCAAAAGAAGCACTTCGCGCTTGACCGGAGCCAGGAACCAGAAATGCAGCGATTTATCGAGCATTTCGCCGCGGAAGAGGTTGATGAAGATTCCCAGGCAGCCGAAGAAGATGCCCAGCCGCAAATAGAAGAACTGGAACATTCCGGCGTAAACCTTTCGGTCTTCTTCGAAATTAAGCAGATCCCGTGTATTGCGAGAAACCAGCTTTCCGTCTTCAAACCGGAGATCGACGCGCCGCTTGCCATCGAAGTACATCATGTAGCGGCGGACGTCTGGCTGCTTTTCGGCTTGCGGATCCTCGTCGCGTTTGCGGCGCGGGCGGCTTTTGCGAATGTTGTCGTTAACCGGCTTGCCCAGCATTTCAATAACCTGCTCATCGGTCATTCCCGATTGGACGCGGTTCAACGATTCGGCCGAGACGGTGCTCCTGGCTCCCCAGCGAGCCTTGTTGACGTGGGCTTCGAGCGCATGGCCAAGGAAGATGACCGAAGGGAAGATGGCGAGCAAGTAGACCCAGAAGGATCGCTTGGAAAAGAAGACGCGCGTGAGCTCAAGCTTCGCGATCGTCCAAATCTGTTGTCCGGGGTTCATCGTCCGCCTCCGATCAGGTATTCGTACAAGGCGTCGACGTTCTCGTCGGTGGGAATCACGCCATCAATGTCGATGCCGCTGAGCGAGATTCGCTCGAGCGCGGCGGAAAAGGCGTCGCGGTTACGGGTCATGACGAGCAAGCCCTGGCCCTCAGGGGCGAGCTTGATTTCCGAAATATGGCTTTCGGCGAACAGCAACGACGCGACGCGGGAGGCGTCCTTGCAGTGCAGTAAATACTGGCTGGGATGCTCGTGAATCTCTTCGCGGACACTCTTGATCTGGCCCTCGGCGACGATCATGCCGTTGGCGATCAGGATGACCTGGTCGGAGAAGACGTCTACTTCCTGGAGCACGTGGCTGGAGAGGATCACGTGTCGGCCGGCGGCCCCGTAGTCGCGGAACAGCGCGATGGTTTCGGCGCGGACCAGCGGATCCAAGCCGTTCAACGGTTCGTCGAGAATCAGAACCTCGGGATCGTGGGCAATGGATTGTGCGAGACGGATGCGCTGGCGCATTCCTTTGGAATAACCGGCGACTTTCCGTTTAGCGGCGGCGGTGAGACCGACGCGCTCAATGGCCTGCCACGCGCGGCGCTCCGCATCGGCCTTCGGGAACCCATGAAGCAAGAGGCCCGTGGAAACGAAGTCGAAGCCGGTAGCTCCCCGCGGACCGGAGTCGTACTGCGTGGCGTAGCCCATGAACTTCATGAGCTTTTCAGGGGCGTATGGGGAAATGCCGCGAACCTGTATGACGCCCGAATTCGGATGAACAAGGCCTGTCATAAGGTTCATGAGCGTTGTTTTGCCCGAACCGTTAGGCCCCACGAGGCTGGTGATGCCGGGCGGAATCTTAAGGTCGACGCGATTTACGCCGAGCACTTCGCCGTAGAACTTGGAGACGTTGTCGAAGACGATGTGGGAGGCGCTCACTTCACGACCTCCACGGGGCGCAGGCGGCGGGCCAGGAGTACCAGCAGTCCGCCGGTGAGGGCGATGAGGAACATGCCGCACTCCGCCGGCCCGGGCTTGTCATCCGGAATGTCCAAATCCAGAAGCCAATACCAGACGGTCTTAATGGCGTAGGCCGGATTGAACGTTGAGCCCCAACCGACGCGGAAGACTTCGTTGATCATCTCCGCGGCGCCGGTTAGCAGGAAGAAGAACGCAAGCACCAGGGCGCCGGCGACGACGCGCCATTTCACGTACGCCGAACTGGTGAGCGCGACGAGGCTCACGATGCAGATGTAGAGCGCGAACCCGGCGACAATCGCCACGCCCAGGTACCAGTTCTTCCACAACCAGTCGCCGCCGGCCATCCCGACCTGCATGCAAAACAGCAGGATCCCCGGCACGATACTCACGAAGGAGAGCAGGCCGAGCAGGACGATCATACGCGACCAGATATAGTCGCCACGGGTGAGAGGCCGCGAGAAGTACAACGGCAGGGCGTTGTTTGCCAGATCCGGTGCGATGAGTCCAGGGCCCGCCACCGATGCCAGGATGAGCGCATAGACCGACTGCGCATTCATGAAGATAGAAAAGAACCGGCCATCGATATTTAGGAACTTCTTAAACCCGTTGTCGAAGCCCTGCCAGAGTTCCGTGTGGTTGGCGAGATAGATGAATCCGGCGCAAAGCAGCGGCCAGAACATCGACACAACCAGGAGGATCACCACGAATTTCTGCTCCAGAATCCGTTCCCAGGAGAAGCGCGGGATCACCATCATGCGTGCGGCGTGGCTGGTAAAGCCGCCGCTGTAGCGTTGATAACCGCGTCTATAAACGGCCATGTGCTGGTACCTCCGCCGGCGACGCGCCGGGTGTCTGCCGGATATGGCCGACGGCCTTCAAGAAGATCTCTTCCAATGTGTCTTTGCGGTGTGTGAGCTTACGGATCTGCAAGCGTTCGCGGGAGGCCAGGCGCCAGAGGGAGCCGATCTCGACATCGGCGGGCAGGACAATACGCCACTGGCCGGGGGCTTCGGAAACGCCGTCGGCTCCCACTTCGCGCAGTGCGTTGATCAGGTTGCGGTCGTCGCCGGTGACGTCCAGTTGTACGAAACGGCGGTTGGATTTCCGCTCCGCTTCGAGATCGGCCTGGTGGACGATTTTCCCGTCTTTCAGGATTACGACTTCCTCGCAGACCTGTTCGACGTCGGTGAGCAGATGGGAGCAGAGCAGCACGTTCATGCCGTGCTGCTCCTTCATTTCCTTGATCAATTGCAGCATGCGCTGTCGGGCGGCCGGGTCGAGTCCGTTGGTGGGTTCATCGAGGATGACCAGTTCCGGTCCATGGACAATGGCCTGGGCGAGCTTGGCCATCTGCTTCATGCCGAGCGAATACGTCCCGATCTGGCGGTAACGCGACTCGCCGAGCCCGACGTGAAAAAGAACTTCATGCGCCTTCTCCAGCGCCGCGGCGCGCGGCATTCCGGAAACCTCGGCCATCAGGCGAAGGAAAGCAACAGCGGTCATGTTGCCAATGAAGGAGTCGTTCTCCGGCATGTAGCCGATGCGGGTTTTGACTTCGCGGGCTTGCGTATGGCAGTCCAGGCCCAGAATCCGCGCGCGGCCGGCAAATGGTTTGTGAAAGCCGAGAAGCGTTTGGATCAGTGTCGATTTGCCGGCGCCGTTGGGGCCCAGCAGGCCGATCGCCTTTCCAGTGCCAGAAACGCCGAGGCGGCAGGAGATTCCTTGCAGAATCTCCCGCCGCCCCAGCTTGACTCGAAGCGAGTCGATTTCAATTACGGGGCTCATTTTTCCTGTCCAACACGTTTCAACTTCTTTTCGATCGTGTGGGGTCCGCGGCCGGACTTGGATTCGTGAGCGCCGAAGTTCATCATAGTGTCTAGCATAAGGCTCGTAAAGCGAGTACGAGAAGCCACCTGAATTCGTTCCGTTTCTCCGTTAAAAGTGATCAAGGAAGGCTCGCGAATGGCGAGAAACTTTTTCAATTCCGGCGAGGACGCGAACGAGGAGAGAATGTCGGCAGCCTGGCCGCCGTTAAACCAGGCAAAGCCCGAGGTCTGGACACCGGTGAGGGTCGGCATCTGGGCCTTGAATTGAGCCGAACGAACCAGCGGGAACCCACCGGCGCGGGTAGCCAAGGCGCGGGAGGCGACGCCGCGATCGAGGGAGAGCAGCCAGTAGCCGCGGTCGAAGGTCCAGTGGAGCCCGAAGCCGCTAAGGGTCAACGAATGCCAAACGCGGTTGTCGACGGTTTCCTGCTTTAGGACAAGTTTCCGCTCCGGAGGAGCCTCGCCGTTATAGGCCTCCACCAAACGGGAGATGGTGGCGTTCAACGTAGCGGGCTGATAGACCTCGATGGCGGCCACGATGCCCGGGAGCGGAATCGATGCGGTTTCGAGCGAAACCGTAAAATCGGTGCCGAGCGCGGCGGCGATGTCATTGACGGCGTTCACGCCGGTCTTGGTTTGGAAGTCATTCAACTGGTTGGCGAAGCCGGGCACGATTCCGGTTAAGTCCTCCAGGATTTGCCGCGGGCTTCGAGTAGCGGCGGAGAAGACCGCGACGGCATCGGATGTGGCGTACTCGGCTGAACCGGAGGAACCGGGGCCGGCGAGCCAGGAAGCGATGCCGGTCCGAGGGCCGTTGAAAATCACGGTTCCTTCGTTTTCTTCCACGCCCTGAACGGTGCGTTGTTCGGCGAAGGCGAAGCGAACTTTGGCGGCTCCGGCGATCACGGTTTCGGGAGCGTCCTTGAACGGCAGGGCCATAACGTCGACACCGAAGAGCCAGGAAACGCCGCGAGCGTATCGTTTGTTCAATTCGAGACCGAAGGGCGTATTGGCGCCTTGGCCAAGCAAGGGGATGATGGCGTTCAAGTGCGCGGTGGAGCGGGAGATGAAGAGGTTGCGATTGACGATCTTGAAAGCGGCGTCCGAGGGGAGGATTTTCGTCAATTCCGCCGTGACGGCCGCTTCCTGTCCGGCTTTCACTTCCGCAATCAGCAGGGGTGTTTCTGGTTTTGCCAGCAGGAAGACCACCTCTTCGCCAAACATCGGCGAGAGAACGCGAACCTTGTCCACCAACTCCTTCATGTGGCCCGCCTCGCGCGAGGACCACCATTCGCGGAGCACCGCGTTGTCATGGGAGCGCTGCTCGATCAGCGTAACGGCCTGGGTCATCGTGGGCCCAATATTGGGAATGGCGGCGTAAATCTGCACGTCGGGCGGCAGCAGGGAAACCAGGCGGGAGGCAGTCCGGCTGGACTGGCTGGTAAGCTGCTTTTCGATGGCCGCGAGTTCGGAGAGCAGTGAGAAGTGCTTTTCTTTTTCGGCGCTCCAGGAGACGGCCTGGCGAACGCTGACTTTGCTGAGAGCTTCACTGGTAGACGCCTGTTCGCCGGGTTTCAAAACCCGTTCGCTTCCGGTCTGCGTAACGGCGACCGAGCCCTCGACAACGCCCACTAAAGAGCCCGCGGTCCCGGCGGATACGGTAAAGATCGTGCCCTTGACGGCGGCTTCGGCGTCCTTCGTGACTACTTTCAAATGGCCGCGGCGCTGCTTGGCGGCGTGGACAATAATGTCGCCGCGTTCGAGCACAATCGTCGAGCCGCTCCAGGCGGTTTTCAGCGAGAACTCGGTTCGTTCATTAACTTCGATTAGGGAGCCATCGGCCAGGCGGAACTGGGCGCGGGAGCCAGCCGCGGTCCGGACTACGTCGCCGTCAGAGATTTCGGCGCCGTTAGTGAGCGAAGCGGCATTTAAGGTGTAGAGCGCGCCAGTTGTGGATTGGAGCGTGGCACGGGGACCGGAGGGAGCCATGGCGTTGTCGAGAACGTTACGGCCGAGAAAAAGCCCAACGGCGGCGACGCCGGCGGCAATGGCCCAACCGGGAATGGCCAGCCGGCGCTTCGGCGCGGGAGCAGGGGGCATGGCGACGACCGGCGCCGCATTAAAGGAACGGCGGCAGCCGGCGCAGCGGGTGAGATGGTCTTCGAGCAGCAGGCGGTGGGATTCGCCTAGTGTACCGGCGCGGTACTCGTCGAACTCCGCCCGAAACTGCAGGCAGAGCGGCCCGGCGGAAAGATTGTTCCAGACGCGTTCGCGAGCCGCCGCGAGGGTAACCGGATTAGGCTCTTCCTGCCCCATGTCTTTCAGGATTTGGTCGAATTCGTTGTCATTCATGGTGGTAATCCTTTTCGTTAGCGGTTCATCGCGGCGAACAAATCCTGGCGAATCCGGTGCAGCCGGCTGGCAACGGTGCCTCTTTCAATTCCAAACATTTCGGCGAGCTCCTCGTAGGAGAACCCGTCCAGATTTCGCATCGTGAACAGTTGGGCGTCCTCCGGATCGAGCTTGGCCAACGCGCGCCGGAGGGCTTCCTTCAGCAGTACGTCCTTGGCGGCCGAAGTTCGCTCCGGGCTCAGCTCGAGCGGGGATTCGCGTTGGGAGTGTTTCTTGCGGAGGATGTCGATGGCCGCGTTGGTGGCCGCCCGGCGCAGATAGTGTTCGGGCGTATGGGAAATATCCGTTCCGGAGTGGTTCATCATGCGCAGGAACACGGTCTGCATGGCGTCCTCGGCGTCGGCGTCGTTGCCGGTAACGCGGAGGGCGGTGCGGTACACCGTGCCGGCGTGTTGCTCGTAAAGATCCTGGAAGGTTGGTGGCAGCGGCAAAACGTTGGGTCCCGCTGTTAATGCTAGCCCGATAGATGCCATGTTCGTCGTCTCATCCATCAAAACGAGGCGTCCGGACGTTTTCTTCCAAAAAGTTTTCGCGGATTACGGGTTGCCGGCGGAGGGCCGCCCGCATGCGGCCCGCGATGCTTGCGGAATTCCGGGGAATTTTCAAGCATGTTATCCATGGAGTATGAATCCGGAGCGGGACCGATTGGGCCAGGCCGATCGCCAGGAGGAGCACTGGCGAAGATGGGGCACGTATGTTTCCGACCGGGCTTGGGGGACCGTTCGGGAGGATTATTCGCCGAATGGGGACGCGTGGAACTATTTCCCGTTTGAACACGCGCATTTGCGGGCATTTCGATGGAGCGAAGACGCGCTGCTGGGGTGGTGCGACAACCATCAGCGGGTTTGCTTTGGGCTGGCGTTGTGGAATGGGAAAGACGCGATTCTCAAAGAACGGTTGTTCGGCTTAAGCGGTCCGCAGGGCAATCATGCGGAGGACGTCAAGGAACTCTATTATTACCTGGACGCAACTCCCACCAACTCCTATTGCAAAGCTCTCTACAAGTATCCGCAGGCGGCGTTTCCGTACAAGAAGCTAGCCGAGGAGAGCCGGCGCCGTACGCGCAAGGACCCGGAATACGAACTTATCGATACGGGCGTATTCCATGAGAACCGGTACTTTGACGTTACCGTGGAGTACGCCAAAGCGAGCGTCAACGACACCCGGATCCGTATCACCGCCGTCAACCGCGGGCCGGAAGCGTCCGCGCTTTTTGTGCTGCCGACAATCTGGTTCCGCAATACGTGGACATGGGGGAGGTCGCGCGAGCTGCCTCCGATTCTAGCGGCGGAGACCGACGAGATCATCCGGTTGAGCGAAGCGACGCTGGGCCAATACTACCTTTCGTGCCCGGGAACGGAAACACTGCTTTTTACAGAGAACGAAGGCAACAGCCTGAGGCTCTGGGGCGTGCCCGGCGGCGTTTATTCGAAAGACGCCTTTGCGCAGTATTTGATCGAAGGAAACCACGCCGCGGTAAACCCGGAGCGAAGGGGGACTAAGGCGTGCGGGCTCTACAAATGGGAGTTGCAGCCAGGAGAAACGCGGAGCGTTACGCTGCGGCTATCGCCGCACGAAGACATCGTTGAATCCGACGAACAGGTTTTCCAGGAACGGATCGAGGAAGCGGAGATCTTTTATTCGAGCATCCCATCCGTACCTCTCTCGCCCGACGGAACCGCGGTCTGCCGGCAAGCGTTTGCCGGACTGCTCTGGACCAAGCAGTATTTTCATTTCGTGATCGAAGATTGGCTGCAGGGCGACCCGGCCACGCATCCTCCTCCGCCAGGGCGCCGCAACGGACGGAATTCGGAATGGCCGCATCTATTCAACGCCGATGTCATTTCGATGCCCGACAAATGGGAGTATCCGTGGTACGCGGCCTGGGACCTGGCCTTCCACATGATTCCGCTGGCGATGATCGATGCGGGCTTCGCCAAACGGCAAATGGCATTGTTCCTACGCGAATGGTACATGCATCCGAACGGGCAGATTCCCGCTTACGAGTGGGCGTTGGGAGACGTAAATCCACCCGTGCATGCATGGGCGTGCTGGCGCGTGTATCAGATCGACCGGCGAATTAACGGCACTCCCGACCGGGAGTTCCTGGAGGGCTGCTTTCACAAGCTGTTGATGAATTTCACGTGGTGGGTGAACCGTAAGGACGCGTTGGGCAACAACGTGTTCGAGGGCGGATTTCTGGGGCTGGATAACATCGGCGTTTTCGACCGCTCGGCGCCGCTGCCAATGGGCGGCACGATTGAACAGTCCGATGGCACGAGCTGGATGGCGATGTATTCGCTGAATATGCTTACGATCGCGCTCGAGCTGGCGCAGCATAACCATACTTACGAGGACATCGCCAGCAAGTTTTTCGAGCACTTTCTTTACATCGCCAGTGCGGCGAACGGGCGGACGCAGGACTCCTTGTGGGATGAGGAGGATGGGTTTTACTACGACATGCTTCGGCCGCCGAGCGGCGACGGTTTCCGGATGAAGGTTCGGTCCATGGTGGGAATCATTCCGCTGTTCGCCATGGAGAATATCGAATCCACGGTGATCGACAAGCTGCCCGGATTCCGGAAGCGGATGGAGTGGTTCATTCGCAACCGGCCGGATCTGTGCGCCAATCTGGCGTCGATGACCGAGCGCGGGGTGGGCGAGCGGCGGATGCTGTCGCTGGTTGGGCCGCGCCGGCTGCGGCGAATCCTGGAAAAGGTGCTGGACGAGAAGGAGTTTTTGTCGCCGTTCGGCGTCCGGGCGCTTTCCCGGTTTCACCATGCCAATCCCTACAGCCTGGATGTGGATGGGGCTAGCCATGAGGTTTGCTACGAACCGGCCGAATCGAGTACGGGACTCTTCGGCGGAAACTCGAACTGGCGCGGGCCGGTGTGGTTCCCGGTTAACTATTTGCTGATTGAATCGCTGCAGCGCTTCCATCATTATCTGGGCGATGACTACCGGGTGGAGTATCCAACCGGAAGCGGCAATAAACTGGATTTGTGGGAAGTGGCCACAGCGCTCTCCCAAAGGCTGTCGGCCCTGTTCCTGCGGGGAGCCGACGGCCGCCGCCCCTCGTTCGGGCCCAATTCGAGATTCCACGACGATCCTCACTTCCGCGACCACCTGCTGTTTTTTGAGTATTTCCACGGGGACACCGGGGAGGGATTGGGCGCAAGCCATCAGACGGGGTGGACCGCTTTAATTGCGAAGCTGTTGACACAAAATGGAGAGTGATGCGTTTTTTAATCCTGCTGTTTTGCCTGGGCGTGTTGTATGCGCAACCGCGGCACGGAGTGCGTCCCCAACGATTGGTGATTCGGGGCGCGACGGTGGTGGAAGGAAACGGCACGCCGGCCGCTGGGCCGCTCGATATTGCGATTGAGAACGGCGTCATCGTCACGGTGGGGCGCGTCCCGAACCAGGACGGGGTGGTGGAGATTGACGGACGCGGGAAGTATGTCATTCCGGGCCTGATCAACATGCACGGCCATCTGCACAATGAACGCGGCGGCGCGCCGATGGACTACAACTACGTGCTGAAGCTGTGGCTGGCGTGCGGGATTACGACGGTGCGGGACGTGGGCAGCCCGTTGACGCAGGCGCTTAATGTGAAGGCCAAGGGCGAGGCGGGCGAGATTGCGGCGCCGCACCTATTTATTTATCCGATGCTGGGGCGGGTACGAGATCCGGAGGCGGCGCGCCGCCGCGTACAGGAGATCAAAAAGGCCGGCGCCGATGGGATGAAGATTGTGGGCACGTGGCGCAATACGATGGACGCGGCGTTGCAGGAGGCACACGCGCTGGGCCTGCCGGTGGCGCATCACATCGGCGTGGAGGAGACGCGGGCCGATGACGCGGTTCGCAATAAAGTGACGTCGATCGAGCATTGGTATGGGATTCCGGACGCGGCAATCCCCGGCGGCGTGCAGAACTTCCCGTCCTCATACAACTATCTGAATGAAGCCGACCGTTTTCGTTATGCCGGACGGCTGTGGCGCGAGGCGGATTGGGACCGGCTGATGAAGCTGTTCGATTCGATGATTGCGGCCAACGTGGCGTGGGACCCGACGCTGGAGATCTACGAGGCCAGCCGTGATTTGCAGCGGGCGCAGACGCAGCCGTGGTTCCGCGACTATCTGCATCCGGTGTTGGAGGACTTCTTCCGGCCCAATCTGGAGAATCATGGGTCGTATTTTCTGAATTGGTCGACGACGGACGAAGCCTTTTGGAAGGAAAACTTTCAAATCTGGATGCGCGCGGTGCGAGAATTTGCACGGCGCGGGGGCGTTGTCAGTATCGGAGAGGACGCCGGATACATCTACCAGATGTATGGGTTTGGCATGATTCGAAATCTGGAGCTGCATCAAGAGGCGGGTTTTCACCCGCTGCAGATTGTGCAGCAGGCGACGTTGAACGGCGCGCGCGTGCTGGGCAAGGAGGGGTCTCTGGGGCGGGTGCGTGCCGGCTGGGCGGCGGATCTGTTGGTGATCGATGGGAACCCGTTGGAAGACTTCAAACTCCTGTATCCGGCGGCGGCCAACAGCGGGGTGAAACCCGGTGTGTTGTGGACCATCAAGGGCGGCATCCCGTATTCGGTACCGCAGTTGATGCAGGAAGTAAAAGCGATCGTAGATAACGCACGCAAGAAAAAATGACGCCGTTTGAACATAGTTCCCGTACACGCCTGGTGTTCGGGCCAGGCACAATTCATCAATTGGGACGCCATGCGCGGGAGCGTGGCTTCCGGCGAACGCTGATTGTGGCCGACAGCGGTATGGAGAAGGCCGGGCATGTGGCCACGGCGCTTTCGGCACTGGCGGGGGAGGGGATTGAATCGACGCCGTGGTCGAACTTCGATGCCAATCCCGATTCCCGCATGGTGGAGCATGGGCGTGACTTTGCCGCCAAGCTGAATGTCGATTCGATCATCGGTCTGGGCGGGGGATCGTCGATGGATTGCGCCAAGGCCATCAACATCGTTCTGACGAATGGAGGTGGGATCAAGGATTACTGGGGCCATGGGAAAGTGCCGCGGCCGCTGCTGCCGATGATCGGAGTGCCGGGGACGACCGGAACGGGCAGTGAAGCGCAGACTTATGCGCTGATCTCCGACGCCGAGACGCACGTTAAGATGGCGATTGGCGATGACAAGGCCGCATTCGCGGTGGCGATTCTGGATCCGGAAGTGGCGTTGACGCAGCCTCCGGGCGTGCGCGCGACGGCCGGGTACGACGCGATTTCACACGCGGTGGAGACGCTGGTGTCGACGAAGCGCAACGCGGTTTCGCAGTGCTATTCGCGCGAGGCGTGGCGGTTGATGAACGGGTCGTTTGAGAGGCTGTTAACGGCGCCGGCGGATGTGAATGCGGCGGCGGAGATGCAGTTGGGTGCTTGGTTTGCCGGGTGCGCCATTGAAGCGTCGATGCTGGGCGCGACGCATGCGCTGGCCAATCCGCTGACGGCTGTTTATGGCATTACGCATGGGCAGGCGATCGCGGTGATGCTACCGCACGTTGTTCGATGGAACGCGCAGCCGGCGTATGCGGAGTTTCACGCCGAGCTGCCGGGACGGCTTGGCGAGCTGGCCGCAATGGCCGGGCTTCGCTCGTCATTGCATGAATTGAACGTGACCGCTGACCGGCTGGCGGATCTTTCGCTGGCGGCCGCGCAACAATGGACTGGACGATTTAATCCGCGGCCGTTCGACGCTATCGCCGCACTGGAGTTGTACCGATGCGCTTTTTAGTACTTGCGAGTTTGCTCACGCTTTCCGCTTTCGCCGATTGGCCGCAGTTCCGCGGCAATCCGTCGCTGACAGGAATTGCGACGGGAACGATGCCGCCGGAGAACCTGAAGCTACTGTGGACGTGGGAGGGCGGAGAAACGTTTGAGTCGTCGCCGGTGATTGCCGGTGGTGTCGCTTATATCGGGGCCGGGAATGGGGACCTGGTGGCCATAGACATGGGTACCGGCAAGACGAAGTGGAAGTACAAGACGGGAGCGGAATTGGGTGAATCGACACCGGCGGTGGGCGGCGGAGCCGTGTTTATTGGCGATTTGCGGGGTGGCTTCCATGCGGTGGACGCGACTACGGGCAAGGCGCTTTGGACCTTTAAGACGCTCTCCGAGATTAAGTCGTCGCCGGTGGTGGCCGGGGACCGTGTGTTGATTGGCTCGTACGATCAGAATCTGTACGCGATTGAGATCAAAACGGGGAAGCAGTTATGGAAGTTTGAGACTTCGGGCCCTGTGCACGGGACTCCTGGGATTGCTAATGGCGTGGCGTTTGTTACCGGCTGCGATGAGCATTTCCGGGCGATTCGGATCAGCGACGGCAAGGAGGTTTTCAATGTATCGAGCGGAGCATATACCGGCGCGTCGCCGCTGCTTTCGGGGAACATGGCCTATTTCGGGACATTCGGCAATGAGGTGTTTGGGGTGGACCTAGGGGCGAAGAAGATTGTCTGGAAGTACGAGCACCCCGTGCGGAAATTCCCGTACTATTCGAGCGCGACGATGGCCGCCGGAAAGATCATTCTGGGAGGGCGGGACAAAATGGTCCACGGGATCGATGCAAAGACAGGGAAGGGCGCTTGGACGTTTGCGACACGGAGCCGGGTGGAGTCATCGCCAGCGGTGGCTGGGAACCGCGTTTACATTGGGTCCAACGACGGCCGGCTGTACGTGCTGGATGCGGCAACGGGCAAGAAGCTCTGGGAGTACGAAGCGGGGGCGGCGCTATCGGCCTCGCCGGCGATCAGCGACGGAAAAGTGTTGATCGCGTCGCAGGACGGGCGCGTTTTCTGCTTCGGAGGGTGAGCGTCACTGGCCTTCGCCGTAGATTATGGTGCCGCCGTAGCCTTCATCGGATTTTGCTACGCCGATCGTTACCGAGCGTCTGCGGCCCTCGTGCCGGAACACCAGTTGCATGGCCTGTTGTCCGTTCGATTCGGTAATGGACGAAACCGTCTGTTCGAAGCCCGCCGACTTGTATTTATCCTCGAAGAAGGACTTGAGATCACCCACAGACTGGGAAGATGTGAAGGCCACGGTGCCGCTCTCGCCATCCTTGCTGCCTGCGGTCATGCCACCCGCGATTTTGACGCCTGGCGGGAGGAAAATCCAATCTGGTGTCTTAACGTTGACGCCGGATCCGATCACGGCGCGGCCTTCGTCGGTGTCGATTGTGATCTTGCCATCTTTGATCGCGTCGCCATCAATCGTGACGGTCTTACCGGTTTTCTTGTCGCGAATGGTGACCTTGCCTGTGGCTTCGTTGACGTCGAGAACATCGACGTCCGGGTTGGCAGCCGCCGCAATTTGAACGATGGCCGATAGGGGGTTCTTCGCTACCTGCTCGGCTTTCTTGAAGAAGAAATAGCCGGCGACGGAGACGCCGATGACGGCTAGAACTGCGAAAGCGAAGAGACCGATGAGGAGCCAGGCCCAGATGGGCATGCCCTTCTTTGGTGCGGGAGGTTGCTGTTGCGGGTAGCCTTGTTGCGGCGGATAGCCCTGCTGCGGCGGATAGCCCTGCTGCGGCGGATAGCCCTGCTGCGGTGGATAGCCCTGCTGGGGTTGCTGCGGGGGATAGTAGGGTTGCTGCGGGTTATTGGGGCCGGACATGCGCTCATTGTGCCACACGCGGCGGTTCGTCGCCTGCCTCTTCCAGGCTCTCCACCGGAATCTCGTGGCGGAAGACGGGCGGCTGATCGTCGAAAAATCCGTAAATGGCAGGGAGGACGATGAGGGTCAGCATCGTGGAGGAAATGAGGCCGCCAATGACCACGATAGCCAAGGGCCGTTGGACCTCCGAGCCCGGTCCGGTGGCGAACAGGAACGGTACCAGGCCAAGGGCCGCGACGGTGGCGGTCATCATGACGGGGCGGAAGCGGGCGGCGGCGCCATCGAGGATGGCGGGACGGCGGTCGGCACCGCCCTCGCGAAGGCCGCGGATACAAGATACAAGGACGACGCCGTTGAGCACGGCGATGCCCCAAAGGGCGATGAAGCCTACCGAGGCGGGTACGGAGAGGTACTCGCCGGAGAAATAGAGTGCTGCGACGCCGCCGATGGAGGCGAATGGAAGGACGAGGATGATTAATAACGAAAGGCGCAGCGACTGGAAGAGGAGGAATAGCAGGAAGAGAATCGCGGCGATTGTAATCGGGATGATAAAGAACAGATGCCGGCGGGCGCGCTGCATGTTCTGGAACTGGCCGCCCCACTCGTAGTAGTAGCCGGGCGGCAGTTTCACTTGTTGCTGCACTTTTTGCTGGAGTTCGGCGACGAAGCTGCCCAAGTCGCGGTCGCGAACGTTGACTCCGACGACGATACGGCGCTTGGCCATTTCGCGCTTGATCTGCGAGGCGCCCTCAACCAATTCCACTTTTGCCAGACTGCCGAGGGGGACAGCGCCTCCGCCAGGGGCGGTGAGCAGGATTTCCTGAATGTCCTTGGCCGAATTGCGGAGCGCTTCAGGGTAGCGAACCACGGCTTGAAATCGCCGTTCGCCCTCGTAGATCTCGGTGGCGACCTTGCCACCGACGGCGGCTTCAATTACATCGTGTACATCGGAGGCGTTGATGCCGTGACGCGCGATGGCGGCGCGGTCAATCGTGATTGTGAGGTTCTGCTGGCCGCTGACGCGATCGACCTTCACGTCGCCTGTGCCGCGAACGGTGTTAGCAACGCGGGCCACTTCACCGCCGACGCGGACTAGTTCCTTAAGGTCGTCGCCGAAGATTTTGACGGCGACGTCGGCACGGACGCCGGTGACCATTTCATCGACGCGGTCCGAGATGGGCTGGGCCATAACCGGATTGACGCCGGGCAGCGTCGAAACGCGTTTGCGCACCTCGTCGGCAATTTGATCCTGTGTGAGGCCTCTCCGATCTTCAGCGGGCACGAGTTGTGCCATCATGTCGGTCTCGTTGTAGCCTGCTGGATCAACCGGCGATTCTCCGCGTCCCAGCCGGGAAACCACAAACTTAACACCCGGGACCGTTTTTACAAGGTTCTGGGCAGCCATTTCCATCTTCAATGATTCTTCCAAAGAGATGTTGGGGACACGGTCTGCATTTGGAGATATAGTTCCCTCCTTCATTTCGGGAATGAACGAGGTGCCCAGGTAGGGGAACAGCGACATGGTGGCGGCGAAGAGCGCAAGAGCGATGGCGAAGGTCGTCTTCTGATTGCTCACGGCGCCGCTCACGAGTTTGGTGTAGGGGCGGCGTAGCATACGGACGAGAAAGGTGTCATGTTCGGAGCCACCGCGAAGGAGCAATGAACTGAGCACCGGCGAAAGCGTCAGCGACAGGACCAGCGAGATGCCTAGCGCGATGGCAATGGTGTACGCCAGGGGCGAGAACATCTTTCCCTCCATGTCCTGTAGCGTCATCAGGGGCAGGAACACGAGGATGATGATGCCGATTCCGAAGACGACAGGAGTTGCAACGTCCATCACCGCTTCAAAGACCACACGCGACCGGTCCGCCTTCGGTTTGTGGCCGAGGCGCGAGAAGACGTTCTCGACGATGACCACCGAGCCGTCGACGATGAGGCCGATAGCAATGGCGAGCCCACCCAGCGACATGAGATTGGCCGAGAGACCGATCTGGTTCATGACGAGGAAAGTGAGGAGCGGAGTCAGTATTAGCGTAGCTATGACGATGATGGAAGAGCGGAGGTCGCCGAGGAATAGGAAGAGAATGACGGCGACGAGGATAACTCCTTCCATCAGAACTTTGGTGACTGTGTTGAGGGCAGCATCGACGAGTACGGAGCGGTCGTAGTAGGGGACGATCTGCAGGCCGTCCGGGAGCATGCCTTTGGAATTGATCTCGTTGACGCGGTCCTTGACGCGCTGCACGATCTCCTTGGCGTTGCCGTCGGCGATCATCATGACGATGCCGCCAACCGATTCGGTGTAGCCGCCCTTGAGCATCGCGCCGTATCGGGTTTCTTCGCCTAACTTGACCTCGGCGACGTCGCGCACGAATACGGGCGTGGCTCCCACTTCTTTCAAGACTACGTTCCGAATGTCATCGAGACTGGAGATAAGTCCGACGCCGCGAACCAGGAAGACTTCGGGTCCGCGCGGCAGGAGGCCGCCGCTGGAATTGGCGTTATTGCGCGCGATGGCCTGGTGGACGTCGTTGATGGTGACTTTGTAGTATCGGAGCTTGATGGGGTCGACAAGGATCTGGTACTGCTTAACGAAGCCGCCCGTGGAGTTGATTTCGGCGACGCCGGGGATGGAACGAAGCAGCGGACGCGCCACCCAGTCCTGCACTATACGTCGCTCGACGAGTTCTTCTTTGGTGAGCGCGCGGTCGCCGTCCTGCGGATGGTCTATTGTGTATTGGTAAACCTCGCTGAGGGCCGTGGAGACGGGCCCGAGGACTGGATTGATGCCTGCTGGAATGCGGCTGCGAGCGTCGGCGAGGCGTTCGCTGACGAGCTGGCGCGCGAAGTAGACGGGAACGGAGTCTTCGAAGACGAGAGTGATGATGGACAGGCCCGGCTCATTTTGGGAGCGCATTTCGGTAAGTCCGGGCAAGCCGGTCATGGCGATTTCGACGGGAACGGTGACGATGCGCTCAACTTCATCGGGAGAGCGTCCGGGGACTTCGGTGGCGACCTGAACCTGGATGTTGGTGACGTCGGGAAACGCGTCGACCGAAAGGCGGCGCGCCGCGTCAACACCGGCCACGATCGCGACCAGGGCGACGACGATGACGACGATCCGGTTTTTGAGCGCGGCTTTGACTAGCGCTGCAAACAAGGGTTATTGCTCCTGGCCGCGCTGATTACGGCGGCGGCGCTCGTTGTTCAGGTGAAAAGCGCCGTTGGTCACGATGGAGTCGCCCGACTGCAGTCCCGTGATGAGCACGCGATTGTTGCCGAATTCGTCGCCTAAGGTGACCGGGCGGAGAACGAATGTGCCGGGCGCGCGCTGAACGAAGAGGTGTTCGACGTTGTCCTCGCGGACCACGGCGGCGATGGGGACGACGGTCCTTCGTTCCGTGTTTTCCTTGAGCAGCATGGTGGCGAGCATTGCGGGTTTGTAGCGGCCCTTGGGATTCGGCAGTTCCATGCGGACGCGCACGGTGCGGGTTTCGGGGTTTACGGTCTGGCTGACGAAGGACAGTTTGCCGCGGAGAGTGAGATTGGGGAGGGCGCCGATGGTGGCTTCGACGTACTGCCCTTCGGAGAGGCGGCCCGCGTTTTGTTCGGGCACATCGGCGACGATCCAGAGGTGGGTGAGATCGGCGATTTCGAAGACGGTATCGGCCGGTTGGATGACCTGTCCGAGGGTGATCTTGCGATCAATGACGACGCCATCCATGCTGGCTATCACGCGCGTGGAGGAGTTGATGCGCCTGCCCTTGAGGAGTTCGTCAATGTTCTCCGGCAGCATGCCGAGGAGGATCAATTGATCGCGGGCGGCGTCGACTTCGGCGCTGGCCTGGGAGAGTTCGGTTTCGCGGCGCTGGAACTCGGCGGCGCCGATGACACCGGCGTCGAGCAGCGTGCGCGCGCGTTCGACGGCGCGTTCGGCGAGTTGCCGTTGAGAGGTCGACTTCAAAAGGGTTAGCTGCGCATCGGATAGGCCGGTGGAGTTAAGAGTCGCAAGGACTTGGCCCTTCTTCACGACCTCGCCTTCGCGGGCGCCCAGCGTGGCAATGCGCCCCATCACAGGGGAGCCGACACGGGTGATACGGGTTTCGTCAAACTCCAGACGTCCGGACACGGCGAGCGTAGCGCCTACTTCTGCCAGGCTCGGGGATTCGATTTTAAGATCCTTGCGTATGGACTCCGACGGCGTGATTTCCAGCGGATTATGCGCGGCTTCGGCGGGCGGTTGACTGGCGGCCTGGGGCGTGCCGGAGTTCGGGGCTCCGCACGCGGCGAGCAGAACGAAGAGAGCAGCGGAAAGGGCTTGCGGACGCATGGCGTTATTTGCTCCTCGGTTCGATAGCGCGGAGTTCGTCGAGATCGATCAGGGCGTACTGGCGCTCATATTGGGCGTTGAGGAAATCCAGGCGTACGGTGCGAAGCACGCGTTGGGCATCGAGGACTTCCAGGATTCCGCGTTCCCCGAGGCGGTACGCGACTTCGGCGGCTCTCACAGATTCTTCGGCTTCGCGGAGCAGCCCCTGTTCAAAGGCGCCGAGGCTCTGCGAGGCAAGCTGATAGCGGCCGTAGGCGTTGTCGACGGCCGCGAAGATTTCCAATTGGCGGGCATCGGCAAGGGCTTGGGATTGGCGGAGTTCGGCGACGGCTTCGGCGATGGGGCCTTCGCGGCGGTTGAAGAACGGCAGCGGAATCGAAATGCCGGCGCGGTATGTGGGCGTGTCGGGCGGCCGGTCGATTTCGGCGCGGAGGGCAGGTTGGGGACGGGCTTGGGCACGCTCCATCGCGACGCGGGAATCGGCGCGGCGGACCTCGGCGCGGGCCAATTCGAGGGCAGGGTGGCGATCGAACACTTCACGGCGGAGATCGGTGAGGGGTGGGAGCGTAACCGGCGCATCCAAGACACCTTCGGGCACGCGATCGGGATCGACAGGCAAGCCGATGGCAGCGCGGAGTTGGGTGATCGCGGTGACAAATTGCAAGCGGGCGTTGTTGACGGCGGTTCGCGCGGTGGCGAGTTCGGCTTCGGCGCGGATCCCTTCCAACCGGCCGGCTTCGCCGACTTCGACGCGGACTTGGGTACGCTTGCGGAAGTCTTCGACGAGGCGGAAGTTTTCATCTAGGATTTTGATTTCGTCGGAGCGGTGCAAAGCGCGGAAGAAGGCGCGGCGGACCGCGGAGAGCACAGAGAGGCGAATGACGCTGCGGGCTTGTTCGGCGCTTTCCCGGGCGCGGGTGGCGTAATCGATACGGGTTGAACGGTAGGGACCGACCTCAAGCGGCTGGGTGAAGCTATAGGAAGTAACGAGGCCCGAGACGTTTTCCGGAACGCGAAACGTCTGGCGGCCGGCGAGGACTGCGAATTCGGGATTCGGCCGTGCGGAGGCGGAGCGAATTCCCGCACGGGCGACGTCGATTTGCGCATCGCCGGCGCGGAGTTGCGGATGGCCTTCGAGTGCCAACGCGAGACTCGCTTCCAGCGTAAGCGGAGCTGCTTCGAGCAGGAATGCGAAGAGAAACGGAACACAGCGCACGAGTCGCAAAAGGGCTGTTCTCCTAATAACTAGGCAACGCGGCCGAATTCACAGATGCCCACTAGATTAGCAAACGTTCACGTAACGTTGATATACAGAATTCGCTGTATCGCCTTGAAAAAAGGCTATTTCTTAGGCGCAGATTTGACGAGGTCGCCGGTCTTCGGGTTCTCGGGGCCTTGAAAGGTAGCGAAGGATGCGTTTTCCTGAACCGCGGTGATGGTGGCTTCGCCGAGCCGTGTGTCGTCTCGCAGCAAAACCTTGCTCGTAGCTGGGTCACGAATTTCCTTGCCGCGCCGCCAGACTTCCAACTTGTCGCCGATGTTCGCACCCGTGGCGGAACCGATATTCAGGATGAGCCGGCCGGATTCATTGACGTCGGCGATCAGCCCTTCCAGCACGCGGGCACGGGCGGGCAGTTTCGGGAAGGCTTGCTCGAGCGATGCAGAGAGTTGGACGACGGCTTTGTCGACGGCTTCGCTGATGATCGGTCCGTTGCCGGCGTCGCCGCCCATCATGGCCGCCTGGACGGCGCGTGTGTCGCGCATGTCTACTTTGACGCCCTTCTTAATCACTTCGCCGAATCCCTCGGAGACGCTCAGCACTTCGGCAGTGTCCGGACTTACTATGCGGGCATTGATTTTCACGCGGGCTTTGTAATCGTGCTTGGTGGACATTGATGAGCCGCCGATGCCACCAAACCGTGCACCGCCGCCGCCGGTTACTTTGTCCTCAAAATCGTTCTGGGTGATGGCGCCCAGGACAATGGCGTCTACGCCAAGGATGCGGCCGAGTTTGGCGGCGGTGAGAGGATCGGTGCGGTCGCTATTGGAGAGATTCTGTTCGGCGATCAGTTTGTCGATGGCGGCGCGTTCGATTACGCTGACGCTGCCGTTTTGCACCAGGCGGCTAATGAGGAGATTGGCGACGGCCTTGCCGGTGTTGGGACCTGCCGTGGAGAAGAACATGCCGGAGACCGCGCCGCTGCCGGCGGCGTTTTCGAAGTCGAAGATCGCAATGCGTTTCTTTGCGGGCGCCGGTGTCTGTGCAAAGGTCAGTGCAGATACGAGGGCGGCAATCGTTACAGTGCGCATGGGCCTCCTGGTCAGACGGCGGTCACCTTTTGTATGCGGACGGTGCGGTCCTGCATGGGGGGGAAGTCAAACTCCAGGATACCGCCGGCATCGGTCACGCGTTCAATAACTTCTTCGTCGTCAACTTCGATGTCATAACGGGCGTTCGGTGCGAGGCCGATAATGTAGGCCTTCTGGACTTCGGCGTTGGCGGGCTGGAATTTCATTTTGTCCTTGCCGAAGTGGACAATAGTGCCGCCGATTTCCACCGGGGCGGGGGAGTTGAGGCCGCGCTCCTTGCGGCGCCCTTCCTCGAAAAACTGGACCTTGCGATCAGCGTAGTGAAACCAAGTGGCGTCGTCCTCCCAACTGCTGCGGAGCGCGAGCCGCCCGGCCGCGGCAGCGTGCATGGAAAGCGGCAGATGGTAATAACTGAGGCCTGGCTGGTAGGGGTTCGCCCAAAGGAATTCGTAGACCATGCCGAAGACGCCGCGCATCAGGAAGCGGTCGTGAATCAGCCAGCCCTGGACGAATTGGGTTTCCTGGGCGTTTGTGTCGAAGGCGACCATGGCGAGGTCGGCGGCGCGGGCGAGGGCGGCGACACGGAGATCGGGGTCGCCGTCACCGTCATAAAAGGGGACGCGGTACTCGTTTTCGGCGGCTGGGAATGTGGCGGGGTAATAGCTAAGTATGTGATAGGCGGGGAGTTCTTTGAAGTAGCGGGGAGCGTTGTCGCGCAGATCGATTTGGATGCCGTCGCGAATTGCATGGAGCATTTCGAAAAGGGCGTAGCTATCCTCGCGGCTGTATCGATAGGTCCCATTGCGCAAGCCCGGGGCGACCTCGGTGCGCCACCATTGCTTGACGATCTTCTCCAACTCCTCTTTTTGGCCGATGACGACAGCGGCTAGGGCCCGGTCGCGCATAGAGGGAATGTCGCGTTTGGAGGGAGCGGCGGCGAGCGCCTGTCGCATTTTCGCTGCTAACTGCTGCGATTGTTCCGGGCTAAGCAGCGCCTGGCACCAATCGTAAACGAACGCCTGCTGGCGGAGATCCTTGGATTGCAGGGCGAACTGAATAGCCTGTTTACCGAAGTCCGTATTCCCCGAGACGATATGGTAAAGCGCATGAGCGAAGCCGGGTTCGGCCATTTGCGCCTTGCCGGCGACGAGGGTTTCGAACTGTATCCAACGGGCCGATGTGCGTTCGCGTTCGCGCTTCAGCAAGCGCAGCCGCCTGGCGTTGAGGAACAGGCGCGGGTTCTCGCCGTAGACCTGGAACTCTTCTTCCGGCTGCGTCTGCTGCCCATTGACGGCAACGGCGGCAAGCGCGGACAACGCCACACGGCGTGTCAAAGTAGGCACGTTCTTCATTGTGTCATATAGACACATGGCGTGATCCACATGTCTCCGCCGTAAACTTTCCGTTCCATGCCACTTGATTTATTTTCAATGGTTTGCTGCAATATACCTGTTGGCTACCCACTTGCTGGGTACTGACGTGAATTGATGAAGTTAATCAAATAACCCAACCCTCTGGATTGAGACGCTACACGAAAGAAGCGGGCGGGCTGAATAAAGCGTGCTTGCGGGAGCCGGTAAAAAGTTTAGAACCGCTCCTTCCACTCGTTGGCGGACCGGTTCAGAGGGTCTTTTTTCGTAGCCGACACGAAGACTGACAGGACTCCAATTCACGATCTTTTGAAACTCTAGTTGTAACGATCTCTCCGTGGATCCATCGATGGTTCCGGTATTGTACTGGCGCATCGGGCTGGGAATGTTTGGACGCGGGCCCGGCTCGGAGCGATTGCGGCACGTTTAAGCGGACGTGTTCGCTCCAGGAAGTGCAGGCGCCGGATCCACAAGCCCCAGCGATGATTCGTTCGGGGCGATCCGCATCGGAGAAGGTGCATCTTTCACCTTGCCAAACCCTTCTCCGATGCGGTTCCCTCAAACAGCCGCTTCGGAGGGTACGGCTGTCTAAGTTCGTGTTCCCCGTCGAGGGGGAGAGATGTGTCGGGCTATCCGGTGCCGCTATTATAACAGTTTGGTTGCGAAGCGAATGAACAGTATCAGCTTGCCGGTTTTTCAATGGGGTGGAGATTTAGCCGGGCTGGCCGGCGAGTTGTGGGACGGGGTTGGATGCGCGATTGTGCGCGGGGTTCCCGTGGATGCGCCGGAGGTGCAGCGGAAATACATCGAACTCGCGTCGACGCTGGGATGTGTCGTGCCCCAGACGGTCAGCGGGACAATGATCTATTCGGTGCGGGATGAGGGGTACCAACTTGCCCGTGACTTTGGCAAAGCGGGAGTCCGGACCTCGAAGACCACCTCGGCATTTGGATTCCACACCGATTCGCCATCGCAACTGGCGGGACACACACCGGACCTGCTGGGGCTACTGGTTATGCAGACGGCGAAGTCGGGCGGGGAGTCGATCTTCGTCGACGGAAGGGCCGTCTATCGAGCGATCGCCGATGAACGCCCCGACTATTTGCAACGGCTCTGCCAGCCATTCTTCGTGGACCGGCGCGCGGAATTGCCGGATGGCGAGGCGCCGTTCCTGCCGGTCCCGGTGTTTGTCACCGAGCCGTTGTTTCGAGTGCGGTACTTGCGGCTTTATATCGAGAAGGGCCACGAACTGGCGGGATCGCCCTTGACTGCATTTGAATCGGACGCGCTCGACTATTTCGACGCCGTCTGCGAGCGACTGGCGGTTTCGATGGAACTCGAACGGGGGGATATTCAATTCCTGAATAACGTGACGCATCTGCACGGGCGGACCTCGTATGAGGACCACCCGGAGCCGGAACGGAAGCGGCACTATTTAAGGATTTGGGTAGAGCGCGGGTGATGATACTGTGATTGACTATGCGGCTGGTACGGATTGGAATGATTGGGTCGGGCTTCGTGGCGGAGTTCTACATGCAAGGCCTGGCAAACGTGAACGGACACGCGGTGACGGCCTGCTACTCGCGCGAAAGGGCGCGGGCGGAGGCGTTCGCGGCGCGATGGGGGATTGGGTCCGTCTCGTCGGATTTGGATTCGTTCCTCGAGCGGGACGATATTGACCTGTTCATCATTGCGCTGCCGAATGAGGCGCATTTGCCCGTTTCGCTGGCGTTGTCGCGGCTGAAGCGGAATCAGGTCTGCACGAAGCCATTGGGCCGCAACCGGGAGGAGGCACGGCAGATGTGGGAAGCGGCGGCGGCCTCCGGTGTGCTGCACGGCTATGCGGAGACCGAAGTGTTCGCGCCGTGTGTGGTGAAAGCGCGAGAGACGGTGGCGGCGGGCGGGATTGGACGCGTGCTTTGGGTTCGGTCGCGCGAGTCCCACAGCGGGCCGCATGCGCCGCACTTCTGGGACGTCGCCAAGACCGGCGGCGGGGCGATGAATGACTTGGGGTGCCACTGCATTGCGGCGGCCAGGTACTTTTTCGGTAAAGAGGACAGGATCAAGCGGGTGATGGCGTGGGGGGCGCGGATGGTCCATGAGGAGAAGACCACGGGCGAGGACAACGCGCTGCTTCTAATGGAGTTCGCCAGCGGTGGGATTGGCCACTGCGAGATGTCGTGGACCACGAAGGGCGGGTTGGATCTACGGAATGAGATTCATGGGTCGGAGGGATCGATCTTCACCGACGTGACGCGCGGAACGCCGATTACGACGTTCACTCCGCGCGGCGCGGGCTACGTCGTGGAGAAGGCCGATATTGACTTCGGCTGGACGCGCCCGCTGCCCGAGGAGGCATTTGCTTACGGCTACCAGGCGGAGATGCGGCACTTTGTGGAATGTGTACGGGATGGAGTCCCGGCGCGCGAGGACTATCATGACGGCTTCGTCGTCAACTGTGTCCTCGACGCCGGGTACGAGTCGATGCGGGAAGGGAAGTGGGTGGAAGTTACTTCAGCTTGAGCGGGACGGTGGCTGAGGTCTCTTCCCACGCCAGAGTGAGGCTGGTGGGTGCGAGGGTCATTTTGTAGGACTCGACGGGGGCAACCTTCGTGACTTTCATTTTGGTGCGGCCGAGATCCATTTCCGGCTTGTAGGTCAGGCCCCACTGGCCGGTTTGCTTGTTCACGATGAGGGTCCACGCAGTGGGCGATTCGAGATGGACGAAGAGCGTGTAGTCGCCGGCGGGGACCGTGAGATCGCCCAAGACGATGTCGGCATCGGTGTGGAGGGCGGTGGCTTCGTTGGCACCGGCGCGCCAGACTTTGCCGTAGGGCTCAAGTTCCCCGAAGATCTTGCGGCCTCGCATGGAGGGCGAGGAGTATTTTATGGTGACGTTCTTTCCGCCAAGGGAGACGGACGTTTCAGCCGCGGGGCTGGGCCGTTGTTTCTTTTTTTGTTCCTGGGGGAACAGGAGCGTGGCGGCGAGCAGGAATAGGGTAAGGGTACGCATTTGCCAACTATTATGGCTGTTCCGGCTCCCGTTCGGCGAGTTCGAAGGGGACGTCGGTGTAGATTTCGGAAAGTGGCAGGGACAAGTTCACGCTGGTGAGTTCGAGAACGGCGTCTTCGCCCTGGAAGCTGGAAAACTCCCATTCGCCATTTGGCAGCTTGCGGCGGCGATCGATGGAATAGCCGTCCTGTTCCACCAGGACGTATTCTTCGATGGTGAGGATCTGCCGGTAGTGTTCGAATTTTCCGACGCGGTCGTAACGGCGGGTCGACGGAGACAGAACCTCGAAGATTACCTTGGCATTCGTAGCGGACATGCCAGGACCGAGACTGAGAGCGCCACAGACAATCGATAAATTGGGGTATGTGTAAAGACCGGAAGCCTCGATTAGAATTCGAAGACTGGACGTATAGGTGCGGCATCCTGAGCCCGCTAATCGAGGGATTAAAGCCGCGATCAAGTTGCCTTCAATGATTGAATGGACTGGCGATCCGCCAGCCATCGCGAACACTTCACCGTGGTAGTACTCGAATTTCGTGCCAACCTGTCGCTCGAGCGCAATGTATTCGTCGAACGTTAGATGGGGTTTTGGCAAAGTTGCCATAGCCCCATACTACCTTTACGCCAGCAGTTTTTCGAGCTTCGACCCCGGCACAATAATCGTCTCGCTACGCTCCGGACCTAGCGACACGCAGCCGACTTCGACGCCGGTCTTCTCCTGCAGGAAGTCGAGATACTGGCGAGCCGCGACGGGAAGGGAGTCGAGCGCCGTCAAACCCCGCGTCGAGCAGTTCCAGCCGGGAATTTGTTCGTAAACCGCCTCAATCGATTCCAACTCGCGGTTGGTCGCCGGCATTTCATCGGTCAACCGCCCATTTACCTTGTAGCTGACACAAACCGGGATGCTCTCCAGGTTGTCGAGCACATCCAGCTTGGTGATAATCAGGCTGTCGAAGCCGTTAACGGCTGTCGTGTACTTCAACAACGGCACGTCGAACCAGCCGCAGCGGCGCGGACGGCCGGTGACGGCGCCGAATTCGTTGCCCGCGGCACGGATTTGTGCGCCCATTTCCGTGTGGTCTTCGGTGGGGAACGGTCCGCCGCCTACACGAGTGATATAGGCCTTGGAGACGCCGATGACGCCGTCAATCCGCGTGGGAGGTACGCCAGCGCCGGTACAAGCTCCGCCGGCGGCGGCACTGGAAGAGGTCACGAAGGGGTACGTGCCGTGATCGATGTCCAGCATCGTTCCTTGCGCACCTTCGAAGAGAACCGGCTTCTTCTCGTTCATGGCATCGCGCAGCATGATAGCGGTGTCGCGGACCATCGGGCGAACGCGTTCGGCGAACTGCTCATATTGCTGGCGCAGGGCGTCTGTATCCAAGTCCCACGGAATGCCGAAGGCTTCGGCGATGGTCTTCTTGTCCTCAACCAGGACATCGAATAGAGCCCGGAAATTGTCGGTGTCAATGAGGTCGGCGATGCGGATGCCGCGGCGGCTGATCTTGTCCTCATAGGCGGGCCCGATGCCGCGGGAGGTGGTCCCGATGGCGACACGGCCTTTGCGCGACTCGCTCATCTTTTCGACAATCCGGTGCATCGGGAAGATCACGTGCGCCCGGTTGGAGATCGCCAACTGTTTTTCGACGGCGATGCCGAGCTTGTCGAGCATGCCGATCTCTTCGAGCAGGGCACCCGGGTCAATGACGACGCCGTTGCCGATCACCGCCTGGACGCCCGGGCGCAGAATTCCGCTGGGGATCAATTTGAGCACATATTTCTGCGCTCCGATGTACACCGTGTGGCCGGCGTTGTGCCCTCCCTGGTAGCGCACGACGTAGTCGAACTTCTCCGAAAAGAGGTCGACCATCTTGCCTTTGCCCTCGTCGCCCCATTGGGCACCCAACACAATAAGGTTGCTCATGAAAAAACCAAAGTTCCTATTTTAGCGCGTCATGCGGTCGAGCGTGGCCATGGCCGGTTCCATCCATCCGCTTGACCAATGGTGGACGCGTTTTTCGCTGTTGTCGTATTCGTGCCGGATGCCGAGGGCGGACATTTTCTCGTGCGCCCCGGCCACCTGCGCCTGGAAGCCTCCGTAGCCGGAGATGGCGATTTTCATGGGGCGCTCCCGGTGCTTTTCGAGAAGTCCGGGGATGTAGTAGCCGGCGAAGTTTTCCGGCGTGCCGAAGATTTCACCGGAGCCGTATCTGCCGGGAGCATCGAGCAGGAACGGGGCATCCCATCCGGCTGCTGCGGCGAACCGGCCGGGGTTGCGGAGAAGGAGCGTGAGGGCGCCGTTGCCGGATTTACTGAACCCCAAGAGCAGAATCTGGCCCTGCAAGCGCGGCAGGATGTCCTGGAGCAGATACGATTCCTGGGCGATTTTGGGGTCGGAGGGATGGTCGGCGTACCAGGGAAGGTGAGAGAACGACGGCGCCGCGACAGTGACTTTATACCGCTTAACCCAGTTGAGCCGCAGCGCCTCGTAAAAACCGTCGCCCCATTGTCCGTTGATGCCGGCGGTGACCGGGAGGATCAAAACCGTACGGCGGGACCGGCCGCGGGGACGAGCGATTCGAAGAAAATTCGCCGTCGCCTGCCGGGGAGATTCGATAGTTTCAACCTCGTAGGAGACCGGGCTGAGGGCTAGAGAGAGCAGGCCGCGTCTGGTCATGACCGAAACCTCGATGGTATCCTTGTTTTCAATGCAGTTGTGTGACATTTACGAGGGGCTTGGCGACCAGGCGTTCCGGGATATGCTGAAGGCGATCTCGCTGGGCAAGCTTCGTACCTACCAATTATTCGAACGCTTGAAGGTTCGGCTGCGGCTGAACAAACTAAATATGGAGTCGCTGGCCAAGTCCTCGCCGCGCCAATGGGACCGGATTGTCACCGAACGCGACGACGCTTTTGCGATGGAACTGGCGCAGGCCGTACTGGTTTGTCACATGGACCTGATCGTCGATGTGTTGAACCACCTGCAGATTCCGCACCAGGAAGGCTTTTTCGAAAAGGACGCGGATGTATCCCAGTTCCTGAACGGCGATTGGCAGCAGCGCGCGTGGGATGAGTTTCACGCCAAACATCCGGCGGCGGTGCTGGCGTTTTATCTGAACCATCTGGCGTTGGAAATGACGAAAGACCCGGTTCTGTTCAACCCCCTGGCAACGGCTGCAAAATGACCCTGGCGCAGGAGCTGCACGAAGCCATTCGCATCGGGGACGAGGCGCGTGTCAACGAGTTGCTGAACTCCGATCCGGCGCTGGTGCACGGCGGAGGGGCGGCCGGCATGGCGCCGCTGCTGCTGGCGATCTACACCAAGCGCCCGGCGATGGCCAAGCTGCTGCTGTCGCGAGGCGCGGAGCTGGACGTGTTCGCCGCGGCGGCGATGGGAGAGACGGCGATCTGTGAAAAGTTCATAGCGGCCGACGAGGTACTTTTGCAGATGGCAAACTCCGATGGCTGGACGCCGTTGCATTTGGCTAGCTTCTTCGGAAATCCGAAAACAGTTGAAATGCTGCTGGAACGGGGCGCGGATGTGAAGGCCCGGTCCGCTAATACGATGAACAATACGCCGCTGCATGCCGCGGCGGCGGGCCGGAGTGCGGACGTCTGCGCGGCGCTCTTGTCGCACGGGGCAGAGGTCAATGCGGAGCAGCATGCCGGGTACACGGCGCTGCACTCGGCCGCGGCCAATGGGGATATCGAGATTGTTCGGATGCTGTTGGCGCACGAAGCCAATCCGGCCGTGAAAAGTGAAAAAGGGGAAACACCGCTGGATATGGCCAAACAGCGCAGCCAGGCGGCAGTGGTGGAATTGCTGGAAAGAACCGCCCGATGATAGAAGACAATCTGAAGGCGTTGGCGTCTCAAGCGAAGGCGCGAATCGAAGCAGCCGTGACGGTGGATGAACTGGAAGCGGTCCGCGTGGAAGTGCTGGGACGGAAGGGCGCGCTGGCTAATATTTCGAAAGAAATGGCCAAGATGACGCCAGAGCAGCGGGCCGCTGTCGGCAAGCAGTTGAACGAGGCCAAGCAAGGATTGGAAGGCCTTTTCGATGCACGGAAAGCTGTCTTCGACGAAGCGGCGTTATCGGCACGGCTGGAAAGCGAGTGGGTAGACCTTACCATTCCCGCGCCGCCTCCCGGAGCGGGCTCCCTGCACCCGCTGTCGCAGATTCAAGCCGAGATTGAAGACCTGTTCGTCTCGCTGGGGTTCACGGTGCTGGACGGGCCAGAAGTCGAGTCCGACGAACACAATTTCGACGCGCTGAACATTCCCGCCGATCATCCGGCGCGTGACATGCAGGACACCTTCTGGCTGGATGGAGGCTGGCTGCTGCGTACGCATACTTCTCCGGTGCAAGTGCGGGGAATGCGGAAGCTGGGGCCGCCGCTGCGAATGATCGCGCCGGGACGCGTGTTCCGGAATGAGGAAGTGGACGCCTCCCACGAGCATACGTTTTACCAGTTGGAAGGCATGATGGTGGACAAGGACGTAAGCGTTGCCAATCTTCTGTATTTCATGAAGACGCTGCTTTCGGCCATCTTCAAGCGGGAAGTTACGGTTCGTTTGCGGCCCGGGTATTTCCCATTCGTCGAACCGGGATTTGAGCTGGACATTCAGTGCCTGATCTGCGGCGGACCCGGCTGCCCGGTGTGCAAGCAGAGCGGATGGGTGGAACTATTGCCGTGCGGACTGGTGCATCCCAACGTGCTGCGTAAATCGGGTATAGACCCCGAGGAGTACAGCGGGTTTGCGTTCGGGCTGGGGCTGACCCGGCTGGTGATGATGCGTTACGCGATCGACGATATCCGGCAGTTGCAGGGCGGCGACCTGCGATTCCTGCGGCAGTTCTAGATCGGACGAGGGGCCATGAAGTTTTCCTACAACTGGATTCACGAACTTGTGGATGGATTGGATTTGCCGGCGGTCGAGATCGGCCGGCTGATCTCGTTGAAGACGGCAGAATGCGAAGGCGTGGAGCCGCATGGGGCGATGCTCGGAGACGTTTGCGTGGCGCGCGTACTGACCGCGGAAAAAGTAGCCGGAACCCATCTTACGCTCACTACGGTAGAAACAGGGCGTTATGGGGTGAAGCAGGTTATTTGCGGCGCTCCGAACTGCCGTGCGGGAATGTTGACGGCCTACTGGCCGTTAGGGCGGAAGACGGTTCGAGGCGTTGAGAGCGATGGCATGTTGTCTTCGGCGGCGGAACTTGGAATCAGCCGCGATGCCGACGGAATTTTGGAGTTCTCCGATGTTGAGCCGGGTTCGCCGATCCCTGGCCTGCGCCCGGATACGATCGTTGAAGTCGACAACAAGTCCTTGACGCACCGGCCGGATCTTTGGGGCCACCATGGAATGGCGCGCGAGATTTCGGCGATAACGGGGCTGCCGTTGAAGGACCCCGTTGATCTGACTCTGATTCCGGACGGCCCTGGTTTGATGAAGGTTGCCATTGAAGACTTTGCGTTATGTCCTCGCTACTCGTGCCTGGCGTTTGAGAATGTGACCGTTGGACCGTCGCCGTTGTGGCTGCAGTACCGGCTGGAATCGATTGGGTTGAACCCGATTAACAATATTGTCGACGTGACCAATTGGGTGATGGCGGAGCTGGCGCAGCCGATGCATGCCTTCGATCTCGACAAGCTTCAGGGCGATACGATCCTGGTCCGCCCGGCAGGCGCCGGCGAGGCTTGTGAGGCGCTAAACGGCAACACCTATACGTTGGATGCCTCGAATCTCGTGATTGCCGACGCCGGCGGGGCCATTGCCGTGGCGGGCGTCATTGGCGGAGGCCCTTCGGCGATTACGGAATCGACGACGCGGCTGCTGCTGGAGAGCGCCAACTTCCACGCGGCTTCTGTGCGGAAGACGTCCGGAAAGCTGAAGCTGCGCACGGATGCTTCAATGCGTTTTGAGAAGTCGCAGGACGCTTCCAATACCGTGCGGGGCCTGGCTCGCGCCGTCGCGCTTTTGCAGATCGTCAGCCCGGGCATTCGATGTGTAGGCGGCTTGTCCGATTCGTGGCGGAAAGGCGAAGCGCCGGCGCCGATTTCGTTCACCCATGCGTGGATGGAGCGCAAGCTCGGCCGGGAAGTCGCCGAGGAGGAAGTTGCGGGGATTCTGCGGCGATTGGCGTTCGGGGTCGAGCTTGCTGGCGGCGTCTACTCAGTGACGGTACCGAGTTGGCGGGCGACGAAAGATATTTCCATCAAGGACGATTTGGTGGAAGAAGTTGGCCGAATGATTGGATACGCCTCGATTCCACCCCAGGCGCCGAGCGTTCCCAGCCGCGTTCCACCCCTCCAACCGGAGCGTATGTTCCATCGCAAGGTTCGAAGCGCCTTGAACGCACAAGGATTCACGGAAGTATTCAACTATTCCTTCGTGAACGAGGCGCAGGCCATCCAATTGCGGATGCCCGTCGCCGAGCACATTAAGGTGCTGAATCCCATTGCGGCCGGACAGGAACTGCTTCGCACGAGCCTGCTGCCAAACCTTTTGAAAAACATCGAGCTCAATCGCCACAACTTCGAGAATTTCCGGTTGTTTGAGATCGGCCGTGAAATCCATAAGCGTGAGGGCGCGCTGCCGGACGAGATTCCAAGTTGCGCAGTTGTGCTGTATGCCAAAGAGGGGGACGGCAAGGCGGGGCTGTTGGAGCTGAAGCGCGTGGCCAACGTCCTGATGCCCGGATTTGACGCGCAGCCCGCCGGGGCGCGCGCGTTCGAGCATCCGCATCGCACAGCAACGATCTGGTGGCAGGGCGCGGAAATTGGCCGGATGTTCGAGTTCCATCCGTCGATTGTCGAAACGGGCCGTGCGCAGGTGCTTTATTTGAATCTGACGTCGATGTTGGAAGCGCAGCCGGGCGTAGTGAAGTATACGCCGCTGCAGCGATTCCCGACTTCGGAGTTTGACATTACCGTGGCGGCGCCGCCGCGCGGCCGTGTTGCCGATGTCCTGGCCAAAGTCGCCGGAACGGACGCGCCGAACCTGGTCGGCACGTCCTATTTGTATGAGTATTTCGATGCCGCCAAGGGAACCAAGACGATGACCTTCCGTTTTACCCTCGGCGCGCCCGACCGGACGTTGACCAGCGAAGAAATCTCCAAAGCGCAGGAAACGCTGCGGGCCGCACTGGCCAATCTCGGCTGATCAACCGATCAGAAACTGCTCGACGGCTTCGGAAGGAACCCGGACGCCGATGAAGAACTGGCCGAACTTCGCATACTTCGCGCTGACTTCGTCGAAGCGCATCTCATAGATGAGGCGTTTGAAGACGAGCGGGTCGTCGGCAAACAGGTCGACGCCCCATTCCCAATCGTCGAGGCCGATGGAGCCGGTGATGATCTGCTTCACGTCGTCGGCGTAGCGGCGGCCGATCATGCCGTGGTCGTGCATCATCCGCTGGCGCTCCTCGATCGGTTCGGTGTACCAGTTCTGTTGCTCGCCGCGCAGGCGGTCCATGGGGTAGAAGCAGATGTACTTGCGATCGGGGAAGGTTGGAAACAGGCGGGGGGCCATGGCTTCGCGTTGCCGTTCAACCGTGGCTTTGATCTCCGCATTCCACTCCTCGGAGTTGGGGGTTAAGCCGCGATCGAGCAGCGAACGGTAGGTTTTTACGGTCGATTCGTAGAGTCCGAGCTCGACGACGGAAAAATAAGAGTGAACTTGTTTAAGGATTGCGCCGATAGAGAGTCTAGAGAGTTCGAGTTCGGCAAGGTGCGTCTCGGCCGGGTCTTCCCGGAAGTGAACGAGCATCAGGTCGGCCTTGTGGCCAAACATGGTGAAAATCGCCGACGGGAATCGTTCATTGGCTTCCCATTCCTGGAGCTTGTAGACGAGTTCGCGGAGCAATTGCCGTTTCTGCAGGGTGGCCAGATTGTTCCAGGCGGAACGATCGAAACGGAATAGTTGGTGGAGCACCCAGGACCCTTCGAGTGTGAGGGGTACGGGTGGAAGCGGAACGGGATTCGACATAGGGTTCAGTACTTTCTACTGTATCTAAGGTTTTTCCGCTATTCAGGAATCCTAAGATACCGCCGAAAGAGAACGTAGGGGCGAAGGAGTGCCCCGAACGATTCTATGCAACGAGTGTCGCTCACATTATTGTCAGCATTCTTCATTGCCGCCGGGACGGCGGCAGGACAGACGACGCAGACGAGGATTTACACGGAACCCGCCGGCGCTTCCTTTTTTGTCGACGGTACCAGGTACACAAGTTCGGCGACGTTTTTCTGGCCGAAAGGCAGCCGGCACACCGTTTGGGCCGTGGGTGCTCAGTATACCGGCGATACAACGCGGATGTCGTTCGGCGGATGGACCGATGAAAAGAACCTCCTTATGGCCGGCACATCGCCTGTAATTACGATCACCGCCGATCCGGATTTCCTCAGCCTGAAGGGCACATTCGTGGTCGAGCATCGCATTGACCTGCTTTGGTATAACGCCGAGACGAATCCGCTTCCGGAAACGATCTCTCCGTGCGAAACTGCCAAGCCGGGGACGAATACGGCTGGAAACATCCTGCCGATCCCTAGCGTTGCTCCGCCTACAGGCAACCCGGTTCCGCCTTCCGTTACACCGAACCCGCCTACAATCCCCGTACCGCCGTCGCAAGTGCCAACCACCTATCCCGGATATTTTCTAGTCAGGGGGCCGGGGGTGCTTTATGTGGAGGGAGCCTGCGTCGCGAACTCTTTGGTGATTTGGAGGCAGCAGGGAAGCCTCATCAGTTTAAACGCATTTCCCGCCCGGGGCTTTGTCTTTGAGGGTTGGCAAGTGGATGGCATGAACCACACGGACAGTTTTATTCGGACGCACCAGGTAAATGGACCGGCCGTTGTTTCGCCACGATTTGCGCCTGCCAAGAGAGTCGCGTTCCAGACGGAACCCGCCGGACTGGTGATTACCGTCGATCGCACACCGATTCCTACCCGGTTTCCGGAAGAAATAGAATCGCGGTACCGGGATTCCGGCAATCTATACCCGATTCCTTCCTGGGAGTTTGATTTCGCCGAGGGCTCCAGCCATGTATTAGGGGCGCCCGCATCTCAATATGATCTGAGCGGAAGACTATGGGTCTTGGATAGCTTCAGTATTGGCGGTGGAGATGGAGTGACCTATAAAGCAATCGGAGCGAATATTCCGGAGATTATTACCGCTCGGTTCGTTCGCGGCGCCGCAGTTTCGGTATTGACGAATCCCGTTGGATTAAAGCTGAATGTCGATGGCCGGGAGTGGCCCTCCTACAATTTTGTCTGGGGAGTTGGAACGAAACACGTCGTAACGGCACCCGCCGTAACGACGGATGCGAAGGGACGCAAATACAAGTTTCTGAACTGGGCGAGCGGCGGCGATGCGACGCTTCAGATTACGACGCCGGCCGAGTCCGATTTGGGCGGATTGCGATTGGTTGCCAATTACGAAATTTATCCGCGGGTTGTCGTTGCAAGCGGGCAGCCGGGGACGAAACTGCAGGTTGACGGTACCGTGTGCGCGATTCCGTGCACCGTGGACCGGCCGGCGGGGTCTACGGCGGTGCTGTCCCTGGCGGAGACGGTTTCATTGGGCGCCGATTCGCGGATGCAGTTCGATAGTTGGAGCGACGGCGGGTCCGCTACGAAGACAGTAAGTTTCACGGCGGATCGGCAGTTGAGCTATAAGTATCGTACGTTCAATCGTTTATACGCTCTGGCCGACCCGGCTGGCGGCGCGTCGTTCCGGATTGAACCGGGCTCGGCAGACGGATTTTATCCCGCCGAGAGCACCGTTCAAGTTACCGCCATTCCCGCGGAAGGCTACAAATTCCGCCGTTGGGAAGGCGATCTTTCAGGCACAAGTGCCGGTGGATTCTTGTCGATGATGGCGCCGAGAGTGGTCCGGGCTCAACTGGACAAGGTGCCATTCATTCCTAGCGCCGGGATTCGAAACGCGGCCGGGGAAACTCCGTTAAAGGCAGTGGCGCCGGGTTCCATCGTTTCGATCTTTGGTTCGGGTTTAGCGAATGACTACGTTCCAGCGGCTAATGGGCCGTTGCCGCAGGCCCTTGGGAATGTTACGGCACGAATTGGGACGCGGATGTTGCCTCTGCTCTTTGTTTCGCCGGAACAAGTCAACGCGTATTTGCCTTCGGATCTTGCCGATGGCGAGTACTCCCTCGCCGTACGAAACGGGGCCATGGCGGAAATCGCCGGCAAACTGACGATCGTGCGGAACGCCCCAGGCATTTTTGGTCAGTTGATCGGGGATCAATTTGTGGCAACCGTCCAACGGCCGGATGGAACGCTGGCAGCGCCCGATAAGCCGGCGAAGCGCGGCGAACAGGTTATCTTTATGGGAACAGGCTTTGGCGCCTATCAACGGGGGACCGTAGATGGTTTCCCGGCGTTTGAAAATCCACCGAACCCCCTGAAGGATACCCCGCAGATTCTGGCCGGCGCAGGGGCGTATGCACCCGATTTTGCCGGCGCAGCGCCAGGATTGGTCGGAGTGACACTGATTCGCTTTACAATTCCGGCGGACTTTGCGACAGGACTGGTGGAAGTCCGACTGCGCCAGGGCGAAGTTGAGAGCAATAAAGCCGTTCTACCGGTGGAGTAACAATGACGTGGAAACTGGTTCAATCATCGTTCGTCGCGACGGGGCTCCTGCTGATATTTGCGGAAACTTCGGCCGCCGCGACGGTTGGTGCTTCCGAGCCGATTGCCTGGCGGTTCGCCCATCCGGAGGCCCAAATTCTCGCCGGTGTCGACTTCCGCAGGCTTAACGAGACCGCCGATGGCCGGCAGATCCGGGAGCAGTTTGCCGGGGCACTCGGGGCCCCGATTCTGGATCAGACGGAGCGAATGCTATTGTCCTCGGTGATTGAGGCGACGGGAAAGCGATCGGATGTGCTTGTTTTGTCGGGTTCGTTTTCACTGGCGCAATTGCGGAAACTGGCGATGAGCGAAGGCGCACGGATGATGCCTTTTAAGGGCGTGGAGATTGCCGCTCCGGCGGGGGCTGCCGCGGGAGATCCGCATTTGGCCTGGATTACGGGACTGGGCGGCGCGACGACGGTCCTGATTGGAACGCGTCCGGCGATCCAGGCGGCGGCCGAACGGAGCAAAGCGAGCGTGGAATCGCTCGCGTCCGTCAATACCCTTTTTGCGCGGGCTCGCGATCTGGGGCAAAAGTATCCGGTGTGGATCACTTGCGAGACGGTACCGCAGGGGTTCGGTCCGAAGTCGCTCGACCACTTTGGCGAAGGAAGTGACGGCGCCGCCGCCGGGCAACTGGATGGGTTCGATATCGGCATCCAGGTAAGCAAAACGGCGGACCTGAACATGAAGATCTGGACCACCGATGAGGCGACCGCCGATAGCGTGCTGCAACGGTTGCAGAGCGCCGTCGGACTGCCGGACCGGTTCATTCTCTCTCCATGGCTGGCTGAGCTTAAGGGCGAGATAGACGTTAGCACTCTGGTCTTGAGTGCTCCGATTGCTCCCGGTTCCGTTGCGGAGCGCGTGGGACCGTTGTTGGCGGCCTTCGCCTTGCCGGTCGACTTGAAATCTCCGGATCCCCGGCCGGTTCCAGCGATCCGGGCGAAGGTGGAGGCGAACGTGCCGATGACCGGAATGCCGCCGGTAACCCCCCCGGTCGCCGCCGCTATTCCGATTCCGGCCACTCCGCCGAAGAAGCTCTTCGTGCGGATCGAGGGAATGGAAGAGGGAACCAAGGACATCCCTTACGCTGCCAAACCCTAGACCGCGCTTTGCGTGTAACGGACGGGTTAGCGTATACTGAAGATGTTCGCTCCTGCGAAGTGGTGGTCGTGTGCATGTTCCTTGATATTCGAGAGTTGGAGCAGAAGCCGATACGCTTCGAGCAGTCCCTGCCCGTCGGAGTTATTCCGTTTGATTCCGAGTTCGAGCAGCAATCTCCGTTGAACGCCTCTGGCATTGCGGAATTGCATGTGTCGACGGAGGAGATCCGAGTAAAGGGCAAGCTGCAGGTTTCGCTGCGGATGGAATGTGACCGCTGCACGGAATCGTTTACAAAGGATATTAATGAAGAGTTTGATCTGATCTATGTCCCGGCGCCGGAGACCCATCCCGGAGCGGAGATTGCGATTGGGCCCGACGACAGCCACGTGGGCTTTTATGATGGTCCTGGGCTGGAACTAAACGACATTTTGCAAGAACAGGTGCTGCTGGCGCTTCCTTTGCAGCGAGTTTGCCGCGAGAATTGCCAGGGCATCTGCCCGATTTGTGGACAGAACCGGAATGAAACGGAATGTCACTGCCAGACGAAGGTCACTGACGAACGCTGGTCCGCACTTCGGAACCTGTAAGTAAAAATTTTCAGTTAGCAAGGACCTACGATGCCGAATCCCAAACGACGCCATTCCCAACGCCGGAGCTCGACGCGCCGCGCTCACGATCATTTGGCAAAACCGAGCCAGTCGGAATGCCCGAACTGCCATTCGCCGAAGATGGCTCACCGCGTTTGCCCCTCCTGCGGGTACTACAAGGGCCGCGCTGTAATCGAAGTCGCTGAGCAGTAATAGGTAGACGGGCCCTGTGCCGACTCCTTTGGTGACCATCGCAGTTGATGCGATGGGCGGCGATCACGCTCCGAAACCGGAAGTCGAAGGGGCGTTGCGCGCTGTCCGGCATTTACCGGTCGAAGTGATTCTCGTTGGCCGCGAAGAAGCCGTACGCGCGGAACTTTCCGGACACCATCCTGGCTGGGAGAAACTGCCAATTCGCATTCACCACGCCAGTGAAGTGGTGACGATGGACGATGGCGCGGCGAAGTCTCTGCGTTCCAAGAAAGACAGTTCCATCCGTGTCGCGTGCCGGTTAATGCACGAAGGCGCGGCGAAAGGTGTCGTCTCGGCGGGAAATACGGGCGCTGTTATGGCCACCTCGAAAACCGTCAATGGAATGGTGCGCGGCGTTGACCGTCCCGCGTTAGCCTCGGTGTTTCCAACGGTGAAGGGGAAACCGGCGGTGATGCTCGATGTCGGCGCCAATGTCGATGTGGACGCAGGCCTATTGGCGCAATTTGCGTTGATGGGTGAGTTGTATTCGCGGCTCATTTTCCATACCGAGAATCCTCGCGTAGGTCTGCTGTCGATTGGAGAAGAAGAGCACAAGGGGAATGAACTCACGAAGGCCGCCACACCGCTTCTGAAGGCGCTCCCGATTCAGTTTATCGGCAATGTCGAAGGCCGCGATCTTTTCACCGGGCATGCGGACGTCATCGTTTGTGATGGGTTCGTTGGGAACGTGGCGCTCAAAGTCAGCGAAGGATTGGTGGAAGTCGGCAAGCATCTTCTGCAGGATGCCCTCAAGGCGTCGGTGAGCGGGAAAATTGGATATCTGCTGACGCGCAGCGCGTTTACCGAATTGAAGAAACGCGTGGATTACTCCGAGTACGGTGGTGCTCCCCTGCTCGGCGTGAAGGGATGCACGATTATCTGCCACGGGCGCTCCAACGCTAACGCGATAAAGAATGCCATTCGCGTGGCGGCGGAGTTTGCGCAATCGGATCTGAACCGGCGCCTGGAAAACGGACTCGCCCACAGCCGTACCGCACGGGAATAAAACTGAAACAGGGTTACATTGGAAATAGGTGAGAGTTCCCCGATTCCTTCTTTTCGCGTACCTGTTTGCGGTGTGCGCCTTTGCGCAGCAAAACGCTGTTCAGTTTACGCTGGAGCCTGAACCGAAGAAAGTGGCGCCGGGCAAGCCGGTTCGTTTGCGCCTTTCAGCGGCAATCGAAAAAGGCTGGCATCTTTACTCCGTAACGTCCCCCGTTACGGCCACAGCCACGCGAATCGTCGCGCTTGATGATTCAGCGGTTTCGATCAACCGGGTTCTCCAGCAAAAAGTGGAAGCTAAGTTCGATCCGGTGGCTGCCGCGTCGACGGAAAGCTATGAAGAGAAGGCCGTATTTCTGGTTGACGCGGTTCTTAAGACCGAAGTGAAGCCAGGGCCGGTCGATGTCACGCTGCAGGTGCGTTCGAGCGCCTGCAACGACAAGATTTGCCTGCCGCCGCGGCGGAAACTCATCACGGCTACCCTCACCGCCGATCCGGTCGCGCCGGAGAACGCCCTTGCCGGAGTCCCGGATGGCTTTGTGGAAGCGAAAGCCGGCGCGGCTGTGCCCTTGACTGAGAAAGCCCCTCCCGCCCCGCCAGGCGCCGGGGAGGGGCTGGCGGGTTTCCTTCTCGGGGCATTCGGATGGGGGCTCGCCGCAATTTTCACCCCTTGCGTGTTTCCGATGATCCCGTTTACGCTTTCCTATTTCTTGAATCGGGGCGAGGGAGGCCGCAGCGAAGGCTTGCGCCAGGCGATCGTTTTTTGCCTGGGAATCGTGGTTCTGTTTACGGTGATTGGATTGGCGGCGTCGGCGTTGTTGGGAGCGGGCGGCGCGCAGGCGCTTTCGTCGAATCCATGGGTTAACGGCGTCATCGGCATCGTTTTCTTCGCCTTCGGACTGAGCATGCTTGGGGCGTTCGAGATCACGATTCCTTCGAGCCTGCTGACGAAAATGAATGCTGCCTCCGAGAGCGGCGGGTATGCCGGGTCACTTTTGATGGGGCTCACCTTCTCACTAACGTCCTTCGCCTGCGTCGGGCCTTTTATGGGCGCGTTGTTGGCGGCTTCAGTGACCGGGGACAAACTGCAGCCGGCGATGGGAATGGCGGCATTTGCCTCCGGTTTGGCGAGCCCGTTTTTCTTCCTGGCGATGTTCCCCGCCTACTTGAAGAAACTGCCAAAATCGGGGGGATGGCTGGTGCGCGTCAAGGTTGTGATGGCGTTCTTCATTTTCGCCATGATGGTTAAATACTTCAGCAACGTCGACCTGGTGATGCATTGGGAGCTGCTGACACGAGAGCGATTTCTGGCCTTGTGGGTGGTCCTTACTGCCATGCCTGGGCTCTACTTGCTCGGCTGGCTCCGTTTTGAGGGTATAGGCAAGGACGAGGATGTTTCCATCCCGCGATTGCTGTTGGGAATGCTGATTCTGGCTCTCGCGTTTTTCCTTTTGTCGGGTTTGTTCGGGGCGCCTTTGGGCGAGATTGACGCCTATGTGCCCGCCTCGACCCGAGCTGCCGCTTCCGCGGGCGGGAGTTCGAATGCGATTGTATTCGCGAAAAACGACCTGCCGGGAGCGTTGTCGAGGGCCAAAGCCGATGGCAAACTGGTCTTCCTCAACTTTACCGGCTATACCTGCACGAACTGCAAACTCATGAAGGCGAATATGTTTCCGCGACCCGAAATTGCGGCCGAATTGAGTAAGTTCGAGTTGGTTGAATTGTACACCGACGGCGCGGATCCGGTTTCCGAGGCGAACTTGAAATTGCAGGAGGAAACCCACAAAACGGTGGCGATACCTTACTACGTGATCTTGGACGGCGATGGAAAGACGTTGCGCGCGTTTCCCGGTTTGACTCGCGATCCGCAGGAGTTTTTGCGCTTTTTGAAGGGATAGCGATATGACACGGAGACGTGAGTTTTTGATGGCCGCGGCGGCGGCAGGAGAGATCCTTGGCGCAACACCAGCGCCGCCCGCTAGAGGATTTCAGGGCGCGGCTTGGGAAAAACAGCGAGCCCTGGAAGAGAAGCTCCGAACCATCGCCGATCCCTTGCGAATTGAACACTATATGAAGCGCATGGCGGCCGAGCCGCACCATGCCGGCTCCCATGCGGGCAAGGCGGTGGCTGAATATGCTCTTGCCCTGTTCCGCAAGTTTGGATTTACGGCACATATCGAGACCTTTGACGTATTTCTGCCGTATCCCAAAGAACGGCTGGTGGAATTGTCCGGGCCTACGTCTTACAGGCTGCGGCTCTCGGAACCGAATTTTGCGCAGGACCCGGATTCCAAGGACAAGAATCAGCTTCCGACGTACAACGCCTATTCGGCGGCCGGCGACGTTACCGGTGAATTGGTCTACGTTAACTACGGCGTTCCCGATGACTACAAGGTCTTGCGGGAGCGCGGGATCGATGTCCGGGGCAAGGTTGTCCTGGCACGATACGGAATGAGCTGGCGAGGCGTAAAGCCCAAGGTAGCGGCGGAGAACGGCGCCATCGCCTGCCTGATCTATTCCGATCCGAAAGAAGATGGGTTCACGCGGGGCTGTGTATCCCGATGGACCGTACCGCTGCGATCAGGGAGTTCAACGGGGCAGCGTGATGGACATGTCCATTTATGTTGGCGATCCGCTGACGCCAGGGTGGGCTTCGGAGAAAGGCGCAAAGCGGTTGGCGATTTCCGAAGCCAGGACGATGATGCCGATCCCAGTGCTGCCAATCTCGTACGGCGATGCGAGGCCGCTACTTGAGTCCCTGGGCGGCGACGCGGTGCCCGAAACCTGGAAAGGCGGTCTGCCGGCGGCGTATAAATTCGGCCCCGGCCCGGGGCGAGTGCGCGTTCGTGTGTCCTTCGATAACTCGAATCGTCCGGCGCACAACGTAATAGCTACGATAAAGGGATCGGAGTTCCCGGACCAATGGGTGATGTACGGCAATCATCACGACGCCTGGGTGAACGGAGCGCACGATCCGGTAAGCGGCGCGGCGGCGCTACTGGAAGCGGCGCGCGTTGTGGGTACGGCGGCCAAAGGCGGATGGCGGCCCCGTCGCACGGTGATGTTCGCATTATGGGATGCCGAGGAGTTCGGTCTGATCGGCTCCACCGAATGGGTGGAGAAGCATCTGGATGAGCTCAAAGAGAAGGGCGTTGCCTACTTCAATAGCGACATGAACGGGAAGGGCCGTCTAAACGGTGGCGCATCGCCGTCGTTGTCACTGTTCCTTGAGGAAGTCGCACGGGATCTCGATGCCCGGCGTGCGGACAAGTGGCAAATGGGGGCGTTGGGATCGGGTTCCGACTATGTGGGATTCGTCCACCACGCCGGAATCGCCTCGGCCAATCTGGGCTTTTCGGGCGAAGACAACGGCGGTATCTACCACTCGATCTTCGACTCGATGGCCTGGTACAAGCGGTTCTCCGACGGAACGTTTGCGCAGGGAAAGGCGCTGGCGACCTACATGGCGGTGGCAATGTCGCGAATGGCCGATGTTTCCGTTCCGCCATTCGAATTCAAACGCCTGGTGACGGCGATCGACACTTACTGGAAAGAAGTGAGCAAGCTGGCCGAGGAAAAGAAAGTGGACCTCGATTCATTGGATCCGTTGCTTAAAAAGCTGGGCAAGTTGGCGGACTCCTTCGAAAAGGCCTATGCGGTTTCCAAAGGCTCGCCGGCGGCGGCGAAGGCGGTCTATATGACCGAGCGCGCGCTACAGCTACCCAACGGATTACCCGGACGGACCTGGTACAAGCACTCTCTTACCGCGCCCGGGCAATATACGGGATACGGAGCAAAGACGCTCCCCGGAATCCGGGAGGCGTTGGAACTGGGGAAACTGGACGAAGCGGTGGCGCAATCCAAGGAACTGGTGGCGGTAGTGAGCCGATTTAACGGCGCGTTAGCCGAAGCGATCCGGCTTTTGCAGGCCTAAGCTAATTGCGCGAATTGTTGCGCATGTAGACTTCGAACTTCTTTCGAGCCCGGGCCAGCTTGTAGCTCTTGTACTGCGCCCGCGCCCAAGCAATGGGATCGGTCGAGCGGCTGACGCGGCCAAGGAATCCGAACCGGATGAGAAGATATCCGATTGCCATGCCTCCCAAGTGGGCCACGTGGCTGACGCCGGCGTTATGGGATGCGATGCCATCGATGAGGTTGATGGCGCCGATGATGACGACGAACCATTTGGCCTTAATGACGCCGAAGAACAAGACGTCGGGGAACAAGACACCATAGGCGACTAAGACGCCAAAGAGAGCGCCGCTGCATCCCAGCGTGGCCACCCCCGGAGTTCCAAGCAGAAAACTCGCGGTGATCACACAGAGCCCCGCTCCGATGCCGCAAAGGAAGTAGTACTTGAGGAATCGATCGGTCCCCCAATGCATTTCCAGCATTGGACCGGTAAAGAAGAGCGAAATCATGTTCCAGAGAATGTGCGTGGCGCCATGGACGTCATGCAGGAACAGGTAAGTCACCGGCTGCCAGATATAGCCTGAGACCGTCTGGGCCGGAATCAGCTTCAGGAAGTTTAGCGTGATGTTAGCGCCCTGATAGAGAATGAACTGGATCAGGAAAATCGCGATATTGCTGATCAGCAGCCATTTGACCCCCGACGGGAGAGTGCCCGAAGGGGAACCAAATGAAGGGTTACGGAATGCTGAGCCCATCTGGAATTGAAGCGCTCCCTCAAACCGAGTCTAGCAGTTTAACGGTTTGAGTTTTGTGAACGGAACCGGAGTGCAAGAAATTCCAGGCCGCCGGCAATGAGCATCCAGACGCGCCAGTCGGCCAGCGCGCCGTTCACGATCGGGAAATTCGAGGCAACGGCAATTTCGGCGCAGAGAGCCCATAGGCCCAGCGCCAGCGCCATAGCTGCGATCGGGGAAAGAAATGCGGCGAAGGCGGGAGTAATCTCTTCGCTCGCTTTAACCAGCAGGGCAGTGTTTCGGTGCGCCAAACGATTCCACATAATGACTTAAGACCTCTTACTGCTATTGATGCAGGGAGCAAGCACTTGGTTGCTATACCCTCACTACATATCGCGCGAACGGACGGGAATAATGCTCACTCTTCGTGAGATTCCGCGTACCGGTTGAGCACGGCGGCGGCCGCCTGCAGCAGAAAAGACAAGGTTATCCAGACTTGCCAATGCGACAAGGGCCCGGCATCAATCGCGAAACGGCTGGCCCAGTCCAAGTCGGCGGCGAGTCTCCAACCGCCAAGCGCGAAGGCGAGCACGGAAAATGGGGTCAGCAATGCGGCCGCGGTAATCGCGGCCCGCCGGTTGCGTGTTCCCTGGCGGCGAACACGTGTTCCAGCACCGACGCGGAGCTTAACAATCATCCGTCTCCTTAGTGTAGTTGATATAAAGTAAGCTCGAGAGATCGGTATTTTTCCTCTCCACGAAAGGACACAACAACAAGACTATGGCACGCGTTTCAACAGCGATTATCGGCACGGGGTTCATGGGCCGGGTGCACGCGGAACAGATCCGGCGACTGGGCTTTGTCGATATAGCGGGTGTGGCGGGCATTAACGCCGCCGAAGCCGCCGCCTTCGCACAATCCATGGGGATCGAGCGCTCGACAGGCGACTACAAGGAACTGTTGGCTGACACGTCCATTCAAGCTGTACATGTCTTGACGCCCAACGCACTCCACTACCCGGTTTCTATGGATGCACTGAATGCCGGGAAAGCCGTTTTATGCGAAAAGCCGCTCTCGGTTTCGGCCAAAGAAGCCGCAAATATGCTGAAGCTGGCGGAGAAGAAGAAACTGGTTCACGCCGTGAACCACAACCTGCGCTATTACCCGCTGGTACAGCACATCCGGCAATTCATCGCAGCCGGCGAGTTAGGCGACGTTCTCCATGTACAGGGCACCTATTCGCAGGATTGGCTGCTGTACGACACCGATTTCAATTGGCGCATTGAGGCCAAGGATAACGGCGCTCTCCGCGCGGTCGGTGATATCGGATCGCATTGGATGGATATGATCCAGCATTTGACCGCGTTGCCGATCACTGCACTCTGCGCCGATCTGGCGACCTTTCATAAGACGCGCAAGAAGCCGAAGGCGGCCATACAGACCTTTGCCGGGAAGAAGCTGAAACCAGCCGACTATGACGAAGTAAAAATCACCACGGAAGACTACGGCGGCGTGCTCTTGCATCTTGGCGATTCGGCGCGCGGCGCTTTCACGGCTTCCCAGGTCGCCGCGGGGAACAAAAATCGCTTCTCGTTCGAGATCTACGGGACGAAGTCCGGAGTGATGTGGAATCAGGAGCGCCCTGATGAGCTTTGGATCGGGAACCGGAATGAGCCAAACCGCATCGTAATTAAAGATCCGTCGATGCTGATGGGGCCCGCGGCTGGATTTGCCGATCTTCCGGGCGGCCATAGCGAAGGCTATGACGATGCGCACAAACAGCTCTATAAGCGTTTTTATCGCCGCGTTGCCGACCCATCGGCTCCCATCCACTATCCGACGTTCGCCGATGGCTGGCGCGGAATGGTGCTGTTGGAAAAGGTTGTCGAGAGCGCCAAAAAGAAGGCTTGGGTGAAGGTAAAGTTTTGATGTTCCTGTTCCTGGTGCTGTTGGGTTCCGCCGCCGTGTTTGGTCAGGTGGATTTTGCTCGCGAAGTCCATCCGCTGCTTGCAAAGCGGTGCGCGGGATGCCACAGCGGCGATACGGCGCAGGCCGGATTGCGCGTGGATGATAGGGCCGGATTCGTCCGGGTCCGGTCGAAGCTAATCGGCAAGGTTCGCGGGACGGACGGCATGCGAATGCCGCCGGCCGGCGAACCGTTGTCGGAGGCGGAGATTTCGTTGTTGGAACGGTGGATCGCCGAGGGACTGCCCTGGACGGACATAAAGGTTCGCGGAGCGTCCAAGTGGGTGGCTCCGCTGGCGCACCGTAAGGTGGCGGTAAAAGGAACCGGCAATCCGATCGATATTCTGGTGGACGGGCCGTTTCGCGCGCCCGTCAGCGACGCGGTATTCGCCCGACGAGTGTACTTGGATTTGTGGGGCGTTTCGCCGAGCCATCAGCAGATAGCCGCTGCCACGGGCGTCGCACGCGGCGTCTTAATCGACAGGCTGCTGACCGACCGGGAGATGTTCGCCGGTCATTGGATGAGCTTCTGGAACGACATGCTGCGCAACGATTTGCGCGCCTATCATGGCGATACCGCCAAGCCTTACACGCCGTGGCTGCTGAAGGCGTTGCGCGTGAACATGCCGTATGACGAGATGGTCCGGCAGTTGGTGAATCCGGTGGGAACGGATGCGCCGGCGGGGTTTCTAGTTGGAGTAAACTGGCGCGGCGATGTGAATGCGTCCCAACTGCCGCATATGCAGGCGGCGCAGAATACGGCGCAGGTATTTCTGGGCGTGAATCTGAAATGCGCTTCCTGCCACGACTCTTTTGTCAACGAATACAAGTTGCGGGAAAGCTACGGAATGGCGGCGATCTTCTCCGAGAATCCGCAACTGGAGCTGGTTCGCTGCGACGTGAGGACCGGGATTACCCAGGGGCCCCAGTTTCTATTCCCGTCCCTGGGCATTATTCCCCAGGCCGGGACACTGGACCAGCGCCGCGCCGCCGCCGCTTCTCTCTTTACGGCTGCTGGCAATGGGCGCCTGGCGCGGACGTTTGTGAACCGGATTTGGGGGAGATTGTTTGGAAGAGCCATCGTCGAACCTGTCGACGACATGGATGCCGAGCCGTTCAACGCCGATCTGCTCGACTGGCTGGCCGCCGATTTCGCCTCCAACGGCTATGACATCAACCGGTTGCTGCGCCTGATCATGACCTCACGCGCATGGCAGCAACCGGCGTTGCCACAGTCCGATACCAAGTTTCGCGGACCTCTGCCGCGGCGAATTACCGCTGAGCAGTTCGTCGATTCGCTTTCCGCCATTACCGGGGAATGGCGCACCCTGCAGAACGACCGGGGCGCCCGCATGGCGCGCGAGTGGGAGTTCCGGTCGACGCCTTTGAGCCGTGCAATGGGGCGTCCCATTCGCGACCAGGTCTACACGACGCGGCCTGCGGAAGCCAGCACGCTGCAGGCATTGGAACTGGTGAATGGCACGACACTCGCACTGTCGCTTCGTCGCGGCGCCCAGCGCCTGACCGGCACGCTGCCGGAAGCGCCGGCCGCCATTTTCGATTCGAAAGTTCTTCGCAAGGGTGCGGTTTCCATCGATGTACCCGTAGCAGGGCTTAGCCAAGTCTGGCTCCTGCTTGAAGATTCGGGGTCTTATGACCCGGCGAAAACGCTGGCCGGCTGGCAGGGACTCGCCTTTGACGGCGCGCCCGCGCGCCCGGCCAGTGGGATCGAACTGCGCCCGGTCGTGGCGGACAGTGTGAAATTCGAAGAAGTTGTCGTCACGCCGTTCGGCAAAGCGGTGCTTTTGTCGGTGCCGCCCCATGCGAAACGGTTAACTGGAAAGCTGGTTGTCGATGATGCAGGCAAGTCGAGTGATGTCAACAGTTCGGTTCGTTTTTACCTTTTCCCAAGCGTGCCGGATCGGAATTTGCTGGCGAAGGTCGTGGACCCGCTTCCGGTGCGGGCGCCTCCCGTCGAGAAAGATAGGGCAAAGTTGACCGAGAGGCTCTTCTGGCAGTCGTTGGGCCGGGCTCCATCTCCCGCGGAGATGAAGCTGGCGGCGAACGTGGAGTTGGAAGATCTGTTGTGGACCTTGTTGTTGCATCCGGAGTTTCAGTATGTCAATTAGGGATTTGACCCGCAGGGAAGTGTTGATGGTCGCGATGGCCGGCGGAGCGCCTCGCCTTCGGGCCGCAACGAAAATTACGCCCCGGGCGGATTCGATGATCCTCCTTTGGATGGCCGGGGGAATGGCACAAACGGAAACATTCGACCCCAAGCGTTACACACCCTACGAAACGGGATTGCCATCGGAGAAAGTGCTTTCAACGTTCCCGTCCATCCCCACGGCGGTGGATGGCGTTCGGTTATCGAAGGGGCTTGAAAAGATCGGAAGCGTGCTGGATCGGGGTACGTTAATCCGGACGCATCGCGTCGGCGACCTCGGCTTCATTCTGCATTCCCGCCATCAGTTCCATTGGCATACCGGCTATGCCCCGCCGCAATCGGTCGCGGTGCCGCATATCGGTTCGTTCATCGCGCGAACGCTGGGTTCACGGAATCCGGACATTCCCGCGTTTCTGGATATCGGCCAAAATCTGGAAATCGGCGCCGAATCGGATGCGCTAAAGGCGTTCCACACGGCAGGTTTTCTCGGTTCGGAATTCGGCCCCTTCCAGATCATGGATCCGCGTGATGCGGTCTCGGTGACCCGCCCTTCGGAATATGTCGGACGCGCCCGATTCGAAAGCCGAAGGGCGCTGCACAAGAAGATGTTGGAGGCTTCGCCGCTTGGCCGAAACGGGAGCGATTATCAGAAGGAAAGCTATTTGCGGTCATTGGATAACGCACACCGGCTGCTTACGTCTCCGGCGGCGAAGGCATTCGACCTCTCCCTGGAACCCGAGAAGAGTTTCGCTAAGTACAACAATTCCCGCTTCGGGCTCGGCTGTTTATTGGCTCGCCGCGCGATAGAAGCGGGTACGCGATTTGTGGAAGTGACCACAGAATACATCCCCTTCCGCTTCTGGGACTCCCATGAAAACGGCCACAAGCGAGCCGAAGACATGAAAGCGACGATTGATGGGCCGATTGCGCAATTGATTCGGGATTTGGAAGAACGCGGACTGCTTGACCGGACACTGGTAGTAATTGCGACGGAGTTCGGAAGGGACATGATGACGGAAGGGAAACCCGATCAGACCGTGAAGGACCAGATTAAACAGCCGGAAATCATGACCGAGCTGAAACACTACGGGATGCACCGGCACTTTACCGAGGCCGTGAGCGTGGCCGTATTCGGAGGCGGGTTTAAGAAAGGGTTGGTATACGGCGAAACGGCGGAGGAGCGCCCTTGCCGGATCTTGAAGAATCCGGTGACGATCGAAGACCTCCATGCGACGCTGTTTACTGCCATCGGGATCGCTCCGGACACGGCGTACGAGATTGAACAGCGGCCGGTCTACGCCACAAAAGATGGCAAAGGCAAGGCGGTGAAAGCCCTCTTTGCCAGGGGAGACTGATTCGGCGATAGGATACACCTGGAGTTGGTGGTTGTTTGGCAGATTAGGTCAAATGGCGTTGAAGCGAGCGAAGCACTCCGAATTGGTGTTTTTAACTGGGAATTTTTATTCGTCTGCTTGCATTCCCGCATCCTTCGGGGCTACACTAAAATTTCATGCGGTACTTTACCCACAACTTCGCGTATCGATTCTGGCGGTTTGTCGCCAACGCGTGAGTGGGAAATAAGTGCGGTAATATCAACAAGATTAACCAAGCTAAGCCCACTCGGAAGAGTGGGTTTCTGTGTTTTTAGGAGGCGAGCTCTTTCGATAGTTGTCGGCGAGGCGAAACGGACATGATTATTTCCATGAAAGTGAATAGTACGAAGGCAGAAGTTGAGGCGGTCTGTGAACGCATCCGGGATTTTGGATACAAGATCCACGCCATCGAAGGAGAAGAGCGGGTCGTAATCGGCGTCGTCGGGGTCGGCGATGTCACTGCCTGTCTGGAGAGCTTGGAAGCCATGCCGGCAGTCGAGAAGGCAATGCGCATTTCGGCGCCTTATAAGTTCGTCAGCAAGGAATTCAAGAAAGCCCGAACGGTGATCACCCTCACGACGAAGGCTGGAACGATCGAGATCGGCGGCGACGAATTCGTTATGATGGCCGGTCCATGCTCGGTGGAGGGTGAAAAGCAGATTATGGAATCTGCGATCGCCGTTGCCGCGGCCGGCGGAAAAGTGTTGCGCGGCGGCGCCTACAAGCCGCGGACATCGCCCTACGATTTCCAGGGTCTGGAGGGTGAAGGCCTGAAGCTACTGGCCAAAGCGCGGGAGGCGACGGGTCTGGCAATTGTGACCGAGATCATGGCCGAAAAGGACGTCGACCTGGTGGCGGAGTACACGGACATCATGCAGGTGGGCGCTCGCAACATGCAGAATTTTGCGCTGTTGAAGCGTCTGGGCGAATGCGGCCGTCCGATTATGTTAAAGCGCGGGTTGAGCGCGTCGATCAAGGAATTGCTGATGTCGGCGGAGTACATCGTTGCGCACGGCAACCCGAACGTCATGCTTTGCGAGCGCGGTATCAGGACATTCGAGACGGAAACCCGAAATACATGCGACATCTCCGCGATTCCGGTGCTCAACGAACTCACCCATCTGCCGGTTATCCTGGATCCCAGCCACGCTGTGGGCAAACGGAAACTGGTCCCGCCGTTGGCGCGCGCCGGAGTCGCGATCGGCGCTGACGCAATGATTGTCGAGACCCATCCTTGTCCGGAGAAAGCCTGGAGCGATGGCGCCCAGTCGCTGACGTTAGACCAATTCGGCAAAATGATGAACGATCTGGCGCCTTACATCGCTTTATGGAGAGCGTCGCGCGTTCAGGATGCCGTGCTTGCATAAGATACTATAGTTTCCGTGGCGTTTACCCAACGAGTTAGTTCGTGGTTCTTAGTACTAGTCGCCGCGACCGTTGCGGCGGGAATACTCGGATTAGTGGTGTGGAACCGATGGGGCAGGTCTCCGTCGCTGGAATCGTTGCTCGGACGACTGCCGGATCGCCATGCACTAACTGTGCACATTAACTTTGCCGAGCTGCGGAAGGCTGGGTTAGCGGAGTTGATGGCGAGTACCCCGGTCGCCGAAGATCCGGACTATTTGGGCTTTGTCACCGAAAGCGGGTTCGATTGGAAAACCGATCTGGACGCGGTTACGGCGACGAAGGCAGGAGACGACTGGTATTGTTTCGCGGTAGGCCGGTTCGACATGGAGAAGTTGCGCAACTACGCCATCTCGCGGCGGGGAAACTGCCGCAATGGAATCTGCTCGGTGCCCGGCACGACTCCGGGACGCCAAATTTCCTTCTACCCGGCCGGACCTCGGATGCTGGCGCTGGCAAGTTCCAAGAGCCCGCTAGCGGTCTACAACCTGCAAAGGAAGCCGAATCCCGAATGGGTTGGCGGCGTCCCGCAGGGTCCGGCTTGGTTTTCGCTTAACGGTTCGATTTTGGAGGGTGACCCAGTCCTGCCGGCCGGCGGCCGGCTGTTCGGCAAAATCCTGGCGGGAACTGAGCGAACGACTTTTTCCGTGGTCCCCGGGGCAGCCGGCTTGGAAGTCCGGATGCGTTCTTTTAGCAGCGATCCGGCCGGAGCGGGGAACATCAAAGTCCAGTTAGAGGGCGTTACAAAAGAGTTCAAGTCCTATTTCGGGCGATTGGGCCAGCCCGCAAGCCCGGCCGATTTGAGCGGACTACTATTGGCCGGCGAGTTTGGAATCAATGGCAACGAAGTAACCGGACGGTGGCCGGTGCACGAGGAGTTCCTGAAGAAATTGGTTAGCGGCGGGTTGTGAGCACAATGCTGCTGGTTGCGGGTAATCTTGTTTACGACTGGATTGCCGGGCCCATCGAGGAGCTTTCCTGGGACCAGACCGTTTGGCCGGAAGAGTTCGCCGCCGGGTTGGGCGGGAACGGCGGTACCACGGCATATGCCGCAGCGCGCATGGGAGCGAGCGTCCGGCTCGTGAGCGGGTGCGGCGACGATGCGCACGGCCGACTATGCAGGGAGCGATTGGCGAGCGCTGGCGTGGATTTCGCGGCGTTGCCGGAATTGACCGGCGAAACTGCTATGACCACTGGTCTCTTCCGTGAGGGCGGCGCACGGGCACTCATCCACCGGCCCGGGGTTCTGCGCGAGGCCTTTCAAAACACGCCCTCTTTGCTGCCCTACGGCCAGGGAGTGCGCTGGCTGCATATTGGGAATCCTTTTGCCGTTCCGGGTCTGCGTCGGAACGCATCGCGCTATTTGCAGGAAGCCCGCGATGCCGGCTGGACGACTTCGCTCGACATGGGTTGGGACCGGAACGGGGAATGGATGAGCGTTATTGCACCCTGTCTGCCGTTTTGCGATTTGGTGTTCGCTAACGCGGCCGAAGCGGAGCATTTAGTATTTGACGAAGCGCGAACCGTGGTGAAACGGGGCGCCGAAGGATGTTCGGTGGGCGGGGTTGAGGTTCCCGGTATTCCGGTCAAGGCGGTGGATTCGACGGGTGCGGGGGACTGCTTTTGCGGGGGATTTATTGCAGCGGCGTTGCGCGGACTCCCTCCCCTGGATGCGGCGCGAATTGCCAACGCCTGCGGCGCACAGAGTGTGTCAGCGGCGGGTGCGACCGACGGGTTGCTCGGTTGGGACGAGACGTGGCAAACCGTATTCGGTTAGTTAGTTCAGGAAATACGTGCGATAGAGGGTGTCGCGTTGCTTGGGGATGAACCCGGCATCGCGGATGATACGCCGCAGATCCTCTTCGCTGGCGGAGAATTGGGCGCCCGCCTGCGACACCACGTTTTCTTCGATCATGATGCTGCCGACGTCGTTGCCGCCGAAGCGCAGGCCGGTCTGGCAAACTTTCAAACCCTGTGTCACCCAGGATGTTTGAACGTTGACGATGTTATCCAGATACAGCCGGCAAATTGCCAGTGTTTTGAGGAATTCGACACTGGTGGCTTCCTCGTTGACGAACCTGCCAAGCGACGTATTGTCGCGTTGAAAGCTCCACGGGATGAACGCGGTAAAGCCGCCGGTCTCTTCCTGTAAGTCGCGGAGTACTTGCAAATGATGAATGCGGTGTTCGATCGACTCGCCGCAGCCCCACATCATCGTCGCCGTAGTTCGGACCCCCAGTCGATGGGCGGCACGATGAACGCTCAGCCACTCTTCCGTGTTGCATTTGAGGCGGGCGATCCGCTGCCGGACTTCGTCGTGGAGGATTTCGGCGCCGGCGCCGGGAATGGAGTCGAGACCGGAGTCGCGCAGGCGGGCGATGGTATCGCCTACAGAAAGATTTGAAATCTGCGCAATGTTCAGAATTTCCGGCGCCGAGAGAACGTGGAGATGGATCTTGAAATTCTGCTTGATGGAGCGGAAGAGATCCTCGTACCATTCGATGGGTAAATCGGGATGCAACCCGCCCTGCATCAGAACGCCGGTACCGCCAAGGTCGATTGTTTCTTGAATTTTCTGATAGATGCCTTCTTTGGGATGGACGTAAGCTTCGTGGTGGCCATTGGGGCGGTAAAAGGCGCAAAAACTGCAATACTCGGTGCAAACGTTGGTGTAGTTGACGTTGCGGTCGATGATGTAACTGGCTATGTTGTGCGGATGGAGCTTTCGCCGTAGTTGATCCGCCTCCATTCCGATGCCGATCAGATCGTGGGACCGGAACATGTCGAGCGCCTGTTCGGGGGTGAGCACTTATTTGACCTCCAGTGCGGGTTCGAGAGCGGCTGCGTAATCGAGATATGTATTCATGCCCTTGTATTCGTTCTCTCCTAGCCGAAATCGTATATGGCGAGTGAGGTAGGCGTGAATGAGGTCCGGGGGCAGGCGGCGCTGGGCGGATTGCCCGGCGACGATCGTAGAAATGTGCCGTTCGCCGTAGGCAAGCGAATCCAGGAAATGCTGCGTGTTGGCCGGAGTGATGAATTGGCGGTGGCCGCACCAAACGGCGAAGACCATTGGAAGGCCCGTTAGTTCCTTCCACTCCTGCCCAAGGTCGAGTGTAAGGAATGGAAGGTCAGCCGGATTGAGATGCAGGGCGGGGTCGCCGATCACAAGAGCGGCGTCGCTTCCGGCGAGCATATCGTCGAGAATGGGATCGGCGACATGAATGGCCGGGTGAGCGTCGAATTTTCTGCTGAGTATCACCCGTGCCAGCATCACGGAAGTGCGAGAACCGCGATCAACGGCGAGAGTCCGAATCTCACTCGCCGGGACTTTTGAAATCAATAAGATAGAACGAACAGGGCCATCGCAGGCAATGCCGACTCCCGCGGAAAACGCGAGCGATTGGCGGGCCATTTCGATAATTGGCAGCAACCCCACATCGGCTTGCCCGGACTGCAAACGGTCGGCGCCTTCGGCCGGCAGGCAGTATTCGAGCCGGAAAGGATGCCGCCGCGGCCCGTTCTCCAGGCCCCAAATAAGTGGGACCGTATTGAGATATGAGATGACGGCGAGGCGGGGGCGAGAGTCGTCTAAGTGCATCTGGAAGAGGGAGCCATCTTCATTTTAGCGTAGCCGAAGCTCGAAGCCCGAGGTAAACAAAAGCGATACAGAAAAATCGACAAGTGCTACAGATTTAGTGAGTTACAGGCGATAACCGAACGTGGAACCGGGTGGACAGTCCCAGCGCCGGGATGCTAACGTTGCAATTGGTACCCCGCTCGCGTCCCTATCGGAGTACAAGAGGAAATCGAATGGAATTTAGTTGGAATCGTGTGGTGAAAACGAGGTCGGCGCTGTTGTTGGCCGGCGTGTCGATAATCAGCTTCGGGCAGACCCCAGTCCAATTTAACCCAATCCCGTCGCGTTCGGTTGGGCATGCGAAGTTGCAGTTGGTTACCTCGTCGCCGAATCTGGTAGAGGGCCGGGAGTTTAATGGCCCGATCGGGGTGGCTGTGGACGCGAATGTGACGCCTCCCATCCTCTACGTCTCCGATACAGGTAACAATCGAATTCTGGTATGGCGAAACGCCAGGACTGCGGGAGCGGGGGCGAAAGCGGATTTTGTCATCGGCCAGAACGATTTTTTTTCGACTTTCGCGTTAGGCCCTGGAACGGTGAACTCGGTTGGCCTGCGATCTCCAACAGGGCTGGCGGTCGACAGCCGGGGAAACCTCTTCGTCATTGATAACGGAAACAATCGCATATTACGCTATGGCCGGGCGACCGAACAGCCGCCGGATCTTATTCAGCCGAACTTGGTGATCGGGCAGACCTCGTTTACGGCAAGCAGTCCGAACCAGGGGAATACGCTTCCGAACGCCAAGTCGCTGGCGCTCGCTAGCGGCGGTCAACTTTTTACGGCCTCGTTGGCGGTCGACGGGTCCGGCAACTTGTGGGTCGCCGATGCTGGTAACAGCCGGGTGGTGCGATATCCCGCAAGCGCGGTCACGGCGTCGGGCCCGAACGGGCCTGATGCGGATCTCGTGATAGGGCAGTCGAATATGACGACCCTGCAGACGGTCGATTGGGGTAAAGGGGAATCGCGGTTATTGAAAAGCGCTCTACTGCAGCCATCAGCGGTTGCGTTTGATGCGAGCGGGCGCCTGCTGGTCGCCGATGGGGCGAATCGAATGTTGGTGTACCCAGCTCCTTTTCGAAACGGGATGGATGCGGCGCGAATCGCCGGGCTTGTAATAAACGTACAGGGCCAACCACCCCGCCCGCCGGTAAACGAATACACTCTCTTTGGGCCCGAGGGCCTTTTTGCCAATAGCGCAGGCATTTTTGTTGTCGAATCGCAAACGAACCGCATCGTCCGGTTCGATCCTTTCGAACAATGGCCGGCTGAGACGGAGCTACTGCCTTCGCCGCCCTCAAAAGCGGTTTTCGGGCAGCCGGACCTGTTGAGTTTCCGCCCCAACCGCGGCGACAAGGAACCGAGCGAATCCGGGTTTTTCTCGCCTACGCACGCCGTTGTGGCAGGCAACGAGTTATTTGTGACAGACACGGGCAACAACCGCGTTCTGGCGATGCCGCTGAACGGGACCAACCTGGGGGCCGCCGTTCGTGTGGTCGGCCAGTTGGGCTTCATCTATCGCGGGATTAACCTCGTAGAGGGCCGTGAATTGTATTTGGCCGGCGGCACCACATCGTTGCCCCTTGGCGGCGGTAACGTGCTTCTCGGAGGCGCAGTGGTGATGGACCGGAGTTCCACGCCCCCGCGCCTGTACATCGCTGACACCTATAACAATCGTGTGCTGGGTTTCGCTGATGCCCGTTTTGTCAAGCCGGGAGCGATGGCGGACATCGTAATTGGACAGACAAGTCCCCAGGAATCCAAAATCAATTCGCCAACATCGGACGCCGATCAAGTCACCGATCAGGGTCTGCTGGTTCCCGTGGGTATAGCGGTCGATGCGAGTGGGAATTTGTACGTCGCCGATTCGGGCAATGGGCGCGTATTGCGTTTCGCACGGCCTTTTGATCAGCCGCAAAAGGTGGGCCAGCGGGCAAACCTTGTGTTGGGCCAATCGGGCTTCAATATTAAGATTACGGACCCTACGCAGCGGAATATGGCTCGCCCGTACGGCGTGGCGTTTACCGTGGAAGGGCATTTGCTGGTTTCCGATATTTCGCACAGCCGCGTGCTGTTGTTCCGTCGAGCCACGGGCGGGGATTTTTCCAACGGGCAGGCGGCTTCAACAGTCTTCGGCCAGCGAGATTTTTTGACCGCCACACCCAGCAACGAGGAGACCCGGTTCAATTCCCCGATGCACATCGCGACAGATACGGATGACCGGCTTTACGTCTGCGACTCGGGAAACCGGAGGGTTTCCATCTTTGACCGCGTGTTGTCGGCGACGAATAACCCGGCTCCAGCCATTACGCTCACGTTTGGCGAGAATATCAATGACCGGTTGGGCCCTATCCAGGGGATCAATGTCAGCCCCCGCACGGGCGAAGTTTGGATCGCGGATACGTTGAACAACCGCATCCTCCGATATCCGCGGTTTGACTCGTTGGCGCTGAACCCTGTTCCGAATCTGCGGATTTCGACCGGTTTGCCGCAGGCCATTTCTATCGACTCCGCCGACAACTTATTGATTGCCGAAGGAACCAATCGCATCGCCTTCCACTACCCCGGCCTGGCGGCCGCGAGCGCCGGACACTATCTGCGCCGCCGCCTCTCACCGGGAATGATTGCGGCTATGTATCCGCTGGGAATCCGGTTTGGAGAGGAGACAGTGAGTTTCTCGACAACTCCGATGCCGACGGATCTCGCGGACCTGCAAGTGCTGGTCGATGAGATCCCGGCGCCGTTGTATTTTGTCTCTCCCGGGCAGATCAATTTTTATGTTCCGATGCGGCTCGAACCGGGTACGCTGTCCACCTTCATTGTTCAAAGGAAATCAAGTAGCGAAATTCTGGCAAGCGGTGTTTTCGATATCGCTCCTGCGACACCCTCGTTCTTTACGACAACGCAAAATGGGCAAGGACAGATTGCGGCACTGAATGAGGACGGCACTGTGAATACAAATACCAACGGAATCGATCGCGGGAAAGTCATCCAACTTTACGCGACGGGTCAAGGGTTCGTACCGAATGCGCCGCCCGATGGTACTCCCGCCAGCGGTCTGCTGCGAACTCCGGAGCCGCCTCGTGTGATTATTGGAAGTTCATTTGTTCCCGACGCCAACGTCGAGTATTCCGGACTTGCCCCCGGGTTTGTGGGTGTGTGGCAGATAAACGTGCGCGTTCCGATGACCGTGCCTCCGGGTTCGGCGACGGACGTCGTGGTCACATTGCGAAGCATTCCGTCGAACCAGCCTGAGGGCGGCGGCGGGGTCATCCGAACTGTGATCGCCGTTAAATAGCGAACCTACGGAGCGACAGCCAGTTTCACTTCGTTGCTGGTGATACCGGCAGCGGTAATGGAGAGTGGTTGTTCTCCGAATGGGACGGTCGTGTCGACACGGATGTTAATTTGGGAGAGGCCCGGGAAACCAGGGGCCGGACCGGCAAACAACACCGTCGCCGGCTGTCCGCCGACTCGAGCCGTAACATCTGTCGCGGTCCCGAGCCCGGTAGCGTAGAGTTCGAAAACGCGGGTGCCGCGGTCGATGGCGGCTGCGTGCCCGGTAAGGGCGTTGAAAAAGATGCCGGGCTGTACCGAGAACAAAGGAACGGAACCAGAAACAACACCAAGCGCCGATTCAACCTGGATTGCCGCCGTGGCGGACGCCTGCGCGAGCCTGGGCACCTCGAAGTTGATCTGCCGGTCGTCGGAGTAGAAGACCTGGGTTGCCCGGCCCTCTACCGTAACTTTCGCTCCCGCGAGATTGGCTCCAAAGATCGTAGCAATGCCGCCCGGCGTAATGCCGGGACGGAAGGACGCGGCGTTGACAACCGAGGAGGCGGCAAAGGAAGGGCGGCCAAGGGCGAAAGCTTCGGCGAGAGGTTGCGCGACGCCCTCGAGCCGGAATTGGAGAACGTTCAACGGCTGGTCCTCCGGAGTCCATTGAAACGTGGCGCGGCCGTCCGGTCCTGTTAACGCCGATGAAGGGCTGGCTCCGCCTCCGGAGACCAGAATTCGGACGTTAGGGTATGGCAGGTCGTTGGCATCGGTTAGCTTGACAATAATCGGGTTTGGCAGCGGCTGCCCGGGAACGGCGATCTGGCGGTCTCCGGAGAGCACGCGCAGCGCGACGGAGGAGGGCGGATTAATTTGAAGTCTCGCTTCGCTGGACATGTAATCGCTAGAGTCCAGCGGCTCTGCGCGAAGCAGTTCCACGCCGGCGCGCAGCGCTCTAAAAGTAACGGTTGCCGAACGGGCACCCGCGGGAATCGTGATGGATGCGGGACCCTCTGCGAACCCGTTCTGAGGGCGAATGGCGATTGTGATTGGCGAACCGGAGGCAGTCTGAGTGGTGGCAGTGATCGCGACGTCGGCCCCCACGAGTGCCCCGGCTGCCGGCTCAATCGAAAGGCGGACCGCACGCCGCAGCGATACCTCGATAGCTCCGCGATTCGTGGAGTAGCGGGGCCACGCCGATTCCAGCTCAGAACGATATCGTTCCAGGGTCGCCAGGTCGTTGGTGCTTGCGCTGGCTCCTTCCGGAACGATCAGAATCATGCCCAGTCGAAATCTCCGCTGCTCCACGGTATGGTCCGGAATCCGGCGGCCCTCAACCGCGATCAGATCCTCCACGCGAATATCGCGGCGATCTCCATTGAAAGTAACGCCGGCGCGAGGGTCGATAAGGGAAGTTGTAGCGTTTTCGACAAGGAAGGTGGACGGCACATCTTCCGGCGCGCGCAATCCCATCAGGTACTGGTCGAGTGGGGAGAAACCCTCAACTGTCGCCGTGGTCGTAAACCGGGGACGGGCATTCGGGCCGTCGTCGCGGATCCGATTCCCCTCCAGGATCGAAGCTTCCGAATTGAACCGGAAGTTCCAATGGAAGAGTTGCCGCCCGAGCATCGGACGCGCGGCTGGATTGGCTGGGTCACGGATGCTGGAAAATGCAAGGAAGAGGTGACCGATTTCGTGGGCGAAAACGGTCAGGCCCGTATCTCCGGTGGAGAAGCGCAAGGGGTGAGCGGAATTCGGATTGGAGGGGTAGTTGGAGACCGGTCCCATGTTCAGCACAGCTTGCAGCCGATTAGGGGAGCCATACCGGCTTCCAATGTCGGTGGGAGTGTCGCCGATGCCCTGACGAGTGGAACGGACGGTCGTCTCGAAAGCGAGAACGCCCGAGCCCGGTTGCACGCCGTTGGCGTTAAGAAACGCCAGATAGTCGTAAGCGTCGTCATGGGTCTCGTAGAAGCGGCGTGCGGCCGCGATCAGATCAAGCGCTTGCGCGTCGCCGAAACGCTCGGCGATCACGGCATCGTGGCTTCCCGCAGTGTTTTGCAGAAAGGACGCCAGTAGTGGGCGTGCGACGGAGTCGCCGGGCGAGATGCCGACGACGCCGTCGGCGATGTTGACGCCGTCCCAGGCGAAGGTTATTCTGCCCTCGGAGGCGAGGCGGAGTTGAAAGGTCTGGGGGCGCCCGTTCCCAAAATCACTGAACTCCGGCACTCGAAGCCAAGTGATCGTGAATGTCGAACTCGTGGCAAGAACGCGGATTGAGCCCGTGGCAATCGACGGGTCGAGATCGGTAAAAAGCGCGGCGATGCGGGGCGGACCAGCAGCCAGGCGTCCAAGGGAACGAGCGCTCGTTGCCGGATCGCCCTCGCCAAAGGTTACATTTCCGTCGGAGTTGAGCCACAGTTCCCGGTATTCCTTCCCGTAGAACGGGAAGGAAAATGGCAAAGAAAATTTCCGGGAGTCGTCGTCGCCAAGGCCGATTACAATGTCTCCAGAACCCGCGGCGGACTGGTCGAATCCGCCCGGACTCGTCGAGTATTCATACTTTGCGGCGGCCGGAGTGAAAACTACCTGGAATTTGTCGAGGTTGAACGGATTTCGGCGGCCAAAAATAGAATCGTCGTTTTCAATAACCGCGATGTTTCCGATGTCGGCGTCGCGCCGGGCGGAGGCTGTGCGTAAAGGCTTCGGCGCGGCGGCGCGGCGGCGCTCCATTCGCTCGTGAAAGTCGATCGATTCCCGCCAGTTTCCGGGGTAAGTGCCGCAAAAACCGGAACCATTACGAGCGCTCAGGAGCGGAACGAGCAGCGCGTAACAGATATAACAGCGTGTCGGCAGGTTCATCCACCATTGTAAGATACGAATAGAGGACTCCCCCGCATGGCATTCTGCTCCAATTGCGGCAATGCAATTGCCGAAGAGGCCCGATTCTGTCCGCGCTGCGGCCAGCCGTTTGGACTTGCGTTGCCGGCAACGCAAGCGGTGATGCCGCTGGATTACCAGATTCAAGGGGATAACTTGCAAGTCGTTCGAATCAAGCTGCAGCCCGGCCAGGAGTTGTTCGCCGAAGCCGGAAAAATGCTCTACAAAACGCCGTCAATCCAGTGGGAAACTCGAATGTCGGGCGGCAGTATAGGAGAAAAGCTTTGGGGGGCGCTGAAACGAACGGTGATGGGCGAGAGCCTTTTCCTGACGTACTTTCGGGCGACGCAGCCCGGAGAAATCGGGTTTGCTGGGAGCTACCCGGGGCGCTTGCAGCCTTTTACCCTTCCGGCAGGGCAAAGTGTCCTGGTGCAGCGCGATAGCTTCGTTTGCGCGCAGAATAGCGTGCAACTGAACATCGCTTTCGTGAAGAAACTTGGAGTCGGATTTTTTGGCGGCGAAGGGTTCGTGCTGGAGCGGCTGACGGGACCGGGGACCGTCTTTATTCACGGCGGCGGCGACTTCCTCGATTTCAAACTGGCTCCCCGGGAAACGCTACAAGTGGATACGGGCTGCGTCGTCGGTTTCGATGAAAGTGTTACCTACGATATTCAGTTCGTGGGCGGGATCAAGACCGCTATATTTGGCGGTGAGGGACTGTTCCTGGCAACTTTGACGGGACCGGGCCGCGTCATTATTCAGAGCATGACGCTGGAAAAACTTCGCCGGGAACTGGCGCCGGGGCGTTCCGGCGGAGATGAGAAGAGCCCGCTGGGAGCGATTGGCGGGTTATTTGGGAGTGATGACTAAGTTGGGAGTACAGGAACGGCTGGCAGACATTCATCGGGACCTCGAAGCACTTGCAACGGAAGCGGCGAGGGAGCGAGATGCACGTCTGCGAAGTTTGCAATTGGCCGCGCGGTCGCTGCGTCAGGCGGAATCGACATCGCAGTGGGTGCAGATTCTTGCGGATTCGGCCGCGGCGTTCGCGTCCCGGATCGCGTTCTTCCGAGTGGACGGGTCCGCTGTGCAGTGCGAAGCGTCGCGGGGGATGGATTCAGTTGCGGGGCCTATCACACTGGAAGAAGCGCCGGCGTTTCGACAGGCGGTGGAGTCGAAGGAGACGGTTGTATCGTTGATTGCGGAATCGCAGTTGGGCGCGGCCGCGATTGGATTGCGCGGGCGGGCGCATCTGTTTCCATTGAACGGAAAGTCGCGCGTGTTGGGGGTGATGTTGGTCGTTGATGACGGAGCACAGGATGTCTATGGCCTGGAAGTCCTGTTATCAATTGGCGCCGCGACCCTGGAAACACGCGCCATACCGGCAGCCCCTTTGATTGCGCCGGCCGCACGAGTACCCGAATCGCCGCCGAGCGCCAGGCGATTTGCGCGGACAGCCGTGGCGGAGTGGATTCTGGAGTTGCCCGAACAGGTGTCCGCCGGGCGTGCGCGCCGCAATCTGTACGGGGAACTGAGACCGCAGATCGATCAAGCCAGGACCGCGTTTCGCGACCGCTACATGCCGGGTCCGGACTACCTGCATGAAGAGATCGTCGCGCGGCTGGCACTGGGATCGGCAAAACTGATGGGCGCCGGTTATCCCGGGCCTCTGGGGACTGGCCAATAATGCGCCGCCTCGGACTTGTAGCGATGGCGAGCGCCGCGCTGGCCGCCGCGCCGAGTTGCGAGAACGAGGCTCGGGCGTGGCGCCAAACGGCAAAAAGTCAGGACCGGGCGGCATTGGAGCAGTGCGCTATTCGCCTGGCGGCGGTTCCGGCGGGGGCAGCCGCGCGGTTAACCATGGCGGTTGCCGCCATTGAAGCGCAGCGGTTTGAAGAAGCTCTGCCCATTCTGCAGCGGTTGCGCCGTCCGCTGCTGGCGCCGATCGATGATTATGTAGCGTTCTATCTGGCTTCGACCTTTGCGGGATTGGAACGGCACACCGAGGTCATCGGCGCGTTAGACCCGCTTTGGAGACAACAGCCCGTATCCGCGGTAGCGGGCCGAGGCGCGTTGCTGGCGTCGAAGTCGTACCTGGCGCTTGGAAAGCCGTCGGACGCCGTCCGCATCCTGGGAAAATTCGAATCGCAACTGCCTCAGCCGCAGGGCGACTTGGCAATGGCGGAGGCTTGGCTCGCGGACGGCAACCGGGAGAAGGCGGGCAGCTATTTCGCGCGCGTTTATTTTCGATACCCCCAATCTCCCGAAGCCCGGACTGTGAGTGCCGATTGGCTGGGGCAGGGAACGCCGTCCGACTATTTGATGCGTGCGGACCGCAGCAGCGCAGGGCAGGCGACCGCTATCCGCGAAGAGCTCCAGAATGCGGCCGCTGGGTGGACTCCCCAAGAGCGCGAATTGGCGGAGGTGAAGGGTTGGGAGCTTTCCTACAAGGCTCGCCGGTACGCCGAGGCGCGGCAAGGATTGGCGGCGTTGCAGCTAACCACACCGGTCGCTGATGCTGAGCGGAGCTGGTGGCTTTATCAGACAGCGCGCCGAATGGATCTGTTGGCTGACCGCAGGGCTGCTTTCGACAGGCTGCAGAAACACCACAGCGGATCGCCTCGCTACTTGGAGGCACTCCTGGCCGAAGGCTATCGGAATCTGAATGAGAACGATTTCCAGGCCTACGAGCCTGTCTACCGGGCGTGTGTGACGCAATTCGAGCGGGACGCCAAGGCGCCGTTCTGCCATTGGAAGCTCGTCTGGAGCGCCTATCTGCGCCATCGGCCCGAAGCCGGAAAGTTGCTGCGCGAGCATTTGCAGAGTTTCCCGCAATCGGAAAAAGCCAACTCCGCCCTCTACTTCCTCGGACGGCTGGCGGAACAGTCTGGAGATCCCGGCGGCTCGCGCGTCTACTACGAGACGGTACGCAGCCGTTTTGCGAATACGTATTATGCGTTGATCGCCGCCGACCGGTTGAACGACCCGCGAGTGCGCGCGGCCGAGATTTCCGCGGAGGCCAAGCTTTGGGTGAATGGACTTCGCTGGCCGCAGCGCGCCGCGTTTTCGACAGTAGAGGCGGCGCAGGCAAATGCGCGCAGGGACCGGGCGGCATTGTTAGCAATGGCCGGGCTGGACAACCACGCGGAATTCGAACTGCGAATGGGCGCGCGGGAGGAGAAGGCGCCCATCGGGCTGGCAATGGATTTGGCGGATCACATGACGAAAGTGGGGCAGGCCGACAAAGGGCTTCGATATATTAAGGGGCTCTTGCCGGGATACCTCTTTTTCCCGTGGGAAGCGGCTGGCGATAGGTTCTGGCGGTTAGCTTTCCCAATGCCTTTTCAGGAGGATGTCGAGAAGTACGCGCGGGAGCATGAAGTGGATCCATACATGGTCGCGGGTCTAATCAGGCAGGAGTCGGAGTTCAATCCCAAAGTGATTAGCATTGCGAACGCCTACGGTTTGACGCAGATCCTGCCATCAACGGGACGAGAACTCAGCCGGCGAGTGGGGATGCGTGCCTTCCGGACGTCGATGTTGTTTGATCCCGCCATCAATCTTCGCCTGGGAACCTATTACATGAAGATGCTGCTGAAAACATACAGCGGACGTTGGGAGGATGTGCTGGCGGCATACAATGGCGGCGGCTCACGCGTGACGAAATGGCGCAAGTTCGGCACCTTTGAGGAACAAGCGGAGTTTATCGAAACGATTCCGTTCGACGAAACCAGGGACTATGTTCAGAGTGTGCTGCGGAATGCCTCGGTTTACCGGCGGCTGTACGAGGGGAAAGTGGCTTCGGTACACTCAACCAATGAGCCTGTCGCAAAGCGTCCCGTTGCCGCTGTCAAGAAGCCGGTTTCGAAGCGAAAGAACCGCTGATTTCACCGAATCGGTAATTCGCGAAATGACGCGGTTGGCCAACGCCGCCGGTGCGGTGAACCTGGCGCAGGGCTTTCCGGACTTCCCGGCGCCGTCCTTTTTGAAAGAGGCGGCTGCGGACGCGATCGGATCGGATCACAACCAGTACCCGATCACTTGGGGGATTCCGCCGCTACGGGAAGCGATTTCGTGGAAGTACCGGCAATTCTACGGGCTGGAACTGGACCCGGCGCGCGAAATTACCGTCGTTTGCGGTTCTACGGAGGGGATGGTCGCGTCACTGCTGGCCACTGTTAATGCCGGTGACGAAGTGATCGTGTTCGAGCCGTACTATGAGAACTATCACCCGGACTTGCAGCTATGTGGCGGTATCCGCCGGATTGTAACCTTGGAGCCGCCCGATTGGAGCTTTGACCCTGATGAATTACGGCGTGCATTCAACGCTAAGTCTAAAGCAATTATCATTAATACTCCCAATAACCCCACGGGCCGAGTGTTCAACCGTAAAGAGTTAGAGCTAATCGCCGAGCTATGTCAGGAGCATGATTGCCTATGCATAACAGACGAGATTTATGAACACATTATCTACGATGGTGCGGAACATATTCCGGTAATGACAATACCCGGCATGCGCGAGCGAGCCGTAATTGTCAATAGTATGAGCAAAACGTACTCTGTGACAGGCTGGCGGGTTGGATGGGTGGCCGCGGCCCCGGATTTGACGGACTCTATTCGGAAAGTGCATGACTTTTTGACGGTTGGGGCGGCGACGCCGCTACAATACGCCGGCGTGGTAGCGTTGCGGCAACCGCTGGATTTCTACGGACACCTGGCAATTGACTACGGAATTCGGCGGGATCAGCTTATCGCTGTCCTCGCGAAAGCCGGATTTCGCTGCTTTCGGCCGTCTGGAGCTTACTATGTGATGACCGACATATCGAATTTTGGGTTTTCCGACGATTTGTCGTTCGTTCGTCACCTTATTAATAATGTCGGGCTAGCGGCTGTGCCCGGATCCAGTTTCTTTTCCCGCGCGGAGTTGGGAAAACATTTCGTCCGATTCTGTTTTTGCAAGCGGAAGGAGACTTTGGACGCCGCCGGAGACCGGTTGGCGGCACTACGTCTGTAATCTAGTGTGACGAGTCAGTAATTCGTTCGCAGTAACGCTTGAGCGAGTTCAGGATTTGGTCGGCTGTCTTTGTCCAGACGAACGGCCGGGGATTTTGGTTGTAGCTATCCAGGTATCCATGAATGGC